>Ga0326728_10004810_pt1 | contig 39279 bp, 37 predicted proteins | sample MB3enrmetagenome_FD_207602 | JGI IMG/M metagenome (GOLD analysis project Ga0326728, IMG submission 207602) | Lab enriched peat soil microbial communities from McLean, Ithaca, NY, United States - MB31MN | ecosystem: Environmental > Terrestrial > Soil > Wetlands > Peat | place: USA: New York... | reverse complement strand
ACAAGGTGTACTTCGACCGGCTGAGCGCCTACAAGGTAGGCGATCCGGGTGTCTCGGAGATCCTCAGCGAGGCGAACGTGAGTTTCTCATATGAGTTCGAGTCCATCCTGCGCAAGGACAGCCTGTATATGACCGAGAAAGACCGGCAAGCAGTCTATGAGCGGGTGGCAGCAGAGGAGAACCGGTATATCGTCATCACACACGGTACCGACACCATGGTCAAGACCGCGAAAAAGATTAAAGGCATTCACGGCAAGGTCATCGTGCTCACCGGAGCCATGCAGCCCGCCAGGTTCAAGTCATCGGACGCCGAGTTCAACATCGGCGCCGCAGCGGCCGCGGTCCAGCTCCTGCCGGAAGGGGTGTACATCGTTATGAACGGCCTTGTCCTCGACCCGGACAAGGTGAAGAAGAACCGGAGGCTCAACCGGTTTGAAGAGAAGTGACTTTCTTCAATTTGTTGATACCGGCCTTGTTCATTGATAGAGTAAAGCGGTGCTGACTTTTTTGACCATCTTCGCCACATCATTCCTCATCGCCTTTTCCGGGGCGGCCATGCCCGGGCCCCTGATGACCGCCACCATCAGCGAAAGCATGCACAGAGGCTTTATTACCGGGCCTCTCCTGATCGCCGGGCACAGCATGCTCGAGTTTGCACTGGTTGTCCTGCTCATGTTCGGCCTGGCGCCGTTTCTCAAACAGGAGTGGGTATTTGCGGCAATAGCCGTCATTGGTTCCATAATGCTTGTCTGGATGGGCCTTACAATGCTCCGTGCCGTCCCGTCTTTGAGCATCCGCACCGATATCCAGGACGGAGGAAGGTCCCACCTGATCATGACCGGGGTCCTCATGAGCCTTGCAAATCCTTACTGGAGTCTGTGGTGGGCAACCATAGGGCTTGGGTATGTCCTGTACTGTGCGCGGTATGGTTACCTGGGGATAGTGTTTTTCTTCATAGGGCACTGTCTGGGGGATCTTACCTGGTACAGCGCCATATCATTTGCCATTGGAAAAGGGAGGCGGTTCCTGAGTGATAATCACTACCGGGCACTCATAGGCACCTGCGGGGTCTTTCTTCTCTTGTTGGCGTGCTACTTTGCATGGAACGGGGTGAACAAGGCGCTAAAGCTGTAGCAGACCCGTGGGATTTCCTTGCCCGTGATGGTTGTTTTTCTGCTCATGATTTCCTATTCATTTATCATGACGCAAGAAGGCCTGACTCAAGGGTAAATGATCTCTTCATGATCCGTGAGGCAGGATGGCCCGGATGATTGCAAAGGAAGGAGGCCTCTATGAAAGACAAGGCCGAGGCGATGGTACTGGCATCTTTTATCGGAGACGCGCTGGCGCTGGGCGCGCACTGGATCTATTCCGTTGAAAAGATCGAACTGGATTTCGGGCGTATTGAGAGCTTCCTCGACCCTGACCCGGGTTCCTACCACCCCACCAAGAAGAAGGGCGAATTCACGCATTACGGCGACCAGTCCTTCGTGCTCTTGGAATCGTTGGCCGCGCGAGGCGTCTTTGACCCGGAAGACTTCACGCAGCGATGGCAGAAGCTCTTCACGGGATACAACGGCTACTATGACCAGGCAACCAAGGGCACCCTTGAGAACCTTTCTGTAGGAAAAACACCCATGGAGGCGGGCTCATCCTCAAGCGACCTCTCCGGTGCCGCCCGTATTGCACCGCTCGTTTACCGTTACCGCGAGGATGAGGAGGGCCTTGTCTCTGCGGCCAGGACCCAGACGGACATGACGCACAGAGACAGCCTTACCGTGGATGCGAGCGGGTTTTTCGCACGCGTGGCATACCGCGTGCTGCACGGGATGAAGCCGGTATCGGCGGTTGAGGAGGTCACCCGTACATACTTTAAAGGATCGCGGATTGCCTTGTGGGTCGACAAGGGCATTGAATCATGTACGAACGAAAGCATTCAGACCATCAAGACCTTCGGACAGGACTGCCATACCCCTGATGCATTTCCCGGTGTGGTCCACCTCATATGCCGGTATGAGAACGATTTGAGAGAGGCTCTGATCGAAAATGTGATGGCAGGCGGCGACTCCGCCGCCCGGGGAATGGCCGTGGGCATGGTGCTTGGCGCGCACCTGGGCATGGGTGCGATCCCTGATGAGTGGATCAAGGGGTTGAAGAAGAGGCGCTCGATTGAGAAGCTTCTTAAAAAGATAATCTAGTGCATCTCCGGCTCACAACAGACTCCATCCCAAGGCTCATGCGAGCGATCTCGATCCCTGCGAGCATCGGGTTCTTCTTCAACACCATGTTCAATGTTATCGACACCTACTTTGCCGGGCTCATCTCCACTCAGGCCATTGCAGCCCTATCGCTTTCTTTTCCGGTATTCTTCATCATCCTCTCTCTCGGTTCCGGCATCTCCACCGGCACAATTGCCTTGATAGCCACGGCGCTCGGGAGCAGCGATTCCGCCAGGGCGAAGATGTTCGCCATCCAGGGCGTCTCATTCGGGCTGCTTATATCAGTGGCGGTCACGACCATCGGCATAATGGTCTCGCCGCAGCTGTTTATACTGCTGGGTGCAACAGGCCCGTACCTCGATATGTGCCTGGCCTTTATGAACACGATCTTTTTAGGCTCGGTCTTCTTCATCATGAATTTCATGCTCAATGCCGTTCTCAATGCCCTGGGTGACACCCGCACGTTCAGGAATTTTCTCATCGCCGGGTGCTTTCTCAACATGGCCCTGGACCCGTGGTTCATATACGGAGGACTTGGTGTTCCGGCCATGGGGGTCAGGGGGGTCGCCCTGGCAACGGTGTTTGTGCAGATGCTCGGCAACCTCTATTTGGGGTATAAGGTGTCGCATACCAAGCTCACATGCGCCAGATGCTTCAGAGAAATCATTCCCAGGCCGGAAGCCTTCGGCGAGATAGCCAGGCAGGGATTCCCCACGAGCCTGAATTCCGTCACCGTGGGCGTGGGTGTGTTCGTGATCACCTACTTCATCAGTATCTTCGGCAAGGAGGCAGTGGCGGCCTATGGGATAGCAACGAGGATTGAGCAGATCATACTCATGCCCACGATCGGCTTGAGCATTGCAACGGTTACCCTGGTTGCCCAGAACAATGGGGCGTGCCTGTATGAGAGGATCTTTGAGACGATACATACAGCCCTGAAGTATGGCGGTTTCTTTATGGCATTCGGCACCGTGCTGCTTCTGATTTTCGCCGGATCCCTCATGGGCCTTTTTTCATCCGATGAACAGGTGATAGCCATTGGAACGTTGTATCTTCGCATTTCAGCATTTATCCTCTATGCCTATGTGATCCTCTATGTGAACATTTCAGCGCTTCAAGGGGTAAAGAAACCGGCTTTCGGTCTTTCTATCGGGTGCATCAGGCAGATCGCCCTGCCCGTGGTGGTGTTTCCCTTCCTTGCAGAACTGCTGGGCATGGGGCTTACCGGCATCTGGACGGGTATTTTCATCATCAACTGGGGGGCCGCCCTTTTTACCTTCCTTTATGCGAAGGCGCACCTGAAAAGGGTTCTTGTAGCCGGGTAGCCGCCACCTCCCGATTGCTTCATGACAGCAGGGCCAAAATGCGCTATATCACGAGGGGCAACCCTGATTCCGGGTTGCATTCTATGCATACAGAGCAGGAGGATATGAAACTATGCTGAACGAGAAGCTCGAAGACGGGATCATCATCGCCACGTTCGAATACGGGAAGACCAACCCCCTCACCCTGGAGATGCTGCGAAAATTGAGGGATATCGTGAAGAAGGCCAATGAAGACGATGCAGTCAAGGGAATCGTGCTGACCGGTGCGGGAAGGACCTTCTGCAGCGGGTTCGACCTTCCCATGTTCATGGGGTTCAAGGACATTGACGAGGTGGGTAATTTCTTCGACGAAGTGGAACTCATCCTCGTGGAGCTTTTCGAGTGCCATAAACCGGTGGTTTCCGCCTTAAACGGGCATGCCATTGCAGGCGGTCTCATCTTCGCCATGGCGACGGATTACCGGATCGTCAAGAACCACTCCAAGATCACCATCGGCATGTCCGAGATCAAGCTGGGACTGGCACTTACCATAGCCCAGTCCGAGATCATGCAGTTCGGGTATGAAAGCGCCAAGAAGTTCCGCGACCTGATGTACTTCGGCAGGATGCTCGATATCAACGGTGCAAAGGAATTAGGCATTGTGGATGAGATCGTGGAAGAGGCGGACCTCATCCCAAGGGCAAAGGAGATCGTGAAGAAGTGGATCGACAACCCGGGCAGGGCATTCATCAAGCTGAAGGAAGGGTTGAAGAAGCCCACTGCGGACCGGATCAGAAAGAGGCTGGCTGAAGAGAACTGGAAGGAAGGCTTCAAGTGCTTCTTTGACAAGGATGTGAGGGCATCCATTGAATTCGTGATGTCCATGATGTAGAAGTTTTCCGGGGGGATGCCCCGGGGTATCATGCCGGGGATCTTCTTGTAGCCCCGGCATTTCATATCCATGATGCGGATAGGTAGCGACATTATCATTGAAGAAGATGAGCTGATCTTCGAGTTCGTGCGCTCGGGCGGGCCCGGCGGCCAGAATGTCAACAAGGTCGCAACCGCGGTCCAGCTCAGGTTCGATGTCGCGGGCTCTGCCTCACTCCCGCCGGATGTAAAAGACCGCTTGAAGAGGATTGCGGGCAGACGCATGACCACGGACGGGGTGCTCATCATCAGGGCCCAGCGCTTCAGGTCCCAGGAGCGCAACCGCGTTGATGCCCGTGAACGCCTGCAGGAGATCATCACAGAGGCTATCAGAAAACCCAGGCCCAGGATCAGGACAAGGCCCAGTGCATCATCCAGGCTTCAGCGCCTGGAATCGAAGCGCAGGATGGCTGCGAAGAAGGGTATGCGGCGAACGACCTCTTCGGATAACCTCTAAACCTGTTCCTCCATTTGCAAGAATGAGGTACTAATGTTGGACATCGAGATCGTCCGGGCAAATCCCGAGGATGCCGGGGCCGCCTCTTCCCTCATGTGTGAGGCTGCCCTCCGGCTCAAGGAGCGGGGGCAGACCCTCTGGTTCCCCGAGGAGCTCACCATAGAGAGGCTTAAAGGATCAATCGATGCAGGCGAGCTCTATCTGGTAATGATGCAGGGACGGCCCGTCGGTACCGTGATCTTTCAGCTCCATGACAGGCTCTATTGGCCCGACATGCCCGAAGGAGATGCGGCTTACATCCATAAGATAACGCTGAAAAGTTCAGCGGTAGGCAGGGGATTGGGAAGGCGGATCATTGCGTGGGCCAAAGAGAAGGCCCTTAAGGAAGGCATGAAGTTTCTACGCCTCGATACGGAGGCAAGCAGGGCAAAGCTCTGCGCTCTGTATGAATCCGCAGGCTTCAGCCGGCATAGCGAGCGCCAGGTGGGAAGGCACTATGTCGTGCGGTATGAGATGAGGATCGGGTAATTTCTAAGATGAGCGGGCAGATGTCTCTCTTACCGATTCGTCGATCGCATGATTCCTCGAAGGGGATCACGCGTTCCTGTGCTTGATGAATGTGCCGTTGTTGTACTCTTCGAAGGCGACCTCCAATTCCTGTTGTGAGTTCATTACGATAGGACCGTACCATGCAACCGGTTCATTGATGGGTTTTCCGGACATGAGGAGAAAGCGAACCGGTTCATTCTCGGTAGAAACGACTATCTGTTCCCCGTCACCGAACAGGACGAGATTCTCGTCAGTCGCAAAAGGGTCCCTCCGGATGTCGAAATAGTTGGCTCCTTCGACCTCGTAGGTGAACGGGTTTTTCTCTCGGCAGAACATTGCCCTGCCCTCGATGATATATGCGAAGACCGTGTGCCCCGGTTTGGTCGGGTGAATGAACTCTGTTTTTGCAGGGACAGAGAAATCAAGGTATTCCGGGTCGGTGATGATGTCTTGGACAGGGCCTTTAACCCCTTTGACGTTGCCGCAGATGATCCTGATCGTTACGCCGCCGGCCATGGATATCTCAGGGATCTGATCGCTCTTCACGTCACGATAACGGGGGTCCATCATCTTGTGTGAGGCCGGGAGATTGGCCCACAACTGGAACCCTCCCATGCGGCCCGTTTTATCCCCCTTCGGCATCTCCTGATGGATGATGCCGCTGCCGGCCGTCATCCATTGCACATCCCCGGGGCTGATCACACCTTTGTTTCCCATGCTGTCCCCGTGTTCGACACTTCCATGAAGGATATAGGTGATCAGTCGCGGTTGACCTATATTAATTTGCTTTTTTGTCAAAATCCAGTACTGTTGCTTTTGCCATGAGGATATCTTCTTCATCTCTCCTCCGGCTATTCATAATGTGTCCACATACGGATGATTTTTACTGTTTTGATGTCATCCAGAATTTGGTAAATCAGCCGGTGCTGGATATTTATCCTTCGGGAACATGCTCCGGAAAGGTCTCCCAGCAGTTTCTCATATGGTGGCGGGGTCTGGTAAGGATCTTCTTTGAGGATTTCGAGTAGGTGTTCTGCTTGAGGTTTTAGGCCGGAGCGCGCGATCTTCTGAGCGTCTTTCTTGGCATGTTTGGTAAAGACCAACCGCCAAGTCACCAGTCAATATCCTCATCGCACTTCTCGATGGGGGCCTTAAGTCCCTCCTGGATAGATTCGCGCATGCCGGGTATTGAAGTGAGATATAAAGTCTCCTGGATTGCTCGCCAGTCCTCCTCTGAAACAAGGACTGCCGAACTCCTTTTGCCCACTATCTGGACCGGCTCATGTGATTCTTTCACCTCATCGACAAGGCTATACAGGCGTTTCCTTGCTTCGGTTGCCGTAAGTGTAGCCATATTTTCCAACCCCCTTAACGTACGATATATCGTACGCTCTGACATGGCTGATGTCAAGTTATTTGAAGGCGAATGGTTGAGATCAGCGGCGGCTGTCAAGTTTTGCAAGATCAACCATTCTTTAATATCCCTGTCCAAGCGGCCTGGGTGTAGCTGCAAACCTCTTGAGCGCCGCGCGCACTTCGGCAACCACCGTGGCCCAGTCGCCCATGCCGGGCTGGCGGAAGAGGCGCATCACGCCGGGATACCAAGGCGAATCGATGCGTCCGGTCAGCCAGCGCCAATCGGTCTTGTAGTCAGGCAGAAGTATCCAGCAGTCCTTGCCGAGAGCCCCTGTGAGATGGGCCATGGCAGTGTCGACTGAGATGATCAGATCGAGATTCTTCACAATGGCCGCAGAATCGGCAAAGTCAGAGATCAGCGGCCCCAGATTGACTAACGGCAGGCCCGCGGGCGGATTGGCCGCATCATCCTCACCGGAGCCTTTCTGCAGACTGAAAAAGCGCACCCCTGAGACCATGCCCAGGGGCTCCAGCGTCTTCAGATCGGGAAGGGATCGATCGGCATCGTTCTCGAAACGTGCAGAGCCTTTCCACACCAGGCCGACACGGACATCGGAAGGATCGCACTGACCGGACAGCACGGATGACCATTTTTCAACAAGCCCCCTGTCGGGGTGCAGATAGGGTATATTTGCAGGGATCGAATCGAGCCGGGTCCGGCAATAGTATGGCATGCTCAGTGGCGGCGTCCATAAATCCCACTCTGGCGGCTCTGATGTCTCGTCAAAGGCAAAGACAGCATCCACACCGTCCATGGATCTGAACAGGGTCTTCAATGCAGGATGGCAAATAATGGTGATCCGTGCAGCCCCTTTAGCCTTCAACACCGAGGCATAACGGCAGAACTGGATCATGTCGCCGTGCCCCGCCTCGAAGCCGATCATCAGAGATCTACCTTTAAGCGGTTCACCTTGCCAGCGGGGACAAGAGATATTTTTCTCAAGCCTCTCATACCAGTTTCGCTTCTCAAGACATTGCCAGCCTTCCTCGAAGCGGCCCTGACGCAACAACAAATAGCTGAGATTGAAATACGCCAAACGGTAATCCGGATCCAGCTCTATGGCCCTACGGTAACTCAGTTCGGCTGACTGTTCCTGCTTCAGGCAGGCCTGCAGCACCCCCAGATTCGACCAGGCCGCCGGGGAATCCGGGATCAGCTCGAGCGCCCGGCGATAAGCAGCCTCAGCCTCAACGAAACGTTTCTGGCCGGCCAGCAGGGCCCCCAGGTTCATAATCGTCTTCCCGAGATTGGGATTAAGCGCGATGGAATGCAGGTACTGATGCTCTGCCTCAACAAGCTTGCCCTCTTGATCGAGTAGCAGTCCGAGGTTGGCATGGGCTTCGGCGAAGTCCGGCGCAAGCCTGATCGCCTCCCGGAAGCATGCCTCTGCCTTATGGGCATCGCCTGCGGACATATGGCGATTCCCCTCGACAAAGAGTGCCTCAGCTCTTGTAAGGTCTTTGCTCACGACTGTGCTTATCGGGATACACGGATTTCAGATCTTCTTCCACAAGTCTTTTCGCCTTCGCCTCATAAGACGGTTCATGCCGTCAATCTTTGTCGCAAGAGGGGTGGAACATGTCAGCGTAATTGCGACGAGCTAACCGACGGTTGAGTTCACTTGCCGCAAGGGGAATGAAAGAGTTCAATAATATTCCGGTTCATTTAATCAGAATAAACTTTAAGAGGCATGCACCTCTTGTGGTCAAGGGAAGCGATTTGTTCGATGTTTAACCCTCAATATTAGCTAGTTATAATAATTAGGTGTAATGAGTCAAGGAAATTTTCAAAAAAATGTTGACCAAGTTTCATTCCTTTTTGTATAAGGTTTGTGTGTAACGTTGTTTAAGGTTCTGTGAACTTTCAGCCCTTGGGAGTTAGCAATGCAAAATCACATCTCAATTAGCCAAGCCGCAAAAAAAATTGGGGTAAGCCCTGAAACGCTTAGAAGGTGGGACAAGACAGGCAAGTTCCCATCGCAGAGGCACCCCATAAATAATTACCGCGTTTACAATGATGAGCAGATTGAGTTTGTAATAAAAGAGCTTAAGCAGTCATATTTAATTGATTATGCCAACGCCTTACAATACCAGATTAACCCCTTTTTTACGACAAACCTTGGCAAATTGTTCAATGAGGATGCTATCATCTTCTTTAAGACATTAGAGACGTCTTCAGTTCAACTTATTTTTGCTGATCCTCCATACAATATTAAAAAAGCTGAATGGGATACCTTTGAATCTCAAAAAGAATATGTTGATTGGAGCATGGAATGGATAAAAGAAGCGCAAAGAGTCCTTGAACCTAATGGCAGTTTGTATATATGTGGCTTTTCCGAAATTTTAGCTGATCTTAAATGGGCGGCAAGCAACCTCTTTAAGGGGTGCAAATGGTTAGTTTGGTATTATCGCAATAAGGCTAATCTTACTAATGATTGGGGCCGGTCTCATGAAAGTTTGTTGCACTTTAGGAAAAGCAACAAAATAATTTTTAATGTTGATGAAGTAAGAGTCCCCTATAACGCCCATACCCTTAAATACCCACACCACCCGCAAGCAAAAAGTTCACAATATGGCAATGGGAAGGAATACGTCTGGACTCCTCATCCAAAGGGAGCAAAACCAAAAGATGTTTTTGAAATACCGACATTAACCAATAACTCATGGGAAAGGGAGAAGCATCCGACTCAAAAGCCGATTGAGTTAGTAAAAAAATGTATCCTTGCCTCTTCAAACACTGATGGCTTGGTGGTTGATCCTTTCGGAGGTTCTGGGACAACTTATGCAGTGGCTGAAGCGTTCAGCCGTAAATGGCTTGGGACTGAAACAAATGCAGAATATTGCAAAACAATAAAACGGAGACTTCAGGATCGAAACCACATTGAAAGAATTGCCGACAATGGAGAGGAGGCAGAGACCCTGGAACGTCGGAGAAAGCTAAGAGGATAATAATTTCCAGATGTCCTCGGCAATAAACTTGGAAAAAGAGGAAATGTGCTGGTTATATGGTGCCCCTTTAGTAATTGGTGGAGGGTCAATAAAGTAGACGCCTTCAAGTTCGGTTAGGAATTTTGTATATACCATGAACAGACCAGAAACAAAGGTGTAGCTGATTTGTTTTGTATCTTTTCTTTGAACGTCATTTAGGAAAATGCCGACGACCTTAACTGAGTGTTGAGCGAATTTTTGCATGAGGAGTTTGTCGAGAAATATTTTCCCCATTCTGTCTTTTGATGATGTTTTAAGAGAAATAACAATTTCTTCTTCGTCTATTGATTTTGTCCCTGATTTTACTGAGCTATGGGGAGAAAGAATTATGTCTGTTTCACACGAATACAGTTTTTCGCCATGTTCTGATGGATAAGGGATTTTGAAAACGACTTTGTCATTTTTAACACCTAATTCTGTGACAATGAGGCGAATAAATTCTTCAAATCTGTTGCCAACATGCTTTCTTGAGCTGTTTGGGTTGCATAGGAAATCCATCCCGACGCCCATGGACTGTTGGATAGTATAAACAACTGAGTCAATGTTTTTGTGTTCGTCCCTTGTAATGGATTTCTTACCTTTGATTTTCTTGATGATAGAGAGAAAATTTTTGTATTGATTTTCGAAAACATGACTGTCAAAAATGAACAAATTATTGTTGATTGGTCGCGCAAATTTTGATGTCCCAGCCATTACAGAAGATAAGATTATATAATCCCTTGCCAATACTTTTTGAGATACGATATCAGGCAAATGTCCCAAAACTCTTTTGGTAACTTCAGAAAACTCATCAAGACTTTTCTTGGGTGTTTGTAAATCTTTTGATAACGGTTTCATTGGCTAATATTTTTTGGAATTAGTAAACTCTGATCATAATAAATAAAAAAAGACGAAATAGCAACCTATATATTCGTTGGTAATTTGACACCGAACGTGCGGATCAGCGGCGGAGAATTCCGGGGATACCATACATAATTATTGAGCAACATTTTTCCTTCGCCCCCTTTATTTTACCCATCCGACACCTCCCCCTTCATTAGGTTCTCGTGTCCACTTTTCCCGGGGAAGTCCCCTGGTGACGTCCCTGTGCCGGGTGGGGAATTCTGATGGTGGTGCTGCCATTTCCAGCCCGGTTACCAGACATCCGTCTGGTCTTCGGGGTTGCCGGTGGATTTCGCTGAAGCACCACCCACTACATAGTTGTAAGTGAGATGTGAGAGCGATCTTGTAGGAGCGGCTTTAAGCCGCGACCATCAATCGCGATGAAGCCGGACCCTCCTTAAAGACGTGCTGCCTGTCGTCCTTAAAACGAAGAAGCCGGGGCAACGGCCTGCAACCGCTGCACCGGCTGTCTTGTATAACCGGGTATGACTTAACTTCTATTTTGCCTGGTACAAAGCGTCTATCTGTTCCTGGAGCCTCTTGAGCACTACCCGGCGCTTCACCTTCAGGGTCTGGGTGAGGGTGCCGTCGTCCACCGAGAAGTTCTCGCTTAAGAACAGGAACTTCTTGGGGATCTCGTACCCGCCGTACTTTCCCTTGAGTGCGTTGTTCACCTCGCTCGAAATAAGGTCCTGGACCTCTTTGCTCTTGATGAGCTCCTTGGGATCGGCGGGCAGGCCGTGATCCTTTGCGTACTTGGCCAGCACCTGAAAGTCAGGGATGATGATGCAGACGTTGTACGGCCTGTTTTCGCCGTAGATCATGGCGTTCTCGATGGAGGGGATCAGCCTGATGTCCTCCTCCAGCGAAGCGGGGAAGACGAACTTGCCGTTTTCCAGCTTGTACTGCTCCTTGATGCGGCCCGTGATGAACAGGTATCCGTCCTTGTCGAGCCTGCCGCGATCGCCGGTGCGCATGCCGCCGTCCTTGGTCATGACCTCGGCCGTTGCCTCGGGCTTGTTGTGGTATCCCTTCATGACGTTCGGGCCGTAGGCGACGATCTCGCCGTCAGTGGCGCCTTCTTCCACCACGGTCTGGTCGATGACCACCTTTACCTTGTCGATGGGCCGGCCCACGCTGCCCAGCTTATAGCCCGCCGGGCTGTTCATGGTGATGGCCGGGGACGTCTCGGTCATACCATAGCAGTCATAGGTAGGGATGCCGATGTCGAAGAAGAACCCCGCGATGTCGGGGTTCATGGCCGCACTGGCCGTCATGGCTCCTCTGAGCCTGCCGCCGAAGCGCTCGCGGATCTTTGAGAACACAAGCTTGTCGCCGATGGCGGCCTTGATATTGGTTATAAGGTCGGACTTGCCCTGTGCCGCAAGCTCCCGCTTCTTCTTTGCGCTCTCGACGGCCATGAAGAACAGCTTCTTCTTGAGTCCTTTCTCCTCGTTCATCTTGGCGAAGATGCCGTCATAGATCTTGTTGAACACCCTGGGCACCGCGATCATGAAGGTGGGTCTCAATGCAAGCATGTCCTGGCCCAGCGTGCTGATGCTCTCCATAAGCCCGAGCTGACCGCCGAGATTGATAAAGGTATAGAGCTCTGCGGTCTGGGCATAGGAATGGGCCCAGGGCAGGATGGAAATCCCCACGTCGTTATGGTTGAACTCGGTGTAGAACTTCTGGCCTCCTAAAGAATTGCTGGTGAAGTTGCCGTGTGTCAGGAGCACGCCCTTGGGGTCGCCCGTGGTACCTGATGTGTAGATCAGGGCCGCGACATCGTCGGGGCCCGGTTTGATGGACGGAACGGGCTTCTTTTCGCCTTTCCGTTCGAGCTCTTCCATGGTGTCCTTGCCCCTTCCTTCAACGAGGATCAGCTTTTCCAGTGCCTTGATGTCCTTGGGGAAGCCCTTCACCTTGGCCAGGACCTCGGGCTTGGAGACAAAGAGAACCTTGATGCCGCTGTCCGCCACGATGTATTTCCAGACCGAGGCAAGCTCCGCCTCATACATGGGCACCCACCTGGCGCCCAGGCCGTAGGCGGCGAATGCGCAGATGGCCCACTCGGTGCGGTTGTTGGCGATGATGCCCACTGCATCGCCCTTCTTGATGTTAAGCGTTGCAAGGCCAGCCCGCAGGTTGTCAACCCGGCGCCCGAACTCGCGATAGGTTATCCACTCGTACTCACCCGCTTTATTCTTGGTGCCCAACATCTTGCTGTCGGGGTATTTCTTGACGCTGTCTTCGAGAAAGTCCACAAGGTTATCCGGTTTGTCCGGCTGCCACTGATGCATCGTGCCCTCCCAGGTGTATGTCGTGTTGTGCAGAGCATATACACACCAAGGGTTACTTTCCTGTCAATCTAAATTTCAAGCATCATAACACAGGTGGAAATGCCGGGCGATTTAGCCTATGAATGCAGTATGTCAGAGAGGAAGCTTATCATCCTGGGAACGGCGAGCCAGGTGCCCGGGCGCACCAGGAACCAGAACGGCTATATACTCCGTTTTGATGATGAGGGGTTTCTCTTCGACCCCGGCGAGGGCACCCAGCGGCAGATGATTCCGGCAGGGGTCTCGGTATCCGAGATCACAAAGATATTCATCACCCATTTTCATGGAGATCACTGTCTGGGGCTAGCAGGCCTGATCCAGAGGATATCGCTTGACCGTGTCCCCCATGAGGTTGAGATCTATTATCCCGCTTCGGGGCAGATCTACTACGAGCACTTGAGAGACTCGTGCCTGTTCTACAATGCAGCCCACCTCGGGGAACGCCCGATCACTTCCGAAGGGGTGATCTTTGAGGATGAGAAGATCGTTGTTGAGGCGAAGAGACTCGATCACGGCGTGGATTGCCTCGGTTACCGCATTACGGAGAAAGACTCCTACACCCTCGACCCTGACAAGCTGGATAAGGCGGGCATCAAGGGCAGGGATGTGGGAATCATAAAGGCTTCGGGGCAGCTCGGCATAGAGGGAAAGACCGTTCACCTTGAGGATGTAGGCAATGTGCGATATGGCCAGCGCTTTGGCTTTATCATGGATACGAGGGTGTGCGAGGGGGCGTATGACCTCGCCAAAGGGGCTGATCTGTGTGTGATGGAGGCCACCTACCTTTCCGACATGGAGCAGACCGCGCACGAATACTGCCACCTCACTGCGGCCCAGGCCGCACGGATTGCCCATGAGTCCGGGGTGAAGAGGCTCGTGCTCACCCACTATTCCCAGCGCTACAGCTCTGTTGATGAATTTGCCCGTGAGGCATCGGCGTATCATGGGGATGTTGTTGTCGCCGTTGACGGACAGACCATCCCTTTTCCCAGAAGAAAGCGGGCCCTGGGCTGAGGTTGGTAGAGCCGATGATGACGGCATCCATTGGGCGCGGAAGGTCTTATGGGCCTTCCGGAGAGCTTTCCTCTTCTTCATCAATGAGCCGCCTCTTCCTGATGCGGTAGCGCGCATAACCCGCCACGGTGAACAGGGCGGCGAGGAAGAAGATGACCCCGTAGATATTGCCCATGATGAAGGTAAGCAGGGCGGGCAATGTCCTGAGGCTGTGCTGCCATTCCTTTTCGAATTCGGGGTAAGGGGTTCCTAATGACATCGTGATTGCATCTTGTGTCGATTTCCCGTTCTTCAGGGCCGTGAGGATATTGATGATGCCGTTCTTGCCGTATCTGGAAACGATGTAATCCACGATGCTCCTGCCTTCCTCATAAGCCAGGACAAGTCCCTGTTCGTCCTGCGGGAAACGGGTATCCAGAGCGTTCAGGCTTATAAGGCCTCCGCTGATGGAGGCCCATCTCAGGTAAGACTCGCGATTTTCCGAGAACAGCTCGGCAAACCCGCCGCTCACCCACTGGCTCACCCCTTCGTCAAGCCAGCGGGGCAGGGTGTTTATGTAGCGGTGGAGCAGAAGATGGCAGAGCTCATGCTTGAGGATGGTCCGGGTACTGAAAGGATCTTTGCTCGATCGTGAATAGTCGATGACCATGAGCATCTTTTCCGGTACGGCATAGGCTACGATGAGACGGTTGCCCGTTATCTGCTCGAAGGCCTTCTCATCGGATACGAGGACTACGGCAGGCCGGAAGTCAATCTTGAAACTCACTGCAGTCTCCAGCTCTTTCCTGACGCCAGGGTATATTTCCGCAATCTCCTGTGCGGCACCCTTGAGGGGCTGTTCATAAAATATCGCAACATCGTTTGTCTTGAGCGTCTCAAACTGCCCTGAATATACGGGTGACGGCAAGATAAAGATGGGGATCATCAAGAGGGGCACGGCAATGAGAAAATGCCCCCCATGAGCAGCCTTTCGACTAACCGTAATGTTCTTCGGCATGGTCCTCTTTGACATGCAGAACCTTATACCATGAAATGGATAATGATTATGTCTGGAATGCTTTGTCTCATGCTGATAAAAGGACTTTGATGAGGGCATCTTTGAAATTTTTCATCGATGGTGTCGGTGAGGTGATGGTCGAGCGCAGCCGCAGGGCCCGCAGGATGAGTATTTCAGTGCGTCCTTCGAGGGTGAGGGTCGCCGTACCCGTTGGTGTGGCACTGTCCAGGGGTGAGGATTTCGCCTTTGCCAAGAAGGAATGGATAAGGCGGCACCTGCGTCGCATGGAATCTCTGGCAAGGGCTCAAGCCGGTGAAGCCTGCAATTCGCCCCCCATGACAGACAGGGAAACTGCCCGGAAGAAGATCATTGTCCGCTTGGGTGAGCTCTCGGCACAGCATGGGCTCCCCTATACCCATGTTTCGGTTCGCAACCAGAAGACCCGCTGGGGGAGCTGCAGCATGCAGGGTTCCATCAGCCTTAATATCAATCTGGCAAGACTTCCTGATAAGCTCATGGATTACGTGATCATCCACGAACTTCTCCACACGAAGATTCTAGGACATGGAAAAGAGTTCTGGCAAAGGCTCGATACTCTGGTAGGAGATGCCTGCGGGTTGCGAAAAGAGCTCAGAAAATATTCATTCACCCTGCTGCAATCAAGGTAGGGCAATTTCCCCCTGATAAATAATCAACTTAATATCTTGATTAATTTTTCACATCGAAAACGCCGATAAACATTCACAAGCTTTGAGATAATACATCTCAAGATTATTTGCGTTAAAGGCAATGGGGGGGCTATGAAAGAAAACACAAAGGTATTGTTTCTGAGGCCATTGTTGTTCCAGGAGTCGGTCACCGCGGTGATCGTCGTGCCGTTGTTATTGGTATTTTTCCTGAATACCTCTGAGGGTGTCAAACACCATTTCATGACAGCGGCAACGTGTGCATTGAATGCAGCTAACTTGGGACTTGTCCTTGGATGCCTTGTAAAATATTTTTTGGTCCGTCCGGCTATTGAGCTTATGGAAAAGGATTCATTCGAGCCCCACGAGGTTCAGCATGCGATGCGATCAGTCTCCATCCTCCCCCTGGCTGAGGCCATTACCGTTTTTTTAAGATTTGCCCTCTTCGGTAACCTCATTTGTGTAGTGTATATGTTTTCCAAAGACTACATAAAATCTAGCGAGTTGATTACCGGGTTGAACACCCTCATCATGTCAGGATTCTTGGTCATGCCGTTCTTTTATCTTGCCTCAGAGAACAGCCTCGTGCCCTTCTATATGAGATGCAACATGAGGGGGATCCTGGATCAAGATATAAGATTGTTCCATATGGGCCTCAACAAGAAGCTCCTTGCCACGATCCTCCTGATCGCCATTCCCCCTATAGGACTCCTCCTCGGTACCATATATCTGTCCATTGCAACCGGACTCAACCTTTCTTCCCTGCAGTTCGGATTCGTACTCCTCCTTGTCCAGACAGCGCTCATGACATTCATCAATGTCGGTCTGCTCATGAAGAGCCTCTCGCTGTCGGTGGGCAAGATGTCCGTCATGTTTGAAGACATGGCCCGGGGGCAGGGAGATCTCACCAAGCGGCTCCATGTGACTGGGCTCAATGAGGTGGGCAAGCTCGCCTTCTGGTTCAATGAATTCATAAATGACATCGAGGAGATCGTCGGGCATGTCATGGAGACATCATTGCAGCTCCACCAGGCCATCCAGGATGTGAGCTCGGGCTCGCAGGATCTTTCTCAGGCCACCCAGGAGCAGGCGGCATCCATAGAGGAGATCTCGGCATCCATCGAGGAGATGAACGGGACTATACTGCACAATGCGGACCTTATCCGGGAAGGGCAGGATACCTCGAACGCCATAACCAAGCTCATCGACCACAGCAGGCAGGTCTTTTCCGATCTGATGAAGGCGATCCAGGGTATCTCCATGGACTCCAAGAAGATCGGGGACATCGTGGTTACGGTAAACGAGGTGGCCTTCCATACGAACCTGCTGGCGCTGAATGCCTCGGTCGAGGCGGCGCGAGCGGGAGAGCACGGGAAGGGCTTTGCGGTGGTGGCCGGAGAGGTGAGGTCGCTGGCGCAGCGCTCTGCACAGGCAGCGAGCGAGATCAAGGCATTGATCGAAGGGACGGTGGGCCGGATCAAGAACGGGGATGAGATGATGAAGAGGACCTCGTCATCACTGGAAGAGCTGATGAGCCGGATGGAGTTTTTCTTCAGGATGATGGAGGTGATAGGCACGTCGAGCACGGAGCAGACGCAGAATATCGGAGAGCTGAGCCGGGCCATTACGCAGATAGACGGGTCGACGCAGCACAATGCCTCGACGGTGGAAGAGCTGGCGAGCACCCTGGACAACCTGCGCACCGCGGCGACCGTTCTTGCGGAAGACGTCCAGAAATTCAAGACATCCCAAAGGGAGTAGGGGAGTTATTTAAGACTCTATTCTTGCAGGCTGACACATACCCACAGGGTCCCGGCAATAAAGGGACCTGTGGTTTTTTGTTTCTTCTCTGTGAAGCAAACTTTTATAGTTTGCATCCCATTGTTTCCACCACGAAGGACACGAAGAGCACGAAGAAGATCTAAGAAATGCAGATCGGACACCCGCGGATCTTTTGCCCCGTCCAGATTTCAAGAGAATTCTCTTTTTCGTGTCCTTCGTGCTCTTCGTGGTGATTTATCTGTCTGTGTGTTCCTCAATGATCCGAATATGCTTTACTGTAATGAACCGGGTTTTTATTCGATAATGTTAGTCGATCGTCTAAATTAAATTGTTGACAGAGCCGGCGTTTCAGTTTAAATTTTAGTCAATCAACTAAGTAGGAGTCATATATGAACATCGGCATACCAAAGGAAATCAAGACCAGGGAAGGCCGGGTAGCTATGACACCCGTCGGTGTGAGGACCCTTGTCCACCATGGGCACAAGGTATTTGTTCAAAGGGATGCAGGGATCGGTTCCGGTATAAAGGATGCCGCGTACGAGCAGGCAGGGGCACGTATTGTGGATGGCGCTGAAGCGCTCTGGACAGGTTCCGATATGATCGTCAAGGTCAAGGAGCCCACCGAGCAGGAATACAAATTCATGCGGGAAGACTTGATCCTGTTCACCTACCTCCACCTGGCAGCCAATGAAGACCTCGCCGGAGAACTGCTCAAAAGCAAGATCACCGGCATCGCCTATGAGACCATTCAGACGGAAGACGGGAGTCTGCCTCTGCTTGCACCCATGAGTGCAGTGGCCGGGAGGCTGGCGATCCAGACGGGCTGCACATGTCTTGAAGAGATACACGGGGGCAAGGGCATACTCCTCTCCGGGGTGCCGGGGGTGCATCCCGGGAAAGTAACCATCCTCGGGGCAGGCATATCAGGCATCAATGCAGCCCACATTGCCGTTGGTGTTGGTGCCCAGGTCACCATCCTCGATATCAACCAGAAGAGGCTGAACTATCTTGAAGATATATTCCATTCCCGAGCCGTGCTGCTTATGGCCAATGCCGGGAATGTTGAAGAGGCCATCATCCATGCCGATCTGGTCATCGCGTCGGTCCTCATCCCCGGTGCGAAAACCCCGCACCTCATCACGCGGGACCTGCTGAGAAAGATGGAGCCCGGCTCGGTCATAGTGGATATTGCCATTGACCAGGGAGGATGCGCAGAGACGAGCAGGCCCACGACTCACGACAATCCTACCTACATCGAGGAGGGCATCGTGCACTACTGTGTGGCAAATATGCCCGGGGCAGTGCCCAGGACCTCAACCTATGCCCTTACCAACGCCACCATGCCCTATGTGGTGGAGCTTGCGGACAAAGGTGGTGAGAAGGCCATGAAGGAGAACACGGCGCTGAGGAAAGGTCTGAACGTATATAGAGGCATACTTACCAACCACGAAGTAGCCAAGGCCTTCGGCTGGGATTACGTGGAATATCAGGCGCTCTGAGAGTCATGATATCTCAAGTTGATAGGTAAAGAGCAAGAACCTTGTCTTAAAGGAGGAGACATATGAGCCCTCAGCAGGAGGTGGTGCTGGGCAATGCAGTGCTTTGGGCCAAGAGCCCGACGGAAAAGATACATGGCGGTCTGCGTATCGGAGACGGCAAGGTCTTGGAGATCTTTAACAAAGAGCGGGAAGCTTCAGCACTCGGGCTATCAGAAGATCTTAAGGGGATGCATATCATACCCGGGCTTATCGATGCGCACCGGCACTTCTTCATATCGGCCCTGCTGCCGCTCTATGGCGATGCTGGTACGTGGACATCAAAAGACGACGCACTCACTGCCATCGAGGCTGCCTGCAGGTCGAACGGGCGGGACAAGCGCTGGGTCTTTTTCTCCGGGTTCGACCATACCAGGTGGAAGACCCCGACGTTGCCCCGTTTGGATGAAATCGATGCGACAGCTTCCGGATCGCCGGTGCTTGTCGTTGATACCACCTTTCACCGGGGCCTTGTCTCGACTTCGGCGCTCAGGCGCGCCGGGATCAGCAGGAACACCTTGCGGTGCCCCATAGATATCGACATCCGAAAGGGTGGTAAGCCCAAGGGTACCATATGGGAAGATGCACTCGGCAGGGTGCTCGTTACGATGTGCCGGGAGGTCTTCCGGACATGCTCTGAAGAGGAGAAGAGGAAGATAATCCTCGATGAGGCTACCAGGTGCCTGCAGAAGGGGCTCACCCATGTCAATGATCCCGGAGTCCCTTCCGATATGCAAAGGCTCCTGAAGGATGCGCAAGGATATACCCCGTTGAAGATCAGCTGGTCCGTGACGGCCTATGACAGCATATTTGCCCCGCCGCAGCTCAGCGATGATGCGGATGCCCTGAACTCCGATCACGCGCCTAAGAGCGTGAAGTTTTTTCTGGACGGGGCCTACCGGACTGCAGCGAGCATGCCGCTCGCAGGAGGCCTGAAGGCGGCCCTCATGGCCGCAAAGGATGGTGTCGCCCTTGGCAGCTTATCACCGTTTCGTTTACTCTTCGAGCAGAAGATCACCCTGAAGAACGGGAAAATATACCTGCCTTACCTGAGGTTCGAGGACCTCGATGATCTCATTAGCAGGGCAAGAGTCTTTACGGACAAGGGGTATCGACTGGTCATGCATGCCCTGGGCAATGTGGCCTGTCGCCAGGCTGCAGAAGTAATAAAGAGACTCAAACCCGTCGGGGCATCGGTCGAGCATCTGCTCATCATGGAAGATGAGGACCTGGATATCTTTGCGGGCTGCGGTGCGGTCGCATCTCTGCAGCCGGGATTCATCCCCTACTATGCCCATGACATCGAGCGGAAAGGGGCCATCGGCTACCTGAAGGCATTCCCCTTGAGGAGCCTTCTTGAAAGGGGGGTTCCCGTCTGTATCAGTTCCGACGGTCCTTGTGCAGCCGATGATCCCCTGCACAACATCAGACGTGCGGTTGATCGGAAAAAACCGGACGGGTCGATATTCGGTCCTGAGGAAAGGCTCAGCGAGTTTCAGGCCCTCAGTGCAGGGACCATCGGGGGTAGCCTCTCTCTGGGCACCGTGAATAACGGGCTCAACGAGGGTGCGCCGGCCACATTCTGTGTGGTTGATGGCGACCCCTTCTCGGATTCGAGCCGGGTGGTCCAGACCTGGATCGATGGAAAGAGGGCATACTAAAAAATCGGATATGAGAAAGTTTCTTTGACCAAAATGGATAGACTAAGGAGGTTTTATGGCAATAGATCGTGAGAAGATCAAGAAGCAGGCCCTTGCCGATTTCTCCGAGTACTTAGGCCCCATGAAAACCCGCACCATGAAGAGCGCAGGCCTTGATATCATCGAGGACAGGCGCGACGGGGCATCTATCTGGGATCTGACCGGCAAGAAATACATCGACTGTCAGACCGGCTCCGGGATCATGAACGTGGGCCGCCACAACCCCGTGATCGTGCAGGCACTCAAAGACGCCCTTGACACCTATGACATCGGGGTCTTTCTCCTGTGTTCCAAGCAGAAGGCCGACCTGGCGAAAAAGCTCGCAGAGATCGCCCCCGGCAATCTCAAGTGCACGATCTTCGGGACCGGCGGAGGTGAGGCGAATGATGCCGCCATTAAGCTGGCGCGCGGCTATACCATGAAGAAAGAGATCATCTATGCGGACAAGGCCTACCACGGCCATACCGGTTTTGCGCTCTCCGCCATAGGCAGGGATGCCTATAAGGAGCCTTTCGAGCCGCTCATCCCCGGATTCAAGATGGTGCCGTTCGGAGATGCCCAGGCAATCTGGGATGCCTTCACTGAAGATACTGCGGCAGTGATCCTGGAGCCCATACAGGGCGAGGGGGGCATCAATCTTCCTCCAGAAGGTTACCTCCAGGAAGTCCGGAAGATCTGTAACGAAAACGGTGCTCTGCTCATCCTGGATGAGATCCAGACCGGGTTTGCCAGGACCGGGAAGATGTTTGCTTCCGAGCACTGGGGTGTGGTGCCGGATATCATGACCGTGGCGAAGTCGTTGGGCGGAGGGATCTATCCGATCTCGGCCACCATATTCACCGAAGAGCTCATGGATTTCTTCATCCCGCACCCCTTCATCCACCTCTCCACCTTTGGAGGCTCTGATCTGGGGTGCCTCGTGGGCCTTGCCGTCATTGAATACATACAAAAGAATCACCTGGCCGACCACGCGGCTAAGATGGGGGATCGTTTCAGGACAGGGTTTGACCGGTTTCTGAAAGATTACCCCGACCTTCTGATCGAGGTGAGACAGAAGGGGCTCATGATGGGGCTCCAGTACACGAACCAGTCCATCGGCCCCAGGCTCACGAAGAAGCTCGCAGATAGAGGCGTGATTGCCGTCTATACGGGCAATGATCCGACCATATGCCGGTTCATGCCCCCGCTGGTGATAACCCCTGAAGAGGTGGATTTTGTGCTTAATGCGTTAGAGGATTCAATGAAGGAGCTCTCGAAGGAGAGCGGCATAGGCAAGAACGATTGACGGAGGAGAGATATGGCGACAAAAGAGAATATCTTAGAAGCCCTGGCTGATTATCAGGTTCAGTGCAACAATAATGCACGCCTGAGAAGGATGCAGAGGGACTGGTCGAGGCTGATCCACTTTTTTGCAGAAGACACGGGGGATTACTTCACCATGGACGTGAAAAACGGCGAGATCGTGTCATACGAGGCAGGGGCGAAGGGGACCCCTGACGTCATTGTCACGACCCTGAGCGAGAACCTGTGCGACATGTTCTGGGGAGATCTCAACCCGTCACAGAAGTACCTGGACGGGGAGATCAAGGTGAAGGCTTCTCAGGAGGATGTCATGAGGCTCGATGCCATCACCATGATCATCTGGCCCGATGCATAACCTGACACCTTAAAGCCGTTCCAGCGGCATGAACGCGAGAAAGGTCTTAGGCTTAAGAAGTAATATGGGTAAGTATTCTTTTGAAGGAGGGGGCATGGATACGACAAGTATGAAGCAGCGGCTTTCCGGACGACTCATACGTCTGGGCGTTTTGCTGCTTCTCTTGGGCCTTTTGTCAGGCTTGCTCATTCCTATCCTTGCAAACCCCAGAATGGGCCTTGCGAGCCATGTTGAGGGCGTGATGAGCGGCATGCTGCTTATTATCGTCGGCATGGTCTGGCCCCGGCTCCGCCTGAGCAGTGGCGCCATGAAAATAACCAGCTGGCTGCTCATCTACGGCGCCTATGCCAATTGGGCAAATCCTCTCCTGGCTGCAGCATGGGCTGCAGGAGGCTCCATGATGCCCATGGCCTCCAAGGGCCTCAAGGGCACACCCATGCAAGAGATGGTCATCGGCATCCTTGCAGTTTCCCTTGCCCTGCTTACCGGCATCTCCCACGTGCTGGGGGGGGCTCCGCGGAGAGGATAAGTAAAGGCAATGCCTGGTTTGAATTCAGTCGCTAGGAGATTCGCTGAATCCTTATGAAGGCGGATCGGACAGATAATGAGATGGGGGAGGATACATGACTACGCTCAAAAAAGTGCTTAAGCTCAGGACTGTTATATCTACATCGGTCGGTATGGCCCTTGCCACTTCCTGTTATATTGCCGGTCTGCAGGTGGCCATCATCGTCGTAGGCGAGCTCGCCTGGATCTCCATACTGGTTGCAGGCTTATTCTGCCTGCTCTCCGCCATGTGCTTCTCCGAACTCACATCACTCTACCCGAGTGCCGCCGGTATCAAGCTCTTTATGCAGAACGCCTTCAATGAGCCCATCGCCATTACCATCGGGATGTTCTATGTCGTGCTCGGCATCTCTATGGTGGGAACGGAGAGCTATATCCTTTCGAGCGTGATGATAAGCGCCCATACCTTTGTAAGCCCGATGTTCGACCGGATCGTCTGGTTGAGCATCTTCATCCTGTTCGTGGCATTCCTCAACTACCGGGGTGTGAAGATCACCGGGCTCGCAGAAGACATCATGACCTTCACCAAGATCAGCCTGCTCGCCTTTGTTTCCATCTACGCCATATCCACAATAGGGATCGATTTCACCCCTGCCCTCGCGAGTCCGAATTTTACGATCCCGAAGATAATCGAGGCTGCAGGGGTGGGCGTATTCCTCTTCGTGGGCTTCGAGTGGGTCACCCCACTCGCCGAGGAGACAACGGATTACCGGCTCATCGGCAAGGGTATGCTCATTACGGTCGGTATCCTGTCCATCCTCTACTCGCTGTTCACGGTAGCAATATGGATCGGACTCACCCCCGAGCAGCGCCTGAGCGGCACGGTGATCCCGCATATTCTCCTGGGCAGAAACCTTTTCGGCATGCCGGGCGTGGTGCTCCTGATGTTCATGAGCGCCCTGGCATCGGTTACGTCTTTCAATGCAGGGCTCTTGAACACCTCCCGCTTCACCTATGCCATGGCCCGCGACAATGTCCTGCCCAGGGTATTCAGCAAGCTTCACCCGGACTATGCGACGCCGTGGGTGGCGATCCTCGGGCTTATGATATTCGCCATGGCGGTAAGCATCGCCATATTCATCACCGGCAAGTATCTGTTCATCATATTGATGGCAGCGGCACTCGAATGCTTCATCTATGTGGTCATGGCGATATGCGTGCTCAGGCTGAGAAAGAAGTTCCCGGATGCCCCGCGTGACTTCAAGATACCGTACGGACCCGTGATACCAATCATTACTGCCGTGGTGTTCTTGGGACTCATGATCGGCATATTCATGGATGTGAGCAAAGACTACTCGGGCAGGGTCCTGTTTGCGAATTACTGGGTCGCCGTGGTCATGGCGGGGTTCTTTATACTCTGCACCCTTTATACCGTGCTTGTCGTGCCTGTGTTCAAGAAGAAGGCCGCCGTGAAGGCCGCCGCGAGGATGAAGAGAAGGCCTGGAAAGCCGGAAGGGAAGGCCCCAGGCGCCTCGGATGGGGTATGAGGAATGTGATCAATGGCGAGAAAAAGGATACAGGAAGAACGCAAACAGCAGATCCTCAAGGCCCTGGATGCCTGTCTTCAGGAGAAATCCTTTGAGAAGACATCCATCAAGGACATCGCCCGCGTTGCCGGGGTGAACCACGGTGTGCTGCACTACTATTTCTCCAGCAAGGAAGACATCCTCCTCAACTACATCGACTATGTCATCGAGGATTATCAGGTTCAGGTACAGGAATGGCTCAGCACAAAGGACATTACCCGATACGGGAAGAGGGAATTCATCGACGAGCTATTCGGCTTCGTAAACAACCGCATCACGCTCAACAAGGGCCTCTCGACGATATTTGTGGAGATATGGGAGATCGCCCTGTACCATGATTCCGTCCGGGCAAAGCTGCGGAAGGCTTATAACAGGTGGATTGACGAGCTGGTGACACACCTAAGCAGGTACATCGACGACGAGCAGTTTATAAGACAGGTGAGCATCGCCATGGTGGCCTTCTGGGAGGGCATGGCCCTCTTCTCGACCATATTCGAGCCCGGCATGCTGGATATCGAAGAGGTGCTCAAGGGATTCCAGAGCAGGATCCTCGGAATCCTTTAAGAAATATGCCTCACATGTTGATTGCAGAGGAATGGTTCAAGGAATCAGCCTTCCTTATTCACTCGGTCTTCCCAAGATCCGGTAGACAACTCCCCCCATTATTCCTCCGATGATGGGTGCCACCCAGAAGAGCCAGAGCTGCGCCACGGCCCACCCGCCGACAAAAAGCGCAACACCGGTGCTTCTTGCCGGGTTCACCGAGGTATTGGTGACAGGGATGCTGATGAGATGGATGAGCGTCAGGCAGAGCCCGATGGCAATCGGTGCAAACCCTTTGGGGGCCCGATCATCCGTTGAGCCCATAATGACCATAAGAAACATGAAGGTCATGACGACCTCGCAGACCAGGGCCGCCGTGAGTGAATAGCCGCCCGGAGAATGCTCGCCATACCCGTTGCAGGCGAAACCTGCCGATACGTCGAAACCCGCAGCACCGCTTGCAATGATGTAGAGTACGCATGCCGCCACGATCGCCCCGATCACCTGGACAATGACATAGGGGATGAGGTCTTTGGCAGGGAACCGCCCCCCTGCAACCAGCCCGAAGGTGACGGCAGGGTTCAGGTGACAGCCGGAGATGTGGCCAATGGCAAAGGCCATGGTCAGAACGGTGAGCCCGAAGGCAAGGGCAACCCCGAGCAGGCCGATTCCCACATGGGGGAATGCGGCTGCAAGGACTGCACTGCCGCAGCCGCCGAGCACCAGCCAGAACGTCCCGAAAAATTCAGCCCCGAGTCTCTTCAGCATGTGAGTTCCTCCTATTAAGAAAACGGCATTACCATTGCCTGCAAAACATGGGTGAATACTGAGAGAATAATCATCTGTGGCATATGATGCAAGGTCTTAAAGGGAGACAGATATTGTGCATGACCTGATAACGTGGGCATTCTTTGGTGTTCTCAAGATGAAATTCTGATTTTTTTATTTTATTATTTCCTATGAAATGAATATGATAATAATTAATTACCGCGCACCAAGCTGCGAAGAATTAAACTCGAGATGATCTAAGGTGACATTTTGATGAAAATTGGGTTGACCTTAGGTGAAACCATAAGTTTCAAATTCTTAAAGGTATTGATTTCTCTCCTGCTTGCAACAGCTATTTCAATAATATACTGGCAGGTAAAAAGTTTCGATTTCATCAGCTTAGATGACATAAATTATGTAATTGGGAACCAATCAATCAAACATGGAATTAATCTCGAAAGTGTAAAGTGGGCTTTTTCTTCTGTGGGGTATGCTGGTAATTGGCACCCAATAACCTGGATATCCCATGCGCTCGATATTCAGTTTTGGGGGATCAACCCTGGTATGCATCATGTCACCAATGTGATTTTTCACATACTCAATGCTATTCTTTTATTCATCATTTTAGAAAAAATGACTGGAACAATTTGGAAAAGCGCTGCTGTGGCAGCTCTTTTTGCGATACACCCTCTGCATGTAGAGTCGGTGGTCTGGATCTCAGAGCGTAAGGATGTACTGAGCGCTTTTTTCTGGATGCTCACGATGCTCTGTTACTCATGGTATGCTGAACACCGCACTGCCGGGAGATATGTTATAGTTGCGATCTGTTATGTTTTCGGCCTTATGTCTAAGCCAATGCTGGTGACACTGCCGTTTGTGCTACTCCTCTTGGATTTCTGGCCACTAAAGCGACATGAACTAATAAGGACAGAAATGCAGGGTGCTTCAAGGTTAGACATCCGATGGTCCGGTATGCTGCCGCTTCTTATTGAGAAGATCCCGCTTTTTCTCCTCGCAGGGGCTGCAAGTTACCTGACTGTTTTGGCACAAAAAAGTAGTGGAGCCATAAGCACCTTTGATTGGATCCCCTTGAACATCAGAATTGCAAATTCATTTATTTCATACAGTTCCTATCTTGGAAAGATGTTATTCCCGCTCCACTTGGCCGTATTATATCCCTATCCCAAGATATTCAGTCCACTACTCGTATCCGTTTGCTTGCTCTTGTTAATACTTGTGACACTACTCGTCATAATTTTCACAAGACGTTTCCCTTATCTCTTTGTAGGATGGCTTTGGTACTTGGGAACCTTGGTCCCGGTAATAGGGATCGTGCAGGCCGGATCGCAATCGATGGCGGATAGATACACATATATACCACTTGTTGGGATTTTCTTGATGATTGTTTGGGGACTTGGCGATGTTTTTGCCAAATGGCATTACAGAAAATATTTTCAGAAAATCTTAACAACCATCGTTTTTATAATTCTTATTGTAACATCTTGGGTACAGGTTAGCTTTTGGAAAAACGATGAAACCCTCTTTAGGCATGCACTTGCTATTACTGAAAACAACTTTGTAGCGCATGGAATCTTAGGGGATGTTTTTCTCAATCGGGGCAACATTGATAGAGCCATCTTGGAGTATCTCGAGGCAATTCGAATTAATCCTAATTTGTTTGAGGTGTATATCAGACTTGGAAATACTTATACAAAAAAGAATGAAGACAGGAAAGCTCTTGATTATTATTCAAAAGGATTAAAAATCAAACCTTACGATATCTTAACGCTTAATTTACTAGGTGACCTTTCAGGGAAGATGGACAATATGGATGAGGCCATCAAAAGATATAACGAGTCATTGCAAATAAATCCGCACCAGCCATTAGTCTACAATAGTCTAGGGGACGCCTATATTCTGAAAGAGAATACCGAAAAAGCTATTGAATGTTATCAAAATGCTATCAAGGATAATCCTAATGATTCTGAAGGGATAAACCATCTTAATAATGCGCGGATAATCATAATACTACAGAAATTATTAAATGCTGAACCTCAAAATATTACCTTATATTTAAAACTCGGTGACATCTATAGTCAAATGGGTGGATATGGTGAAGCTATTGCAAAATATAAAAAGGCGATCTCTATTCAACCCAAATCCATCTATGCCATGAATGCTATTGTGCAAATATATTTAAATCGAAAGGAGTACACTAAGGCTATAGATGAACTTATGAACATGCAGCAAATTCAACCTGATAATCCGGAAATCAGTTATGCCATTGCATGCATTTATGCAAAACAGAATATGGGGAAAGAGTCTATACTTTGGCTTAAAAAATCAATTGGGAAGAAATTTCATGATTGGGAATCGATTAAGAAAGATCCTGATCTTGCCAACATTAGAAACAATTCTTATGTTAATGAATTAATAAAAAATCATTGAGATTTCTTCGTCGTTCAGATAGCATGCCGGGTCCTCGGCCCAGGAACCACCCTTCACTTAATCCATCTTAATTATATTTATGCACGTCCCCATTCTCTTCCCCCCCATGCATTTTCTTCATGGGCTCTGGTACAAGAGGGAACCTGATATAATGAAAGGGAGATATCGGGAAAAACCGATACCACCCTTTCTCAACCTGAGATGACTCTTACTGGCAGCCCTGTCCGGAAATTCCGAATGATCCGGCATAAACAATATATTTCTTTCCTTCTTTCGTCGTAGCAACCTTATAAAAAGAGCACTTCAATTCCGGCTGCTTGTTCTTTGCAGGGTTTGGCCACATATAGCTTGTCCATCCGGTACCGAATTTTGTTGCCTTGGCTAACATCTCAGCCCCGAAGTACTTTCCTTCAGCGTCTTTTATGGTAGTGCAGTTTTTATTGACCAGTTCGGGTGCCACAGGGTGCATGCGAATGATGCCATTGATTTCGCCAATGTAGACATATCCGCCATGTCCGAACCTGAAGGCCTTGAGTTCGTCAAATGAAGCTTCCCCTTTTTTCGTAACGAGATCAGCGGCATAGTTAACAGCATCAACCATCTCCTTCTTGATTGCTGCCTCATCTGCGAAGCATGGGCTTATGCAGATACCTGTAATGATAAGAAGGCTAAGACAAAGGTTCCTGACAATACTCATGCACACCTCCCCGGAAATTTTTGGCCTCATGGATGAGATTATAGACAATAATAGTTCGATGTCGTGTCACGTCAAGGCCGCCATCGCTGCTTGGTTAAGGTAATACTTTTCTCCCCCCAGGGTTTAGGGCATGACGCGAAAAAGCTATATTCATGAGATTTCTTCGTCACTCAGGTAGCATGCCGGGTCCTCTGCCCATGGGTCGCCCGCAGCCGCCTCGGCCCTGGCGCGAAAGTTGCCAGCGCATACGTCGAGCCATTTGCAGGATCGGCATCTGCCCTGCACATAGTCTTTTTTGTTCTTGAGCTGCATGAGGAACTCGTTGTCCCTATTGTCCCAGATCTCGGAGAAAGGCCTCTTCAGGACATTGCCGAGCACCCTGGTGCGCCAGAACTGGTCGGGGTAGACATCACCATCCCAGTTGATGCATCCGATGCCCAGGCCGCTCGAATTGCCCGCGTTCATCCTGAGCAGCTCCAGCACCTCTCCTGCGCGGGGGCTGCCTTCCTGCTTCATGCGCAGGTATACATACGGGCCGTCCGCATGGTTGTCCACGGTGAGCACCTCAACTGCTTTCCCGGCATCGATCATCTCTTTTGTCCGGTCCATGATGAGGTCAAGCGTCTGCCTGGCCTGCTCATGGGAGAGGTCCTCTGCCATGAGTTCTTTGGCCCTGCCTGTATAGACCAGGTGATAGAAGCATATCCTGGGGATGCCCTCTTTCTTCATGAGGTCGAAGATGCCTTTGATCTGATCTACATTTTGCCGGTTCATGGTGAAGCGCAACCCTACCTTAATGCCTTCGTGCATGGCATTATAGATGCCCTGGAGTGCGTCCCTGAATGCGCCCTGAACCCCCCTGAAGGTGTCGTTCACCTCTTCCATGCCGTCCAGGCTCACCCCGATGTAGGAAAGGCCGAGGTCTGCAAAACGCATGGCCATGTCTTGCGAGATAAGCGTCCCGTTGGTGGAGATAACCGCACGCATGCCTGACTTTACCGCGGCCTCGATGAGGGTGGGGAGGTCCTTGCGGATAAGAGGCTCACCGCCTGAAAAGAGGATGACCGGTGAGCCGTAATCTTTGAGCTGCGCAATCAGCTCAAGGCCCTCTCTTGTCGTGAGCTCACCCGTGGCCTTGCCCGCCGACGCATAGCAATGAACACAGCGGAGGTTGCAAGCGCTCGTGATGTTCCAGACCACCACGGGTTTCTTGTCGAGGGAGAACTGAAGCAGATGAGATGGCAGCTCTTTGGATGAGCGGCCGTATCGCAGCGGATCCGATGCCTCGACAGTGCCGCAGTAGAGTTTCGATATGCCGATCATGGCGTCTCTCCCAACAAGGCCTTGATGATGCCTTCATCGGTATATTCCTCCGCGATTACAGCCGGAGTCAGGCCATATCCCCCCATGGCCTTGGCCGTGACAGGACCGATCGCAACGAGTTTCTTGGAGGCAAGTGTTGTATGATCACCCTTCAGGAGCTCAACGGCATGCCTGATGCCGGACGGACTCGTGAAGACAGCGGTATCCACGCCATGAAGGGCCTGCATGAATCCTTCACGAGTCGCACTGCGCGGAAGGATGGTATCATAGACGATGATCTCATCCACCTGTGCACCCTTTTCCCGCAGGGCCTCTACAAGGTAGGGCCTTGCCCCTTTGGCCCGGGGCAGGCACACCTTTCTACCGGTAAGATCCCTTGCCCCGAGAAGCTCCATGATCCCCTCGGCCCGGAATTCTTGGGCCGTACCGTCGGCGACGATCCCGTAGGATTTCAAGGTATCCCTTGTCTTTGGCCCGATGCAGAAGACCTCGACGGTGGAAAAGGCACGGGCATCCTGGCCTTGTGAAAACAGTCTGTCAAAGAACAGGCTCACTGCGTTCTGCGAGGTGAAGATAAGCATGTCATAGGCCTTCAGGTCCGGGAGCTCAAAGGGGAGCGGGGAGATTTCAATGAGCGGATAGACCACCGCCCGCGCACCCTTGGATGCAAAGAGAGAGGCCGTCTCGAAGGCCAGGTGGTCGGGCCGGGTGATGAGGACCGACATGCCTGCAAGCGGGAGGTCATTCTTGCCGGAGAGCTTTTCACTCAAGCCCACCACTTTGCCTACGATTATGATGCACGGAGAGGCGATGTGGTTAAGCTCAGCCTCCTGTCCTATAGATTCAAGGGTGGAGACAACAAGGCGTTGAGAGGGGGTGGTGGCATCCTGCACGACGGCGCAAGGCGTGTCTGCTCTCATGCCTCCTTCCATGAGGCGGGATGCAATGGGGCCGATCCTGCCTGCGCCCATGAGGAAGACGATGGTGCCGGGGTCTTTGGCCAGATGAGACCAGTCGAGGAATCCGGATTCCTTTGCCGGGTCTTCGTGGGCCGTGACGAATGTCACGGAGGCTGCGAGCCCCCGGTGCGTGGGAGGTATGCCCGCGTTGATGGGGCCTGCTATGGCAGAGGTGATGCCGGGGACGATCTCGAAGGGGATGCCGTTTTCGGCCAGGAAAAGGGCCTCCTCGCCGCCCCGGCCGAAGATGCAAGGGTCTCCGCCCTTGGCCCGGGCTATTGTGAGCCCTTCCCGGGCAAGGCTGACCAGAAGATCGTTGATCTCGGGTTGCTTCATGTATTCTTTGCCGCCGCGCTTGCCCACATAGATTTTCCTGGCATTCCCGGGAGCAAGCCTCAGGATTCCCTCGGGGATAAGGTCGTCATAGACCACGGCGTCGCACCCTTCAAGGATGCGCTTGGCCTTAAGGGTGATGAGTTCCGGGTCTCCCGGACCTGTCCCAATGAGAAATACCTTCATACCGCACCGTTTCCGTGTATCTTTTCCATCAGATTTCTTGCCAGACGGCTTCCCACCTCCGGTGTCTTTCCCATGAGCGACATCCTCGCCATGGCCGTCTCGTCCGTAGAACCGAGCATTCCGGTGATCGATATCTCTTCCCCGTTCACCACGGCCAATGCACCTGCAGGGAGGTTGCAATCCTGCCCGAGGGTGGCCAGAAAGGCCCGCTCCGCCTCGGCACAGACTTCTGTGGCTGCATGGTTGAGGATCCGGAGCATTTGTAAAATATCCTCGTTATCGGACCTGCACTCCACGGCAATGATGCCCTGGCCGGGAGAGGGTATCATTATTGGGGGATCAATGGCAACGCCAAGCGGCAATCCAAGCCTGATGACGCCTGCTGCCGCAAGGATGACGGCATCGAGCCCGTCACCGAGTTTCTTCAGGCGGGTCGGCACATTTCCCCTGATATCCGCTACCTTAAGATCCGGACGGAACATCTTGAGCTGGCATCTCCTCCTCATGCTGGAAGTTCCGATGCGGGCGCCCTTCGGCAGGGTTTCCAGGCTGCAGTTTCCCCTTGAAAAGAGCATATCCCTAGGGTCTTCCCGTCTAAGGTATGCACCGATCACAAGCCCTTGGGGCAGGATGGCCTGCATGTCTTTCAGGCTGTGGACCGCCAGGTCGATACTGCCCTCAATGAATTTCCGCTCGATGTCCTTGACGAACACACCCTTGCCTCCGATGGCGTCCAGCGGGGCGTCAAGAAGGATGTCACCCGTTGTCTTGAAGGTGAGAACCTTCAGCGTTACCCCGGGCGCTGCCTTGAGCAGTGCCGATCTCACCATCTCCGCCTGGGCCAGGGCCAGGGCACTACCCCTTGTACCGATCCGAATAGTCTTCATCGAGCTGGAATATCCTTCGTACATGTTCGATATATCTGATGTCAGGGTGCTCCTTCAGGAAGCTCACAGGCCGGTGCAGCAGTCGTTTGTATGAGGCGCGGAGTCTCTGCTCCAGCAATGAGCGTTCTTCCCGGGAGACGCTGAGTCCCTTAAGCTGGTCTTCGATATGGGCATCCATGAGGGAAAACAGATCCTTAATGGTAGACTCTGCCGACAGCGAGCCAAGCCATTTTTCGAACTTGTCGGTCTCTTCGTCAATGATGGAAATCGCCCTGGTTGCTTCCAACTCCCTATGGGCAAAGTGTTTGTCAACGATGGTCTTGAGCGCATCGATGTCATAGAGATAACAGTTATAGCACTTGCCTGCATCCTCCTCCACATCCCTCGGTACCGCGATGTCGATGATGATGATGGGCCGGTTCTTCCTGCTCTTCATGGCCGAGGCCACGAGGTCTTTGGTGATGATAGGGCGGGCGGATCCTGTGGAGGTGATGACGATATCGCTCTTTGAGAGCTCATCTGACAGATGCTCAAAGGGTAGCGCGATTCCGCCGAGTTCCTGGGCAAGGTCACAGGCTGCGCTGTGGGTACGGTTGACGATGCGCAGTTGCTTTACCCCCCTGTCCTTTAAACGCCTTGCCGCGATGCCTGCCATATCACCTGCACCGATGATGAGAACCGTGCTCTCGCCGATATCTCCGAATATATGGCTTGCCAGATCCACCGCCTCTGAAGCCACTGAGACGGGATAGTTCCCGATACCGGTCTCGGTGCGGATGCGCTTGGCCGTCCTGAATGCCCGGTGGAGGGCCTTGTTCAGGATGGTGTCGGTCGTGTCGGCTGCAAGGGCCTCCCGGTAGGCGTCCTTCATCTGCCCCAGGATCTGGGGTTCGCCGATGACCAGAGAATCCAAGCCGGACGCTACCATGAAAAGATGGCGCACCGCCTCCCTGCCTGTAAGATATTCTGATGCCCGCTGTAAACCTGCTTCGTCAATGCCCGAGAGGTTTCCCAGGAGTTTAATGACAGAGTGTTTATCCAGGGATGTCCAGTACACCTCGGTCCGGTTGCAGGTATTTAAGAGGAATGCCTCGGAATCCTCCTCCATGACGGCATGGATATCCAAGGGACTGATTCTGATGCGCTCCCTGATGTCTACGGGGGCGTTCTTGTGGTTGATGCTGATACAGCAGATCCTCTCCATCAGATGAGCCCTATTCCGTGGGATTCAGGGAAGGCGAAGTTGATTGCGATGAAGAGCAGCACCATCAAGGTGAACCCTATGAGGGTGATGACGGCGGTGCGCCTTCCTTTCCAGCCGATGGCATATCGCTGGTGCAGGCTTACGGCAAACACGGACCATGTCAGGCCGCCTGCAAGCACCTTGGGGGCGATATGGCTGAACTTCAGTCCCATGGATGATGCCCAGAGTCCTCCGAGTATCATTCCTGCCGTAATGGCAAAGAAACCCAGCGCAAGCGATATATAAAGGATGGAATCCAGCAATGTCAGCGGCGGCAGGGCGGATACGGACGAATGGATGGAGCCTTTCTTGATGATCCGCTCGTGGATGAGGTATACCACCGAGGCAATGGCTGCCACCACAAAGAAGGCCTCCCCCATAATCACACTTATCGTGTGGAGCGGGTACCAGTATCGGTACGTACCGATCATCACCTCATGGCCGGGCTGCAGGGAAGCGGCGATGAAGGCGAGTACAAAGGCGGCAACCGGCAGGAAGAAGGCAGCGAGCACGATGGTGTTTTTCCTCAGGACAAAGGGCATGAAGGCCAACGATGAGAAGAGGATAAGCATATTGATTGCCTGGGCCGGTGTGGCCAGGGGTAACTGCCCTGTGGTGTGCCAGAGGGTAATGACAAAGAGGAGATGGCAGGCAACACAGGCTGCATACAATATCCTCAACGGGGCTTGGCCCCACCCCTTCTTTAAGAAGAGATAGATGATGAAGCCGATGCTGGCCAGGAAGTAAAGGAGGAGGACCACTGATATTGTCATGGTATGATCCCCTGGAGGTCGATATGCTTCCCGAGGGCCTGGAAGAGGATATCCTCGGCCTGTTTGCGATCACCCGAGCGGACGGCATCAATGAGCTCCGAGTCGATGAGCAGCTCGAAGACCCTCTTGTGGTCTTCGGGGTTACCGGCCTGAGAGCGGACAATGGGACGGATCAACCCCAGGATGGCGGCCAGGCCGACATATTCGTCACCGATGTTCTTGCCGATGAGGGCGCTCAGTCTTCTGGACAGGGCAGGGGAGAAACCGCCTGTGGAGATGGCAACCTTGATAGGACCTCTCTCCACAACCGAGGGTACAATGAAGGAGCAGAGCTCCGGTCTGTCCACCACATTGCAGAAGATATGCCGGTCAAATGCCTCTTCGCTCACGGCCCGGTTGATCTTCTCGCTGTCGGTGGCCGCTATCACTAGGAAGGCGCCCTCCAGATCGTCCTCTTCATACTCCCGCAATTCTATCCGGACATCCGGATACCGAACAATCTCGTCGACCGCCACCGGTGCAATGACCTTTACTAGTGCCCCTGCCTTCACCAGCGATTCCACCTTCCGGGCAGCCACCATACCGCCTCCCACCACCACGACGAGCTTGCCTGACAAGTCCACAAAGATGGGGAGATAGATGTTTTCAGGGTTGTCCATGTGCGCCTACAGAACCTCTTTCAACCAGCATTGGATGACCCGGGTTATCCGGGGGTCTTTCCTTAACTGATGGTTTGCACCTTCCAATATGGTCAGCTTCTTGGGCTGCCATGCCGCATTGTAGAGTATTTCTGCATGGCTTACTGGCACGGTCTCGTCGCAGTCGCCGTGCACGATGCCCACGGGCCGGGGATAGATAAAAGGCAGCCAGTGGGCGGGTTTTATCTCAAGGAAATTGTTGTACCACTTGGCGAGATCACGCGGAAACGAGCTGTCCCGTATGGTTCCAATGCCGAGGAAGTGCGCATGAAGGAGAGATGGGTCCTTGGGGAGGATATCGGCGAAGGTCTGGGGTGTGGCCATTAAAAGCAGGCTCGAGATCTCCTTCTGGTATGCAGCGATCTTGCATGCTATTGCCCCGCCTGCGGAAAACCCGATGCAGTGGATGGATTTCGGGTCTATGCCGGGGCTGTCGAATACCTTATCGACTACTGAGGCCAGGTCGCTTTCCCAGCCCTTCATGTCGATGTTGCCGCCAGAGAGCCCGCATCCCCTGAAGTTGAAGGTGGCACAAGCAAACCCCCTGCGTGTGAACTCCTCGAAAAGAGGGATATACCCCCTGTCATTGGGGTCTGGGTTTGAGCCTGGTATCCCGTGGCAGAAGATCAATGCTGGAAGCAGGCCTTTCGGCGCCGGCTCAGGAAAGTAGAGCCATGCCTTGATTTTTATCCCCTCCCGGGTGAGTATGAACTCTCTCGATTTCATCCTGAAGAAGCTTGTATCTCCTGTAAACGTGTGCCCATGATTTGAGCTCGTTCTCGTCCAGCACCATCTCATCGTTATCCGGGAATGCCCTCACGGGTATCCGGTTGCTGAGAGCGAGCTGCCTGATGCTCTGCTCCGGAATGCCCAGGAGCTTTGATGCCTCCTCGATGGATATGCGGATCTTCTTGCCTCCGCCGACCTTCTTGAACATAAAGGTCTGGAGAATCGTCTTCTGGGTCTGCTCTGCATCAATGGCATAGGCCTTGTCCAGGTACGTAACATACTCCTTATCCATCTGGTACTTGATATTGGCGATCTCCACCAGGGCCCTTATATCATCAGGATGTTCTTCGAGCATCTTTTCAAGGATATCGTATGCATGCTCCATGTCATTCAAGAAGAAATGGATCTCGGAGAGATAGAGATAGGTATCCTTTTCTTTGTCGCCGAGCTCCATGGCACGGTTGAACATATCCAGCGCAAGATCGAGATGCCCGAGTTCACGATGGCATATGCCGATGAGCTTCGATATGAAGGGGCTGGTTGCGCACAGGATGTTCGCCTTTTCCAGGTCGTCTGCGGCTATCGTGTAGTAGCCTTGCGACATCTTTTCCGTGGCACGGCCCATGAATATCTTGAAACGCTCCTCAAAGCCCTTGGTGCTGAGACTGTTTGAGCCTTCCTTGAAATGGAACCCTGATGTGCACAGGTCTATGAACTCGCGGTTTTCATGGAGATCTTCTTCGGTATTGAGTACATCGATGACCCGCTGGCAAAGGTTCTTTATGGGCAGCATGGTGTCTGTCTTGTTTGCCACATAGAGGCCGACGTTCAGGGTCTCGTTCTTCTCGATCTCGGAGAGGTGCTTGGCCTCGCTGATAAGCTCTTTGAAAAAGAAGTTCGCCATCTCTTTGGAGTTGCTGATGGGCAGCACCATGGCGGATTTATATTCACCGCCGGGGCACGTGTATTCGAAACTCAGCCACAATTCACGGTATTCGTTGTCAATCCGCTCCACTTCGACAGAGATGAGCTCGATGAGTCCTCTCGGGTGTTCCAGTTTTCCGCGCATGGCTTAGATGTATTCTTACGAGTATGAAAAGTCAACACGAACCCAAGATGGTCTCCAAAACCTTATGGAAAACGTGTAGGTTTTGTGTTAGCCATAAAAAACGGAGGTGATTCTATGGGTAAATTCTTAAAGTTTGCGGTCTTGTTTGCAGCTTGTCTCATCCTTTCCCTCATCGCTGAGGTCTCATGCCATGCCGCAGCGAAGATCCAGGTGGACCAGGCTGTCTACGATGCGGGATCAATCCCCGAGGGTAAGGATTTAACACACGAGTTCATATTCAAGAATGTCGGCGACCAGAAGCTTACATTCAAACCCAAGCCCTGTTGAGGGGCAACAGTGACTGCCCCGGGAGGGCAGGAAATTGAACAGGGAAAGACGCAGAAGCTTGTTGTAAGTATTTCCGCCAGAAATATGAGAGGTGATTATACAAAGAATATCGAGGTCGAGACCAATGATCCGGCCATGCCGGTTCTGAAGTTGACCATGAAGGCTAAGATCGTGGAGGTCCTCTCCATCGTGCCTATGGAGATCGATTTTGGAAAGGTACAGGTGGGTTCTATAAATAAGAAGATGATCACTATTACGAACAAAGGGAAAGTGCCCATCACTATTACCAGCATATCCGCAAATCCCTCAAGCGTGCTTTCCGTTTCCCAGCAGGGCAAGATGAAACTTGAACCAGGCAAGGCCATGTCGGTTGAATTGCGATATCAGCCAACCCAGATTGATAATTTCTTTTTCAGTTTGTTCCATGTGGAGACCGATCAGGAGAATATCAAGGCCAAGGATGCCCGCATCAGGGCAAAGGTCGTGGCGAATTAAAACGGCCTCTTTACAATCTTAAGAGCCCGCCGACATGAAGGATGGCTTCAGGAAGAACGTTGCTACGGTCGGTGGGCTCACTGCTATAAGCCGTATCCTCGGTTTTATCCGTGACATGGTAATGGCCTGGCTTCTCGGGGCAGGGCCTCTAGCCGATGCCTTTGTCGTTGCAAACAGGATCCCCAATCTCTTGAGGAGATTCATGGCCGAAGGGGCGATCAGTGTTGCATTCGTCCCCGTATTCAGCGAGGTCAAGGAGCGTGAGGGGATAGATCGTGCCTACCTCATGGCCCAGGAGATCATGACATTGATGTTCTACGGCCTGGTGGTGGTAGTGATCCTGGGTGAGATCATCGCACCTGCCCTGGTGGCCATCATGGCTCCCGGATTCTTACACAGCAGTGTTTTCGGCATTACGGTTCACCTTACCCGCATCATGTTCCCGTACATACTCCTTATCGGTGTCGCCGTGCTCTTTATGGGGATACTCAACTCCATAGGCCACTTTGCAGTGCCTGCCGCTGCCCCGATCCTCATGAACCTCTTCATGATCTCCGTGCCGCTGCTCTGTTTTGTGGTCTTCCACATATTCTCTTCGCCTGCGGATGCCTTTGCGTGGGGGGTGATCATCGGGGGGATCGCCCAGATCATCATCCAGATGCCCCCCTTGTTGAAGCGGGGAATTCCCTTGCGTTTCACTACCACCTTCCATTCCTCGCGGGTAAAGCAGGTGTTCCGCCTTTTAGGCGTAGCGGCCATCGGGGCCTCCATCTATCAGATCAATGTGCTCATAGGGACACTCTTCGCCTCACTGCTCTCTGAAGGGAGTGTTTCTTATCTCTATTATGCCAATAGATTACTCGAGCTCCCCTTAGGGATATTCGCCTTTGCCGTGGGCAATGTGATGCTGCCTGCCATGAGCTCCGCCTCTGCACGAATGGACACGGAACAATTCTCTTTTCTCATGGGCAGGGGTCTTTTGGCAGTGCTGCTCTTCACAATCCCGGCGACTATAGGGGCATGTGTATTGGCCAGGCCCATCTTTACGATCCTCTTCATGCGCGGGGCCTTTACGTTTGGTGATGCACTGGCGTCGGCCTATGCATTGCAGATGTACGGATTGAGTCTCTGGGCAGTGGGCTACACACGTATACAGACCCAGGCGCTCTATGCCATGCAGAAGGCCAAGGTCGTCGTAAACATCTCATGGCTGAGTCTCGTGGTGAATATTGTGTTCTGTCTTATCCTCATGC
>Ga0326728_10004809_pt1 | contig 39280 bp, 39 predicted proteins | sample MB3enrmetagenome_FD_207602 | JGI IMG/M metagenome (GOLD analysis project Ga0326728, IMG submission 207602) | Lab enriched peat soil microbial communities from McLean, Ithaca, NY, United States - MB31MN | ecosystem: Environmental > Terrestrial > Soil > Wetlands > Peat | place: USA: New York... | reverse complement strand
CCTTCACACGCTAGGCTACGCTCCCGATCAGCGTAAGGCTTCGCTTCGCTTGCTGCGAGACGTAGAGAAAGAGGGGGTACGGGCGCTCGCAGCACCGCCTTTTTTCAAAAGGCGGACGCTTCAGGCTATAGTACAACCTGCCTTAGCGGGGCGCCCGCGACATCCCACCCCTCACGTTCCGCGGGCCGCAACGCTCCGCAATGCGTGTTTCAGGGAGGTGTCTCTCCTCCTTCAGGCGAGGGGAATTTCCCAAATGCGTTTGCCCTGGGCGTGACTCGGACGCTCTACGTCCGTTCCTTCCATGACAAAGGATATGTCATCTTTTAGAGTAAGGGACCAGGCTGGGCCTGGCCCCTTACATTACTACCTCTAATGTGATTTTAAGTAATCAAGACAGAAGGACAGCACCTGATCGCCCGGCAGGTTCTTCGCCTTCATCGATTTCACATAATCATCCAGTATGGGCCTGACCGCCGCTGCCCAGCGGGCCCCTTCCTGGGCCGATAGAGGAATGCGCTTCACGCCGTGCTTCTCGGCGAAAATCCTGCCCGACTTGTCTATCGCGTCCCAGTTCTTGGCGGATTTTTCTATCCATTCCGTGTTGATCTGGTCGATGGTAGCCTGAATGTCCTTGGGGAGGCTGTTCCACTTGGCCTTGTTCATGACAACGAAGAATGCCGTCGAGTAGGCCGCCGGGTAGCTTTCGGTCGTATATGCGACCACCTCGCCCAGCTTGAAGCCCTCCAATGCCTCCTCCGGGCAGAGGATGCCGTCAGCCACGCCTTTCGACAGGGAGTCATACGATTCCGTCATGGGCATGCCGACAGGCGCGGCGCCCAGGGCCTGCGCCAGCTTTGCCGACAGGCCCGTCGACCTGATCTTGAGGCCCTTCATCTCCTCCAGCTTGTAGACAGGCTTCTTCGTATGAACGATGCCCGGTCCGTGGGCATGGAGATAGAGCACGTGCGTCTCGTCATACTCCTTAGGCGCAAATTTCTTATAGAACTCATTTATCATCTTTGTTGCGGAGTAGCCGCTTTTGTAGCCCAGCGGCAGGTCTATGGCCTCCGTCAGCGGGAACCGCCCGCGCGTATACGCCTGGCAGCTTAAGCCTATGTCCGCGATGCCCCTCACCACGCTGTCGTACGTCTGGGCTGCCGGCGTAAGCACGGCGCCCGGATAATAATTGATTTTCACACGGCCGTTCGTCCGCTTCTCGACCTCCTTGCACCACTGGTCCGCAAGGACGCTGTTCATATGGGGCGCGGGGAAGAAGTTCGAATACTTCAAAACGATCGTCTTTTCCTGCGCGTTGGCCTGCCAGCCGATAAGCAGGCAGAAGAGAAAGCCGGACACCAGAGCCAAAAGCCACAGCCTTTTCATAGTTTCCCCCTTTGTTGTTCTTTCGTTTCCTGTCAGCTACGGGCAGGTACCACGCCCGTCTCTTCGAGCATACGTTTTCCGACTCCATCGAGTTGTAAGGTTAACAGTTTCGGAACCCCCGGTAGTATATTACCAGCCTACGAAAAATCGTTCCACTATTTTTTGCGGCCTGCGATCTTTTTATGGAGGTAGTACCGGTCGTTCGGCGGCGTCAGTCGGTTTTTCGTACAATTAACCCGGCACAAATGATAGAATAGTTGCGGCGTGAACGACATATCCATAGACATGTCATTCCAGATAGTTACTGCTAATTGTTGATGTAACGTATGAGTTATTGTCGCCACTGAGCCCATTGCAAAATCCCTCCGCGACGACCACAATTAGAAGCGATGCAGAATGAATTTGACGAGACTGCCCTCAAGGCCTTCGACGGCAAGGACGGCCGTCCGGCGTACATCTGTGCAGGCGGCCGGGTCATCGACGTGACAGGCAGCCGCCTATGGGCCGGCGGCCGGCACATGGCAAGACACGAAGCAGGCCGCGACCTTAGCGTTGACCTGGCCTCGGCGCCGCACGGTCCGGAGGTGCTCGACCGCTACCCGCAGGTGGGCACGCTCGTCAACGCGCCTGCGCCCTCCCCGGCCGCAGCCGGCGCGCCCGGCCTGCCCCCCATCGTGTCTGCCGTGCTGAAGCGGTGGCCGATCTTGCGCCGGCACCCCCATCCCGCAACGGTGCACTTCCCCATCGTCTTCTCCGTCTGCGCCACCTTCTTTTCGCTGCTCTATTCGTTAAGCGGGAAAAGCACCTTCGACGCGACGGCCTTTTACTGCCTTATCGGGGCGCTTGTCTTCATGCCCGCAGGCATAGCAACGGGCCTGGCCACCTGGCGGATCAACTACATGGGAAGGCCGATGCGGCCCGTCGCAATAAAACGGCTTCTCTCCTTTGCCGTGGTCCTTGACCTTGCCGTCGTGACCTTCTGGCGCGCATGTGTGCCGTCCGCGCCCGGCATCGCGTCAGCAGGGGGCGTCGTCTATCTTTTGCTCGTCGTGGCCCTGGCCCCGGCAGTCCTCACCATAGGCTATTTGGGAGGGACGCTGACGTTCCCGTTGGATAAAGATTGAGCATGCCTGGCGATGAACGAGTCGATCAGCCTCCGGGCAATGCTGATCTTTCCGGGAAGCTCGGGCAGGTTATCCGCGGTGAACCACCCCGCATCGACGATCTCCCTCCCGTCGATGCGCAGCTCACCTGAGGCGTACCGGGCCGTGAAACCGATCATAAGGCTGTCTGGGAACGGCCAGGGCTGGCTCCCGAAGTAGCGGATGTCCTCGACGGTGATCCCCGTCTCCTCCTCGACCTCGCGCCTGACCGTCTCTTCCAGCGACTCCCCCGCCTCGACGAAGCCGGCCAGAACGCTGTAAAACCCCTGGGCGAAGCGGGAGGCCCGGGCGAGCAAAAGCCGGTCGCCCCGCTCGACGAGGACGATGATGGCGGGGGAGATGCGCGGGAAAATCATCTTCCCGCATCTGGTGCACGACTTTGCCCGCTCTTCCCTGACGGGGGCCGTCGGCGCCCCGCACAGGCCGCAGAACCGGCTCGCCCTGTCCCACTCGGTAAGATGGACCGCGGCCATGGCGCGCTTGAAAAGGTCTTCATCGAGGACGCCGAATAACGGCCTCAGTCCCTCGAAGGCGCAGCCCTCCGGCGCCTCCATCTTTTCGTCCACCTCTGCGACGTAGGAGTCAGAGCCCCTGAGCGTCCCGATGTGCTGCACGTTCCTCGGCTCGATCCCCCATCGCGAGAGGTCCCCGGCAAATGGGACGGACGCGCGGCCGTCTGCGGTCAGTATGAGCACCTTGAAGCCGGAGACGATGAACCAGTATGCGGGCGCATCCGCGCGCGTCTCTGAGTCATGGGGTTGTGCAGGCCGGCCGGTCATACGCTAAAAACCTACCTGCTTGCGGAGGAAAGGTCAAGGGGGGGGGCGGATCGTTGCGTACCGTTCTCATAATTATCTTGACATCTATAATGACATTTGAACAGTTCCGGCCGCTGCCGCAGGGAGTGGAATAAAGAGTATTCATTGAGCGGTGGCAAGAGCAAGCCGTACTGTATCCGTGGTGTGGGATATGAAGCGCAGAAGTCGAGATTTGACGTATCGAACGGCTTCGGCTCATGTAAGAATTTTTTCCTGAAGTCGATAGTTTTGTTTTTCTCATGAGTCACTTTTCTGGAGTTTCCCCAGTTTTTTGGGCAGAAATTGGTATTAGCCAGGAATATCAAGGGTTTTAGCGTGAGATCGTCTGAACCGGACTCCATTTCGGGCCAAGAAAAGGTGGCGTAATGATTGCGGGTACTTGAAAAATGGGGTAAGCCAGAAATGGCAGGAATAGCCATATACGGATCAAGAACTGGGGAAACTCCAGTCACTTTTCTGTTGACAAGCATGTAAAAGGGGCATAACAATAGATACAGATTTAAGAATCGCGGTGAAATTCTGTAGTCAAGATCGTGTGTGCGTCAAGAACTGTTGGAGTATGCAAAAATACCGAGTGGCTTCGTGATACCACCAATTGAGGAGATATTAAGGGATATCAACGAGTTGCAGGCCCTAAAGGGGGATGGCCATTATCAACTTTCGACGGGTAGACACTCTCGGAGATTCTTGCGCAGCTGGGTCTTGGTTCAAAAAGTCACGCTCATTGAACGTATCTCGAATTTGCTCGCCCAAAGTTTTTGGCACGATGAGATAAACGCCGTCTTGTCGAGCAGCGTAATGCCTTGCCCTATTATTGCTTACGGAGTTGCTAGGGCATTTTGCACTTCGGGCAAGTCAGTGAGGCTCGTGCTGCCGATAAATGAACATAACAGGCTCAAAATAGGCTCTTCAGATGAGATTCTGCCTGGTGAAAGGGTTATGATCATTCATGACATAGCAGTGAGGGGAGGCGTCATTAATCAACTAGAAGACTTGATAACAGGTAGCAGGGCTCATATTGCAGGAGTAGGAATGGTATTTGATGTTAGCGGGGGCGAGGTCCAGTTTCCTAAGGATGTGAAGACTGTAGCTATCATAAAAGAGGGCTTTGGCAAGGAAGACAGTGTCAATTGTACCATGTGTAGGGAAGGGATTCCCCTCGAAAACCCTTATGACGAACTGCATCCTTCGTGAACATGGGAGTCCACTGAGTGGATGATCTGAATACTATCGTAGCTAATGCCAAGGCTGTTGTCGAAGGTCATTACGTGCTGCGCTCCGGCTTGCATGCCAAATCCATTCTCAAGACGCATCGAATTGCTTCACGACCAGCGTTTGTGGAGAGGTTAGCAGACCGTTTAGCGAACAAGCTTCTCGAAGAACTGCCTTCAGAGGGAATGCCTATTGAGAACATCCTGACATTCGAGCAGCGCACCGGGATATTCGCGTTCGCTTTAGGCCTAGCTTTATCGCGTTTGCAGGGAAAAGAACCAGTTATAAGCCTTGTTGGCTCCTATAAAGTCGATAGTGGTGAATACAAGGAAAGATTGTTAGTTGAAGACTCCTTGAAACCGGAAGACAGGGTTCTTGTTTTTTATGACAAGCGCATTACCGGGGGAAATCTGGCAGTATTAGAGCGCATTCTGGTGGATGAAATGGATAAAGGCAAGAACGTCAACGTGGTTGGGAAGGCAGTTTTATTTGATTTCAGCAATTTCTTACCAGAAGGCTACAAAGCTGCATCCAAGGTCATTTCCCTGTCTGATGATAGCGACTACAATATCACATTTTATGACCCGAAATCATACGAGGGATGTCTATGCTGTCGACAGAACGTCTCTGTTGTCTCTTGTGCCTCTGGGGGACTGACGTAGGGCAGGATAGCCCAAGGATTCTGTTTGCTGGAATGGAGAATCGCCATGTCTGGCGAGAGTATTAAGAACGACTATCTTAGACTGAAAGAAGCCCCACTCGACAATTTGATAGGAATAGTGCAAAGTGACAACCCCCAAGACTACTCGCTAAAACACGTCGCCCTGATAGAGCTTAGAAGATTTCCGGAAACTGACACAGTGAATCTGATTAGGAGTTTCTTGGATCGACACGCTGACAACAGCCTATTCAAGATTCTGTGCATCAAGGCATTGAGCAAAAGGAGTAATCTGAAAGCCACAGCAATTCTTTGCCGTCTTGTCGACGATCCCGAGTGGCCCGTCAGAGAGGAAGCCGCAAGGGCACTAGGCGTAATAGGCGACAAGAGGGCGTGCACTGCGCTACTGAAGAAGCTGCAAGACATAAACACAGAAGTCAGGCGAGCATCGTCGCATGCACTGGCCATGATTCCCATAGACGCCGAGGACGACATAAGGACCCTAATCAACTACTTGGTAGATGATGACCCCGCAATTCGGTCAAGCGTCTCGGCAGCTCTGAATGAAAGCGCTACAAGGATTTTTGCGCTAAGAGATCTGATCGTTAGGGAACTAGAGTGTTTAGCTCAGAAGATCTGTACTGACGAAAGAAAGATGGCTTATCTTCTGCACGCAATTGGCAAGCATCGTTCCTTGATAACGGCGTTATCTTCAATTGATCTTGGCCCGAACAGGGAAAGCCGTCTGCTTGAACTATTAGCAGCTTCATAGGTAGGATACCCCGCCATGCTATGCTTTCTATGCTTAGAAGTGTTCGAGGGAAGTAAGACGTGTCCTCACTGCGGGGCGGAATCCAACGATCACCAGAGGATAATCCAGATTATGGCGCGGACCAGCATAGCTGATCTTCTTCAAATACTAAGAAGCGAAGACTGTACTAACCCGAAATACATCGATGCAACATTGGAGCAAATGTCAAAGATAGAAGTGGAAAACCTGAAAGATGAGGATTTTGAAGAAATTGTTTCCGTTCTGAGGGATAAGACATTCATACTCAAGCGTCATGCTTTCGCTATTGAAAGGCTGCTCCGCCAAAACGAAGAGGCAATGGCGTCTTTCATCCGTGGGCATATCTGTCACCCAGACTGGACGAAACGAAAAGAGATAGCCGATTTCCTTTGCGAGATTGGTTTGAAGGGTGCATACATAAAGCCCTTGTTTGAAAGATTAACCAACGAAGCTCAGACAGACGTAAAGCTTTCTATCTTGAAAGCGCTCTCCACCTCAACGTCCCTGACCAAAAGACAACTTGTCCGTCTGGTCTCTCTACTCGAGACAGAGAAGGAAGGATTACTTCATATTGCGGTAGCAATAAACCGCAACAAAGAGCGTGTAGGTGAAATGAATCATGGAGAACTCGCTGGTCTTTGTCGGTTTTTGCATAGTCATAGTGTAAGAGGTGAAGACGATGTCGCTATGTTGATTAACATCGCCGAGGCGCTCAGTGAAGAAAAGAGAACTCCCGGTGTCATGAGGCAATTCAAGGAAGAAATCAGACGGTTAAACAGGAAGCGAACTGCACGAAAACAAGACGAGAACGTGAGGCTTTGGAATCTCTTCGGCATGAGCTGCTTTTTTCCGCCCCTGTTGAGGGCTTTATTGAAAGAGGCATTGATTCCGGTCGACGTCGAGGGTATTATCAAAGAACTGATGGCGTCTGTTCAAGAAAGGGATGGGTATAGGTCTGCGCATTGCGAGCGTGTAGCGAATTACGCTATGATATTGGCAAGAAAAGGACAAAAAGAATTGAGGCTGAGCAATGAAGACCTTTCCCTTATAGTGAAGGGAGCATCAGTCCATGATGTTGGCATGGTGTATATGCCTGACACCATTCTACTTTCTAAGGCAGAGTTGGAGAAGGAACAAAGGAAGCAGATCGATACTCATGCACCACTGGGAGCAGCTTTGTTAGACAGGGTACAAAAACATACGGGATTCCCTATCAACAAGAAGGTAAAGGAGATGGTTCGCTGCCACCATGAAAAAATGGATGGTTCCGGACCGTTGGGAATGAAAGAAAATAAGATTCCGCTGTGCGCCGAAATCATCTGCGTTTCTGACATTTTTGATGCTCTCACCAACAAAAGACCATATCGCGAACCGAAGACTCCCGAGCAGGCGGCCGATGCAATAGTCCGAATGGGTGATGATGGAAAGTTCAGAAGAAACGTAATAAGCATCTTCAGGAAAGCGGCCAAAAGTCTCTTCGCGACCCAGCAGAAGTACATGGCTCGGGCTGCATCACAATAGTGACCTATGAACCAGCTTTGTGCTGGGCGAGGTACTGACGACCGAGCCCGTACCCAATTTTCTGCGCTTCGTGTTCGCCCACTGGAAGTACCTGAAAGGAGTGCGGCTTTCTGATCTATCTTTTTGCCGCCAGGAGGGCTGGATGTGAGGTGGTATGAAAAACGCAAAATTACCGAAGCCTGGCCCTAAGACGCCCGTCCCCCAAGAGACACCACTTTTGGAAAGAATCTGGCACACTGACCCGGATTTGGTCCGTGAGTTTTTTGCTCGTAAGGCGGACTATGAACAGTTATGTGCTGAAGTCACGTACACATTGACCAAGCGCATAAGAGAGGCCGACATCAAGATTTCGATGATTAGCTCCCGAGCCAAGACACTCGAGAGTTTCATTGAAAAAATACGACGGAAGTCGTACAAAGAGCCATTCCGCGACGCGACAGACTTATCAGGAGTCCGAGTCGTCTGCCTTTATCCTGACGATGTTCAGAAAGTAATTGATCTTGTAGAACAGGATTTTGATGTCATCAGTGATGAAGACAAGCTGGCCGCAATGCTGGAAGACCAGTTTGGGTATGTGGCTAGACATCTGATCATAAGGCTCGGGAAGAAATCTTCCGGGGCAAGGTATGACGATCTGAAGCATCTTGTCTGCGAAGTACAGGTGCGGACGGTAGCCCAGGACGCTTGGGCCGCCATAGCACACCACCTGGTATACAAGAAAGAATCCCAAATACCGAGATCCCTCAAGAGGGCATTGAGTAGCTTAGCTGGCGTTTTTGAAACGGCCGATCGCGAATTTGAAAAGCTACGAACCCAGAGAGAATCGTACATAAATGAAGTTCGATGGTCGTCGCAGATTCCTGATCGCTTCTTAGAAAACGAACTAAACTATGATAGTCTCGAAGGGTACTTGTTATGGAAGTACCCCAATAGAGCAGTTGAATCCTGGAACGGTCAACTCAGATTCGTCTTCGACGTAATCAGTGAAAAATACGAGAAGCTTCGAGATATTGACGATATTGTGAAAAGAACGGAAAAGGATGGCCAAACAATCAAGGATGAATTGGTCGCGAAAAACGAACTGCCCCCAACTGTTGATGATAGGCCGTCGACCCTCGATGTTGTTTTGGCTATCTCACTCCAGTTTCCGGAGCTTATGGGCAGTTTTCAACTTAATCCTGTTTGGCAACAAGTAATTCGACGGCGACTGAAACGGGAAGCCTGAGGCGGGGCGGTTCCGGGTCAGATACTGTCAATCTGTTTTGACTGTTTTGACAGAAAAGCACTTCCTTAGCAACGAGAGCAAAAAGTTACATTTGCTGAAGTTTTGAAAATGATCTCCTTCTCCCACCGTCCGTAATCTCAACTTTCAGTTTTTGGAAATTTCCCTCGCTTTGTGTTATAATACGTATACCACGGTAGCCTCTTTCGCTTTCCCGTCGTCCTCGATTCCCTGAAATGATCGATTGCCGGGCAGGCCCAAAGCGGCCGGGAACTTTGCAAGGAGAAGTATGGACAAAAATAGATTCGACGAGATGCAGCTATCGACGGAGCTGCAAAAAGCCATCAAAGACATGGGATTCGAGGAGCTTACACCCATCCAGTCCCGCACTATACCTCTTATCATGGAGGGGAAAGACGTGATCGGCCAGGCGCGCACGGGTACCGGCAAGACGCTGGCCTTCGGCCTGCCGATAATAGAGTCGATGCAGCGGAAAGGCAAGGATCTGGAGGCCCTTGTGCTCTGCCCTACCAGGGAGCTTGCCGTCCAGGTCGCGGAAGAGGTGAAGCGCCTGGCGAAGCACAGAAAAGACATCCGCGTAGTGCCCGTCTACGGCGGCCAGCCCATTCAGAAGCAGCTTGCGGGCCTGAAAATGGGCGCAAGGATAGTCGTCGGCACGCCGGGCCGCATCATGGACCACATGAGCCGGGGCACCATCCGCCTCGACAGGGTCCGCACGGTCGTCCTCGACGAGGCGGACAGGATGCTCGACATGGGCTTCGTTGACGACATGAAGACGATCTTATGGGCCATGCCCGACGAGCGGCAGACGCTGCTCTTTTCGGCGACGATGCCCGATTCCGTTATGGACCTCGTGGACAAGTTCCAGAAGGACCCCGTCGTAGTCAACGTATCGGGCGACCAGGTGACCGTCCCGGAGGTGCACCAGACGTTTTTCGAGGTCAAGCCCTGGATGAAGCTGGAGATGCTCTGCCGCCTCATCGACACCTACACGCCGAATTCTTCCCTCGTCTTCTGCAACACGAAGAGACGGGTTGACCAGATCGTCAAAGACCTGCAAAGCAGGGGCTACCGGGTAGACAGCCTGCACGGGGACATGGCGCAGGCCCGCCGCGACAAAGCGATGTCCAGTTTCCGCAATAAGCTGCTGCGCGTGCTCGTCGCAACCGACGTGGCCGCGAGGGGCATCGACGTGGAGGACGTGGAGGCGGTCATCAACTACGACGTGCCCCAGGACGACCTCCATTACGTTCACAGGATCGGCAGGACGGCGCGCATGGGGAAAGCTGGCCATGCCTTCACCCTGGTGCTGCCCGACCAGCTTTCGAAGCTGCGGGAGATCCAGGAAAAGACGAATACCCCCATCAAGCGGCAGATGACGCCGCACCTCAGCGACGCCGGGAAAAAGAGCGGCGTCGGGCGGGTCTAATCGAGCTAAGACCTAGTCGAACGAAGCCGCCCCCTGCCTTCCCGCCATAAAGACCGGGATGCCGGCAAGGAGCACGATGACGCCGGCGAGCGCGCCCTTCCCCGTATACGCGAGGCTCGAATAAAGCATATAGAGGCAGGCGCCGCAGAAGACGAGGGGCACGAAGGGGTAGAGGGGCGTCTTGAAGGGGCGCACCACGGCCCTTTCCTTCGCCCGCAGCACGAACAGCGAGACCCCCACCAGCAGGAAGAAAAGCCAGAACACCGGGGCGGTGTACTCCACCATCGTGGCAAAGCCGCTCCTCGTGCCGGTCCCCAGGAGGATCAGTCCCAGGGCGATCGCGCTCTGAAAGATCAGCGCGTTTACGGGCGTGTTCGCCTGGGCGTTCCACCGCCCCAGGAAAGAGAAAAGGGCATAGTCGCGCCCGAAGGCGTAGTTCGTCCGGGAGCCCGTGATGATGACCGCGTTCATGCTCGACAGCACGGTGAAGACGACGAGGAGGCTCATGTAGGTCACGCCCGGCACGCCGAGCGTACGGCGCATCATCTCGACGGCGACTGCGCCCGAAGACGCGGTGGCCCCCAGGCCGAGGGACCTCAAAAAGCTGTAATTGACCGCCAGGTAGATGAAGGTGATCGACCCTATGCCCAGCATCAGCACGCGTATCATGTTCTTCCGCGCCTTCCTCACCTCCGACGAGAGGTAGGCTATCTCGTTCCATCCGCCGTAAGTGAGCAGGACGAAGATCATGGCGATGCCGATGCCCCTCGCCCCAGTCGCCGGAGGGGCGGCGGCTGCCTGGTGGCCGGCGGGCGCGGACGCGAGGCCGAGGCCCACGACGGACATAAGGCCTAGAACGATCAGCCCCGTCAGGACGTTCTGCGTCCATTTGCCCTGCCTTATCCCGGTGATGTTGACCGCGGTCAGGAGCGCGAGGGCGCCGACTCCATAGACAGACGACGAATAGGGGCCGAGCCTGAGCACCTCCGAGGCATAGTCGCCCAATAGGAAGGCGTGCATTGCGATGGACCCCGTCTGGATGACGGTGATCCGCGACCAGGCGAAGAGGAAGGCCGGGATGTCGCCGAAGGAGCGCCCCAGGTAATGGTAATCTCCGCCGGGGTGGGGATAGGTGGAGGTCAGCTCGGCGTAGCAGAGCGCCCCTACAAGGGATACGGCGCCGCCGGCCAGCCACAGGAGCAGGACCGCGCCGGTGCTGCCGCATTGGGCGGCGACGAGGGACGGCGTCTTGAAGATGCCCGCGCCGACGACCATGCCGACGACAACGGCCACGCCGTCGAGGACGCTCAGGGTGCTCCTGGGCGTTGCTTCGAGGCCCGTCCGCTGACCTTCGGCATATTCCGGCATCACGAGTCTGATATGTCGCTTCGATGTTATATCTTTCAACGTCCTGGACACGGCCCTGGCAGCGGCGACAATAGACAAAGTGTAGTGCCCCACGGAGGTCTTGTCAACCCGCGAAAAGGGGCTGCCCCGGTAGGGCAAGCGCATTTGAACCCTTGGTGCCGAAGGACGGGTAAGGCTCGTAAGGCGGTTCGGCTAGGAGGACTTCCTTGCCCGCTGGTCCTGATCGGAGGCGCGGATGCTTAGCCCGGATGGGCCTCTGCTTGGTGGACTCTCAAAAATTGTAAACGGGTTTTTCAGACGGTGATGACGAATCCGGCGCCGTCGGATGCGCCGTATCCCTCGACATCGGTGAATCTCCTGATGATGGCGGCCCGCAGAGCGGTAATGCCTTCAAGGGCAACGGGTCTGTCAATGGAAGAGGCTTTTGCGATGGACGCCTGCACGACAGTTCGCCGGATATTGTCCATACAGCGCGCCGTGGCAGCCGATTCTTGCGCCTGCGTGCGCTGCGCGGCAGGCGCGGTGTCCCTGCCCAGGTCCACCTGGAGCTGCCTGACGCTGCGCTTTACGCCTGCGTCGTTCTCTTTCAGGTTGGTGTAAACAATCCTCATACAGGCGCCTTCACCTGACTGCACGAGCACCGAGACTGCACAAGCTAACCCGCACGCCCCTCGCGCCGCGTGCCTTCAGACGAGCAATTTTAACTTATGTCTACGTTGTAATACAAAATAAGGCGCATGTCAAGAAAAAAGATAAGAAAGGAAGGATAAAATAGGCGAAAGATGAGAAGGGATGCAAAAAGGCGGAAAAAGGGGGGAAAAAACGCGGGACGGGCGCGGTCCTTCAAAGTCTGCCGAAGTCGTCCTCGACGCGCACGATGTCGTCCTCCCCGAAGTATTCCCCTGTCTGGACCTCTATGAGGACGACCGGCTCTTCCCCTACGTTCTCGATCCTGTGGAGCGCCCCCTTGCGTATGTCGATGGACCGGCCCGCCTCGAGGAGGCATTCTGCGCCGTCGATGGTGACACGGGCCTTCCCCGAAACGACGTACCAGTGCTCCTGCCTTTTGAAGTGCTTCTGATAGCTCAGGCGCTTGCCGGGCAGCACCTCTATCCTCTTTACCTTGAACGTGTCGCCGTCCTCAAGGACAGACCAGCGCCCCCAGGGCGGCCGTGCCTCCCGGCTGCCGGCCTTCCGGTTCCGCTCCATGCCCGGCCCTACCCCTTCTTAAAAAGTTTTTTGAGCCTTTCCTGGAACGCAGGCTCGGCCGCGAACCAGGAGACATAGAGCCGTTCCTTGTCCAGGTGCGTCGATAGCCCGGAGAGGACGGACTTGTTCACCAGTTCCTTCAGGTTGCGGGTCGTCTCCATCGGCATGGCCTTCAGCCCCTCGATGAGGCCGGTCAGCTCTTTTTCCAGGTCTTTCGCCTCCGCCGTGAAATTGACCAGACCGAGGGCTTTTGCCTCGTCCATAGCCACGTTGCGCGACATGAAATAGAGCTCGTTAAATCTCTTCATGCCTACGAGGCGGGGCAGGAAGATGCTGCCACCTCCGTCCGGGGTGAGGCCTATCCGCCTGTATCCCATGTTCATGACAGCCTTCGACTCGGCGAGCGTCAGGTCGCAGGCGAGCGCCAGGCTCAGGCCCGCTCCGACGGCGAGGCCCTCGACTACCGCTATCGTTACGGCGGGGATGGTGCGGATGAGCATGATGCTCCTGTTCAGGTAGTCGGCCATCGCGTCGACCTGTACGGCGGGCGTAGGGCTGTCCCTGAACTCTACGACGTCGCCCCCTGCGCAAAACGTATTGCCTGCCCCCCTTATGATGACTATCGACGCTCCTTCCTGCTCGGCCCTGCCGAGGGAGTGGAAAAGCGCCTCCAGAAGCTCCAGGCTCATGGCGTTCTTCTTCTCCGGCCGGTTCAACGTCAGGCTGCATACGCCCTCTCGAAACTCTTCCAACACCACGCCCATCGGTCCCTCCTGTATAGGCTCCCGGTCCATGCCCCCTTAAAGCGGCTTTAAGCCGCCCGCACCACCGGGTACACGCCTTGCACTATCTAATGATGAAGCAACGGAGGTGCGATTTCAAGAGAAAAATGGGAGGGGGGAGCAGACCTTCCCCTCTATCTCCCCTACCCTTTTCGATGCTGTGAACCAGAGGGCGACTGTCAGCTCTTCCTTCAACCGGGCGACGCCCTCGACTACCCGCGCCGTTGAGACGCTTGCCCATCTCAGCAAGGGGAGCGCCATGGAGGTGAGCGTTGCGCCGAGGGCCAGGGCCTTCGCCATGTCTACGCCCGTCCGCAGACCCCCGCCGGCTATGAGATACTGGTCCCGGCGCAGCCATTTGCGCGCCCCTGCGATGGCGTCCCGGGTGCACGTCCCCAGGCGCTCGTAAGGGCTGAAATCCTTGCCCTGCATCAGCCCCTCGATCCTCGGCCAGTTCGTCCCTCCGAGGCCTGCGACGTCGACGCCTGCGATCTTCCGGGCCGAGGCCCAGCGCACCACCGGCTCCGGCAGGCCGCAGCCCACTTCTTTGAGGAAGACCGGGTAAGGGAAGCCTTCTACCGCCTCTTCGAGGGCGTCGAGGGCGCGGGCGAAATCGGTCCGGCCGTCTGCCTGCAAGATCTCGTGCAGGGGGTTGACGTAGAGCATAAGGGCGTCGGCCCCGATGGACTCTACCGCCTCCAGGAGATAATCCCTGCCGTTGCGCGCGTGGAGAAGGCCCAGGTTGGCGAGCAAGGGGATGTCGGGTGCCCACTCACGCACGCGGTACGACTCTGCGCCCGCAGCCTTCTCCATCATCGGCCGCTGCGAGCCTACCGCCATGCCTATCCGGCAGACGGCCGCAGCCGTCGCGAGGTTCCTGTTGATCTGTAACGAGCGGCTGCCGCCGCCGGTGATCGGGGCGACAATAAGAGGCAGCGCGAGGGTTTTGCCTAGGAACCGGACGTTCGTGTCGATATCGGAAACGGAGAAATCCGGCAGGCCCCCCACCAGAGCCAGCCCATCAAGGCCCGTGGCTGCCGGGGACTCGACGTCATGCGCCAGGCAGATTTCTATGTGGGCGTCTTTTACGGCCGCTTCGCGCCACGCTCCCTTCTCCACCCCGATCAACCCCCCTCCAGCCCGACGAGCCTGCGCCCCGCGCGGTAGGCGTCGTCGCGGGCAGTGGGGTGTCCGCAGATCGCGCCCTTCTGGTCAATCCCCAGGAAGCTGACCGTATCGTGCTCGGGCACGCTTATGGTCCTAAAGAAGGCCTTCGCCGTCTCGCCTGCGCACGTCACGCCGACCTCTTTCTTCATGCCTCCCACGAGGATGAGCAGCCCCTTGCGGCCATCCGGCCCGCCGGTGATGGGCCGCTTGAGGATGTATCTCTCGCACCAGAAGGACTGGCACCTGTCCACCATCGCCTTTGTCTGGGCGGAGAGTCCGAAGAAGAAGATGGGCGAGCCGAGTATGATGCGGTCCGCAGCGCGGATGGCGTCCGCGACGAGGGTCATGTCGTCCTTCTGGACGCAGATGCCTGTCTTCTCGCAACCTCCGCAGTCCTGGCAGGGCCTTATGCTCAGCTCGTTCAGGTTGAACTTCGCTACGTCGTGGCCCGTATATTCAACCGGCCGCAGCGCCTCCCACAGCAGCGTCTCGACGTTGCCGCCGCTCCTCGGCGAACCGTTAAAGGCTACGACCTTCATGATCTTCCTCCATTTTACCCGATAGGGCCGATTTTAACAAGAGTAAACGTAAGCACCCAGGCGGGGCGCTGCAAGGATAAACGAGGGCCCGGCCTACCTGCCCGGCTTTGAGGGCGAGCCGCTGGTTGACAATCGGATTCTCCGGGATTAGACTTCTTCGATGAAGAAAGCAGCGTCCGTGCTCAAGAAGATCCTGTCGGCGACGGACGGGTCGGAGACGGCTAGAAAGGCGGCCCTTTATGCCTACGACCTGGCCGCCCTTACAGGCGGCACGGTCACGCTCCTGTCGGTCATCGACAGGAGCGCCTTCGTCGGGAAGCCCGCAATGCCGGCCGACGCAACGCCGAGCCACATCATCGAGCCCCTGGAAGACTACCTGAGAGAGTCGGCTGAGGCCGAGATGCGGGAGATCGAGGCGCACGGCAACGCCAGGGGCATCGCCACCAGGACGGCGATCAGGTACGGCCACCCGGTCGAGGAGATCTTAGCGGAGGCTAAGCGGACGGGTGCGGATCTGATCGTTATGGGGTCGCACGGAAGGAGCGCTCTATCGGCCGCCTTTCTCGGCAGCGTGACCTTCGGCGTAGTCCACAGGTCGGCCCGGACGCCCGTCCTTATCATCCCCCGCTAAAAAGAGAGCACGCAAAAAACGACTCTTTCCATGCCCGCCCGCCCCTTTCGCAAAGCAGAGGGATGGCCGGCAGCCGCCTACTCGGTCCAGCCGTGCTCGCCGATGAGCTTTACGAACCTGCACCCGCCGTAATCCTCTTCGCGGTACCGGTCCTCCTCCTCCTTGACATAGACCATCAGCTCCTGGGCGTGCTCGTCTCCGACGGGCATTACCATCCGGCCGCCGACGGCGAGCTGCCTCATGAGCGGGTCGGGCGCCTCCGGCGCTGCCGCGGTGACGATGACGGCCTCGAAGGGGGCCTCGTCGCGCCACCCCTCCGTCCCGTCGCCGATGCGGACAACTACGTTCGTATAGTGAAGCTGGTCGAGCACCCTACGCGCCCTCTTTGCGAGAGCGGGTATGCGCTCGATCGTGAAGACCCTGTCCGCCAGCTCCGCAAGTATGGCGGCCTGGTATCCCGAGCCTGTGCCGACCTCAAGCACCTTCTCGCTCCCGGTAAGCTGGAGGGCCTCGGTCATGATCGCCACCATGTAAGGCTGGGATATAGTCTGCTTTTCTCCTATGGGGAGCGGGTGGTCGCCGTAGCCCTGGGGCCGCAGCGCCTCGTCGAGGAACAGGTGGCGGGGGACCCTCCTGAAGGCGTCAAGCACCCTCGGGTCCTTTATCCCGCGCTGGATGAGGAGCTCCACCATCTGCTGCCGCTGGCTCGCGTACGCGTTGTCCATTACCTGGAAAGCTCCTTCGCCCGGGCCTGGGCGGCCTCAAGCGCCCTCACCACCGTACCCCTGAAGCCCTTTTCGTCGAGGACGAGCAGCCCTGCGGCGGTTGTGCCGCCCGGCGACGTGACCCTCTCCCGCATGAGGGCCGGGTGCGTCCGCTCCTTCTCCAGGAGCGCCACCGTGCCCTTGACCGCCTGGAGGGCGAGCAGGTGCGCCTTATCCCTGGGCAGGCCCATGCGTACCCCGCCGTCCACCATGGCTTCGAGGAAGGCGAGAAAAAAGGCGGGGCCGCTCGCGCCCAGGGCCGTTACTGCGTCCATCTGCTCCTCAGGGACCTCGACGACCCGGCCGAGGGGCGCAAGGAGGCGGGCCACGCCGTCCAGCTCGTCGTGGGAGAGCATGTAATTCGCGGTCATGCCGAGGGCGCCCTCGCAGACGGCGACGGCGATGTTCGGCATGACCCTTACGATCTTTGCCGGCTTATCAAGCATCGAGGCGATGCTCGACGTCGTTGTCCCCGCCATGATGGAGATGAGGACGCGGGACTCGTCAAGGCCCGCGGCCACTCCGGCTATCGCCGCCTTAGCATCCTGCGGCTTGACGGCCAGTATGATATAATCGCCGCGCGCCGCGACATCGGCCGGGTCCTTCGCGGACGCTATCTTCAGGCCCTCGACTACCGCCTTCATCCGCTCCGGCTTTATGTCGTAAGCAATGATGTCTTTCCGGTCCGCGCCCGCCGCGATGAGCGCGCGGGCTATCGCCTCCCCCATGTTTCCCAGGCCCACTATTCCCACCTTTTTCATGCGGTCCCCCTTGTGCGAGCCGGTCTAAAGCCTGAAAAGCGCCTGAGGCGTCTTTGCGCGCCAATTCCGGTTCATCCGGCCGGCTTTCAAAGTTTATAACAGATGGACCTTATATTTTAAAGCAGAATTATTGCGGCGGGGTCTCTTATCCGATTATATGGAGTCTTTTCTTGTGGGCGCGCGCCCGGAGGAGTATCGTCGTGGCGCCCGGCCCCCCATCCGACATGCCGGAGCTTGCGAAGGCGACCACCCATTTGCGGTGCATGGCCCGGACAAGCCACTCCTTCAGCTTTTCCTTGAGCACCGGGCCGCGCCTCGACTTCAACCCCCTGCCGTGGATGACCTTGACGCACCGCAGCCCCGATTGGACCGCTTCTTCGAGGAATAGGTGAAACGCATCGAACGCCTGGGTCGATGTGAACCCGTGCAGGTCGAGGGCCTTCTGGACGGAGAAGGCGCCGCCCCGCAATTTTTCGAGGGCAAGGGGGCTTGTGCCTTCCACATAGCCTTCAATGTATTCGGGGAGGTTTACGACATTCAGGGGCGAAGCTTCCCGGAGAAGCTCGTCCATGGTCGGCCTGTCGCCCTGTCGGGCGCAGGGCGTGGCCGCTCCTATTTGTGCGCCGGCCTTTCTCGGGCGGGCGACCCTGTTCCGGCGGGCATCGACCTTCTTCACATCTTTCATGGCCTCGACGAAGACAGCCGCCTCGTCGGGCGGCTCTGCCGCGTGCGGAGGCACGGGCGCGTCCTGCGGCGCGGCGGCAGGCCCCGGCGCGGCTTCGGGGGCAGAGGGTCCCTCTTCCGCACCTTCCCGCGCGGCTGCGCAAGCCTCTTTCATGAGGTCTACAAGATCCTGAAAGACGTGATATATCGAGTCGTTATCTTTCATCCTCGATACTAATAGTTAAACTCAAAGGGCAGGCCGAGTTCAACTTGTTGATTTCCTGTAGCTCGCTACAGGGATAATATTATCTTATCCTTCTACTCCACTCCCATCATAAAAAACTCTTTTACTCGTTCTTTCGTTTCCGCTTCTTGCATCCGACCATCATCGTTGGAGCTTTGGCACACCTTACGACATGCAATGATTGGCGACCCACGCGGCGTGCCGCCGCGCGGGTACCCCGGCGCCCCCTCCACGAGCAAAGCTCGTCGGGGTACCCGCTTGCGGGTCGTCCTCGCTCAGTAAATACCCTACTGCTTGCACCAGGGTATTTATGGGGGGCGTGGAAAAGCCGGCGCCATGCTGCGCGGCTGCAACGCAGAGCAATGCCCCGCGCCTCTATCTTTCTTGACAAAAAATCCCGTAAGCGCCATAATCCAAATACTCCGGAGACGCCGGCCGCATTGCGCCGATCTTTGCCCAGGGCGAACGTTCGGGCACCGGGGCGCGGCAAGACAATAAAAGTGAGGAGGGGGCATGGCAAAAAGGAGTCAACATAGCTTTTTGAAACGCCAGAAGGAGATGAAGCGGAAGGACAGGGCCGCCGAGAAGATGGCCATCAGGCACGGCAAGAGCGAGAAGCTCAAGAACAGGCCCGAGGAAGAAGAGCAGCAGGAAACGCCGGCGCCTGCCGGGACGAACGATGAAACGGGCGCCTGAGGGCTTCCTTCAGGCGCTTCAGGCCTTGGCCTGGCGTCCCGTCTTCTCTATCTTTATCTTCGTGATCCTTCTTCCGTTGATACCCACCACCGTCAGGCTGTAATTGCCAATATGAACTATCTCACCCCCCTTCGCTATGCCCTGGATGTGCGACAGGATGAAGCCGCCGAGGGTCTCGTAGTCCGGGGATTCCGGAAGGCCCAGGTCGAGCGTATTATTCAGGTCGCGGACAGAGTATGATCCATCGACCGTAAGCGACCCGTCCTTGCTCCTTTCGATCCGCATGTCTACGTCCGTCTCGTCCAGGATCTCCCCGAAGACCTCTTCCACGATGTCTTCCAGGCTCACTATGCCCGCAGTCGTGCCGTATTCATCGACCACGACGGCGAGGTGTATGCGCCGCTTCTGCATGTCCTTGAAAAGGGCGCTTATCTTCATCGTGTCCGGGACGAAATAGGGCCTCTTCAATATCTTCTCGAAGTCCAGGGGCTTGCCGAGCCACAGCGTCCGCATGACGTCCTTCTGGTAGACGATGCCCAGTATCCTGTCCAGATGGCCCTTGTAGACGGGGTAACGGGAAAACTCGTTCTCGACTATGTAGCGCACGTTCTCGTCCTGGGGCTTTTCGATGTCGAGGGCGTAGACGTTCGGGCGGGGCACCATGATCTCCTTGGCCGACCGGTCGGCGAACTCGAAGACGCTGTGGATCAGCTCCTCCTCGGTCCTGTCGAAGACGCCTTTTAGCCTCCCCTCTTCCAGGAGCACCTTGATCTCGTCCTCCCCGATCACCTCGTCAACCCTTTTGAGGCCCAGGAGCCTCGTCACCGCCGAAGCGGAGACGTTGAGGATCCAGACGGGGACTGCGAAGACCTTTGAGAATACCTCGAAAAACGGCAGGATGCGCAGGGCGACCTTCTCGCGGTAATTGATGCCGATATACTTCGGCAGCAGCTCTCCGACAACGATAATCACGTAGGCAAGGACTACGACGACGATGATGAGGGAGACGGTCTCCGATGCCCGCGCCAGGTATGGGACCCGGCTCACGATGGGCCGCACGTAAGTCATGGAGATGACGCCCCCGATGGCCGAGGCCAGGGTGCCGACGAGGGTGATCCCGATCTGGACGAGGGAAAGAAAGGTTTCGGGCTTCTCCCGCATCCTGAGGAGGGCTTCGGCCCTTTTGTCCGTGCCCTCCTTGGCCATCTCCTTGATCTTGCTCTTTCTGGCCGAGATAATGGCAAACTCGCCGGCGGAAAAAAACCCGTTCAGGATGATAAGGGCGATGATGACTGCTATGGACCAGATGAGATTATCCATTGAAGGACCGGCTATACCGCTGTTAGTTTAACATTTTTTTCGGGTGAGCGCAGTTATATCGCCACGATATGCGGTGACGCATGAAATACGGTCGGACTACGACTCGCAAAAAAGTCCCTCTCCCTGATGAGGGAGAGGGTGGGGGTGAGATGAAGAGATATTCTCTTACAGCTCCTGTCCTAACGGATTGCAAGGAGCAAATTTTGTCCCTCGCCGTCAGCGGCTCATCTGCATGCCTCCGCCGGGCACTCCCGGCATGCCGTGGTTGCCCCTTCCGCCCGGTCTTCTTTCCGATCCGCCGGTATCCTTCTTACATTCTCCTATCGACTCTTCACCACACTTCCTTCCGTCTACCCAGTATGCGCCGGATAGGTTCGCCTCCGTCAGATCGGCGTTGGTCAATTTGGCTCCCCTCAACTCTGTGCCGGCCAGTTTTGCCTGCTTGAGAGAGACGCCGGTCAGGTCCGCGTTGGAGAGGTCGGCGCCGGATAGGTCGGCCTTCGAAAGATCGGTATCGATAAGCCGAACGTGGCGCATATCTGCGTTCCGCAGGTTTGCGCCGGAAAGCCTGGCATTCGAAAGATTGGCCTCCGATAGCCTGGCCCCCGGCAGCCTTCCTCCGCTCGCGTCGAACCCTCGTAAATCCGCACCGGTCAAGTCGCAAAAAGGGCACTGCTTTGTCGCCGATAATCTTCCCATGTCTTCCGGCTTGAACCCAAATGCCCCATTAGATATCGAGATCAAAGCGACGAAGACCGGGCAGACGATGAAAATTCTCAACCTGTATACGGGGATCGAGAAGCGCTTTGCATTGGATTCGTTTCTCTCATACATGAAACACCCCACGAGTTGGAGGCTTCTTTGTCCGTATAAGATCAATATATCATAAGATAAGTCGTCTTTTGGCGCAAAAGGGTTACAAATATCCGGCACGCCCTGGGCCGCTCTCCGCCTCCGTCCACATGTATCAGGCTCACGCCTCCGAGTCCGGTGCAACTGCGGCGACGTTCTTAGAATTGCCGTTCTCATAGTCCGATCTGAGGAGGCTGTAAAGGGCATGATCGACAAAGCGGTCATAGAGCCACTCCGCCTCGCGGACGATGCCCTCGAGCTTGAACCCCAGGCGCCCAGCTATCGCACGGCTGCGGGCGTTCTCGACAGCGCACTGGATCGCGACCCTGTTCATCTTCCAGATGTCGAAGGCGTGAGAGACCACGGCACGGCATGAGGCAGTCATAATGCCCATTCCCTGGTGGGCTTCATCCAGCCAATAGCTCAAGAAAACCGAGTGGTTTGCCCAATCGGGGTTCACATGGTGGATCATCCCGCAAAGTCGTTCCTTGAACCAGACCCCGGTGCAAAACCCTTTGTTGCCCGCAAAGTTTAAGAGCCATGCCGTGATAAACTTTTCTGCGTCGGCAGCCGAGCGCAGCGTATCGGGAAGCCAGGGGTGCCACTTGCGCCAGTGCTCGCGGTTGGCATCGACCAACTGAAAGAACTCCGTTACGTGATGGCGCTCTATGAGGCGCAGCTCAATCTGCCGGTCGATCTTGTGAGAAAACATTCGCCGCCCTCGTTTAGATTTCTCTCATCCCTCGGTGGTGCAGCTCATAACTATAATAATCATACTAACTGTCAGTCGGGGATATTTGGCGAAAGGTTACAACCTTGCCGGGGGCAGCTTCTTTCTCTACGCAGACATGGACGGCACGGTAGGCCGCCTGGAAAGCTATATTTCCCTCGACTGGGCCGATACGGGGTGTTACAATGGTAATGGCTGAGAATTTCGACGGAGGTGTAATCCATGAACAGCAGGGTGCTCCTCTTATGTCAGGAAGGTGAAGCGAGACACGCATATCTAAGGGAGATGGAGGCCGTGGCGGCGGGGGTCGATGCGGCGGCCTCCTATGGGGAGCTCGTAAGAATGATGAGGGGGACGGCCTACCAGGGGGTAGTGATCGACCTGGTAACGAGCATCAAGGCCCCCAAGGAAGAGAAAGAGAGGGCCGGGCAGATACTTGAAGTATTCCCGGTCCTTCAGGTAAGATGGGATGCCGATTCCCGTACGATACGAACCATAGCCGCAGGCAAGACCCTGGATGCCGGCACACTCGCCGAATTCATAAATGTTCACTGTGAGCCCTTCGCTCCTCGAACAATACGAAGCGATTACAGAAAACCGCTCAACTTCAATGTGCTGATGTATAAAGATGAATCAAGGCGGGATGAATCGCCGGAGCGCACGGTTACGATCAATGTATCGAAAAGTGGCTGCTTCCTCTTCTCAAGCGAAGACTGGACGGTTGGCGGAAACGTCCGGCTTACGTTAAACGAATTGGAGGACAAAACCCCCATCGCCGGGATCGTGCGCTGGTCCGTAAAATGGGGCGAGGCCATGGCAATACCCGGCATCGGTGCGGAGTTCACGAGTGTCGGGGCGCGCCAGGCAGAGGAGCTGGTCAACAAGTATCGTCTTTGACAGCGTGCCGGCTGTTGCGCTGCGAGGTCGGCATGCCGGCGGTCTTCGGCTTTTCGAAGAGGAATGGCAGCCACTGACCGACAACGCACCGGAAACCATGTTCTCGATCGTCGTCAATGCGGCGGGACTCGTATAAAAAGCATTCATAAAGCGGCGGCAGCGTGCGGATGTGCAAGGGGGCCGGAGAGATTTTCGACGGGGCACCCACACGACGTGAGGAGGGGAGGGTCGTTACATTGTTTTTCGAGGTGGGCCGGCGAGACTGGACATAGGCGAGGTACCCACGCTCCTCGGCGGTGGCGTGGGTCGCAGCCGTCGAGCCGGAACACCGAAGAAAACGGCGGAAAAGGCGCAAAAAGATCCCGGCCCCCTACCCCACGCCCCCCTACCTCTTATACTCGCTCACCTGATGCATAAACGCCTCTAGACGTGTGGTTATATTGCTCTCGCCTTGTCCGTCATAGGCCACGTTGATGATCGGCACGTTGTATTTGTTCTGTATCAGCTTCAGGATGGCGCTCGACACCGTCCCGGGCATACAGGTAAAAGGCATGGCGTTGATTATGCCGCACGCGCCCTTCGTGATGAAGTCGATGCTCTTGCCTACGCTCAGGATCGCCTCGCCTTCGAAGCTCTCGTCTATATACGGCATCGCCTGGTTGAGGACGTACCTGATCCTCGGCTCCCTCCCCTGCCTCAGGTAGCGCTCGAATATCCGCTCCATGCGGTGCTCGTCTTTTCTCTGGATGTACTCCGTAAGCACGATGTGCAGGAAGCTCGACAGGCCGGTGCGCTGCTGGCTCTTCTTCTTCCAGATGTAATTGACGTAGGTGATCCATTCGGAGATAGGGGCGAGCCAGGCCTCCCCTCCGAACTCCTCGACCTTACGGACGAGGTCGTTGTTGCTGAACCGGTTTGACCGAATGTAGATCTCCCCGACGATCCCGACGACGGGCTTTTCACCGCCCGTCCGCTTTATCGCCAGGAAGCGGTCAACCGCGTCTTCGAGGGCCCCGTATACCTCGTCCCCGCCCGCCTCTACGGCCCGCTCGACGCTCCGCAGGGCCTCCCTGTAGGCGCGGTCCGTCTCGCCCCTGACCGCCTCGTAGGGGCGCGTCCGGTGGACCATCTTGACGAGGAAGTCCGTCGCGACGATGGCCTTCCACCCGAGGCGCGAGAACCTGCCGCCCAGGATGTTCAGCTCCTGGTAGAGCCTGTGGTCCTGGTTCGGCGAATAAATGGGGACGTTATCGAAGCCGTGCTCGGAGAGGACCATCCTGTGGAAGCGGTGGTACTGGCCGAAACGGCACGGGCCGCTGCCTGACGGCATGAAAAAAGCGCTCCTGTCCGGGTCGAAATCGGGTCTCCGGCTCGTCTTGAGCATGTCCCCCGTCGTCAGGATGCACGGGTAGCACTCCTTGCCGAGGGTGAATTTCCGGCCGAGCTGCACAGTCTCTTCGTCCGACTCCCGCATCACCTCGGCGTCCACCCCGCACGCCCGGAAGGCCCCGGCAAAGGGTAAGGAATGGTCCGACATATAGGGTATGTAGATCTTCCGGCGGCCGTCCCCCTTGAAAGATGATGTTGCGTGCTTTTCGGCCCTTGGCTCGACCCGCGCGTTCTTGATGCTGTCGAGGAAGGCCTCCAGGCGCGTGATGATGCCCGCGTCGCCGCTGTGCTCGTCGATCTCCAGTTGCAGGAAGGGCTTGCCTTCCATGATCTTCTTGAAGAAATGGGTGATGAACGAGTCGGGGCCGCAGCCGAAATTGGTGATATAGATTGCGTAGAGGCTCGGGCTCGACCTGATGATCTTGGCCGCCCTGAGGATCTTCTGGCCGTAGCCCCAGTACATGTCCCTCAGGTCCTCGTCCTCTTCCACGCCATCGAGGGGGAGCATGTCTATGGGGATGGAGGCTACGCCGAGGTCGGAAAGTTTCTTGTGCACGTTAAGGCTCGCGCCGGGGTCCATGCTGTTGTAGGGCCTGCCGACGAGGACCATCACCTTTTCGCCGGGCTTCACGTCCGCGAGAAAGTCCGACCCCTCTTCCAGGCACGTCCGGTAAAAGCGCTCCTGCACGTCGTCGGCTACAGAAAACGCGTCCTCGACCGCCTTCCTCGATTTCCCCAGGGTCCTGCCGAAGGCAGTCAGGTTGGCCAGAGCCACCTTCTGCCCCATGCCGAAATAGACGACCGGGGAGTCCACTTTGACGCCCTCCCTCTCGAAATCGATGGACGCCCTCGACGTATACGGAAGGGACTGCGCGTAAGGGCACGCGAAGCTGTTTGCCACGCTTTCCGACTGTTTCTTGAGGCTTATGATGCTCGGCATGAAGACGCGCTTGATTCCCTTGTCCATTACGTTGAGTATGTGGCCGTGGGCCAGCTTTATGGGAAAGCACGACTCGACGATGATGTTCTCCACCCCCTCCTTGATGACCTTCTTGTTTGTCGAGTCGGAGAGGACGACCGAAAAGCCCAGCTCCGTCAGGAAGCTGCGCCAGAAAGGAAGGAGCTCGTGCATGTTGAGCATCTTCGGTACGCCGATGACCTCGCCGTTGCCGGTCCCCTCGTACGTGTTGTGGAGAAGGTCTTCCCTGAGCTTGAAGAGGTCCCTGCTCGCGGTCTTCTTCCCGCGCCTTACGACGTCGTACTTCTCGCACCTGCTGCCGTAATAGAGCGGCGTCTCGCCCTCGCACGTGACCTTCCTGATCTCGCACAGGTTTTCGCACCCCTTGCACTCGAAGGTCTCGATCTCGTATCGCCGCTTGCTCAGATCGAACCCCTTGAAGGTGCTCTTCTCCCAGGTCCTCTCCTTCATCGCCAGTATGGCAGCGCCTATCGCCCCGGTCACGTCATGGTGAGGCGGCACAGTGATGGGCTTGCCGCAGACTTTCTCGAAGGCCGCTACGACGCCCCTGTTGAAGGCGGTGCCCCCCTGGAAGAATATCTTGTTGCCGACGCGCCTGTCGCCCACGACCTTGTTCAGGTAATTGAGCACTATCGAGTAGCAGAGGCCCGCGACGATATCGTCCGTCTTCGACCCCGACTGCTGGTGGTGCATCACGTCGGACTCGATGAAGACGGTGCACCTCTCGCCCATCTTCGTCGGCCACCTGGAGCGGAAAGCGAGGGCGGAGAACTCGTCTTTGATCGAGATGCCCAGCCTTTCGGCCTGCTCTTCGAGGAACGAGCCGGTGCCGGCAGCGCACGCCTTGTTCATCTCGAAATCTACGATCACGCCGTTGTCTATGCTGATATATTTCGAGTCCTGCCCGCCGATCTCGAAGATCGTGTCAACCTCCGGGTCGATGGAGATGGCCGCCTCTGCCTGGGCGGTTATCTCGTTCCGCACAAGGTCCGCCCCTATGAAGTCGGCAGTCAGGTAGCGGCCGGAGCCGGTAGTCGCCACGCCCACTATATCGACGAGGTCCACAACCTCAGAACCTATCTCGTCGAGGCCGCGCTTCACTGCCTCCAGCGGGCGGCCCTCCGTCATGAGGTATCGCTTGGCCAGGACATTCCACTCCTCGTCGATGAGGACGAGGTTCGTGCTGATGGAGCCGACATCTACGCCGAGGTACGCCCGGACCTTCTTTTGGGGCCTCCGGACTTCGTAGGCGACGTGCAGGTTCGCCTCCGATATGGCCAGGGGTTCGTGCGCCTCGGCCTCCTCTTGCCTGGCGAGGTGCTCCCGCACCCTGGCCGTGCCTGCGAACTGCCCTTTCGACTGAGGGTCGTCGAGCACTGCGAAGACCGCGCCGAGGGCGCCCATCGAGGCAAAACGGTCGGGGACGATCAACTGGCCCTCAAGGGAAAAGACCTCCTCGACCGCCCTCCTCATGCCTGCGTTTGCCGCCACTCCGCCTATGAAGGCCACGGGCTTCCTTATCTGCTTACCCTTGGCTATATTGCTCTTGAAGTTGCGGGCGAGGGCGAAGCAAAGCCCGGCGACCAGCTCGTAGTCGGGCGTCGCTATCTGCTGGAGATGGATCATGTCCGACTTGGCGAAGACCGTGCAGCGCCCGGCGATCCTCGGCGTATTCTTCGATTTCAGCGCCGCCTCCGCGAACTCCTCGATGGTGAAGCCGAGGCGCGACGCCTGCTGGTCGAGGAAGGAGCCCGTGCCCGCGGCGCAGAGGGTATTCATCGAGAAATCCTTCACCCGCAGGCGCTTGCGCTGGTTGTCCATCTCGAAAATGATGAATTTGGAATCTTCCCCGCCGATGTCGATGGCGCTGCCTACGTTGGGGAAAAGACGGCTGAACGCCTTGGTAAGGGCGATAATCTCGTTCGTGAACGACGCGCCGACAAGGGAGGCGAATACCTTGCCGCCCGTCCCCGTGACCGCCACGAAGTCGATCCCGCCGGCATATCTCGACTGAACCTCCTCAAGGGCGGCTGCCGCCGTGTTGACGGGCTTACCCTTGTGGCGCAGATATCTGTCTTCCGTGATGTTGCCGGTCTCATCAAGCACAACGACGTTCACGCTCACGGACCCTATGTCAACTCCGACCCTGAACATCCGCTCCTCCAGCATGAAATTGAGTTGATTTGGAGAGACTGCTGTGCTACTTAATTATAATACAAAAGCGCTCCTGTAAAAAGAAAATCAATGACAAAAAGGGCCAGATTAGTGGTAACCGGGAGAGTTCAGGGCGTCTTCTTCCGCCACCACACCAAGCGGAAGGCGGACGAGCTGCGCCTTGCGGGGACGGTGCGGAACCTGCCGGACGGGTCGGTGGAGGTGGTATGCGAGGGCGACGAGCCGAAAATACGCGATATGATCGCCTGGTGCCGGCGGGGGCCGGACAGCGCGCGGGTTACCGGCGTAGACGTGAGGTGGGAAGAACCCTCGGGCGGATTCAAGGGCTTCGATATTAGCTACTGATACTGCAAAGCGTCTCGTGATCGTTGCGTCGTCGGAGCGTCACGGACCGCAGCGCGACCCTGCCTTGGCTTTCTGTGAGGGGGGAGGCCGGGGTACTCGCTCTAGCGGGTCGCGGCTTTGCCGGTGGAGGGGGCGCGGAAGCCCCAATAGTGTGCGCCTCAGACGCAGCCGCTATGATCTATTTCATGGCGATGATGCCCTGAAGCCCCGTGCGAATGAACATAATCGCTATGCTAGCCAGGAGGAGCACGAACACCCTCGCCATCGCCTCTATCCACCTCCTGCTGATGAAACGGAGTATCATAAGGGAATACCTGAAGAGCACGGCTGCTATCAGCAGGTTGAGGAGCACGGCGATGAAGACGTAAAAGAACCCGAAGGTGTTGAAGACGATAAGCGAGGTGGTCAGAACGGCGGGGCCTGCGAGAAGGGGCACGCCGAGGGGCACGACCGCGAAGAGGTCATCATGGCCCGCCAGGTCGTCCGGCCTGCTGACGATCAGCTCTTTCGTCGAGATGATGAAGAGCACGATGCCGCCCGCGATCTGGAAGTCGTGGATCGATATGTTGAGGTAGTGGAGTATCTCGTTGCCCAGGGCTATGAAGGCCATGGTGATGAGGAATGCCGTGACGATGGAGTCGCGCAGCACGTGCGCCTTCTGCTTTTCCGTCAGCCCGACGGAAAAGCGCGCATAGAGCGGGAGGACGCCGAGGGCGTCGAGGGCGAAAAAGAGAGGGATGAACGATTTCAGGAAATCCTGCCACATAGTGTTTGACTCCTGAAGGCGTGATGCCTACAATATTATATCGCCTTTATGCAGACCCCAGAAGGAGGGCGCTATGCCGATCTATGATTTCAAATGCCTCGGCTGCGGCAAGGAATTTACCGTAACGGCCGCCGTCAGCCAGTTGGAGAAGGGCAGGGCCGCAAAATGTCCAACCTGCGGCAAGAAGAAGGTCCAGCAGCTCCTCACCGCCTTCACGGCGAAGACCTCACGGAAGAGTTGAAGGCGTCTTATCCCTTATCACCACCTTGTTCTCCGACAGGGAGACCGAAACGATTTCCGCCTCGTATATCTTCTGCTCTCCGAAGATCGTCTCGAACCGCAGGCCGTCCTTCTCTTCTTCGATGAGGTAGACGTCCTTGAGAAGCAGTGTCTCCTCGTCCTTCGCCTTCTTGAATACCTTCACCTCGCACATCTGTCCGTCTCCTTCTCGATCATGTCCACCAGCACGCCGACCAACTGGGGTATAGACATCTCGCTCCTGCCCACTACGGTCACGTTTTCCTGTGTGACCGGGAGGATGAACTTCGCCGCGCCCGACTCGGCTATCGCCTTGGCGACAAGGGGGGTCAGCTCACCGAGCATGGAGTTGGCCATCAGTATATTCAACGTGCCGATAATGATATCCGCCTTCCTTACGGTCGAGACGATGGCGTTTTCCCCGGATGCGCCCCTGTTCGCCCTCGCCTTCATCATGTTCTGCGTAGCCGCCGAGTTCGTCCCCAGGGCGATGATCTCTACGTTCTCCTTGAGCCGCTCCTTCAGCCTGGAGATAATGATGCTGCCGATTTTCCCGCCCTGGCCGTCAACCACGCATATCGTCATCGTCGATGTCCCTGCCGCCCGCTACACCCTCGCCGGTCAGCGAGGGGCGGCGCTCACATAATAGTAATAGATTACGCAGGCTTTTGTAAACCCATTTAACTCGTTGATTCCCGGCAGCTTGCTATAAGGATGCATCCGACTATCATCCTCGGAGCTTTGGCACACCTTACCACAGGCAATTATTGGGGTTCAGCACCCCAAGCCCGCTTACGAAATAGCTTTACCGCCCAGCAAGCTGGCAAATACGCAATGCTAACTGCGGCATCATTCACAGCCCACCCCTTCGCCGGGCGTTGCCCGGCGAGGCTCCCCGCTCATTTATTCTTGCACTGGGTCGCTAGGCAAGGATTTCTTCTTTTGCCGTCTGCCAGGGGGCAGCCGTCACATTCCGGCTTCTTTTTGCAGTGGCGCTGGCCGAGACAAACGATCAGGGCGTGAAACTCGTTGAAGAGACGCGCGTCTTCCGGCAGGCTCTCCATGAAGAGCCTTTGCACGTCGTGGTAGTCGCTGCCTTCGTACAGGCCGTGGTGCTTGAGGAACCGCACCGTGTACGCATCGACTACGAAGACAGGGCGGTCGAGGGCATAGAGTAAAATGCTGTCCGCGGTCTCGGGGCCTATGCCCTTTACGGAGAGCAGGCCGGCCCGCAGCGCAGCCGTTGTCTCGCGGCGCGTATTTTCGACGGCACCGTCGTGCCGCTCGCAAAAATGGTCGATCAGGGCCTTCAGGCGCTTCGCTTTCACCCGGTAAAAACCTGCCGGCCTTATGACCTCCGCAAGCTTCCCTTCCCCGATCGCGTGAAGGGCGGCCATCTCCATAAGGCCCCTCTCCTTCATGTTGGCGATGGCCTTTTCGACGTTGCGCCACGCCGTGTTCTGCGTCAGCACCGCGCCGACCATCACCTCCAGGGGTGAATCGCCGGGCCACCATTGGCGCGGGCCGTAGGCCTGAAGGAGCCTGTCGAAGATGTCGAGCAATCTCTTACGCACGCCAATAGGCTACCACAGGGGCGACCGTTTGGGAACGGACCGTGGAATGGGGCCGTGGGAGCGGATCGCACCCGGTGGCCCGCCTCCGGTTCTCGCCGGGTTTTACCGCCTATCTCCCCTGCCTGTCGAGTATGGCGTTCCACTGGTCGAGCTGCTCTTTGTACTGCTCCGCCAGCTTCGAGTAGTCGCCCTTTATGGTGATCGAGTCGATCTTGTCGCCCTCGACGATCCTGTTGACTACGTACTGGTCCTTGTCGTCAACAACCCGGCCGAAGATCGTATGCTTATTGTCGAGCCAGGGGGTCGGTACGTGGGTGATGAAGAACTGGCTGCCGTTCGTGTCAGGGCCCGAGTTCGCCATGGAAAGGACGCCCGGTCTCCTGTGGTGCAGGCCGCTGGAGAACTCGTCCTTGAATGTGTAGCCCGGCCCCCCCATTCCGTTGCCCATGGGGTCTCCGCCCTGGATCATGAAATCGGGTATGACCCTGTGGAAGGCAAGGCCGTCGTAGAAGCCGCGCTGCGCCAGGTTGACAAAGTTGAGGACAGTCAGAGGCGCCCAGTCCGGAAACAGGTTCAGCCTGATGTCGCCCCTCGTTGTGCTGATTGTTGCCTGCAATGGAGGATATGCCACTTTTTCGACTCCTTTCTCCGCCGTATTTTGCGCCAGGGACGCGCCGGCCAACGCGATAACGGCGCCTATCGCGAGCGCGAAGGCCGTCTTTATGAATCTCCCTTTCATACTTCGCTCCTCTTTGTGCTTTGGCTTCCGGGCCTTTAGCATACGGCCTCAAGGCTTTGTTGTCAATCTGCGAGGGGGGGGGAGGCGCGGCCCGGCGAGACAAACCGGGGCACCCACGCACAACCGAGTGCGTGGGTCGGACGCGAAAAGACCCCGGCCGCCTGAATCCGCCAGGCGCATCGCTTCACACTTCTCCTTGATTTTAGAGGCGATTAATCGTGCAAGCGCTCTGTCGTGGCCGGCCCAGATGCCGACCTCCGTTATTTTGTCGTTGAGCGCGGCGACAACGACCTTTATCTTTGTTTTCCTGATCTTGCCCTCAATCACGCCTCCGTCCTGGGCCGGGTCCCTCGCGGACCGCACGATATCGATATCGAAACTGAAGAGGACCGTGAAAGAGACATCCCATGTCTTCTCGAACGGCGTATCGACGGCTTCCTGCGCATCGGCCTTTTTGATTTCTTTTTGCAGCTCTGCGCCCTTTATGGCCAGCCCGGCCCCGCCGAAGGCGGCGGTGGCCATGGGGGCGGTCAGCAGGGCGCAGCCGTGCAGGACCGGAAGCGCGGCAGCAAAAAGAATGAGCAGCAGGACAAGCCTGATATTTCTCGCGGACGTTATTGCACCCATCTATTCAATTTAATCCTCTCGGCGGGAATTAAGCAACCTGGATGCCCTTCGCGCCCGGCGAGGGTGATCCTGTGCGGAAATATGCTGACAAAACCGCCGAAAGAGATGCCCTTTCCCCTTTTCCGCCTCTATGGACTTAGCGCCCCCCTTCTGTTACAATACCCTGACCGAATGGCCGTATTATTACCTTTCAAATACAGACGAAATCAAAAGGCGCACCTAGGGCCGGCCCGCCTGCGTATACGCCCGACGGCACCGGTCCTCGTCCTTTTCGTCGTGCTCGCCCTCGCCGCCTGCCTGCCGTCGTGCAGCAACAACCCCTACCCTGCCGCCTCCGCCGGACAGACCTTATACACCGCCCTCTCCGAGGACCCCCGCACCCTCGACCCGGCGCAGGTCTCCGACGTGACATCCGGGGAGATAACCAACCAGATCTACGACGCCCTCTACCAGAACAGCTACCTCGACAGGCCGTACAAGGTAGAGCCGGCCCTGGCCGCCGCCTACCCCGATAAGCGCGTCTTTTACGAGACGGTGACGGAAAACGGCGTCCGGAATAAGGTTGCCCGTATGGAGTACACCTTCAAACTGCGGGACGACATCTATTTCCAGGACGACCCCTGCTTCCCCGGCGGCAAGGGGCGGCGCGTCACTGCGCAGGACGTTATCTATTCGATCAAGCGGCTCGCCGATCCCCAGGTCCAGTCCACGGGATACTGGCTCGTTGCAGGGAAGATCGAGGGCATCGACGACTTCTTCAAGAAGGCCGCGGCTGCCGGGAAAGCCGATTATTCCGCCGACATCAAGGGGCTTCAGGCGTCCGACGACCGCACTTTGAAGATCACCCTGACGGAGCCTTATCCCGCTTTCATATACGTCATGGCGATGACCTATACTGCGCCTGTCCCCCATGAAGCGGTGGCGTGCTACAACGCCCCGGGGCGCGACGGTTTCTCCCGCCACCCCGTCGGCACGGGCGCTTACAGGCTCAAATCGTGGAAGCGGCAGCACAGGATCGTCCTCGAAAGAAACCCGACGTTCAGGACGGAGTATTACCCCGCGACGGGCGCACCCGGCGACATGGAAAAAGGGCTCCTCCTCGACGCCGGCAAGAGGCTGCCCCTGACGGACGAGATATGGTACACGATCATCCCCACGGTCCAGCCCGTCTGGCTCCTCTTTCTCCAGGGATACCTCGACGCCTCCGGCATCCCCCAAGAGCAGTTCGACAAGGTCATAACGAAGCAGCTCGACCTTTCGCCCGATTTTGTCAGAAAGGGCATCTCCCTTGAGATAGGGAACGACCTGACGACCTACTATATCGCCTTCAATATGCGCGACCCGGTGCTCGGGAGGAACAAGTACCTCAGGCAGGCCCTCTCCCTCGCCTACGACAGCGACCTGTTCAACCAGATTTACCTGAACGGCCGGGCGGTCAATGCCCAGGGCCCCCTGCCCCCTGGTGTCTTCGGCTACGACCCGTCCCTCAAAAACCCGTATAAGGCCCATGACCTGGAAAAAGCAAGGGAGCTTATGGTGAAGGCGGGGTATCCCGGCGGCATCGGCGGGCGCACCGGCAGGCAGCTGGAGCTTACTTACGACATAGGCGCGGATTCGGCCCGCGCCCGCGAGCAGGCGACCTTCGACATGCGCTGCTTCGAGCAGCTCGGAATCAGGATGAGGCTCCAGGTCAATACGTTCTCCCAGTTCCTGGAAAGGACCATAAAGGGGACCTTCCAGATGGCGGGCTCCGGCTGGAGCGCCGATTACCCCGACCCGGAGAATTTCCTCCAGCTGCTTTACGGCCCCAATGCCCCGCCGAACCCGAACCACGCGGCCTTTTCGAATCCTGAGTACGACCGGCTCTACGAGCGGATGAAGACGATGGACGACGGCCCGGAGAGGCTCGCCATAATAAACCGGATGGTGGCGATAGCCGTAGGGGAGTGCCCCTGGATATTCAATGTCCACACGCCCTCGTACGTGCTGCGCCATTCCTGGTACAAGAACGGCAAGAACCACAGCATAACGGGCAACTACAAGAAATACCTGCGGATCGACCCCGTGGCGAGGCGCGCCTACTGGGGCCGGGAGGACAGGCCCGACTACAAAGCGCTGATTTATGCCGCCGTGATTCTGGTGGCCCTCGCGCTACCCGCGGTAGTCATCAAATTCAGGCAGAGGAGGAGGTAATTGACAGCCTACATCGTCCGAAGGCTCCTGCTAGCCGTCCCGACCGTGCTGGGCGTCTGCCTCGTGACCTTTTTGCTGTTCAACGTCTTTGCGTCGCCGGATGCGATAGCCAGGAAGCAGCTCGGCAAGAACCCGACCGAAATGCAGGTGAAGAGCTGGATCCACGCCCACGGCATGGACAAGCCCATGTTCCTGAGCCTTCAGAAGGGACCTGACGGTCGCCTTCACCCCTTCGACAGCCGGTTCTGGAACCAGATGCGGGAGCTGGTGCTCTTCGAGTTTCCTGAGTCCGACTACCTCCACGAGAAGATGGGCAGCCTCCTCAGGGAGAAGATAGGCCCTTCACTGACGCTTACGATCCCAGCCTTCATCCTGTCGATCATCATTACGCTTCCCCTGGCCCTCTTCATCGCCTATTACCGGGGTACATACTTGGACAGGGTAGCCCTTTTCGTCTGCGTCATCCTGATGAGCATCGTCATACTCAATTACATTATCTTAGGGCAGTACCTCCTGGCCGTAGTCTTCAAATATTTCCCGATCTACGGGTACGAGTTCGGCCTGGGGGCGTGGAAGTTCCTCCTTTTGCCGGTAATCCTTGCAGTCGCCTCCGCCCTGGGGGGCAACCTGCGCTTCTACAGGACCGTCATGCTCAACGAAGTGCGGGCGGACTACGTGAGGACAGCCATGGCGAAGGGACTGAGCGAGGAAAAGATCCTCTTCAAGCACGTTTTGAAGAACGCGATGATCCCCATCCTGACGGTTACGGTCCTCTCCATACCGTTCCTTATTACGGGGAGCCTCTTTCTGGAGATGTACTTCGGCATACCGGGCATGGGGAACATGATGCTCAACGCCATCAACAACCACGACTACCCGGTCATCAGGACGCTCGTCTACGTCTATTCACTGCTTTATATCGGGGGGAGCATCCTGACGGACATCAGCTATACCCTCGTAGACCCGAGAGTCAAGTTCGAATGAGGCTTGCGGCGTGAAGGAATCGCATTTAACGATAGCGGCGAGAAGGATACGAAGGGACAGGCTGGCGAAGGCCGCCTTCGTCGTCGTCTGCCTCTTCGCCCTCATCGCACTGCTGGACGTTGTGCCGGCGCCTCACCGGACGGCGACGGGCCTGCGCTGGGACAGGACCGTTCTCGACGCCCTCTTCGAGAAGCCCGTCGAGAAGTCCTATTCCCCGCCCATGGCGCGGGTCGGTGTCCTCAACCGGCATGAATTCCCCCTGAAGAACCGCCACCTCTTAGGCACGAACAACCTGGGGGAGGACGTGCTATACGACGCCCTCAAAGGGGTGAGGACCGCCTTCATCATAGGGATCGTCCCCTCCGTCCTCGCGGCTTTTTTCGCTGTCTTGTTGGGCCTTTTCGCCGGCTTCTACGGCGGCAGGATCGACGACGCGATACAGTACGTCTACCAGGTGCTCTCTTCCATCCCGGCGATACTGTTGCTTATCGCTATGCTGATGGTCATGGAGAGGGGCTTGTGGCAGTTGTGCGTCGCCCTGGGCGTCACCTCCTGGGTGGGCCTTTGCAGGCTCATCCGTGGGGAGACCCTGAAGGTGAAGAGCATGGAGTACGTAGAGGCGGCCCGTGCCCTCGGCGCGAGCGACCTGAGGCTCCTCTTCCGCCACATCCTGCCGAACGTCATGTACCTCGTCATTATCGAGATGACCCTCGACTTTTCCGGCCTCGTCATGTCGGAGGCCGTGCTCACGTACATCGGCCTGGGCGCAGAGCCGGGCACGGGGAGCTGGGGGAGGATGCTGATGACCGCGGACAGGGAGCTGCCGAACGCCATCTGGTGGAACCTGGCCGGGGCGTCCATCTTCCTGTTCCTTCTCGTGCTCTCTTTCAACCTATTTGCCGACAGCCTGCGGGACGCCCTCGACCCGCGCCTGAGGAAGGACTGACGTGGAAGAAGTCCTGCGCATAGACGATCTGAAGACCTATTTCTTCACGGACGAGGGCATCGCCAGAGCGGTGGACGGCGTCTCCCTGTCGGTAGAGGGGGGGAAGACCCTCGGCCTGGTGGGCGAGTCGGGGTGCGGCAAGTCTGTGACGGCCCTCTCCGTCCTCCGCCTCGTGCCGGGGCCGCAGGGCAGGATCACAGGCGGCACGATACGCCTTGCCGGCCGGGAGATAAACCGCTGCTCCGAGATCGAGATGCGCGCCATAAGGGGCAGGCTCGCGTCGATGATCTTCCAGGAGCCGATGACGAGCCTCAACCCCGTCTTCACCATAGGCTCGCAGATCATGGAGGCCGTGCGCGTGCACACGGGGATGGGCAGGCGGGAGGCGCGGGAGGTGGCCGTCGATTACCTCGCGAAGGTCGGCATACCGGCCGGACGCCAGAGGATGTCCGAATACCCCCACCAACTATCGGGGGGCATGAAGCAGAGGGTGATGATCGCTATGGCCCTCTGCCTGAAACCCGAGCTCCTGATCGCCGATGAGCCGACGACGGCCCTGGACGTGACGATCCAGGCGGGCATCCTGCGCCTCATAAACGACATGCAGGACGAGACGGGCGCCGCCGTCCTGCTCATCACGCACGATCTGGGGATCGTCGCGGAGATGGCCGACGAGGTGGCAGTGATGTACGGCGGCAGGATCGCCGAACACGGGCCGTGCGCTTTAATCTTCGCCTCCTTTGTCCATCCGTACACAGAGGGGCTGTTCAAGAGCCTTCCCGGCAGGACTGGTAGGGGGGTAAAGCTCTACACGATACCTGGCATCGTCCCCTCCGCCCTTGCCTTCCCGCCGGGGTGCAGGTTCCATACGCGCTGCCCCCTCGTAACGGATAGGTGCAGGGTCGAGGACCCGCCCCTTGTCGAGGTGGCAGCCGGCCACAGGGCGGCCTGCTGGGTGCGCGCGCCGGAAGGCGGTGCCCCATGATGCTCGACGTGCAGGGCCTCAAGATGTACTTCCCCGTGCGCAAGGGCCTGCTGCAGGGCGTCTCCGGCTACGTCAAGGCCGTCGACGGCGTCGATATCGTCCTCGACAGGGGGGAGACCCTGGGGCTGGTGGGCGAGTCGGGCTGCGGCAAGACGACGGTCGGCAAGTGCGTAATCAGGCTGCTCCACCCCACGGCCGGGCGCGTCCTCTTCGAGGGCGACGACATCGCCCACCTCCCCAAGAGGGCCCTCAAGGGTTACAGGCGGAGGGTCCAGATGGTCTTCCAGGACCCCTTCGGCTCCCTCAACCCCAGGATGACCGTCGCCGACATCGTGGGCGAGGGCCTCGTCATCATGGGGCAGCGCCCCGGCGAGAGGGTTGCGGAGCTTCTCGACATCGTCGGCCTCCCCGCCTCGGCAGCGTCGCGCTACCCCCACGAGTTCTCAGGGGGACAGAGGCAGCGCATCGGCATTGCCCGCGCCCTCGCCGTAGACCCGTCGTTCCTCGTCTGCGACGAGCCTGTATCCGCCCTGGACGTCTCCATCCAGGCGCAGATCATCAACCTCCTGGAAGACTTACAGGAGCGCTTCTCCCTCTCCTACCTGTTCGTCGCCCACGACCTCTCCGTAGTGCGCCATATTGCAGACAGGATCGCAGTCATGTACATAGGGAAGATCATGGAAGAGGCCCCCACGGAGGAGCTTTTCGGGCGACCCCTGCACCCTTACACCCACGCCCTCTTCTCTTCGATCCCTTCCCTTGACCCCGAAAAGCGGCGCGGCCTCAAGGCCATCACCGGCGAGCCGACCTCCCCCGTCAACCCGCCTCCCGGCTGCCGCTTCGCCCCCAGGTGCCCACAGGTTATGGAGGCGTGCAGTGAGGGAGAAATTGCAATGGTGGATAAGGGCGGCGGCCACAAGGTCCGCTGCATCCTTAATACAAATGGGGAAAATGGCGAGTTGGGAAAGAGACGGGTTCTTTCTTTAAACGGAAGGCGTTAGGCCTGGGAGACAGGAAGGAATGAACACGAAACATCTCAAACATACCGGATGGGGCTTTGTATCGATAGCGGCGGGTTGTGCCTTACTGTGGCTGATCTCTCCCGGCGGCTCACCCTCTCTTGCCTCGGCGCCTGACGTGGAGATGGTCTTGGTAAAAGGCGGTTGTTTTCAGATGGGCGACAGCTTCGGCGACGGCTTCGATGACGAGGAGCCTGTCCACGAGGTTTGCATCGGCGATTTCTACATAGGCAAGTACGAGGTGACACAGGCCGAGTGGCAGGCTGTGATGGGACATAACCCCAGCAAATTCAAAGGGGACCGCCGTCCCGTTGAGTCGGTGAGCTGGGAGGAGGCCCAGGCATTTATCGCCAGGCTCAACCAGCTTACAGGCAAGAACTACCGCTTTCCCACCGAGGCGGAGTGGGAATACGCGGCCCGCAGCGGGGGCAAAAAGGAAAAATGGGCCGGCACAAGCGATCCGGGCCGGCTCGGCGAATATGCATGGTACTCCGCCAACAGCGGCAAGACGACCCACGAGGTCGGCACCAGGAAGCCCAACGGTCTCGGTATCTGCGACATGGGGGGCAACGTCTGGGAATGGGTAGACGACTACTACGAGATGACGTGGTACGAAAAAAGCGCGAAGGATAACCCTCAGGGACCGCCAGCCGGCAGCCACAGGATATTGCGGGGAGGCTCCTTCGGCAACCCGGCGCGTGGCGTTCGCGTTACGGAGCGTGGCAGAAGCGAGCCGACATCACGGGACATAGCCATCGGCTTACGGCTGGCAACTTCCTCCAAGTAGCACGATGCATGCGTAGGGTCAGGGCAAATTTTCGCCAAAACCGCTAATGAAGGTCTTGTTTTGGGCTACGTCTCGATATATAAACAAATGTAACAGGTAACGCAGGATAAAGTCAATCGGTCGCGGGCGCCTTGGCTTTCGCCGGATCGAACACCTGCTCCGCCCACTGGATCGCTTCTTGATAGTCGGGGCTAATCTCTGCGCTGTCGACATCTAGTTTTCCGGCCAGCGAATCAACTTCTTCCCAAAGACCCTTCTCGTAAGCCATGACTAGTTGAAGCACCTGGCCCATACGACCCCTGCCCGTCATGAGCGCCGTCTTGATGTCCTCCGAAATGCTTATCCTGTCAAGTAGCTCCTTAAGCGGCCGGCCTACGAGCACGTCCAGCATAGAGAGCATACCAATCATGAACAATTCAGGCTTCTTTGGAGAGAGACCTGCCTTGTTAGCCAGAAGTTCGCAGAACCTTCCCCTTACCAAAGCCGTCATGCTCACTTCCGATGGTTTGTCGGCCCCTATGAAGGTCATAAGGACGAGGCAAGCCCATTTTCTTATTTCGCGTTCGCCGAGGAGCGCGAGAGCCTGCATGACGGAGCTTACGCCTTCTCGTAAACCGAAATACGCAGAGTTGATGAAGTTCAGAAGAGTAAAAGTGAGATAGACGTCACGTTTA
>Ga0326728_10004808_pt1 | contig 39282 bp, 32 predicted proteins | sample MB3enrmetagenome_FD_207602 | JGI IMG/M metagenome (GOLD analysis project Ga0326728, IMG submission 207602) | Lab enriched peat soil microbial communities from McLean, Ithaca, NY, United States - MB31MN | ecosystem: Environmental > Terrestrial > Soil > Wetlands > Peat | place: USA: New York... | reverse complement strand
ACTCGAGGCCGCCTATCACAAAGCCGACAAGGCCATTGAGAACATTGTTACCCTGTTACAGGCAGCTTGATGTTACATGCGATTGTTGAAGTAGTTCTGTTTACGAATGAAGACCTAAGAATCTAAGCAGCCGCCTTGTTGAGAACGGCGATGCTGGTGCGGTTCATGGTGAGGACGGCAGTGATAGCGAGTCGGCCATGTGAAGTGACCTGGCAGCGATAGGTTTTGGGGACCTTCCGGATTAGTCCGTGCGCGCGGGGATTCTCAGCTTCCGGCTGATAGCCGGCGAACGCCGGCGCTTTTCTTTCAGCGAGAGGAGCTCTCCTCGATTGACGGCTTGTAGTAGCTGGTGATCTGAGCGCTTCGCCCAGCCGGTTCACGGCATCCATCGCCGGCTTGTGCGGGGGCCATCCGGAAGCAGGTCCCGCGGATCGGGAACCTGGTGGCACGCGGTGAGGGACCAGCAGGAGGAAGGCGACGCCAGCCGGCGGAATGTGGCCCCGATTGCCGCCATGTCTCCCTGGACGCTTCTCGATCCGGCCTTGCTTCCGAGTCATAATTGACGCGTGAGGGTGCGTTTCTGCGCGCTGGCTCTGTGTCTGAGCGCCGCCGTCTTCGCCGAAGCGCCGCTGGCAGTCAGTGACCTCGTCGGCATGGTCGCTTCCGCGCTGGCGGTGGATCGCGACGACCAGCGGATCGCCCGCGCGCTGGAGCCGGTTCGTCTCCGCGAGCGCCTCGCGAACTCGACCATCGACATGCTGCGACAAATGGGTGCGGGACCGGCCACAGTTCGCCAGCTTCAGGCGCTCGCGAGCAAATCCCGCGCACTCCCACCGCCGTCCGAGGAGCCAATCGCCATCGCCCCCCAACCGTCCGCGAGCGAGCGGGCAGCGATGGTCGAGGCCATGCGGCGGTACGCCTCCGGCTATCTCGCCAGTCTGCCGGATTTCGTTTGCACGCGCGAGGCCCGGCAGTTCCGCACGGCCGTCACTAGGCGTCTCTCCCCGGCAATGAGCGGGCCCTCCACGCGCGTGGCAGCCGAGGTGGACAAGCGATGGCGCGCCGCCGGGTCGTACACCGCCGAGGCGTCGTTTGTCGGCGGGACCGACCACTACAAACTGACGCTGATAGACAACCGGCCCACCACGAAGTCTTTCGATCAGCTCCAGCAGAAGGTGTCCTGGGGCGAGTTCGCCGGCGCGTTGAAGGAGGTCTTCGGTTCCGGCCCGAACTTCGAGTGGGACCGCTGGGAAGTGACCGGAGGAAGGCGCTCGGCCGTCTTCACGTACTATGTCGATCCCGGACATTCCGGCTACTGGATCTGCTGCCCGCGTGTCGTCACCGCCCATCGCGGGTTCGTCTACGCCGATCCGCAAAGCGGCGCCGTTCGGCGGATCATCATATATGCAACCGGATTGACGGACAGTTCCCCGACTACAGCGGGCGGCCATGTAGTGGACTTCGGGGAAGTGGCCATCGGCGACAACCGTTATCTGCTCCCCCGAAGTTCGGTGGCCTACAGCCGCACCGGAGCGACCGAATCGCGGGAAGACATCGATTATCGGGGCTACCGCAAGTTCGGCGCCGACGCCACGGTGGTATTCCCCACCGCGGACCAGCCTCAACCATAGCAGCGTGGCGTGGCCGTAATCTTCTTCGCCGTTTCTGACGATGGAAGAGCAGATGTCACCATGGTCGGAAGATTTCTCGGAGTGCAGCCTGGAAGAGCTCCTCAGATCGCAGGCCGAGAACCGGGCGTGGGGCAAAGAACTTCGCCGTAAAACCAACGCCCTCGTGAACAACCGGCTGGCCAAAAACATAAGCCAGGACGACTATGTGGCTGATCGCCGGCTTGGCCACGAAGACACCACCGAGTACCAGCGCCGGGCAGCCATACTCGACACCCAAATAGTCCGCCACGCGGCTCGCCCGCCGCATCGCGAGCGCTGAGGGCTTGGTGAAAGATGCTTGCCGGACACTCGCTTGCGCTCGTTCGGCAACATCCTGCAAACTCGATACATCGGAACCGAGCCGCGAGACACCGTAACCGAGCCGCTCCGTGACGGAGCGGTCCGGCGTCTATTTCACGGTCCCTGACCGCCGTGGCTCGGAAACAGCTCGTGCCAACGCGCTGCCAGCCGTCTTCCGCGTGCTTGTCGCCATCCTCGGGAAGCGTCCGGAGCCACTCGGTACCGGTGGTGGGGATGAGGAGAGTCGAACTCCTATGGGGTCGCCCCCGCTGGAACCTAAATCCAGTGCGTCTGCCAGTTCCGCCACATCCCCAATACAACTGATCGTACTATGGTCCTGCCACCCAGGTGAAAAACCTCACAGCCTAAAGCCTGTGCCACCATGTGCTGACAAGCTTCCGATAAAAGGTGCACAAGACCTTAGTCGGTGTGGTCATTTCCCGCCAGGGCCTCAGCTCTCCCGCGGGAACAGCAGCCGGCTTCTCCGGTTCGACCGTCCCGCCGGGCAGCCGAAATAACGCACGTCATGGCGCGGTTGCTGCACCCCAATGAGATACGTCCGCCCGAAGTACTCCACGTTCAGCCGCGCATTGCAGGCCAGCCTCGGTTCCCGGATCGAACAGCAGTAAGACCTGGCGGTACCTATGTTCGTGAGCGGCGTCTACCCGGCTAATCGCCGTCGCTCGGGAGCGATTTCCGTAGCGCCGATAGCAATAAGGCTAATCTCCTAGGCTCCTTGGGCCGATAGCTAGACTCAGGGCAAAAAAGGTCCGACATTGCCGGCAGCCGGGTTTGCCCTGCATGGAGGGAACCGAGGGCACAGGTCGCGCCTATGACGGACGTTACGAAACCAAAACTGGCGATTTTCTGGGCTTCTTCCTGCGGCGGCTGTGAGGTGTCCGTCCTGAATCTCCACGACAAGCTCCTGCTGATGGAGCAGTTCCTCGATCTGGTGTTCTGCCCCTGTCTTCTCGACACCAAGAAGCACGACGTTGAGGCCATGGCCGACCAGTCGATCTATGTGACGCTGTTCAACGGCGCCATCCGGACATCGGAAAACGTGGAGATGGCGCATCTGCTGCGCCGGAAATCACGTGTGCTGGTGGCGTACGGAGCCTGTTCGGCGGAAGGAGGGATTCCGGCGCTCAGCAATCTGCACACCCGCGAGAGTCACCTTCGCGATGTTTATCTCGACAATCCCTCTACCGAGAATGGAACAGGTGTTTTGCCGCAGTCCCGGACGCTGCTTCCCGAGGGCGAACTGGAGCTGCCCGAGTTCCTGGATCGGGTCCGCAAGCTCTCGGACGTCGTGCCCGTGGACTATGTGCTGCCGGGGTGCCCCCCGGAGAGCGATTCTCTCTGGCGCGTGCTCGAAACCCTGATGCGGGGGATGGCTCTTCCACCGTCCGGCTGCGTTCTGGGCGAAAGCCGTTCCACGGTCTGTCACACCTGCACCCGGCGGAAGGAAAACAAGTCGATCGAGCGGTTCTATCGCACCTACGAAACAATCACCGACCCGGAGCGCTGCCTGCTCGAGCAGGGGCTGGTCTGCATGGGTATCGCCACGCAAGACGGGTGTGGGGCGCTTTGCCCGAAGGTCAACATGCCCTGCTCGGGCTGCTACGGAGCTCCGGACGGCATTGCGGACCAGGGCGCCGCGATGATCTCCGCGCTCGGCTCCGTGCTCAGCGTTGGCGCTTACAAGGGCATGACGGAGGAGCAGCTCGTGGAGAATACCGAGCGCGTAATTGCGGGGATTCCGGATCCGGCAGGCGGCTGGTACAAGTACAGCCTCGCCGGATCGGAACTCAAGGCGAAGAGGGCGGAATGAGCCAACGGATTCGCATCGACCCGATTACGCGTTTGGAAGGTCACGGCAGGATCGAAATCTTCCTCGATGAGCGAGGGGACGTGGCGAACACATATTTCCAGGTGCCCGAGCTGCGGGGTTTTGAGCGCTTCTGCGTGGGGCGCGCCGCTGAGGAGATGCCGGTGGTTACCGCCCGCATCTGCGGCGTATGCCCCGAGGCGCACCATTTGGCGGCGGCAAAAGCCCTGGATGTCGTGTTCGGGGTCCAGCCTCCGGTGCCGGCGCGGAAACTTCGGGAGCTGCTGTACTCGGCATTCTTTGTCACCGACCATGCGACGCACTTTTACGCACTGGGCGGTCCGGACTTCATTGTCGGGCCGGACGCCCCGCCGTCCGAGCGAAACATTCTCGGCGTGATACGCAAAGCCGGGCGGGAGATCGCGAAACAAGTGCTGGACTGCCGCGCCCGCAACCATGAAGTGATCACCGTGCTCGGTGGAAGGCCGATCCATCCAGTGGCCGGATTGCCGGGCGGCTGGAGCTGCAGCCTGAGCGAAGGAGCGCGCCGCGAGATCGAGATCGCTGCCCGCGAGAACGTCGAGTTCGCGCTCCTCAGCCTGAAATTGTTTCACACACTGGTCCTTGGAAACCAGGAATTCTCTGAAATGATTCGTTCGGAGGCCTGGTGCCACCGGACATACTCGCTGGGGACGGTGGACAGCCGGAACCGGGTCAACTTCTATGACGGTACGCTGCGCGTGATCGACCCCGAAGGTGCGGAATTCAGCCGCTTCGAGGCCGCCGCCTACCGGGACCACATCGCCGAGAGGGTGGAGCCCTGGACGTTTCTGAAATTCCCGTTTCTCCGCGCGATCGGATGGAAGGGTTTCGAGGACGGGAGTGATAGCGGGGTTTACACTGCGACACCCCTGGCCCGCCTCAACGTGTCCGACGGGATGGCGACGCCACGGGCGCAGGAGGAATTCGAGCGGTTTTATGAAACTCTCGGAACCGGCAAGGCGAACGGCCGATACCGGCCGGTCCATCACCGCCTGGCGACCCACTGGGCGAGGCTGGTCGAGATGCTGTATGCCGCCGAGAGAATGCTGGAACTCGCGACGGATCCGGAGATCACCTCGCCGGACGTCCGCCGCATTCCGGACGGTATCCGGGGAATCGGGGTCGGATCGGTGGAGGCGCCCCGCGGAACCCTGATCCACCACTATGAGACTGACCAGCGAGGCATCCTGACCCGGGTGAACCTGATCGTCGGCACGACGCACAACCATGCGGCCATTTCCATGTCCATCCGGAAGGCCGCCCAAAGCCTGATCCGAGCCGGCCGGATCGTTGAGGAGGGACTGCTAAACCGCATTGAGATGGCCTTCCGTCTGTACGATCCCTGCCTCTCCTGCGCCACCCATTCCCTGCCCGGGCACATGCCCCTGGAAGTGATCGTGAGGGGCGCGGATGGAACAGCTCTGCGCTCGTTTCGGCGCGACGAAGGAGCGGTGTCGTGACCACTGTGGTGATCGGTATCGGCAACCGAACGTTGAGCGACGACGCGGTGGGCTGCGTGGTCGCCGAGAGAGTCGGCAGGAAGCTCCGCGGGAACGCCGGAGTGATGTGGCGGGAAGTGCATTCCGGCGGCCTTCGTCTGATGGAGGCCATGGCCGGTTTTGACCGGGCCATCCTCATCGACGCCATTCTGACCGGCGTATCCGCTCCAGGAACCATCTTCCGCATGGCCGGGTCCGACCTTGTCGAGACTCGCAACACGGCCTCCAGCCACGATGGCAGTCTCGGAGATGCGCTGGCGCTTGGATGCCATGCCGGCCTGAAACTGCCCACCGAAGTCCGCATCTGGGCCATCGAGGCCCAGGACGTAACCACGTTCAGCGAAAGCCTCACTCTGCCGGTCGAGCGCGCCGCCGCCGAGGTCGTGGAACAGATCACCGGCGAGTTGATCGAGGTGACTCGATGAAAGTGAACGTATGGTTTTGCCAGTGCGGCGACAACATTGCGGCTAAGGTCAATCGCGAAATTGTCGAGCAGGAGCTGACGCGCATCCCGCAGGTTGCATGCAGATCCGTGGACTTCCTTTGTTCGGAAGAGGGTAAGCAGGCTCTGGCTCTCGACCTGGCCGAGTCGCGGCCCGACCGCGTTGTGATAGCCGCCTGCTCGCCCCGCGAATACGAGGCGACCTTTCGGAAAGTTCTCGGCGAGGCGGGCCTGAATCCCTATTATTTGCAGATGGTGAACATCCGCGAGCACGTCTCGTGGGTGACTCCGGAACCGGCTGCCGCCACCGCGAAGGCCCTGCGGCTGATTCATGCCGGGATCGCGCGCGTGAGACACCATGAGCCGCTGATGGTGCGCGAAGTGGATGCCAACACGGACGCGGTGGTGATCGGCGCGGGCCCCGCCGGCCTCAAATGCGCGCGGACGCTCGCGGAGGCGGGGCGGCATGTGGTGGTTGTGGAGAAGACCCCGGTTCTGGGCGGCCTGCCGGTGCGATATGAGGAGCTCTTTCCGAACATGGAGTGCGGGGCTTGCCTCCTCGAACCGCTTCTCAGTGAGGTGATGCATGGCCGCTACGCTGAGAACATCGAGCTGCTCACCATCTCGGAGGTCGTTGAGGTTACAGGTTACCAGGGCAACTTCATCGTGAAAGTCCGCCGGCGTCCGCGCTTCGTGGACGCTCACGCCTGCATCGGCTGCGGGGAGTGCATCCCCCCCTGCCCCGTCTCAATCCCCAACGAGTTTGACTGCGGGCTGGGACAGCGCCGGGCTATCTCGTTTCCTTTTGCCGGCGCCCTACCGAATGCGCCATTCATCGATGAGGGCGCCTGCCTTCGCGCTCAGGGCGAGAATTGCAGCCGTTGTGTCCAGGCTTGCCCGGTTCCCTCGGCCATCCTGCTGGACGATCATGAAGAGCTGCTGGAGCGCAAGGCCGGCGCGATCATAGTGGCCACCGGCGCGGCACTCTACAATACCGCCAAACTGCCCGAGTTCCGGGATGCGAGGCGCCCGGGAGTTTATACCAACCTCGAATTCGAACGCATTCTCGCCGCCAACGGCCCCACCAACGGTGAATTCCGCATTCCGGAGGACGGCCGGATCCCTCGAACCGTGGCGATCATCCACTGCGTGGGCAGCCTCGATCCGGAGCATGTGCCATACTGTTCGGGCGTTTGCTGCGGAGCGGCCTTCAAGCTCAGCCATCTGGCCGCCACCAGGTCGCCCGATACCCGGTTTCACCACCTCTACAAAGAGCTCGTGCTGCCCGGCAAGGAAGAGTTCCTCGTCTACGCCAAGGTGCGGCAGAACCCCCAAATCACCATGGAGCGGTACACCAGAATCGCCGAGCTCGTGCCGGACGCAGCCCTCGGGAGCCAACGCATTCGCTATTTCAAACCTGATGGATCCGCGGAGTGGCTGGCAGCGGACATGGTCGTGCTATGCCCTGCCATCGTTCCGGCAAGCGGTCTCGCCAATCTGGCCGGAACGCTGGAGCTCGCCATGGACCGGTTCGGTTTTCTCGAGGAATACCATGGCCGGACCGACTCCAGCCGGAGCAAGTTGCAAGGAGTCTATCTCGCCGGCGGCTGCCAGGCGCCGGCGGATATCCAGCGAGCTTCCAATCAAGGCATGGCGGCAGCCGGTTATGTCCTCTCCGGGCTGGTGCCGGGGAGAAGGTTGGAAGTGGATCCGGTGCGTGCCCGGGTGGATAAGACACGCTGCTCCGGTTGCCGGATTTGCCCGCCGGTGTGCCCTTACCGGGCCATCACAATGCCGGCCGATGATGCCGGCGCGGAGGTGAACGAGCTCTTGTGCCAGGGGTGCGGGACCTGCGTGGCAGCGTGTCCCGCCGGGGCTATTCGCGCAGCCCACTTCACCGGCGCTCAGATTCTCGCGGAAATGGAGGCGCTTCTGCAATGACCTTGGAACAGGCCGATCCGGCCATCGCAGCCCGGCCCCGATTCGAACCCAGGATTATCGGCTTCCTGTGTAACTGGTGCTCTTACGCTGGAGCAGACAAGGCCGGAAGCGCGCAGTTGTTTTACCCGCCGAATGTCAGTGTGATACGCGTGATGTGCAGCGGCCGGGTGGAGCCGCAATTCGTTCTGGGAGCTTTTCGCCGGGGAGCCGATGGGGTTCTCATTCTCGCGTGCCATCCCGGCGACTGCCACTACAAGGAAGGGACGTACCGGGCGACGCAGCGCCACCGCATGATGCTGCGCCTGCTCCGGCAGTTTGGCATCGAGGAGGCCCGGTGCCGCTTTGACTACGTCTCCGCCGCTGAGGGAGAGAAGTTCGCGCGAGTCTTGACCGAGATGGTCGAAACGGTCCGCGAGCTTGGGCCGCTGGGCTTGTGACCCGCGTTGAGGTCCGTGACGAAGCTGAGTTTAAGAAAACAAATGATGGCGCTTGGGATGCTGCTCACGGTTCCCTGCGCCTGCACGCTGATCTGGGTGCACTCGAGGATCCGCACCTCCGCCTATGAAAGCCAGTCAGAAGGGATTCACCAACTGGTCGAATCGGCGGTGGGTATTCTGGATTTCTACGGAACACAAGCCGCCAGCGGCAAAATGAGCACCGAAGCGGCGCAGCAGGCGGCCATCCAGACCATTGCGACGTTGCGATTCGGCCATGACAACTACTTTTGGATTACCGACTTACAGCCTCGGATGATCATGCATCCGACCAACCCCTCGCTGACCGGGAAAGACCTGTCCCAAATGGCCGATTCGGAGGGACGACGGTTCTTCTCGGAGATGGCCGAGCAGTGCCGGAGCCACGGAGAGGGCCAGGTTCGATACCTGTGGCCCAGGCCGGGATCGGACCGGCCGGCCCCTAAGATTTCGTACGTCAGGTTGTATCGAAACTGGGGATGGATTGTGGGCGCCGGCGTGTACGTGGACGACATCGAGGGCGGCCTGGCTACACTCCCCCGCGGTTCTCGCCGCACTGACTGCGGCAGTCTGTTTGCTTTCCGTGACTCTGTCCTTCTTTGTGGGAACGCGCATCGCGCGGCCAATCCGAACCATCATAGGTGAACTGATGGGGAGTACTTCCCAACTGGCCTCGGCGGTGGGCCAGGTCGCTTCGGCCAGCCAGCAGGTGGCGCAGCAATCCTCAGACGAGGCTTCGCGGGTCGAAACCACATGTTCAGCCACCGAGTTCATTACCTCCTCTACCAAAGAGAACGAAACCAGCACGGACACCGCCAACCACAACATGCATGAAACTGCGGAGATGGTCGAGGCCACCAGTCGCAGAGTCGAAGAGATGACCAGTTCCATGCAGGCCATAAGCGACTCCAACCAACAGATCTCCATGATCATGCGGCTCATCGACGACATTGCCTTCCAGACCAACATCCTGGCTCTGAATGCTGCAGTAGAGGCGGCGCGGGCAGGGGAGGCGGGGGCAGGTTTTGCGGTGGTTGCCGACGAGGTCCGGGCGCTGGCGCAGCGCAGCGCGCAGGCGGCTCGCGAGACCGCCGCCATCATCGAACGGTCGATGGCCGCGTCCACGGACGGAGAGGCCAGGCTTGGCGGGATCGTGGCCGGGATCAGCAGCATCGCCGAGAGCACCGACAAAACGCAGGCTATCGAACAGGTCCACAGTGGCAGCCAGGAGCAGGCATTCGCCATCGAGCAGATTGTGATGGCGGTCAGGCAAGTCAAGGAACTGGTTCAGGCAAACGCTGCGAGCACGCAGCAGACCGCTGCCGCCACTCAGCAGATGTCGGCACAAACCGAAGTAATGAGGAGCATGTTCCTCGAGCTGGAGCGTCTGATCGACGGAAATCAACGTGCTCAGACGCCGTTACACAGATAAGAAGGAGCGAGGGTTCCTATGGCACAGAAGACCATTGACGTCCGAGGGTTGAAATGCCCTCACCCTGAAGGCAATGTCCGAAAGTCACGGCATGGCTAAGGGAGACATACTTGAAGTGCTTGCTGACTGCACGACGTTCGAGCAGGACATGCGGACATGGTGTCAGCGAACCGGCAAAAGCATGCTCTGGATTCGCAACGACGGCGCCGCAAAGCGGTGCCAGATTCGCGTGTAGTACCTGACGTCGCGGAGCGTCTTTCCAGTCGCTACATCCACACCGCCGGTGTTGTCCTTACGGGCAGGACTGTCGGCATCACTCCAGATACGTCCCGGTCACGGCAGGTTAAGTAACGGGAAACGCGCTTGGCTCCCGGAACGCGCTCGGCAACGATCCTGCCCGGCCTACTCCCGTGACGCCCCACCACGCCACCAGCCCCCGCCCCCCGCATCTCCCCGGTCACCACAATCTCCCCCCGCCAAACCCCACAAAATCCGCCCCTTCCGCCCCAACACACCCAAAACCCAGCCCACCCCGTGCTACCCTCGGCCCGTCATGCCATCAGAAGCCCAAATTCGCGCCAATCGCAGAAATGCCCAGGCCAGCACCGGACCCCGCACCCCCGAAGGCAAGGCCATTTCCAGCGCCAATTCCACCAAACACGGTCTCACCGGCGGTTTCCGCGTCCTCAGCGAAGAAAGTCAGGAACAGTTCGACGAGCTGGTCGCCGAATACTACACCGCCTACGCGCCCGCCAACTCCCACGAGCGCTTCCTCGTCGAGGAAATGGTGCAGGCCCGCTGGCGCATCGCCCGCCTCCGCCGTCTCGAGGCCGGCATCATTGAGGACATGATCGAAGCGCGCGGCGCCGTCAACGCCGATGCCGTCATGTCCGCCGCGTTCTGCAACGGCACCGCCACTCCCCTGACCGAGCTCCAGCGCTACGCCGCCTCCATCGAACGATCCGGCCACCGCGCCGTCCACCAGCTCCTCGCCCTCCGCAAACTCGCCGCCCAAACCGCGCGCGATGCGGCGCTACGAAACGAACCCAATTCCGCCTCGCCCGCCAACCCGCGCCAGGCCGCCGCAACACCGCCAACCCCCAGTGACAGCATGGACAACAGCGCGGATAACGGCGCGTTGCCACCCTCCGATCGCGATCCCGCCGGAAGATGTGGTCCCGCCTCGCCGGATTGGCGCGAGGAGGCGCCCCACGCCGCATAAACCCCCGAAAACGCCTCAATCCCCGCAGCCCCCGGACACGCGGCGCCAGCCGCGTTCTTCGGGCTCGTCCCCGAATTGAACGAGCAGGTACTTCTACCACGGGCTGCCGAGACAAACCGCCATCGCATTGACACATCTGTAATCCGATTCTGCCAGGATTATCCTATGCACCCCGACCTCGTCGAAGAATACGGCCCCATCCGCTTCCATGGCGATCCCAACGCCCTCTACGACCGGCACCTCATGTTCGACAACGCCATCGACCCCGATGTGGCCACCCTCCGCGAGCGTTACGAAGCGGTGGCGAGGTCCCTGCGCGACATCCTCTCCGTGCGCTGGCTGCGCACCCGCCGGAACTACGAGCACCAGAACCCCAAGAGCGTCTATTACCTCTCCATGGAGTATCTGATCGGCCGTTCCCTCGCCAACAACGTCAGCAGTCTGCTGCTCGACCAGGTGGTGCGCGATGCCTGCAAGGAAACCAACACCGACTGGAATGAACTCCTCGAACAGGAGCCCGACGCCGGCCTCGGCAACGGCGGTCTGGGAAGGCTGGCCGCCTGTTTCATCGACTCGCTGGCTACCATGCAGTTTCCGGCCTTGGGCTACGGCCTGCGTTTCGAGTATGGGATCTTCCGGCAGACCATTCGGGATGGCTGGCAGGTGGAGCAGCCGGATAACTGGCTGCGCCGTCCGGACCCCTGGGAAGTGGCGCGCCTCGACGACCAGGTGGAAGTGAAGCTGAACTGCCGGTTTCACTTCAGCGGCGGGCGTCTGGTAATCGTCCCTGGCCAGCCATCAAGGCTGGTTGGCATTCCCTACGACCGTCCGGTGATCGGCTACGGCGGCAAGACCATCAACACGCTGCGCCTGTGGAGCGCGACGGCCCCGGACTCCTTCGATTTCCAGGAGTTCAGCCAGGGCGATTACGTCGGTGCGGTTTCCGAAAGGCTGGCCGCGCGGTCGGTGGCTCGCGTCCTCTACCCGGACGACTCCAACGTATACGGTCAGGAACTGCGCTTCCTGCAGGAGTACTTCCTGTCGGCCTGCTCGGTGGCCGATCTCATCCGCCGGTTCCGCCGCAGGAACAACGACTGGCACGCCCTGCCCGACAAAGCCGCCATCCAGCTCAACGACACGCACCCGGCGCTTACGGTGGCCGAGCTGATGCGCCTGCTGCTGGACGATGCACATCTTGGCTGGGACGAAGCGTGGTCCATCACCCAACGGACGCTCGCCTACACCAATCACACGCTGCTGCCCGAGGCGCTGGAGAAGTGGCCGGTGTCCTGGTTCCAGGACATCATCCCGCGCCATCTGGAAATCATCTACGAGATCAATCGGCGCTTTCTCGACACCGTGCGCGAACGCTTTCCCGGCGACGAAGACCGGGTCCGGCGCATGAGCCTGATCGAGGAGGACCAGCCCGTGAAGAAGGTGTGCATGGCCCATCTGGCCACCACCGGCTCGCACAGCACCAACGGCGTCTCGGCCATCCACACGGATCTGCTCAAGCGGCACGTTCTGGCCGACTTCGCCACCATGTACCCGGAGCGCTTCAACAACAAGACCAACGGCGTCACCCCGCGGCGCTGGCTGCTGGTGGCCAATCCGTCGCTTGCCCACGCCGTCAGCGAGGCCCTTGGAAACGACGACTGGATTGTCGACCTGGCGCGCCTGTCCGCGCTCAAGCCGCTGGCCGACGACGCCCCGTTTCGCGCGGTGTTCCGCCAGACCTGCCGCGACGCCAAGGTGCATTTCGCCGACTGGCTGCGGCGCACCACCGGCGGCATCGTCGATCCCGATTCCATCTTCGACAGCCAGATCAAGCGCATCCACGAATACAAGCGCCAGTTGCTGAACGCGCTGCACATCGTGATCCTGTACAACCGCCTGCGCGACAACCCCAATCTGGCCGTGCCGCCGCGCACGTTCTTCTTCGCCGGCAAGGCCGCGCCCGCCTACCACCTGGCCAAGGTCATCATCAAGTTCATCAACGATCTCGCCACCACCATCGACAACGATCCCGCCGTGCGCGGCCGGCTGAAGGTGGTCTTCATCCCCGATTACAACGTCTCCGTCGCCGAGCGTCTGATTCCCGCCAGCGACGTTTCCGAGCAGATCTCCACCGCCGGCTACGAGGCCAGCGGAACCAGCAACATGAAGTTCATGATGAACGGCGCGCTGACCATTGGCACGCGCGACGGAGCCACCATCGAAATGGCCGAGGCGGCCGGCGAGGAGAACTTCTTCCTGTTCGGACTCACCGCCGCCGAAGTGGAGGATCATCGCGGCTGGTACAACCCGTGGTGGCATTATCACAACGAGGCCGAGACGCGCGCGGCGCTGGACCTGATCTTCTCCGGCTACTTCAACCCGCATGAGCCGGGCACCTACGAGCCGCTTCGCGACACCCTGCTCAATCACGGCGACTACTACATGCACCTCGCCGATCTCAAGTCATACGCGGAAACGCAGGCGCGGCTCGGCGAGCTCTACACGCAGCCGGAGGAATGGACCCGCAAAGCCATCCTGAACGTGGCCGGCTCCGGAAGTTTCTCCAGCGACCGCACCATCGCCCAATACGCCTCCGAGATCTGGAACGCAAAGCCCTGCCCGGTAGAGTAAAGCGTGGCCCGAATTCCGAGGTCGTTATGAGTGTTTGTAGTCCGCCACAAAGGGGCATGAAAAGCCCCATCGCCCCGCGGCACCGGGGACGGCCGCTGGGACAGGAACAGGACACGCCAGCCACCATCGCGAGGCTTGCGATTGCAGATTCCGGGCCTGTTGGCGAGCGGAGCAGACTGGCCCGGATCGAAGGGGTCGGCGGCAAGTTGCACAACGCGAGCCCGAACGCGCTGTTCAGTCGGAAGGCCAAGGCGAGCGAGAACCTTCTCGGCTTCGTGAGCGACGCTGACTCGGTCATTCACAGGCCGCGTTCGCGCTCGTTTTCGGCGAGGGGCTTCACGCGACTTGCCGCGAGATCTGCGAGACCAAGAGAGTCGAGCCGCCGAGAAGGCGGAAGCAGAACTGGGGCGGCTGCTCGCCGTTCTAGCGCCTCACTCGTACCGCAGCGCTTCCACCGGGTCCAGGCGCGCCGCCTTGTTGGCCGGCCAGATGCCGAAGAACAGGCCTACCCCCACCGACACGGCCACGCCCAGCACGGCGGCCCACAACGGCACGGCGGTCGGCAGCGCCGGGAAAATCAGCCGCACCGTCAGCGACACCAGCCAGCCCAGGGTCATCCCAATCAGTCCCCCGATCCCGGTGAGCACCACCGCCTCGGTCAGAAACTGCAGGATGATGTCGCTCCGCCGCGCGCCAATGGCCTTGCGCACGCCGATCTCGCGGGTGCGCTCGGTCACCGACACCAGCATGATGTTCATCACCCCGATGCCGCCCACCAGCAGGCCCACCGAGCTGAGCACCATCATCACCACCGCCACCATGCCCGTCACCTGATGGAACTTTTCCACCATCTGGTCCCCCGTGGAGATGGAGAAGTTGTCCGGCTTGTTGAAGGGCACGTGTCTCTGCAGCCGCAGCACCACCCGCGCCTCGTCGATCGCCTCCGACAACCGGCCCGGCTTCGAGCTGATGATCAGCAGATTCTCCCTCGCCGTCGGGAACACTTTCCGCATGGTGAAATAGGGCAGCAGCGCCCACCGGTATTCCACGCCCGGGAACGAATTCGCCGGCTTGTCCATCACGCCCACCACTTCGAACTCGCTGCCGTTCAAGTCGACCCATTTGCCGATCGGGTCCTCATTGGCCATGATGCCCTTCGTCACAACCGCGCCCAGCACCACGACGGGCATGCGGTGGCGGTTCTCTTCGTCCGTGAAAAACCGGCCGTACACCATCTCACCGGCGTTCCCGCTGTTCAGAAAAGACTCGTCGGTGCCGCGCACGATCATGTTGAACATGTCGTTGCCCTTGTACTTGACGCGGTTGAGCGCCTGGCCCTGAAATACGCCCGGAGGGAACAACAACGGGCTCACGCTCTGGACGTCCGGACAACGCTCCTGAATGGCAACGGCGTCTTCGTACGTCAGCGGCTTGCGATTCAGTTCCTCGGGCGTCAGATGGCCCGACAACGGTGGAACCTTGAAGGCCATCGCGCTGTTCGCTCCCAGGCCTTCGAAAATACCGGAAATACTGGCGTCCAGTCCGGCAATAATCGAGCCGACCGCGATAATGGTGCCCGATCCGATAATCACGCCCAGCACGGTCAGAAACGACCGCATTTTGTGCTCGCGCACGGTGATCAGCGCGAGATTAATTGTGGAAAAGAAAACCCGCCGTCTCATCGTTCCGCCCTCAGTGCTTCAATCGGGTCGAGTTTCGCCGCCCTTTGCGCCGGATAAATCCCGAAAAACAGCCCCACAATAGTCGAAAGTCCCACCCCGATGATCACCGCCGAAGGGGGCACCGCCATGGGCACCGGAGTGGTGCTACGAATCAGCACGGCCAGCAGCCAGGCGATCACGACGCCGATCAGGCCGCCCGTCCCCGCCAGGATCGACGATTCGATCAGAAACTGATTCAGGATGTCGCGCCGCCGCGCGCCCACCGATTTGCGAATGCCGATTTCGCGCGTGCGCTCGGTCACCACCGCCAGCATGATGTTCATGATCACCACGCCGCCCACCACCATGAAAATGGAAACCACGGCGACGGCGGTGGAAGCGATGGCCCCGGTAAGCTGGTCCCAGAAAGTGAGAATCGCGTCGGCGGTCACCATGGAAAACGTATCGTCCTGATTCGGGCGAAGATGGCGATACGCCCGCAACAGCATGCGAACCTCGTCCTGCGCCTGCTCCAGATTCCGGCGGTCGCCCGTCTTGGCTGCGTAAGCGATATCCTTGTGCGAGCCGTAATACTGGAAATACGTGCGGATGGGAATCAGCACGTAGCCGTCCTGCGATTCACCGAACACGCTGCCCTTGGCCTTGGCCACGCCCACCACCTGCACCGCGCGCCCGTCCACTCGGATGATCTTCCCGACCGGATCGATGCCATTAAAGAACTTATCCCTGATGTCATTGCCGATGACGGCCACGGGCATGCGATGCTCGTCCTCCAGATCGGTCACGAACCGCCCGGCGCTCAGCTCCACGTTGTTGAGCACGCCGTAATTGGCGCCGCCGCCCACTAACTGCTCGTCGTCGAGGCTGTCGCCCTGGTACTGAATCTTGACCGAGCGCTGCGCCTGCATCCCGATCTCGCTGAGCAGGGTGGCGTGGCTCTTCAGGAAGTTGAACTCCTCGACGCTCAGCTCCGGGTTCTTCTTGAGGGCTTCGAGGAATTTCTTCGGAGTGAAGTCGCCGATGAAGGCCATGCGCACCACCACGAAGCCGTCGGAGCCGAGATCGGACAGCGCGTCGGCGATGTACACATCCATGCCGTGGATCATGGACATCACCGCGATCAGCGTGGTGGTGGCCAGGATGATGCCCAGCAAAGTCAGGAAGCTGCGCAGCTTGCTGCCGCGGAGCGAATCGATGGCCACGGATGCGGCCTCGCCAAAGGAAGCAGTGCCTCTCATTATTCGTACCGAAGGGCCTCCACCGGGTCGAGGCGGGCCGCTTTGTTGGCTGGCCAGATCCCGAAAAACACTCCTACCCCCACCGACACGGCCACCCCAAGCACCGCCGCCCACAGGGGCACGGCAGTCGGAAGCGATGGGAACACCAGACGCACCACCGTGGAAAGCAGCCAGCCGAGGGTCATGCCGATCAGCCCGCCCAGGCCGGTGAGCACCACCGCCTCGGTCAGGAACTGCATCACGATATCACGGCGGCGCGCGCCCACGGCCTTGCGCACGCCGATCTCGCGGGTGCGCTCGGTCACCGACACCAGCATGATGTTCATGACGCCGATGCCGCCCACCAGCAGTCCCACCGAACTCAGCGCCACCATCACCATGGCCACCATTCCGGTGATGTTATGAAACCGCTCCAGCATCTCTTCGGCGGTGGAAATGGCGAAATTGTCCGGCTTGCCGGGGGGAACGTGGCGCTCCATGCGCAGCACCGCGGCGGTTTCGTCGATCGCGTCGGCCAGCCGCCCGGGCTTCGCCACCACAACCAGCATGTTCTCTCTCGCTTCCGGCATCACCTTCTTCATGGTGAAGTACGGGAGCAGCACGCGCGTGTCATCCTGGCCGAGCGAGGTGGGCGGCCGCTTCATTACGCCGATAATCTCGAACTGGTGGCCGTCCACATTGATCCACTTGCCGACGGGGTCTTCATCGGCCATCAGCGCTTTGGGCACGTCTTCTCCCACCACCGCGACCGGCACGTGATGCGCGTTCTCCGAGCCGGTGAAGAAACGTCCTTCCTTGATCTCGGCCGAACCGCCCACCTGATACGATTCGTCGGTGCCGCCCATGTTCAAGTTGTAGAGGTCGTTTGATTTGTACTTGGCGACATCCAAGCCCCGTCCGGTCATGGCCGACGGAGTGAACAGGTAGGGACTCACGCGCTCCACCTCCGGGCAGCGCTCCTGAATGGCCACGGCGTTCGCGTAGGTCAGCGGTTTGCGCTGCAACTCCTCCGGCGTGAAGCGGCCGCGAAAGGCAAACTGGAACTTGAAAACGATGGCGTTGTTCGGACCGAAGCCGCGCAGAATGTCGGTGATGGCGCCATCGAGCCCGACAATCACCGATCCCACTGCGATGATGGTTCCCGTCCCCATAATGACGCCAAGTACGGTCAGGAACGACCGCATCTTGTGTTCGCGGATGGTGTTCAGCGCGAGGATAATTGTGGAGAACAAGACCCGGTTTCTCATCTCAGGTCGCCTTCAAAGCCGGACATGCGGCGCAAGCTGATTTGTGGGGCAGGATTGCATCCTGCGGCGGGTTCCCAACCCGCCCCGAGGGCCGATTGAAAATCGGCCGCAGGTTGAAAACCTGCCCTACAAATCACAGGGGTGAGCGGCCTGCGATCCTGCCCCGCATCGAATCGGCGTGGTTTGAAGAGCCGCCTCATCGCTCCTGCCTCAATGCTTCGATCGGGTCCATGCGGGCGGCCCGCTGCGCCGGGTAGATGCCGAAGAACAGTCCCACCACCGTGGAAAGGCCGACGCCAATGAAAACCGAACTGGCCGGAACCGCCATGGGCACGGGCGTGGTGTTGCGCACCAGGATCGCCACCGCCCAGGCGATGATCACGCCCAACACGCCACCGGCGGCGGCGAGCATCGACGATTCCACCAGAAACTGGTTCAGAATATCGGTGCGCCGCGCGCCCAGCGACTTGCGGATGCCGATTTCCCGAGTACGTTCGGTCACCACGGCCAGCATGATGTTCATGATCACCACGCCGCCCACCACCATGAAAATGGAAACGATGGCCACCGCCGTGGAGGCGATCACTCCGGTGAGCTGGTCCCAGGCCGTCAGCAGCGCGTCGGAAGAGATCACGCTGAAGGTGTCGTCCTGCTTCGGCCGGAGATGGCGATACGCGCGCAAAAGCATGCTCGCCTCCTCCTGCGCCCTCTCGATGGTGTCCCGGTCCAAGGCTCTCGCGACATAGCGGATACCCGTCCGCGAACCGTAGTACTGAAAATAGGTGTGAACGGGGATGATGACATATCCGTCCTGCGACTGCCCGAAAACGCTCCCCTTCGCTTTGGCCACGCCCACCACCGTCAGTTGCCGTCCGTCCGCCTTGATGATTTTGTCGATGGGATCGGCGCCCGCGAAGAACCGGTCCCGGATGTCGGACCCGATCACGGCCACCGGAAGGCGCCGCTCGTCCTCGGTGTCGGTGATGAAACGCCCGGCGGTCAGCTCGATGTTGTCGAGGATCCCGTAGTTGGCGCTCCCGCCGATCAGCGTCATGTCATCGAGGCTGTCGCCCTGGTACGCCACCGTAACGTTGCGGTTGACCTGCATCCCGATTTCCCGAACCAGCGTGGCGCGGCTCTTCAGGAACTCGAATTCGTCGACGCTGAGCTGCGGGTTCTTTTTCTGCATGGCCAGGAACTTCTTCGGGTCGTAGTTCCCGATGAAAGCCATGCGCACCACGCGAAAACCGTCGGTGCCCATGTCCGAGAGGTTCTCGGCGATGTACACGTCCATGCCGTGAATCATGGACATGACGGCGATCAGCGTGGTGGTGGCCAGAATGATGCCCAGAAGCGTGAGAAAGCTGCGCAACTTGCTGCTGCGCAACGAGTCGGCGGCGATGGCGGCGGCCTCACGGAAGGAAGCGGTGCCGGTCATGTGATCAGGGGGCCCTGTAAGCGATAACGCAACTGGTCGGGCCGTTGTTCCCCGGCGTGTCTCTTTGGCATCGCGCCCTCCATCCACTCCACGATAACCCGATCGACCCAGAATCTCGGTTTCCCGCGCGCGATGAAACCCACGTGCCCGCCACATTCCGGGGCAACCAGGCGCAGAAACGGGTTGGTGGCGAAGGCCGGGTGGCCGAATACCTCGAATGGAATCAACGGGTCGTCCTTGGCCTGCACCAGCAGCGCGGGGATGCGGACGCGTTCCAGGAACCCGGCCGAGGACTGCGTCGCATAGTAGTTATCGGCCGTACCGAAGCCGAAGGCCGGGGCGGTGAAGACATCGTCGAAGTCCTGAATGGTCCGGACTTCCGGCAGGCGATCCACGGGGAAAAGCCCCGGCGCCAGCCGCTCCTTGGCGCGGATGCGCTCCTTCAGGCGCTGCAGGAACCGGTTTGCGTATAACCAGTTGCCGGGACGATGGAGCTGGCGAACGCACGCCGCCAGATCTATGGGCGCCGATACCGCACAAACCGCCTCGATACCCTCCCGGGGCGCCCCGTCGCCCAGTTCCCCCGCCAGCTTGAGCACTACATTGCCTCCCAGCGAGAAACCGATGATAAAGAACGGGATATCATCGCCGACGCGGATCTGCCTGACTACTTCGCGCAGGTCGCCGGTCTGGCCGGAATGGTACAGGGTCCGGCCGCTGTACTGCTCCGTCCCGCCACAGCTCCGCATGTTGAAGCGATGCGCGGCAAACCCGGCTTCGAGGAGCGCCCGGGCAAGGCTGCAGGCGTAACCGGCGCTGCTGGACCCTTCCAGGCCATGCACGATAATGGCATGGGCCTTTGGCCGCTGGGCCGGACGCTGTGAATGAACCAGCACGCGCACGCCCGGCGCGGTGTCGAACAGACGGGCGGCCACTGGGAATCGGGTTGGATCAGGGTTGCGGCGCCAGTAGTTGCCGGCGATGGTGGCCAGGTGTGGATTCCGAAAGAACGGCCGAAACGGGATCAACTCACCATTGTAGGATCAGCCGGTTCGGTCTTCTCCTGAATCAGCCACCCGGGCGCGGTGAACGATACCCCAAGGTACTCGAAGATCAGCTTGTCCCTTCTCCGGCACATGGCCGGATTCACGTCAAAGCTGATGGTCGTGCCTTCAGGCATCGGTACATCCACGAGCTTGCCGAGTGGCGTCGCGGCGAACCCCTCGCGAACGACTTTCCGCTGGTAGCTTGAAAATGACACTCAAAACTCCTCTACCAGGATATCGGCTGTTCCTGAAGAGAACAGTAGGGTGTCTTACCAGGAGATACGGCGCCAGCCGCGTTTTCCCGGGACCAGCGGGAGGCGGGTGAGCGCCGCGTGTTGGGCATGGCCGGTTCGGCCACCGAACCGGATGAAAACTGCCGGGAGCGGCGAGGGATGAAGCAGGGGAAGGCGGGGCTGAGAGCCCCGCGCCGGCCGAGGGCCTTCCCCACAGGGCCGGACGGCGCCCTACGGTGTGTTTTCGAGGGTGTCCGGGACTGGCCGTCTAGCTGGTCGGGGACGACTCGGCTTTCCGGCTGAGGTCCTCGGCGAGGATGATGGCCTCGGCCAGATCCCGCATGGGACGCCGCAACCGCCGGCTCTCGTTCCGCAGGCGCAGATAGGCCTCTTCCTCGGTCAGATTGTGACGGGACTGTAACAGCCCTTTGGCGCGCTCCACCAGCTTGCGCGTTTCGAGCTGCCGCTTCATGTCCTCGGTTTCCTCGCGCAGCCGGGCGTTCTGCTCGGCGAGCATGGAGTTGGCCACCGCCACGCCCATCTGTTCCCCGATGAACGTGAGCAGGGCCACCTCGTCGGCGGTGTACCGATGCGCATCGCGGTGGTGCACATTGATGACCCCCACCACGTCGCCACCGGTGACCAGTGGCACCGACAGCATGGCCTGATAGGTGTCCTCGACAAGGCCCTTGAAATACTTGAAGCGGTTGTCCGAGGGGGCGTTGGAGGAGAGGGCCACCACCGACTTGTGTTCGGCGACCCAGCCGGCGATGCCCTCGCCGACCTTCATCCGCAGGTTGCCGAGATCGGCGGCGTGAGGCACCTGCGAAGCCCGCAGCACCACCTCGGCCGTCTCATGTTCCAGAAGATAAACCAGACAAGCGTCGCAATCAGTCACTTGCGAGGTCAGACCGACAATCTCGCCCAGCATTTCGTCGAGAGACCGTTGGGAACTCACCACGCTGCTGATCCGATGCAGCAGAGCGACCTGCGACGAGGGGGGCTGGATAGCGCACATGGTTGCCATAACTCAGGCTATCCGCGCCGGATGCAGCGGTCCAATCGGAAATTTTAATCAGGGCCATGCCCTCCGGGGCCACGCCGCCTGGCCGGACATGCGGCGGCAACGCGGCTGGCGCCGCGTGTTGGGCATGGCGGGTTCGGCCACCGAACCGGATGAAAACTGCCGGGAGCGGCGAGGGATGAAGCAGGGAAGGCGGGGCTGAGAGCCCCGCGCAGGCCGAGGGCCTGCCCCACAGGGCCGGACGGCGCCCTGCGCTGCGTTTTCGAGGGTGTCCGGCGGCCCCGGCTTTCCGCGCCCCCGCGTTTGCATCAGAATGAACATGAGGTGATCGCGACCCCGAATGCCTGATGCGAATCTGCACGTTTATGCCAGCGCCGCCGAGGCCGCCCGCGCCTGCGCCGTGCGCGCCGCCGAACTGCTTACGAAACGGCTGAGCGAGGCCGAGTCGGTGACGTTCGCCATCTCCGGCGGCAGCACGCCGGCCCTGATGTTCGGGGTGCTGGCCACCTGTCGTGTCGAATGGAAGCGAGTTCACCTGTTCCAGGTGGACGAGCGCCGGGTGGCTCCCGACGATGCCCGCAGCAATTACCGGCTGGCGCACGCGGAACTGATCACTCCGGCGGGCATCCCCTCGGAAAACGTTCATCGCATTCGCGGCGAGCTGTCGGCCGAGGAAGCGGCCATTCGATATGTAGCGGAGATCCGGCGGTTCTTTCGAACGCCGCCCGGCGTAGCGCCGGTATTCGACATTGTGCACCGGGGCATGGGCGGAGAATCGCACACGGCCAGCCTGTTCCCGGGGGAGCCGCTCATCGGCGACAGCACCGGCATCGCGGCGGCGGTGACCGTTCCGGTGGCCCCGCACGAGCGTGTAACCCTGCTGCCCGGACCGCTCGCCGCCGCCCGCCACACGCTGATGCTGCTGGCCGGCGGCGACAAGGCGGAGGCGCTTCACCAGGTGCTCACCCGCAAGTACGAGCCGTTTCACATGCCCGCCCAGATCGGCACGTACGGCAATGCGAAGGCGGAGTGGTACGTGGACTCCGCGGCCGCCGCACTGATGCCACGTTCATGAAAACCGCGCTGGTGTTTTCCGCGGGCGGGTTGTTCGGCGCCTGGGAGGTGGGGGTGTGGCGGGAGCTGGAGCACGCGGTGACGCCCGATATGGTGGTGGGCGCCTCCATCGGAGCGATCAACGGCTGGATGGTAGCGGGTGGATGTCCCGCCGAGGAAATGGAGCGCCGCTGGCTGGATTTGCGGGTCATGTCCCGCCTGCGCTGGCGCATTCCGCGGGGCCCGCTGGAGGGCATCCTCGAGTTCGGCCCGCTGGAGGCGCTGATTCGCGAACTGTACGACGCCTGCCGGCCGCGCGTCGATTTTGGCGTGGTCGCCACCGACACGTTGCGGATGCGCCCGCGCCTGTTTCGCACACCCGAGGTGAGCTGGCGGCACCTGGCCGCGTCGGTGGGGATGATTTGCATCTTCCGGCAATACCGCATCGACGGCCGCGTCTGGTCCGACGGCGGATTGCTGGGCGCTCTGCCGCTTTGGGGCGCCGTGGAGATGGGGGCCGGGCGCATCGTCGCCGTCAACTGTCTGCCCGCGCTGCCGTCCGCGCTGCTGACCGCGGGTGTCCGGACGGTGCAGTGGCTGGCGCGCCACCGGCCCCCGCGCATACCGGAGTCGGTGCAGGTGAGCGAGCTCCGGCCGGAGGGGGTGCTCGGCACGTTGCGCGAATCCATGGTTTGGAGGGAAGAGAACGTGCGCCGCTGGATCGAGCGGGGCCGGGCGGACGCGCGGGCGTGGCTCCGGGCGGGTACCGGATTCGCCTAGCACCTGGGACGGGGTCCTCGACCCGCCCTGTGTCTTTGCCTCCCCTCATCTGACGCCGCAACGCTCGGAGCAGCACCGTGGAGCTTGCGTCCCAGCGGTGACGCCCGAAAGTGGCCGGAAGCCCGGACTACGGCTGATGCTGTGCCCGAGCGCACATCAAGGGTCGGCCATCACGTGCGGTCAAGGCGATGCTCCCGACGAAAACCGGGCGCCGGGTCACAAATCGAGAGCGACAGGCCCCGACCATACGTTGCTCTTCTCCGCATGGATGGTGATAGCGTGCAACCCGGACTTAGTATGAGCAATCGATTCCGGGAAGCTACCCGGCCCAATTCTCGTTACGTGCGTCGCAAATCTTTGTCCGTCGATGGACGTGCTGATGTCTTCGTCACACCCAGTGGTGTCCGTGTTTACCACACAGGTGATCACGCCGCTGCCTTTGACGGAGTCGACAGCCACGATACTAATAATCATCGATCTGGTCCTTTCACTGGTTACCTGCAGGATTGGAGCTGGTCGCCTTGGACGAATTGCCCCCGGTTCCGGACGAACTTGAGAACACCTGCTTTAGTCCGGGCAGCGCGCTAATGTCGATGGACGGACCAATGAAGGCTTCATTCAACAAACCATTTCCTTTCGCATCGCGATACAACATCGCTCCCGCCGAAATCCTGAAATATTTGTTGATACGAAAGCCCACGCCATACACAAATGCTTTGTCGCTTTTGACGCGAGAGCTGGCGTTGCCGCTCAGGTCGCCGATGGACGCTCCGAGCGCAATCGACCACCGCGCTTTAAGCGGCACTCCGCCGCTGGTGTCCAGTTCGACTGGCCCGAACGGGTAAATGTGCACCATGTAGAACTCGCGCAATTCGTTGATGCGAGGAACGTAAATGGCGCCCGCGTCAAACCCGGCATATTTGTTCAAATCGGCTGTATCCGTCAACTGCGTCAACTCAACTCCCTGATTGAGCTGCGCGACCACCTCGACCCCGAAAGCCCCAAGTATGGCCTCATAGTCGCGCTTGAAGAGCTTTACCACCGCGGAATCTGCCTGTTGGCCGCTGAGACTCTGAACGTATTTGTAGGCGTCGCCTGCGGATACATGAGGATCGAGGCCGGTCAGGTTCACGCCGGGCGCCAGTAAGTCGCTGACACGGGTCTGTATGTTGAGCAGTGCCGTTTCGTTGGCGCGCAAGCCTACCATGGCCGCCGTGGTCACATCGGTTGCAACCGTGCAGGAAGGCAGCAGGCGGCCGAGAATCTGAGTTAGCGCGCCGTCCTTGGCGGAGATGCTGTTGAGCGCCATTTCGGCCTCCTGCGCCGCCATGGCCGAGGTAACGGGCGAGGAAGGTTGGTCGTTGGTGGCCGCGAAAAACCCCCTGACAGCGCCGATGAAGCGGGGATCGGAGAGGAGTTCCCTGGTGATTTCATCCGCGGTCGCCGGGGTGAGCTTTCCGGTGATCTTGAGTTGCAGATTGATAGTCGCGTCCGCCGGCAGCGATCCGAGCGACACGGTCCAGGTATTGCCGGTAATGGTTCCGGAGCCGGGCGGCGAGGTCTGGCCCAAATACGAAGCGGAGACCCCGGAAATGGCGAGCACGTCCGAGATAGCCTGAGTTCCGCACTTGAAGTCGCTCAATTGCCCCGTAAGCGTGACGCTTTTCCCATAAGGAAGCTTCCCGCCTTTGGCGATGCTCGTGTATTGAGTGTTCTGAGAGCTGGAACCAGCGCCCTTCTTTTGCGTCGTAGCCGCCTGCGCAGCGGGCGAGTTTTTCGGGGTCGCGCTGCCTTGCTGCGGGGTCTGGGACTGCTGCTGAGTCTGGGCCGTCAGAAGGAATACGGTACAACACAGGCACAAACCCGCTGGCAAAAGTTTCATGATGATTCAGTAACTCATACACGGATGCGGGATGCAAGTGGTTAACGGGAATTAATATGCCTCTAACGGATCACCAGCCCCCCGGCTCGCATGCACGACATGGAAGCGTAATGCAGCGCACCAGCCGGATCAGGCTTCTGCCCGCCACGCCTGCGTCCGGCCCGCCGTGCTCCCATCAGGAGCGCGTTTGACGCGAGTGAGCGGCAGGAGTGACCGGGCGCCGGCCTGCCCTCCGTGGGTACTAAAAGGAATGGTCTCCGGGAGTACAATGAGCCTTAGCCATATGCCCTGCTTTCACATTCACCGGCTGCGGGAAGACAGGCGACAGCAGTTTCGCTGGACGCCCCACACCAGCGGCATCACGGCGGCCCGGCCGAGAGACTACGACAAAGAAACCGAAGCCATCGAGGCGTCTTCGGTATACGACGCCTGGGCCTCGCTGCGCGGCTCCGAACGGCCTTTGACGGTGGGCGATGTTCTGGAGGACGAGGGTGGCGCGCTGCGCATCTGCAAGTACACCGGGTTTGAAGAGGCGCGCTGGGCGGTTCCCGAGCCAAACGCGGCGCCCGCAGCGCCAGCCCTGGTTCCCGACGTCCCCGATGGCCCCGAGGCGGCCAACCCCGCGTTACAATAGGCTCACGGTTATGTTGTGCGATCCGACCCGGCGGGAACGGATCAATTCCTTCGCACTGGTCAGTTACATCCCGGATCCGCTGGCGGCATTCCTGGATCATCTGCGGCAGGAACTTGTTCCCACGTGCTTCTTGCACGCCCACATCAGCATTCTCCCCCCGCGTTCGCTGCTGGTTCCCGCGGACGAGGCGTGGCGGCACATTTGCGGTCTGGCCCCGATGTTTCCGCCTTTTGAGGTGCGACTTGCCGAGGTGCGCGTGTTTCCCGGCTCGGACGTGATTTACCTGGCGCTGGCGGCGGATAGCGACCGCATCACGGAAATGCACGCCGTTCTCAACACCGACGGGCTCGAGAGCGCCGAAGCCTTCGAATTTGTCCCCCACATTACACTGGCCCAGGAGCTGCCGCGCGGCGAAGTGGATGCGCTGGCGGACACGGCGAGGAAGCGCTGGATGGAATACCCCCACCAACGCGGTTTTCGCCTGGACACCATCACCTTCGTGCAGAACACCGAGGGAAACAACTGGATCGACCTGGGCGAGTACCGGCTGGGCACCGGCCATGTACAGCTTCCGGAGCCGATGGCGCTGCGCTGAAGGGACGCGCGGCGCCAGCCGCGTTGCGGTCAGGCCCCGAGAGGGTGTGAAATACTCGGCGTATTGACCGCTCGCTTGCGCTCGTGGCGCGGTAACGTCATACAAACTCGGGACATCGGGACCGAGCCGCGACGGTCCAGGGTTCCGCCTGTCTGCCTCCCTACTCGCAATGCAATGAATCCGCCGGCTCCACCCTGGTGGCGCGCCGTGCGGGGATCCAGCTTGCCAGCAGCGCAATCGCTCCCAGGAACAGGGCTGCGCCCGCGAAGGTCGCCGGATCGGCCGGGCTGACGTCGACCAGCATCCCGCGCAGCAACCTCGATACCGCCAGCGCCGCCAGCAGGCCGGCCACCAGCCCGCCCAGCGTCATACGCAGGCCCCCGCGTAGCACCGCGGCCATTACCTGGTTCGGTTCGGCGCCCAGCGCTATGCGAATGCCGAACTCCTGCCTGCGCTGGTTGACCGTGTAGCTCATCACCCCGTACAGGCCGATGGCCGCCAGCGCCAGAGACAGAAGGCCCAACATTCCCAGCAGCACGGCGCCGGTTCGCGCCATGAACGTGGACGCGCTGCTGAAGATGGCCAGGGGCATGGAGTAGAACGCGGCGGCATCCGGGTCGATGGCGGCCACCTCGCGGCGTATCGTCGCCAGCCCGGCATCCATATCTCCGGACGTCCGCACGAAGAAGCCCGCCCGCAGTCCGATGCTGAAGTACTGCTGAAAGGGGAGGTAAAAGTAGGGGGGTGCAGCCTCCTTGCGCTGGCGGTACTTGATATTCTTCGCCATGCCGACCACGGTGAGCCACCGCCCGTAGGCGTTCACCCTGCGCCCCACCGGGTTCGCGCCGCCGAAGAACCGCTTCGCAAACGCCTCGTTCACGATCATGACCGGCCTGTTCTCCACCTCATCGCGCCGGTCGAACTCGCGGCCCTGCAGAATCGGGATGCGCATCACGTCGAAGTATCGCGGCGAAATCAGCGACCGCCCGACGTTCCGCTGCAGCCGGCCGGATTCGTATCCCTCCGGTCGAATATCCTCCCACGGATCGTCTTCGAGGCCCAGCGGCACGGTGTCCGCATAGGCGACGCCGGTAACGCCCGCCGACGATTGCAGCCGCTCCTCCAGGTTCCGGCAGAATTCCTTCGCGCGTTCGAGGGAGTAGCCGATGCTTCCCAGGTAGAAGCGTGCGAGCACCACGTTACTGGAGTCAAAGCCCGGGTAGATGGCATTGATGTTGCGATAGCTCTGCGCGAACAGGCCGGCTCCGATGAGCGCCACCGTGGCCAGGGCCACCTCCGCCGCCACCAGCAGGCTGCGCAGCCGATGCGATTGCGCGCCTGAGGTTCCGCCGCGCCCGCCCTCCCGAAGCATTCCGCTCAAGCCGGATCGCAAGGTGTAGAGAACCGGGGCCATGCCCGCCAGCAGGGCGGTGACCACGCAGACGAGGATTGTGAAGACGATCGCGTTGCGATTCAGCGGAGCAATGGCGCCACCGATGGGGAGGTTGGTGGTGGGTCCCAGATAGTGGATGGCAGGCGCCGCCCAGAGGGCCAGCAGAACTCCCACCACCGCCGCTGCTCCGGTGAGCAGCAGGGTCTCGGTGAACAACTGGCGGGCCAGGCGGCGGGGACCCGCGCCCAGGGCCAGCCGAATACTCATTTCCGTCTGGCGCGACACCGCGCGGGCCAGCAGGAGATTGCCGACATTGGCGCAGACGATGAGCAGCACCACCACGCATGCGCCCATCAGGATGCGCATGGGCTGCAGCAGAAGCGGCTGGGAGCCTCCGGTGTGCACCTGCCAGAGAGGGACGATCACGGCGCCGACGTTTTCGTTGGTTTGCGGATAGAGAGCGGCCAGACGCCGCGCCACCGCCTGGAGTTCGTGCTGTGCCTGCGCGAGCGCAACGCCGGACTTAAGCCGCGCGACAGCGTTGAAACACCGCGTGCTGCGCACCGGGAAGATGCCTTCGTTCTGCAAGCCGATCTGCGGCGCCAGACCCACCGGCACCCACATATCGGAGACCACGCCGCCCATGCTGCCGAGAAACTCAGGCGCGGTGACGCCCACGATGGTCAGCTCGTGCCGGTTCACGCGCAGGGTTCTTCCCACCACGTTCGGGTCGCGGGCGAAGCGGCTTTGCCACAGGCGGTCGCTGATCGCCACCACCGGGCGGCCGCCGGGCTGGTCGCTGACATCCTCCTTCAGGAAGCCGTGGCCGAGCGTGAACTTCGCTTCCAGCACGTCGAAGAAGTTGCCGGAGACCAGTTCACCCCAGACCATGCGCGCGCGGTCGCCGGCGCCGACGTTGAACTGAGTCATGAAGCAGGCCGCGAGGCCCGCGAGCTGCTTCACGTTGTCACGATAGTCGCGGAAATCGCTCCAGGAGGTCAGGAAGTAGCCATTCGGGGTCACCGATTCGAGCATGACCAGGCGATCGGGATCGCTGGTTCCCGGCAGCGGGTGCCAGATGAGCCCGTCGATCCAACTGAAGACGGTGGTGCTGGCGGCGATGCCCAGAGCCAGCGTGATGACGGCCACCGCCGTGAATCCGGGATTGCGCAGGAGGATGCGCACTCCGAAACGCAGGTCCTGCCAAAGGTCGCGCATGTTCGTATCGTATGCGATGTCTGGTGCAACTTGCGGTCCGTTCAGAAGCGCCTGATTTCGTTGCGGCGAGGTCCGCGGGACTGTCCGATTCCGGGAGCCCGTGCCCGAAAGCAGACATTGGGATCGGACTGGTGCTCAGTCAGATAGTGGGGCAGCGCAATGCGCTGCTGCGGCGTTGACCCAGGGGCGAAGCTGCCATGGCCGCCTCGCTGCCCCACCTCAGGCCAGCAGCGAATGCGGCGATTCCGATGCCGGGCTGGCGCTTGCCGCCCGCGGGAGCACTCCGGTGGCGAAGCCGCGCTCGTAGTTCTCGTAGATGCCCTCGAAGACGGCCGGCCAGGATTTTCGCTCGGCGGCCTCGCGGGCCTGGCGCTTCATGCGGGCGAGGCGCTGGCGATCGCGATACAACGTCATCACCGCGCGCGCGAACCCGGCCACATCGGCCGCCACAAAACCGTCGATGCCTTCGCGGACCAGGAACTTCGGCCCGCCGTGGGCGCTGACGATGGCGGGCACGCCCGAGGCCAGCGCCTCGGTGGTTACGTTGCCGTAAGTGTCCGTCTCGGACGGAAAGACGAAAACATCCATCTCGGCGTAGGCCTCGGCAAGCGGCACGCCGCGCAGGAGCCCCGGCAGATCGGCGCGGCGCAGGTTTTCCCGCAGCCACGCTCGCTCGCCGCCTTCACCCACGACCAGAAAACGGTAATTCGCAATGCCTTCCTCCGTAAGCACTCGTTCCAGATCGGCCAGCATGCGCACGTTTTTCTCGACGGAAAGCCGGCCGACGTGGCCGATGACGAATTGGTCAGTGCCGGGCTCGTCATCCTGCCGCGCGCGGCGGGCGGGTGAGAACAAGGTGGTGTCCACTCCCCTGACCATGAGGTGCGCCGGCCGCCCGGTGCGGCTCTCCAGAAGCTCCACCAGCTCCGGATTCGGCGCGAACAGCATGCGCGCCCGCCGGTAAAACCACAGGATGATGTCGAGCGATTTCCGTTCCGCGAAGGCGGGCAGACGCTGCCGCAGCCCGGCCGGCCAGCGCCGCAGCATCTTCGACAGCCGGCGCGCGCCGAATTCGTGGACGTTGGTGTGCCAGGAGGCCACCAGCGGGACGCCCAGGTCGTGCGCGGCAATGGCGCCGAGGAGCCCCAAGTGTCCGGGTCCGGTGACGTGCACCAGATCGGGGCGAAACTGGCGCAGGGCCTCGACCAGACGGCGGCGGTGGCGCAGAAACGGGATGTCGAAGAAGAGGTCGTGTTCCAGCCGCAGTGTGGCGCGGCTGTTGACGATCTCATACGACTGGTACGCGCCGTCCGTTTGGTGCTTTGCGACCGGCCCGGCGTGGACCGAGAAGAACGGAAACCCGCGCGTGTGCGCGAAGCGATCGAATTCGCGGCTGGTGAGAGCGACGCCGTTGGCTTCGTGAAAGCTGTCGGTGAAGAAGGCGACGGCCGGCTTCACAGAGCCACTCCGCGGCGCCCTCCCAGCATGGTTCGGAACGCTCCGCGCAGGGGAGGCGTGTGCAGAATCTGAACGCCGCGGACGAAGATCCGTGTCGCGATCGGTTCCCGGTTGCCCCATGACTCGCTCAGGGAGCGAACCGCCCCATCATCGCACTTGTAGAAGACGCGGTCGCTCCAGCGGCGCCAGCCCATGCCGTGGTCTTCGCGGTCCGCCAGAATCTGCGAGATGTTGTGCAGGATGCGCAGCGCGAACGGCTCGGTGTACTGGGTGGTCACCAGCACCTGGCTGCGGCCATTCCGCACCTCCTCGACGAACTCTTCGAATGTCCCGGCGTTAGTGAGGTTCAGTATGGTGTTGGGCTCGAGCGCATGACGATCGCCGCCGGAGATGACCGGCCTGGCGCACTCGGCGGCAAAGTCGGCGGCCATGCGATTCTCGGCCCAAGGCCGCAGGCCATTGATTTCGAACGCGTGCAGGAAGCGGCCGCAGTCGGCGACGAAGTGGCGGGCGGCGGTCATGTGGCGTGCCCGGCCGACCTCGCACTCATCCCAGCAAGGGTGGTTAAAGACGATGAGGACTTCGCGATGCGCGTCCAGAGCCGCGAACAAATCGGGCAGCACGTCTTCGTTCGGCCTCGCCGTGAACGCGCTCAACTCGGCCATTATGCCGCGCGCGTTTTCCGGCGGAAGGTTGTGGACACCCACGTGAAAGAAGGTGCCGCCGAAGGGGACGGTCCATTCCACCGCGACCGGCACGGCGGCGCACTCCCCGAGAACGCGTAAGTTGACGCCGGCTTCAATGTCGTCGTGATCGGTCAGGGACACCAGCGGACGCGCCCCAAACTGGCTGATGATGCGGCCTGCTTCGAGACGCCATGCGCCGTAGGGCGCCAGTGGCGGCGTCCACCACGCTCGCGTCACGTCGAGGTCCGTTCCATGCGCGCGGCGATAGCGCTCAGCGCCGCGATCGAGGGCGACGCGAACCAACGGCACTTTCCTGGCCAATGTGTTCAGGAAACCCAGATTCTCGCGCGAGTACAGAGTATGACCATGGAGTGAAACAACGGTTCGAAATTCCGGCAGCGTGGACTTATTCTCAAAGAAGATTGGGAGGCCGGTGACCTGGCCTGCTGTGGTCCGCATACCCGAGCATGCGGCGCGAATGCTTAAGCGGCGATGTCGCGCGGGTCAAATTTCGATGAACCGTCTGGCGGCAGGAGTGTTTTGGTGAAGATGTGACAAACCGGTGACGCTCCAGCGTTCGGATAGAATGCGGTCGAGGATCTCCGGCACCTCGAAAACGGCGCGGTTGTTCAGCCTGCCGATGTTCCGCAGCATGCGGCGATGCACGGCCGGCCGCAGCAGCTCATCCACGGCGCGGGGAACGGCGCGCGCCGAGCGGACCGGGATGCCCACGCCCTGCTGCCGGATCCACTCCACGTTGTAACGCTCCTGGGCCAGCGTCCGGGCGCCGGCCTGTACGATTACCGGGAGCCGCATCGCCAGCGCCTCGCTCACCGAGCCGGGGCCGGGCTTGCCCACGAAGAAATCGCTCAGCCACATATAGCGAACCACGTCCTCGGTGAACCCTTCCACATGCGTGGGGAAAGGCAGATCGAGCCGGCGCAGCCGCCGCACCAGCTTCTGGTTTCGTCCGCACAGGAACAGCAGTTGAATGCGGCGCGGGGATGCGGCCAGCCGCCGGGCGATCTCCAGCATCGAGTCCGATCCGTAACCGCCAAACAGCACCAGCCCGGTGGGCAGCGAGGGAAGCAGTCCGAGTTCGCGGCGCTCGGCGGCGCGGTCCGCCTGGATGGGGTCGTAGAAGCGCGGGTGCAGAATCATGCCGGATACGCGCCAGATGCGACCGGCCCGGACGCCGAGCGCGCGCGCCTGCTGCCCGGCGTGCTCCGATCCGCAGATGAAATCCTGGTCCTGCGGCTCGAACCAGAAATGCGGCGGGTAATCGGCAAGGTCCGTGACTACGGTGACGAAGGGAGTGCGCGGCGCCTCCGCCTGGAGACTCTCGAACAGGGCGCGATTGAAGTGCGGGACAACAGATACGACGAGGTCGGGTTGGAGACGCTGCCAGCGGTCCTGCAGCAGCCGCACCTGGCGCGAGTGCAGCATTCGGATGACGCCGTGCATGACCGGCAGCACCTGCGCGGAGCCGGCGGTCCAGCCCATGCGCAGGGCGCGGTTGTACAGCTCGCCGCCGCGGACGCCGGTGGCGCGGTGAATCGGATCCACGGGCTCCAGCACGTCGTCGAGATTCAGCGCGATCACCTGCCACGGACGGCCCTGCTGGCGAATGCTCTCGGCCAAAGCGCGCGCCGCCGCCCGGTGCCCCCCGCCCGCGTCGAAATAGACGATGACAATGCGCCGCATTCGCGTTTACAATGCGAACGCTACATGACAAACGTTTCAACGAGATGTCAGCGGGATTTCAGTTGTATGGAATCACCCGGCGTCGCCGCCGGGGGAGAAGCTCAGCGCGGAGCAGATCTGGCGCATGCGGCGCGCGTCGAGGCGGGCCACTCGCCGGCCGAGGCGCTGTTGCGAAACGGTTAGCGCGTTGTGGAGGTTCACGGCGCAGGGGTTCTTCATGCCGTCCTCTTCGTTGAGCACAACCTCCGACGGCACTCCACGAATGGTGGAAGTGACTGGCGCCACGGGTGGACAAATAGCGGATGGCGCTGTCGCGCGTCAGGACCACAACCGGGCGGCGCTTGTCCGGAGGGGCGAACCGTGTCCGGTATTCGCGGGACCGCTCCGTGACCGTCGCGGCTCGGTCCCGATGAGCTACGAGGGCAACCGAGCGGTCAACACGAGCGGTTACTCGGGCAGCTCGACGACCGCCGTCAGCGTCACGTCGTTCAGCGACGCGGCCTCGGGGAACAGCGCCCAGTACACCTCGCCGGTGAACTCGTCCAGTTCGCCATTGGAGGAGATCACGCGGCCGGGCGTTTTGACGACGAACATGAGGGGCGTCAATCCGCCGGTGGAACTCTTGTCGGGCGGGCCCGCGGAGGGATCGGGCTGGGCCGGACGCGCCGACGCCAAAGACCCCGCGATGACTTTGCGCACCACCTCTTTCCGCTGGCCCACGGACATCTTGTCGCCGAACTGTTCCTGCAGTGCCGTCATCATCAGCGTGCCGATGCGCTGACTGGCCCGGCGCTCCGCCAGATCGGGGTGCATCAGGCCCATAGCGAGCAGAGGATCGCCGGGACCGAACATCAGCGGAACCACCAGCCCGCTGACTCTCTCCGCGAGGCCGCGCGCGTTGGCGTCGGTGGCCAGCGGCCTGGGGAGAGCGGCTTTGATCCCCGCAAGCTCCTCCGGCTTGATGGCGCCGATGTCGCCGGGTTGTTTAGGCGCCTTCCAGGAGAGCGTCTCGCGATACTCGAAACGCCGCGGCCCCATGCGCCGCACGGTGGCCTCGTTCACCAGTTGCAGCTTGTCGGCGTCAGCCTTGATGGAAAGGTCGCCCTTCAGCGAGTCGCCCGCGCGGAGCGTTCGCTCCAGGGTGATGGTGCTGTCCTTGTCTGTTTTCGCCGTGTGGGACGTCCATTCGGCGCCGGATGGGATCACGAAGATGTCGTCGATGGACGGGGCCATCTGTCCTTCCTTCTTCTCCTGGCCGGTGAAGGAATCGGTTCGCGTCCAGGCGCCGGCGGCCCTGATTTCCGTGGTGATTCGCGACCGGGCACAACCGCTCAACGCGGCCAGCGCGGCGATGAACAGCGAGAGGAAAACAACTCGCATGGGGTTTCTCCTGTCTCCAGTGATGGTAGCCGAGTGGCGGGGATTCCGCTACCGGTTCGGGATTAGTGGGGCAGCGCTGACCCGGTCGGCTTTGTCTTTCGCCTGTGGTCGACGCTGCGGCGGGCCCTCGGTCCGCGTCCGGCCAGGCGGCGTGAGACGCCGCCGCAGGCTGAGAGCCCAATGGCACTTAACTTTCCCATCGCTGAACACCTGCACAGAGTTGTGGGGCAGGATTGTATCCTGCGCGGGGGTTTGTAACCCGCGCCCGGCGCCGATTGGAAATCGGCGCGCAGGTTGCAAACCTGCCCCACATCCCGAACTGACACCCTTCCGCGTCTCCGCTGAAAGGTTAAGTGCCATTGGGCTGAGAGCCTGCCCACTTCGGATCGTCGCGTGCTGCAAAGATTCTGGAGTGCAGTACTACGCTTCTGCCAGCACTCCGCTGGGCGTTTTCGCCGGACGGCGCCCGCGCAGGAAGTTCTGCAGGCGCTCCATATACAGGTAAATCACCGGCGTGATGTACAGGGTCAGGAACTGCGAGAGCACCAGGCCGCCCACCACCGCGAGGCCCAGCGGTTGCCGCGCGTCGGCGCCTTCACCGTAGCCGAGCGCGATGGGCATGGTACCGAACAGCGCCGCCACCGTGGTCATCATGATGGGGCGGAAGCGCAGCATGCAACCCTGATAGATGGCGTCGTGCGGGTTCTTGCCGTCGATGCGCTGGGCTTCCAGCGCGAAGTCGATCATCATAATGGCGTTCTTCTTCACCACGCCGAACAGCATGATGATGCCGACGAATGCGTACAGGTCCAGCTCCTTGTGAAACAACTTCAGCGTGAGCAGCGCGCCGCACACCGCCGCGGGCAGGCCGGAGAGAATCGTGACGGGGTGAATGAAGCTTTCGTACAGGATTCCCAGGACGATGTAGATCACGGCAATGGCGACAATCAGCAGAATCGACATGCCCTGGAACGACTGCTGGAACTCCTTCACCGTGCCCTGGAAATTCGCGCTCACCGTGGGCGGCATGCGCATGTCAGCGATGACCTTGTACACCTGGTCCGCCGCCTGGCCCAGTGAGAATCCCGGCAGCAGGTTAAATGAGATGGTCACCGCCGGCAACTGCCCGAAGTGGTTGATGCTCAGCGGGCCCATGGTGCGCGAGGTTTGGACCACGGTGTCCAGCGGCACCAGCGGGCCGTTGGAGGAACGAATGTACAACTTAGAGAGGGCGCTCGGATCGCGCTGGAATCGCGGCTCCACTTCCACGATGACCTGATACTCGTTCGCGGGCGTGTAGATGGTGGACGTCTGGCGGTTTCCATAGGCCGTGTACAGAGCGTCCTGAATCTGCTGTGGCGTGACGCCCAGCGCGAGCGCGCGGTCGCGGTCGATGTCCACCATCACTTGCGGAGCGCTGATCTGCAGATCGCTGTTGACGTCGGTGAAGCCGGGGAGGGTGCGCATCTTCGCCATCAACCGCGGCGTCCACGAGTACATCTCTTTGAGGTTGGCGCTCTGCAGGGTGAGATCGTAGACGCTGGTGGAATACTGGCCGCTGACGGTGATGGGCGGCGGATTCTGCATGAACGCCAGGATGCCCGGCACCATGAACAGCCGCGGACGCATGGCCGTGATGAACTGATCCACCGACAGCGCGCGCTGGTCGCGCGGCTTCAGTCCCACGAAGAAGAACCCCTGGTTCCCTCCCATGGCGAAGGCGCCGACATCGGACACGTTCGGGTCGTTACGGGCGATCATTGCCACGGCGCGCGTCTTCTGAGTCATGGCATCGAAGGAAATATCCTGGCCGGCCATGGTGACGCCGAACATGAACCCGCTGTCCTGGCTGGGGATGAAACCCGTGGGCATGGTGAAGAACAGATACAGGGTGCCGCCCAGCATGGCGAAGGCGACCAGCAGGGTGACGAAGGAATGGCGCAAAGCGACGCGCAGCGTGAAGTCGTACCAGTGGGCGAGGCCCTTGAACCCGTTCTCCAGCACGCGATAGATTGCGCCGTGGTGCGCCTGGCCGCTGGCACGCAGAAAACGGCTGCCCAGCATGGGGGTCAGGGTCAGGGAGACGATCCCGGAAATGAGGATGGCCACGGCGATGGTGACCGAAAACTCGTGCAGCAGGCGGCCCACGATCCCGCCCATGAACAGCACGGGAATGAACACAGCCACCAGCGAGATGGTCATGGAGATGATGGTGAAGCCGATCTCCTTCGACGCCAGAAACGCGGCCTCCATGCGCGGATGGCCCATTTCCATGTAGCGCACGATGTTCTCCAGCATGACGATGGCGTCGTCGACCACGAACCCCACCGACAACGTCAGGGCCATCAGCGAGAGGTTGTTCAGGCTGTAGCCGAGAAGGTACATGACGGCGAAGGTGCCGATGATGGACAGCGGGACGGCGACGCCCGGGATTAACGTGGCGGAGAGGTTCCGCAGGAACAGGAAGATCACCATCACCACCAGGCAGACGGTCAGGACCAGAGTGAACTCGACGTCGTTGATGGAGCGGCGAATGGCCTGCGAGGCGTCGTAGGCCACGTCCATTTTCACGGCGGGCGGAATCTCCTTGCGAAGCTGGGGCAGCAGGTCCGTGATGCCCTTCGCCACTTCCACGGTATTGGTGCCGGGCTGGCGATGGATGCCCATCATAACGACATTGGGCTTGCCGTCGTACCAACTGGCTATCTTGTCGTTGTTGACGCTGTCGATCACCTGGCCCACCTGGTCGAGGCGGATGGGCGTTCCGTTCCGCCAGGCGACGATCAGCGGACGGTAGGCCGCCGCGGTGGTCAACTGTCCGCTCGACTGCACCGTGAACGCCTGGCGTGCGCCCCACAGCTTGCCCGTCGGCAGGTTGGTGTTGCTCTGCTGGACGGCGCGCTGCACCTCGTCGATGCCGATGTTCCGCGCGGCCAGCGCGTCCGGGTCCACCTGCACGCGCACCGCGTAGGAGGAGCCATACACCTCCACCTGCGAAACGCCGCTCACCATGGACAGGCGCTGGGCAACCGTGGTGGAGGCGTACTCGTCCACGGTGTACAGGGGCAGGGTGTCCGAGCTGAGCGCCATAAAGAAGATAGGCTGCTCGGCCGGATTCGCCTTCGAGAAAGAAGGCGGCGCGGGCATGTTCGGCGGCAGCAGTCCACCCGCCTTGGAGATGGCGGACTCAATGTCCTGGGCGGCGGCGTCGATGTTGCGGTCCAGCGTGAACTGCACCGTGATAGTGCTGTCGCCCTGGGTGTTCGACGAGCTCATCTGCTTCACGCCGGCGATGGTGGAGAACTGGCGTTCCAGTGGCGTGGCCACGGCGGAGGCCATAGTCTCGGGGTTCGCTCCCGGCAGCGATGCGCTCACCTGAATGGTGGGATAGTCGACCGTGGGCAGCGCGGCCACAGGAAGGCTGCGAAAGGCCACCAGCCCGAATACAAGAATCGCCAGCATGGCCAGCGTGGTCATGATGGGGCGTTCGATGAAGATCCTGGAGGGGTGCATTGCTACGCTCCCGTCTTCGGCAGTGCGGGCAGCTCAAAGACCGGCGCGCCCGGGAACAGCAACAGTTGTCCGTCGGTGACCACTCGCTCGCCGGCGGCCAGCCCCTTGTCGATCACCACTCTGCGTTCCAATGCCTGGCCCACCTTCACCAGGCGCGCCTCCACGGTCCTGTCGGCCTTCACCACGTAGACGAACGACCCCTGCTGGCCGGCCTGCACCGCCTCGGACGGGATCACCGTGGCGTCCTTCTGCATGTTCAGAGTGAGCACCACGTTGACGAACTGGCCGGGCCACAGCCGCCGGTCGTCGTTGGGAAACGTGGCCTTCAGCTTGATGGTGCCGGTGGTGTTGTCCACGGTGTTGTCCACCACCGTGAGCACGCCGTGAGCGGGAGCGCCGGGCGCGTCCTGCGGCGTCACTTCCACGTCGAGTCTGCTGCCCGAAGCGTAACGGGCGCGCACTTCGGCGAGCTGGTCCTCGGGAACGCCGAAGCTGACGAAGATGGGCGCGATGCGGTTGATCACTACCAGCGGCACGTCGTTCACCTTCACCAGGTTCCCGGCATTCACCAGCAGATTGCCGGTGCGGCCCGACGCCGGCGCCTCGATACGGCAATAGGCCAGGTTCAGTTTTGCCGTGGCCACCGCGGACACGTCCGCATTGATGGACGCGCGCGCGCTTTCGACGGCCGCTTCGTCGGCGCTGATCGACTCCTTGAGCACGTCGGCGCTGGTGCGCGACGCATCGGCCTGCTGCCTCGACACGACCCCTTCCTTCTGCAGCGCGGCGTATCGTTCGGCGTCCGCCGCGGCGTTCTTCAACGAGGCGATGTCTCGCAGCCGCGTGGCCTCGGCCTGGTTCAACTGGGCCTGGTCGCGAGCGACATTGGCCTCCGCCTGGCGCAGGGCCTCCTCGTAGGGACGGGCGTCGATCTCGAACAGGAGCTGGCCTTTCTCGACGTTCTGGCCTTCGGTGAAATGCACCTGGGTCAGTTCGCCCGCGATCTGGGACTTGATTTGCACGGTGGACGACGGCTCAACGGAACCGACCACGCGGATCTCCACGGGAACCGACTCGCTGGCGGCGGTGGCGACAGCCACCGGGACGGGCGGCGGGCCACCGGCGGTTTGCGCCTTCTTCGCGCTGCAGGCAGCCGCCACGAAAACTGCGGCAAGCAACAGAACAGATTGGATTTTGCGGACCAAGGAAGCCTCTTGCGTACGGGACGTAACTCCAGTGTAGCTGGTGCCCTGTAAGGAGGTAGAACGGTGCGAGCGGCGGTGGTGTTCCCGGAATCTGCTGTACTACTATCGGTTCGTTTCCTCGCGAGCCGCGAGTGGGGCAGGTTTCCAACCTGCGGCGGGTTTCCAACCCGCCTGCCGGGGTTTGCGGCTTGCCGCTATGCGGGCAGGATGGTATCCCGCGCGCAGGTTGGCAACCTGCCCCACTTCTGAACTGACTCCGGTGTTCCTCTCCTGTCACCGCAAAGTAGTAATGTCACCTTTGAGCAAAGTAGAAATGTCCTCTTGACAACCCCAGGCTGGGGGGATGCAGGAAGGACGGCTACTGATGACGCAAAGCGATCGCGACCGGCTGGTGGC
>Ga0326728_10004805_pt1 | contig 39312 bp, 33 predicted proteins | sample MB3enrmetagenome_FD_207602 | JGI IMG/M metagenome (GOLD analysis project Ga0326728, IMG submission 207602) | Lab enriched peat soil microbial communities from McLean, Ithaca, NY, United States - MB31MN | ecosystem: Environmental > Terrestrial > Soil > Wetlands > Peat | place: USA: New York... | reverse complement strand
GAATCAAGGCGGAAGTCTCCGTTTCGTTGAGATTGGTTCTGCCACGAACCCAACCTCAACTTACCAGAGCTTCCGCTCTCTTCTTTTGGAAAACCTAATTTGGACAAGCCTGGGGCATGCCCGGCCCAGGAGATTCGATATGAACTGGCTAAAACGCCTCTGGCGAAAACGGGAACAGGAAAAGCGCCTCGAACAAGAGCTCCGCTTTCACTTTGAGTCCCAGGTGGCGGGCAACATCCGCGCCGGCATGAGCAACGAAGAAGCCCGCCGCCGTGCGCGTCTCGAGTTCGGCTCGCTCGAAAGCGTGAAGGAGGAATGCCGCGAGGCCCGTGGAACCGCCTTGGTCGATTCCCACCTGGCAAGACCTCCGCTTCTCCCTGCGCACACTGCGCAAAACGCCCGCCTTCACTCTCGCCGCCATCGCCACACTCGCCCTCGGCATTGGCGCCAACACGGCGATCTTTCAGCTCCTCGACGCGGTCCGTCTGCGCAGCCTGCCCGTGCCGAACCCGCAGCAGTTGGCGCGAATCCAAATCCAGAATGGCAATCGCGGCTTCGGCATCTCGAACGATAGTTACGATCTCACGTACCCGCTTTGGGACGAGATCCGCCGTCACCAGCAGGCATTTTCAGGCGTTTTCGCCTGGAGCAGCTATGGGGACGTACGGTTCGGTGAAGGCGCCCAGGCGCGACGCGTCGTGGGGCTGCTTGTTAGCGGGGAACTCTTTCCGGCACTTCAGCTCACACCCGCGGCCGGCCGGTTGTTCAGCCGCGAGGACGATCAGCGCGGTTGCACCGCTCCCGGCGCGGTCCTTAGCTATGCGTTTTGGCAAAGCGAGTTCGCGGGCCGCGCAACCGCCATTGGCAGCAGGGTGATGATCTTCGATCACCCGTATCAAGTCGTCGGCGTCACGCCCGCGCGGTTCTCGGGACTTGAAGTCGGAAGAAAGTTCGATGTCGCAGTGCCGATGTGCGCGGCCGAGAGTGCCAGTCCCGAAGATTTCACGCGGCGCGACTATTTTTGGTTGAGGATCATGGGCCGTCTCAAACCCGGCTGGACGCTCGCGCAGGCTTCCTCACATCTCGCGGCCATTAGCCCGGGCCTCTTCGACGCCACCGTGCCCACGGGCTACGCCGCGAAGAGCCTCACCGACTACCAACAGTTGCGCCTCGAAGCCGTCCCCGCGGCAAACGGCATCAGCTACCTGCGCAATCAGTACGACACCTCTCTTTGGCTGCTTCTTGGAATCACGGGACTCGTTCTGCTGATCGCGTGCGCCAATCTGGGCAACCTCATGCTGGCCCGCGCCAGCGCCCGCCAACGCGAATTCGCCGTGCGTCTCGCCCTCGGAGCTTTTCGCGGACGGCTGGTCCGTCAGTCGCTGTCTGAGAGTCTGCTGATGGCGTTCACCGGCGCGGCGCTGGGTCTCGGCCTCTCAAGCGTCTTGAGCCAATCCATCATCCGGTTCCTGACGATAGAAAACGATACCCCGCAGCTTGATATGAGCACCGACTGGCGCATGCTCGCTTTCACCGCAGCCGTCGCGACCCTGGCCTGTGTGCTATTCGGTCTCGCTCCTGCCCTCCGCTCATCCCAGACCGATCCCGGCGCGGCTATCAAATCCGGAGGCCGCAGCCTCACAGCGGGACACGAACGCTTCTCCTTCCAACGCTTCCTGGTCGTCGTGCAGATCTCGGTCTCGCTGGTCCTCGTCGTCGGCGCGCTTCTGTTCGTCGGCAGCTTTCGCAATCTAATGACGCTTAATCCCGGCTTCCGCGAAAAGGGAATTCTGCTCGCGTTCTTTGATGTGAGCCGGATGCAGCTTCCCGAGGGTGAGATCAAACGTTTCCAGCAACAGTTGATTGACGAAGTCCGCTCGATTCCGCAGGTGCAGGAAGCCGCGTCCACGACGAATACCATTGTCGGCGGGGGCATGTGGAGTCACACGATCCGGATCGCAGGCGCGGAAGGCAGCTCACGGTTCACGTGGGTCAGCCCGAGCTATCTCAGAACACTGGATATTCCTCTTTTGTCCGGACGCGACTTCACGAACAACGACACGGAAGCCTCACCGCGAGTCGCCATCGTCAATCAGACGTTTGTCCACCGCTTCCTTGGCAGCGCCGACCCCATTGGCAAGACCCTCCGGACTTCTCCCGAACCGAACTATCCGGCAACCGATTACCAGATCATTGGCGTGAGCAAAGATACCAAGTACTTCGACTTGCGCAGCGACACACCGCCGATGACCTACGCGCCGGCCGCACAGTTTCCCGCCGCCGGACCGGAGTTGAGCCTGTATATCCGTTCCTCCGCACCGCTCGGCAACTTGAGTTCCGCAATCCAGCGCCGCCTGGCAAAATCGCATCCTGAAATGACCATGGAATTTCGCGTCTTTCAGAAGCAGATCGAAGACGGCCTCGTGCGCGAGCGACTCATGGCCGCGCTTTCCGGCTTCTTCGGCGCGCTCGCCGCGTTGCTGGCCACCATCGGGATCTACGGCGTCATCGCCTATGTGGTCGCGCGCCGCCGGAACGAGATCGGCATCCGCATGGCGCTCGGGTCTACTCGCCCGCAAGTAATCGGATTGGTCATGAAGGAAACCGCAGTGCTCGTAGCGGTGGGCCTCGGCATCGGCCTAGTTGGATCGCTGGCGCTCGCGCGCTTTGCCGCCTCGCTGTTGTTCGGACTCCAGGCCCGCGACCCGCTCACTCTCTTCGCCGCCGCGCTCCTGCTCGCCGCCGTCGCCGCACTCGGCAGCTTTCTGCCCGCTTGGCGCGCCTCACGCGTGGACCCGATGACCGCCCTCCGCTATGAATAACCTAACCCAGCCGGATCTTGGCTTCCAGCCAGGTCAGCAGTACCAGCACAAACACCATGCACGTGCCCGCCAGCGGAATCGCCAGATCTTCCGCCTGTTCCCACGAATGGAAGTTGTGAGGCCGCGGTCTGGCCTGTCCGGCCCTGAACAGCCCAGTCTCGGAAACGGACAATAGGGAATCCTTACTCTCTTAAGCCTCAGCGGCTTCCCCTGGCCCCGCGATTGCTACACCGAATAGCATGAGGCTGGGACAATCTTTGTGGCAGGATCTGCGCGTCGCCCTGCGCGTCTTGAACAAAAGTCGTGGGATGACGCTATTGTGCATTGTTTCCATCGGCTTGGGCATCGGCCTCATCACCGGAATCTTCAGCCTGGGCGATGCCATGTTCCTCCGGCCGTTGGCCTTCGAGAAACCGCAGGAGGTCTTTTCCCTAAGTTCACGTGGCGACGATGGCAACTGGATCGGCTACGGCTGGCCGGATTACCAGGATATTGTTCGTTCTGCCGCCGGCCTCGCGGATCTCGCGACGTATCAGGGCAGAGGCGGATTTCTGAAAACTGGGGATGACACGCAGCTGGTCATGGTTTGTCCCTCGACTCCGAACTTCTTCCAGTTCCTGGGAGTGAAAGCGCAACTCGGCCATGCGTCTTTTGAGCCAATTGCGGGACAACCCTCGGTGGTGATCGGTTACCGGCTGTGGCAGCAGAGGTTCGGGGGCGATCCGCGGATTGCCGGCAAAAGAATCGTGCTGACCGGCCAGGGTTTTGTCGTCGCAGGTGTGATGCCGGCGGAGTTCACCGGGCTAGCACGCGGGGTTCCGAATGATATTTGGGTCGGTGTGGAAGACTGGTTCAACGTCCTGGGCGAAGCCGATGAGAGGTACCAGCGGGACAGGCACGGAGCTTTCGAAATCATCGCCAGGCTGAAGCCGGGCGTGAACCCGCGGCGCGCGGCGGCGCAATTCGATGCGGCCATTCGCGGGCCGGGCAAACGCAAACCGGCGCCTGCGGGGGTTGGCACGATTCTCGAAAGGCAGTTCGCTCCGGAGTGGAATCGCACGCTCATCTTGGGCGGCGGGCTGTCGCTGGTGCTCGGCCTGGTCCTGTTTGTCGCCTGTGCCAACGTGGCGCAACTGCGGCTGGCGCAGGCGGAAGAGCGCAAGAAGGAACTCGGCGTCCGCATGGCTTTGGGTGCAGCCTCGTGGCGTGTTGTGCGGCAGTTGCTTGTCGAAACGGCGCTAGTGGGCTTCGCGGGTGCAGGCGCGGGCATACTCCTGGCGCAGTTCCTCATGCATCAAGCGTCGGCATTCATCAGCGGGGTCATGCCGATTATGGATTTTGGACTGCATCTCGATTACCGCGTGTTGATCTTCGCCCTGGCAGCGGCTACGTGCTCGGTATTGTTCTCCGGACTCGCGCCGGCCCGGCACGCCATCAAAGTGAGCGTCATCGAAGTTCTGAAATCCGACCAGGGCACCACCGGCACCGGTCGCACATGGCAGAAGAAAGCGCTGGTGGTTGGCCAGATCGCGGTGAGCGTCATGTTATTCGGCCTCGCTGTGCTCTTCTTTGAGAGCTTCCGCAACGCCGCGATGATCCGGCCGGGATTCGATCCCAATAAGAAAATGATCGTCATGCACGTGGCGCCACGGCTCCAGATGTCGTCGCGGAACTGGTGCGAGCAGGCCACTGAGCGGCTGGCTGCGTTGCCCGGCGTGCGCCAGGCAACGTTCGCGCGGCGGCTGCCCTTGAGTTCTTTGGGCGGTGGTGGGATGACGGTACGGGTCGAGATTCCTGGACAAGCCCCGCGAGACGTCCGGCTGAACAATGTAGCCGGGAACTACTTCTCTGTGATGGGCACCCGAGTGCTCGCAGGACGCGGCGTCGACACCAACGATCGTGAAAACAGCTCGCCTGTGGTCGTGATATCGCAACTTCTGGCTCACCAGGCGTTCCCCGGCCGGAATCCGCTCGGCCAGGGGATTTCGATTGACGGGAAGATGCGGCAGATTGTGGGCGTCGCCGAGGATGCGCCCTCGAACTGGCTGCACGACGACCCCGCGCCCTATCTCTATTTGCCCTTTGCGCAGATGCCCTCGGGCGAACCCACGCTCATCATAGAGACGGCAGGAGATCCCGGCGCTCTGGCAAAAGCCGCCCGCCAGACGCTCATGAGTTTCGATCCTGGAGCAATGATGATCGAGATGACGACCTTACGCCAGCACATGCACCAGGCGCTGGCGCTCGATCAGTTCACGGTTACGGTGAGCAGCGGATTGGGTGCTTTCGGCTTCCTCCTCACCGCCGCGGGCCTGTTCGGAGTGATCCAGTACGCCGTGAACCGCCGCACGCGCGAGATCGGCCTTCGCATGGCATTGGGCGCCGAGTCTGCCGAGATCAACAGGATGGTGCTCTCGGAATCGCTGCGCATGGCCGCCCTGGGTGTGCCGCTTGGCCTTCTCCTTCTCGCGCCTCTCGCGTGGTCCCTCCGCTCCCTGGTAATCGGAGTCACGCCGCTCTCCCCGCTCATGTATGTCTCGAGCGCCGCCGCAGCAGTCGCGATCTCTTTATCGGCCGCCTGGCTGCCGGCCCGTCGCGCCACGCGCATCGATCCCATGACGGCGTTGCGCTCCGAGTAGCGGCAGGGCATGCCGGCCTATCCCAGTCGTATCTTCGCTTCCAGCCAGATCAGCAGTACCAGCACAAACACCATGCACGTGCCCGCCAGCGGCAGCGCCATCACAATGCCCACGCCCCACACATCGGCGAAGTGTCCCAGCGTCCAGGGAGCCAGCATGGCGCCGGTCAGCGCGATGGAAAGAATGCCGTTGAAGAACCCCGGCCGGAAATCGGGAAATTCGCCGCCGATACGTTCCGCGATCAAAGGATAAATAGCCGCGAAACCGCAACCCACCAGCAGCGTCCCGATCAGCGCGCCAAACGCGTTATTGGTCGCGAGCAACAACAGGCAGCCGAACACGGCCTCGGCGGCGCTCACCAGAAGGAGACGCACGTGACGTACCCTGGGCAGCAGCGCAACCGCCGCCAGCCGTCCCACAATCAGCGACAGCCAATAGATCGCTAGGAGAATGAGCGCCAGCTTCGGGCTTGCACCCAACCGGCGAATCAGGAAGACAGGCAGCCAGCCGGCAATCGACCATTCGTTGCCGAACTGAAAGAACAGCAACGCGGCGAGCAGAATTGCGCCGGGGCTGCGCAGATCGCGCAAAAACTGTGCGAGCGTGGGCGTCCGCGCAATGGCTGGCTGGGGGAACGAACTGCGCGCATACCAGACGGCGAAAAAGCCGGGAAACAGCGCGACGAAAACCAAGATGCTGGTGACGGTGTAGGCGTAGAAGGTTCCCGCCACCAGCACCGTGACCGCCAGGCAACCTGCGCCGAACGAAATGCCGCCAATGTTGGCGGTGGCGGCCGGGTCGCGGTCGTACGCCGGAGAAATGGCGTGCAATACCGCCGTATTCAGCAACCCCGCGGCAAACCCAATCAAGAACAAACCGGCCATACGCCAAAAAACTGCCGCGGTCGCTGGGACGAACGCCAGGTACACCAGCGCCGCACACGCCAGCGTGCAGGCCGCAACCATGAGGGAACCGATGCCGCGCCTGATGAGTAGCCTGCCCGCGGCTTCGGTCGCCACAATCACGCCCACGCTCATGCTGAGGAAGTAATTGCCGACAGTTCCGAAATCGGAGGTGAGGTGGCAGCCCCAGGCCGGCAGGATGGCGCCCAGAAACCCGAAAAGCAACCCCGAGATCACTAGTCCGCTCAGTGCCTTGGTCGCCGCCGCATCCCGCCATATAGATTGCACCAGTCGATTGTACTGAATTCTGTACTCGGCATACGGGATTTGGGAGCTTGGTCGATCCCACACCTCGCATTTACTGGGACTTAGCGATGGCGAGCCGCTTGCATCGTATGTCGCAAAGGGTCATTTAGGGGTATGCGCTGCTTTGGCGGGGTTCTGCCTCCCAAGCGCTTCGCGACACGGGCTCCAGAGGGGAGGGGCCCGTTTCCGGCGACACCCTACCAGCGGTAGCGAAACGAAAAGTGAGCCCAAAATGTAGTGACGCGGTTGAAAATCTGCGCTCGCTTTTTCTTGACAGAAAATCGGCTTGGGAATAACATCGAGTTATCACTGAGGAAGGAGGTGGTCCAGGAACATGAATGATAGTAGTAGACCGCGCGAGGTGGCCGACTGCTGAGTCGACCGTTCTAACGTAGTCGGTTTCCGTTTCAGTGGCGGGGCCAAGTTCATGATGACCGGCCACTTCGACGCGAATCTAACTGCCTCGGGTTTCATCTAAGGCTACCGGGCCCCCGTGATTCTTCTGACTGGGCGGTGTGCAACTGCTTGGCCGGGATCACGGGGGTTTGTGTTTTGTTATACTTGAACTTCACCCCGAAAGGATTCCATGAAAGCCGGTATTCACCCCGCTTACGAAGAAGTTAACGTCATCTGCGCCTGCGGGCACGTGTTCAAGACGCGCTCAACCCACAAAGGCGACATCCGCGTGGAAATCTGCTCCAGTTGCCACCCGTTTTTCACCGGGAAACAGAAGCTGATGGATACGGCGGGCCGCGTCGAAAAATTTGAGAAGAAGTATCAGAAATCCAGGGCGGAGAAGAAGAAGCAGCCGGTCGCCTAGGGGTGGCCGTTGCGCTGACGCTGTTTTTCGCGCTCTTCCTGGAACCTGGTGAACTCGGCTTGCTGCGCCTCGGTGAGGAGCGCCCGGATTTTCTCCGTTTGCTCGTCCTGAATGGCCTTCAGTTCTGGCCGGTGCTTCTCACGTAGTTCGCGGAACTGTTTACCCGTTTCATCCAGGATGGGGCCCAACTTGCTTACCTGGTCGTCGGTGAGCTTTAACCGGTTGCGCATTTCTTCGACGTATTTACGCCGGAACTCCTCGGCGCTTGGGTGCCCGCCGGGACGCCCGGAATTTAGCGTGTAGAGCCTTAGGCCGAAAGCACCCACGGCGACGCCGCTCAGAAAAAGCAGAACCAGGTACAGCGCGGTGGTGATGGTATTGCGCCGCATCAACGCTGTTCAACGGCCGGAGAGATGTGAACTGGATCGTCGTAATCCAGGGTTTGGCTGTAGTGTTCGTCCGCCAGCACCTCGACGTAGCTCTCGCTCGGGAGTTGGCCCACGCGAGAACCGGAGAAGGAAACCACCAGCCCAAGCAGAATCGACAACGCCAGCGCGGCGGTCATCAGATTCCGGGCTAAACGGCTGAACACGATGGAGACATTTTGGCGCGCCTCGATCCCCTGCCACAGCAGCGGCATGAAGTTGGCGCTAGGCTCCGGGTCTGGACAGGCAGCGCGGTAGGCCTGGAACAGCGCATCCAGGCGCGCTTCGTCGCTTCCGGTGTTATGACTCTGAGGGTCCATATCCACCCACCCCTTATCGCGAACTGCTCACTCCAGCGGCCGTCTTGCGCGCCGCAGTGAATGCCTTGAGAACTCTCTGCCGGGCCCGGAACAGCCGGACCTTCAGGGCGTTCTCTTTTACATGATAAATCTCTCCCAACTCCTTCAGGGAGAGACCCTCCACTTCTTTCAGCGTCAGCAACACGCGGTCCTCTTCGGAAACCCGATCCAGCAGAGCGTCCACGGCTTCCCGAATGCGCTTCTTCTGCCCTTCATCCCGATCCACCTTCTCGCCGGCCGCCGCATCGGCCAGCACCACCTGCTGCTCGGAGAGGTCCGCCATCCGCGACTCCAGCCGCCGGCGGCGCTTCCGCAAATAATCATACGCTGCGTTGGCCGTCAAACGGTATAGCCACGGCTCAAAAACCTCGGCCGAGCGGAGCTGATCCAGAGAGTAATAAAGGCGGAGGAAAACCTCCTGCCCCACATCTTCCACGTCTTCCGGGCGCCCGATCAGCCGGGCGATCGTGCCCAGAATCCGCTTGCGGTAGGCCGCCACCAGCTCATTGAAGGCGGGCCCATCGCCCTCTCGCGCGCGTCGAATCAGCTCGTAGTCAACCAGCATGCCGAAGTTACGGAACCGGCATGGAAGCCCCCCTTGAGGCTTCGCAAATCTAGGCGTACCGGTAAGTCTTCAGGTTACCAAGCGGCCTGGGAAAAGCCTATTTTCCAGCAGATACAGCGGTTCCGGGCGCATACGCCGGGAAAGCCGGTGAACTTAAGTTAGCCGCGGCACGCCGAGGCGTGCGCCACGGAAGATTAGTGCGCAGCCACTTCTTCGGCTTCTTGCGCGACGACGGCGGGGCTCACGCGCGTGAGCGGGACTAGCATATCCTCTTTGCGCTTGATGAGCGTCGAGGTATTGTAGCTGGCGACTTCGAAGCCGTGGCCGTGGGTGATGGCGTCGGTGGGACAGGCCTCCACGCAATAGCCGCAAAAGATGCAGCGATTGTAATCGATGTTATAGACCTTGGCGTAGCGCTCGCCGCCCGAGATGCGGACGGTCGCGGTGTTCTCCGCCGCCTCGATATAGATGCAATTCGACGGGCACGCGGCGGCGCACAGAAAACAAGCCACGCACTTTTCCATACCGTTCTCGTCGCGTTGGAGCACGTGAACGCCGCGGAAGCGCTGCTCGAGCCTCGGTGGCTCGTCGGGATAATTCTCGGTGACCGTGGGAGACATCATCTCCTTAAAGGTCACGCTCATACCCTTGGCAATCGCCGAAGCCGATTGAATCAGTTCCTCGAGAGGATTAGCCATCTGCTTTTATCTTATCGTGGCTCCAGACCGGAGCCTAGTTTTTGGAGCCTCAACCGGATTTCATCTCCGGCACACGCTCGCCGGCCTTAAACGGCTGGACGCCGAGTTTCTCGCCGAGCGCTTCTAATTCCTTCCGGTTGAAACCGACGAGCGACCACGAAATGGTTCCATCGCGCTCGATGAGGAACATGGAGGGTACGTGCGAGAGGCCGTAGGCGTTGCTCGCGGGGTAGCCAAAACGGGCGCTATCGACGAGCGTCGGCATGGTGATGCCGAACTCCTGGTGAAATTCGCGCGTGGCCTCGGCATCGTCCTGCGAGACGGCGAACAGGCGGGTGGCGCCCTCCGCCCCACGATGGATGCGTTCGAGAAACGGCAGCGTGTACTGGCACGTGGGACAGGAGACTTTGAAGAAGGCGAGGAAGACGGGCCCGGCTTTGAGCAGCTCGGCCAGCGTCTTCTCACTGCCGCTGGTCAGGTCGGCCAGGCGGAAGTCAGGAGCATGGTCGCCGGCAGTCAGAGTCTCATTCTCACGGGCGGAAGCCATAAATTTAGTGTAAATAGCGGAAGCGGCTTCGAGCAACGCGCGCGCAGGGTTCAAGCTATTCGTCCTTATGCTGCTGGACAAAGCTCAGAATGTCGAAGCGCTTGAGTTCGCGGTCGGGGAAGAAGCTGTTGATGGCATTCTGCTCGTCGTCGAAAACTTCGAAGATGGTGGTGAGTTTGGTCATGACCAGCAGCTCGATGCCGCGGCGGCTCAAGTTGAGCAGCTTGACCTTCCCGCCAACTTTTTGCTGCGAGGTATAACTCATGACCAGCGCGCCGAGGCCGGTGCTGTCGATATAGTCGACGTCTTTCAAATCGAGGATGATGCTGCGACGGCCGGAATCGAACAGCTTCTGCATGCGTTCGCGAAAGGTGGCGACTTCAGGGCCCACGGTGAGGCGCCCGCTCAAATGGACGATGACGATGCCTTCGCGTTCTGTTTGTTGGATTTCGAGGCCCATGGACGCACCCAGCGGCGGAAGCGCCTAGATCGACATTTTAACGCCGATCTGCGCTTCGACGTTTTCAATGGGCACCATTTCGATGGCATCCCACGGGCAGCCGTCGAGGAAGGCGCCATCGGGGCCTTTGCTGGTGCATTTTTTGCAGCCGATGCAGAGGAAGGGATCCACCTCGATGTGCCCGAATGGAGGGTGCTCATCGTCCGGGACCCAGTACATGCAGTCGGCCACCGGACAATAGGGCACGCAAGCCGGCGAGCCCGCGCAACCGGTGCAGCATTCGGTGATGATGGCTAATTCCTTGGGGCGCTTTTTGCGCGGAGTGGCGATGCCCTCGGATTTGGGCTCCCTCTTCACGACTTCGGCGAGCATGACGGGATTATGACATAAAGGGGGGAGGGGATGCCAACGAATAGTGTCTGAAATCTGCGTTGATGGCGATTTTACGACACACGGCATGTGATTGCGTCCCAAGCGTCTTGATATTTTCGTACGGCATCTTCGCCTATGGCGGTGTGAAAAGATTCAGGATTCTTTGGCCTCAGATAGCCGTGTGCAGCAAGATCATCCCGATACTTACATGCAAGCAAGTCACGCAGTGCGCTCCATTCGAGGATGAAGAATTTGTCTTTTCCCGTATCTACCAATTCCACGAGAACGAACATAAGCCTTTGATACGGCTCTGATCGAAGTGCGCCGATCTTCTGGTGCTTCCCGTCCGCGTCCATTTGAACGTCGATGTACTTTCGGATGTCGAACTGCCACCATTTGGACCTGGACTGGTCGATGGCCTTCACTTGGATAGCCACATGGCCTATAGATTTTCCGCACGCAATTATGTCGAAATACGGAACGTTTCCGGCGAATGGTGTTGCCAGCAGGCCCCGGCGGCATAGTTCGGCTGCAACGAGGAACTCGCCCGCGGCACCTCTGAGCTTGTTGTCTTGACCTGTTGCCATGCGCTAGATTCTACTGCAACAGTTCGCCTAAATCCCATACGTGATCCGTAATCTTCGCAGACACTACCTGTCAACGATAGGTGATGTATCCTCAAACAAAGGACGGCTTCGCATGGCGCATTCGGCGACTTATCCCCTAGCGGCGGCTGGGACACAGGCGCGCGCGGCGGCTCGGACGGCGGTGGTGCCCTGGTACATATGGTTCTGCCTGGCCGCGGTATTTTGCGGCGCGATTGGCGGCGTATGGGACATCTCCTGGCACAAGAGCATCGGGCGCGATAGCTTTTGGACGCCGGCGCATGTGCTGATTTATCTGAACGGCGTGCTGGCGGGGATTGCCTGCGGGTACCTGATCCTCGCGACCACGTTCGGGAAGAATTCCCAGCTGCGCGACGCGTCGATCTCGATGTGGGGATTTCGCGGGCCGCTGGGCGCGTTCATCTGTGCGTGGGGTGGAGTGGCCATGATTACTTCGGCGCCGTTCGATAACTGGTGGCACGAGGCATACGGGCTGGATGTGAAGATCCTGAGCCCGCCGCACATGCTGCTGGCGCTGGGAATGCTGGCGATCCGCTTCGGCACGGTGGTGTTGATTCTGGCGGAGATGAACCGCGCGGGTGAGGCTGCTCGCGCGAAGCTCGAAAAGGTTCTGTTTTTCGGGTTTCTGTTTTTGCTGGGCATGACGGTGGCCGTCTTCGAGGAGCTGACCAATCGCGTGTTCATGCACGGCGCGAAGTTTTATGTTGTGATCGCGATGGCGGCGCCGATCTGGATGGCTGCGGCGGCGCGCGTTTCGAAGAACCGTTGGGCGGCAACGATCGTCACGGGCTTGTACATGGCGCTACACCTGGCCTTCCTCTGGGGGCTGCAGCTTGTTCCGGCGGAGCCGAAGCTTGGGCCGGTTTATCAGAAGATCACGCATCTGGTTCCGCCGGACTTTCCTCTGTTGCTGATCGTGGGAGCGATCGCGTTCGACCTGCTGCGGCGGCGCGCCACAAACTGGAACCCCTGGCGGCAGGCGATGGCGCTCGGAGCGGCGTTCCTCGGGACTTTCCTCGCGGTGCAGTGGCCGTTCGCGGATTTCCTGATGTCGCCGTGGTCGCGCAACTGGATCTTCGCGACGAACCAATATCCCTTCATGATGCGGCCCGACTGGGCCCCCGTGCGCAATGTTTTCTTGCCTACCGAGCACACGGTGGGCGAGTTCTGGATGCGCATGGCGCTCGCGCTCGCGGTGAGCGTCGTGATGACGCGCATCGGGCTGGGCTGGGGCGAGTGGATGAAACGGGTGCGCAGGTAGGCGGATCAGCGAAGAAGCCGGTCCAACGATTCGATGGCCCGTTCCAGCACCTGAAGCGGTGGTTCCTCGCGCTCCACTTTCACAACTTCGATCTTTCCTTTTCCCCAGGGCCGCCAGCGCGAAAAGAAGCGGGGCGAGGGAAAACCAGCGAATACGGTTACGAGCGGCACACCGCACGCGGCTGCAACGTGCTGGCCGGCGGAATCGTAACCGATGTATAAATCGCTGCGCGCGATAGCGGCCGCGAAGGCGGCGAAAGAGCCGCGGCAAGTATGGACGCGCTTGGCCGGTGCGCCGGATTTCGCGATGGCGCGCTGTACTCTGGCGGCCTCTTCGCCGCCCGCGCCTTCGTCGATCAGCACGTGCGCGTGGCGCGCGGCGTGAGCGATGAGCTGCTCCTCGAAAGGATCGGCCATGCGCTTAGCGGGATTCTCGCCGACGCCGAGGCTCATCGTGACCAGCGGACGCCCGGGACGCTTGATCGATTCCGTGGTCCGAGGCGCGACCCACGGCGCGGCGCCGTCAATCCCGAAGGTTTGGTTCGCCCATCGCGCTGCTATTCGTGGCAGCGGATCCTCGCTTTCCGCTTCGTACGCGCGGCTTTCGAAGAAGAAGTAATTCTCTTCGGGACAGACGGGCAGAAGTCCAAGCTGGGTGAGGCGCGAATCGGGATCGATCACAATCGCGTTCGGGACCGAGAGCAGGCGCTTCAAATCCTGCCGCAGCGCAAGCCGGTCGCGCACGCTTCCCGAGCGGCGGTAGGAGACAGACGCATGCGCCACCCACCGCTTGGCAGCGAACAATTCCCATGATTTCTGACTGCCAACCAGCGCGATCCGCGCGCGCGGGAAGCGCCGGCGGGCGGCGTCCAGCAGAACGCTCGTGATAGCCACATCCGCTCCGAGCGTTACCCGCGAGAGGACGAAGACGTGATCGATGCGCTTCGGATCTCCCTGAAACTGTCGCAGCCACCGGACGCGGGTATAACGGGCGCGCAACTGCGAAGCGGGAAGCTCCGGAATCGCGCGCGCGATCACTTCGGAGAACAGGTCCGCGTAGACGTCGCAGAGGCCCGGCTCGAACGAATCGGCCAGCCGCTCGACGACCACGCGAAACAGCGCGTCCGCGCAATCGGGCGTGGTGAGCTGATCGAGAAGATCATCCGGCCAGCGTTCGCCGGCGAGGCAGCAGGCGAGCAACTGCCCGGCAAGATCGTTACACGAAGTACTTGCCAATGATGAGGTCCAGTTTCTTGCGCGTGGCGTCGGGCACGAGTTGGCGGTCGGTGAGGATGGCGTGCGCGAGCGCCGAACCGCACTTGCAAGCGCGCTCGGCGGGCATCGCGGCAACCGCCGCTCGCACCACTTTGGCAGCGTTCTCGGCGTTCTTGTTCAGATTGGCGATGATGTCGGTCACGGTGACGGCGTCGTGATCGGCGTGCCAGCAGTCATAGTCCGTGACCATCGCGACCGTGACGTAGCAGATCTCGGCTTCGCGCGCGAGCTTGGCCTCCTGCAAGTTCGTCATGCCGATGACGTCCATGCCCCAGCTTCGATAGACGTTGGATTCGGCCTTGGTGGAAAATGCGGGCCCTTCCATGCAGAGGTATGTGCCACCGCGCTTCGCGGTGACGCCCGTGGCGCGCGCGGCTTTGTCGACCACGCCGGCAAGCTGCGGGCAGACCGGATCGGCAAAGCTGATGTGCGCCACCAGGCCGTCACCGAAGAACGTGGAGACGCGGCCGTGCGTACGGTCGAAGAACTGGTCGGGAATGACGAAATCGAGCGGGCAATGTTCCTCTTTGAGCGAGCCGACCGCGCTGAGCGAGAGGATGCGCTCGACGCCCAGCGATTTCATGCCATAAATGTTGGCGCGAAAATTCAGCTCGGACGGTGACAGGCGATGCCCGCGGCCGTGGCGCGCGAGAAACGCCACGGACTTTCCGGCCAGCGTGCCAACTACGTAGTTATCCGACGGCCAGCCCCAGGGCGTGTCGATAGTGACCTCCCGCTGAGCCTCGAAACCGGGCATGGAGTACAGCCCGCTGCCGCCGATGATGCCGATTTGAGCTTGGTGCAAGATTCAATCTCCAAGAATGGACAAGAATGTTTATTCTACTTTGAGGCGCTCGGAAAACGCTAGAATTGGAGCAGGTGGCGTTGGACAGCTACAAGGTGGTCCTCTACAGGAACCAGCCGGACGGCTGGGTTGCCGAGGTGCCCTCCATTTCGGGTTGTTACGCCCTTATGCCAACTCGCGAAGAAGCGCTGGCTGAACTGGGCCGCGTGTTCGAGATGGTCGCGGCGGAATATCAGGAAAAGGGGCAGGAGCTACCGGCCGACACAACCGAAATCCTGCATGCCTAGCGCGCGAGCCGAAGAATTTCGGCGGGTGGCATCGCGTTTGGGATTCCGAAGAGGGCGTCAAACCGGGAGCCATGAGCGTTGGATACACGAGGACGGACGCGCGGTCACAATCCCGATCCATGGCGGCCGGGAAATTGGGCCACCGCTGTTCTTTCGAATCCTCCGGCAACTCGGTATCTCAGCCGACGAGTTTGAGCAGCTGCGCTGAGAGCCGTGGTTAGTCTTCAATCAACTCCAACAGCACGCCGCCGGTGGATGCCGGATGCACGAACACGTAGCGATGTCCGCCCGCGCCGGTTTGCGGTTCGCTGAGCAGGCGCGCGCCCGCCGCGCGGAGACGGTCGACGGCCGCGCTTAAATCCGGCACGCGCAGCGCCACGTGATGCAAACCCTCGCCGCGCTTGGCGAGAAAGCGGCCAATCACTGAATCCGCGTCAGTCGGTTCGAGCAACTCGATGCGCGGTCCACCGGCGGGCAGCATCGCGACACGCACGTTTTCGTGCGGCACGGTCTCGCGCGTTGCCACTTGCATCCCGAGTTGGCCTTCGTAGAACCCGAGCGCGGCCTCGATGGATTTGACCGCGATGCCGAGGTGATCAATGGCGAATTCGCCGGCGCTCGCGGTTTTCTTTCGTCGCGGAAAAGCCCAGATGGCCTCCAACAATTCGGCGATGCCTTTTTCCTCCGTGGCAACCGTTCGCACAATCGGCGGCGTCCAGCCATCGGCCCGCTGGCCTAAGCTCAGCACGCCCTGGATCTCCTGCTCCACGCGGTCGGCGCCCGGATGATCGGCTTTGTTGATGACGAAAATGTCGGCAATCTCCATAATGCTGGCCTTGATCGCCTGCACATCATCGCCCATGCCTGGTACGAGCACCAGCACCGTAACGCCAGCTACATTCGCGACCGCGACTTCATCCTGGCCCACGCCCACGGTCTCGATCAGCACGTAATCTTTCCCCGCGGCGTCGAGCAGCAGCGCGAGATCGGCCGTCGCGCGCGCGAGCCCGCCGGATGCACCGCGCGTGGCGAGCGATCGAATGAACACACCCGCGTCCCCGTGATGCGCCTGCATGCGGATGCGATCACCCAGAATGGCGCCGCCGGAAACACGGCTGGTGGGATCGACCGCCAGAATTCCCACCGTTTTCCCGTCGCGGCGAATGGCGCGCGCCAGCGCATCCACCAGCGTGCTCTTCCCTGCCCCCGGTGGCCCTGTGATGCCGGCAACGATGGCGCGCCCGGCACGCGGCGTGAGGGCGCGCAGCAGGTCCGCCGCTTCGGGCGCGTGGTTCTCGATGGCCGTCGCCGCACGGGCGAGCGCGCGCACATCACCACCGGCAATCCGAGCGATCCAATCCTGCATCAGTCTTTCAACAATTGCCGCGCAATCACCAGGCGCTGGATTTCGCTTGTGCCTTCGCCGATGGTGCAGAGCTTCACGTCGCGGTAAAACTTTTCGACCGGGTAGTCTTTGATGAAGCCGTAGCCCCCGTGAATCTGCACAGCCTCATTCGCGATGCGCACCGCGGCCTCGGACGCAAACAGCTTCGCCATGGCGGATTCACGCGTCACGCGCAGGCCCTTGTCAAGCATCGACGCCGCACGATAGATGAGCAGCCGCGAGGCATCGATCTCCGTCGCCATATCCACCAGCTTGTGCTGGATGGCCTGAAATTCGGAAATCGGCCGGCTGAACTGATGGCGGAGCTTCGAGTATTTCAGCGCGGCATCGTACGCGCCCTGCCCCATGCCGAGCGCAAGCGCCGCGATCGAGATCCGGCCGCCATCAAGCGTTTTCAGGCTGTCGACAAAACCCTCGCCCTGTTTGCCGAGCAGTTGCGAGGCGGGCAGCCGGCAGTTTTCGAAAATTACTTCGCCGGTGGCGCTGGCGCGCAGGCCGAGCTTGTTCTCTTTCTTGCCGGCGCGAAATCCCGCCGTGCCTTTTTCGATGATGAATGCCGAGATGCCGTGCTGCGCCCCGGCGCGATCCGTCACCGCCATGGCCACGCAAACATCGGCAAAGTGCGCGTTGGTGGTAAATGTCTTCGCACCGTTGAGCACCCAGCACTCGTCGTGTTGCACCGCTGTGGTGCGCGTACCCGCGGCGTCCGAGCCGGCTTCGGGCTCGGTGAGCGACCAGCAGCCGATCCATTCGCCCGTGGTTAGCTTGCCGAGGTAGCGGCGCCGTTGTTCTTCAGTCCCCGCCTTATAAATGTGATTGCTGCACAGCGACGTGTGCGCCGCGACGATGATGCCCACCGAACCATCCACGCGCGAAAGCTCTTCAATGATGATGGCGTACTCGATGTAACCCATCCCCGCGCCGCCATACTGTTCCGGAAAGATCGAACCCAGGTAGCCCAGCCGCCCCAGTTTCTTGACTACATCGAACGGAAAAATCTGCGCTTCATCCCACTCCATCACGTGCGGCGCGATCTCTGCCTCCGCGAACTCGCGCACCGATTTGCGAAGGTGAATTTGCTCCGGCGTGTAGTCAAAATCCACGGCGTTCTCAGCGGCTTATCTAGTATCGTATAGGATATTGTCTGATCGCGATGCAGAACCTCCGCTACCCTTTGCGCACACTTGCCGGCCTGAGTATCAGCGCGTTGCTCTCCCTCTACGGCGCCATCCAGTTCTATGGCGAACAGACGGAGCGCAACCAGACTCAACGGGACCCCTACAAGCTCATCGACCAGGAGAGACGATTCGCACCAATCAGGGAAATCGTGCCGCCGAACGCCGTCGTTGGCTATGTTTCTGATCTGGCCACAGACCCGACGCTGATGCTGACCGCGCAATACGCGCTGGCGCCGCGCTTGATCGTGAAAAACCCTACCTCTAACTGGGTAATCGGAAACTTCGCACACCCACAAGACTTTGAGGCGTTCGCGCGCGCGCATGGGCTCACGTTGGTGAAAGAGTTTCCCGATGGCGTAATTTTATTCCAAAGGTCCAAGTGACAATGCTCGTGCTGGCCGTTTCGCTATTGCCACCGTTCCTGATCGGCTATCTGATCGTGCGCACATTCTTGCCCGTGTACCGCTCGGCTTGGGCTTCGCAGCTCCTGAATCTATTTCTGGGCGCAGGTCTTGGCGCAGGTGTACTATCGCTGCTTTTTTTTCTCGTGAGGCTCTCATTCGGGCCTTCAAACATGGTTTATGGCACGGCGGAACTGCTAGCGCTCGCAGCCGCCGCGGCCGGATGCTGGTTCTTTCGTGACCGGTCGGTGAGCGGCACGGAAGCACGGCCACTCATAGGTTGGCTTTGGCTCCTGCCCGCGGCAACAATTGTGTGTCTCCTGCTTGCTGTGGCGCTGTTCTTCGACAGCTCCGCCGCCAGCCCTTACGGAAACTGGGACGCGTGGTCCATCTGGAATCTCCGCGCCAAGCTTCTGGCGCAGCCCGATGCCACGTGGAAGAATGCGTTCTCGCCGGTGCTGAACCAGTTGGCCGGCGGCGGCGCCGCACACGGCGACTATCCACTCCTGGTCTCCGCATACATCGCGCGATGCTGGACCCTCACCGGTTCCAGCGGCGACGTCGCCGCCCCGATCGCCGTAGCCGGCCTGTTCTCCTTGGCAACCGCTGGGCTGCTCGTCGCCGGATTAGTCGTGCTGCGCGGATGGACCACCGGCCTCACTGGCGGGCTCATTCTGCTAGGTACGGCGGGATTCCTGCAGAATAGCGCATGGCAATTATCCGACGTGCCGCTCAGCTTCTTTTACCTCGCCGTGTTCGTTCTGTTTTTCCTCTTCGATGCTGGGCGCGGAACCGGACGCACGGCAGTGCTGGCCGGACTGGCACTCGGGTGCGCCGCCTGGACCAAAGATGAAGGGATGCTGTTCACGCCTCTCGCCATCGCGGCTTTCGTGGCCTACTTGTTCTTCGCGCGAATCGGCGGCCGCGTGCGAGCCCTGGCTCTGTTTGCCGCCGGCGCCGTCGTGCCCTTGGCCACCGTTCTGTGCTTCAAAGCTTTCCTCGCGCCGCGCGGAGCAAGCTGGGTCGCTTGGACCCCTTCGGTGATGCTGAACAATATCACGAAACCCTCCCGTTACCTGCGCATCCTGAAGGCGCTGTGGGAGGAAGTTGTCCAGCTCGGCACCGGCATTGCGAATCCGGCCGTTTGCCTAGCAGCGTTCGCGATTTGTCTGGGCGTGCCGCGCGAACGTGTCCGGCAACCCATTGTACTGCTCTCCCTCGCAGCGTTCGTCGCCGTTTTCGGCGGGTACTGCGGGATGTACCTAATCACGCCCTACGATCTCGACTGGCACCTCGGAACTTCTGCCGGGCGCCTCCTCATGCAGCTCGTGCCGAGCGCAATCTTCCTAGTGATCGCGACGTGCCGCACCGCGGAGGAAACCGCTATCGTCGCGGAGGAGCCGCAGAAAGCCGCGCGCGTGACCCGCAAGAAAAGTAAGAAGGTGCAGGCCGCTAAGCCTGGGCGCTAGTGCTCCAGGCGCTGGCCTGATTCAGCCGCTCGACGGACGCCCGGTCCAGCTCCAGCTTCGTGGCATCAACCAGGTCGTGCAACTGCTCCACGCTTGTGGCGCTCGCAATCGGCGCGGTGATGCTGGGACGCGCCAGCAGCCACGCCAGCGCGACTTTTCCAGGCGTCGAGTTCTTTTCGCGCGCCACTTGATCCAGCCCTGCCAGAATCCGCAATCCGCGCTCATCCAGATACTTCTTCACGCCCTGGCCGCGCGCGCTCTTCGCGAGATCGCTCTCCGAGCGGTACTTGCCCGTGAGAAACCCGCTCGCGAGCGAAAAGTACGGAATGACGCCAATCCCCCGCTCCAGGCACAGCGGCTCCAGCGCCGCCTCGTAACCGGCGCGCTCGTAGAGATTGTAATGCGGCTGCAAACTCTCGTAGCGCGGAAGACCATGCTGCTCACTCGCCGCGAACGCCGCTGCCAGCCTCTCCGCCGAGTAGTTCGACGCCCCGATAGCCCGCACCTTGCCCTGCTTGATCAGCTCCGCATACGCCCCCAAGGTCTCTTCGAGCGGCGTCGCCGCGTCGTCCTGGTGCGACTGGTACAGGTCAATGTAGTCCGCCTGCAACCGTTCGAGCGAGCGTTCCACCGCGCGGAAGATGTACGCCTTGGAGAGCCCCTTGTCGTTCGGCCCCATCTCCATCCCGACCTTCGTCGCGATGATCATCTTGCTCCGGTTCCCCGTCCGCTTCAGCCAGTTCCCGATGATGGTTTCCGATTCCCCGCCCTTGTTGCCCGGCACCCACGCCGAATACATATCGGCCGTGTCGATAAAGTTGAACCCGGCCGCCACCAGCGCGTCCAGTATCGCGAACGACGTCTTCTCATCCGCCGTCCATCCAAACACATTGCCGCCCAAGCAGAGCGGCGAAACATTGAGGTTTGAGGCTCCGAGTTTACGGGTTGTCATTGATTGGTGTTCTCCAGGGTGTACTTAGAAGTCTACCCCCGGTAGATACCCTTGGGGCAACTGAGGTTGCGCACCTTCACGCATTTGCCCTCAGGTAGGGAACATGTGGCTGGAAATGGTGTCTATTAGAACGCGAGGTGCAAATGCGAATGTTGAATTCCGCCCCGCTGGCAGCCCTGTTTCTTGCGCTGACCCCGTGTGTGCTCGTCGAACGTGACCCTTCTGCCGCCTTGCCGGTCCTGATCGCCAAAACAATGGACTGCCCCAACGACGACAGGCGCGTGGTTGTGATCCGAGTATTACGAGGCGGCAAAATCAAGCTGAATATGGAGGATTCAGATCGCGTTAGTCTGGGCAAGCGCCTAGAGGAAGTCTTCGCGATGCGCGCTGAGAAGGTTGTCTTTATCAGCGCGGATCCTCAACTCTCATTTCAGGAAGTGGCGGAGGTGATAGACATCGCAACGAAGTGTGTCGACAATGCGGCGCTTATTTCTCCGGCGCTGAAAGCGGACCTAAGCCACTGCCTGACCATCACCCCATGGCCTCGGCAAACTCCCAAGTTATAGGCTAGCCTGCCGAGCGGGTGACACCGCTCCCCTACCCGATCTCTTCCTTCTCCCGATCCCACCTCAACGTCCGCCCCAGCCGGTAGCTGTCCACCGCCATCCGGCACGCGATCGCCACGCGGAAACCAACCTCGAACGGGCAGTTCGGCTCGGCGCCTGAGCGCACACAGTCCAGAAAATTCTGCATGTGCGCTTTCGTCTCATTCGCGCCAGTGCGAGTCGTGCCCACCATCTCCGTACCTTGCGGGCGATTCACCTTTTGCGGCAGGTATCGTATCTGCTGCCCGCGCGCGATAGTCCCGTCGGTGCCCAGCACATCCTCGGTCGACCCCAGCTCGTTGTTGCCGAATCCCGAATCCCACGTGAACAGAATCTCCTCAGGCTGCTCCAGCGCCACATTCATGGTGTCGGGCACTTCGCGGCCGTCCTTCCACAAGTAAATCCCGCCCACCATGTTCACCGACTTTGGAATCTGCAAGCCCATCACCTTGTACCAGAACGCGAGCTGGTGGCACATGTTCTCGTACACATTGCCGCCCGAGTAATCCCAGAAAAAGCGCCAGTTCACGTAGCGGTTGGCGTCGAACTCGTGCTGCGGTGCCGGGCCCAGGAACGATTTCCAGATAATGTTCTCCGGCGTCATGTCCGGATACACCGGCCGCGACCACTGCGGCTTCCCATGCGGTGTGTTGCGATACATGTGCGAGTGAATCGCCGTGATCTTGCCCATGTTGCCGGAACTAAGGAACGCCGCGGCGTCAACGGTTTCGCCCGACGAGCACGATTGATGCCCGATCTGCACCGTTCGCCGCCCGGCCTTCTGGTACGCCGCCCGCATGCGCTTGGCGTGATCCACATTGAATGCCATCGTCTTTTCCTGATAGATCTGCTTGCCGGCGTCGAGCGAAGCGATGAAGTGCTCCGCGTGCAAATGCTGCGGCGTGGCGATCAAGACCGCGTCGATCGATTGATCATCGAGCAGATACCGGTGATCCAGATACGTCTTCGCGTCAGGAACGATCTTCTTCGCATCCTCCAGCCGCTTGGTGTAGATGTCGGCGAACGCCGCGACTTCTGCATTCGGCAGCGTGATGGCTTCGCGCACCAACTGCATGCCGCGATCCCCCGCGCCGATCAGCCCCAGACGGATCCGGTCGTTTGCGCCCAGAACGCTGCCAGTGGCCAGCGTTCCGGCGAGTCCAGTCGCCATTTGGCCGATAAATTTGCGGCGAGAATGCATGGGGAAAACTCCTTAAAACGGGACAAGTATACCCTTTGTATCGTAGCACTGCCCGCACACCCCTCAACGCTCGCTCGCTGGCCGGCCTGTCATATTCATATCAAAGCTGAGCCGTCACGCGGAGAGGTCGCATCCTATAATTCGGATAGGAATAAACCATCGCTATGAAGACCACCGGAAACACAATCTTGATCACGGGCGGCGGCTCTGGCATTGGCCGCGGCCTTGCAGAAGCTTTCCATGCACTGGGAAATCAAGTCATCGTCGCCGGCCGGCGCAAGCAGGCGCTCGACGCCACCACTGCCGCCAACCCCGGCATGGCCTCCTTTACACTCGACATCGAAAATCCCGCCGCCATCCGCTCTTTCGCGGCTGAGTTGGCAGCGCGTTACCCGGCGCTGAACGTCCTCATTAACAACGCGGGCATCATGCGGATCGAAAAGCTTCAGGCCCAGCAGGCAGATCTCGCCGACGCGGAATCCACCATTGCCACCAATCTGCTGGGGCCCATCCGCCTCACCGCGGCGCTTCTGCCTTTGCTACAAAAACAGCCCCATTCCGTCATCATGAACGTTTCCTCCGGGCTGGCTTTCGTTCCGATGGCCCCCACCCCCACTTATTGCGCAACCAAGGCCGCCATCCACTCGTACACGCAATCGCTCCGCTATCAGCTCCGTGGATCTACGACAGAGGTTCTCGAACTCATCCCTCCCTATGTCGCTACGGACCTGTTGAACGGAGCCTCCGACCCGCGCGCCATGCCGCTCGATAAGTTCCTAGCCGAGACGATGGAGATCCTGAAGACCCAGCCGGCGGTAACTGAGATCGGCGTGGAAGCGGTCAAGCCTCTCCGCTTCGCTGCCGAGAGCGGTCACTATGACGCCGTCTTCCAACGCCTCAACGAGGCAATGGCAAGCGCCTCCCACTAAGCCCGCACAAATTGCAGATCGGGAAGTCAGTCCGCTCGCAGAGCCTGCATGACGTCCACCCGCGCGGCGCGGATCGCCGGCAGCACCGAAGCAATTACCGCCGCGGCCAGCAGCACCACCACCGAGCCGGCTACTACAATGACGCCCGGCATCCTCACGTCCTGGATGTAGCGGGCCGCCAGATTCGCCAGTACGAACCCGCACGCCGCGCCCGCCGCGACGCCCGCCACGGCCATCACAGCGCCTTGTCCGATGACACTCGTCACCAGATGCAGCGGCCGCGCCCCAATCGCCAGCCGGATGCCAAACTCGCGCGTCCGCCCACTGACCGAAAACGCCAGCACGCCCGCGACGCCGACCACCGCAATCGTCAGCGCGACCGCCGCGAACCCGCCAAACACCACTGCGTTCAGCCGGTCCGGCGTGAGCACTTCCGCGCGGATATCTTCGAGCGTCGCCGCGTGCTCCACCGGCTGGTCCACCGACAGGCCGCGAATCAAGCGCGTAATCGGTGTCACCAGCGCGTACGGGTTCGTGTGCGCGTGGACGAACAGACGGCCTGCCCAAAGCGGCTGCTGCGCCAAAGGATGATACACAGTCAACGCTGGGCCCGGCACAACGTGCTCGTCATCGATATCCGCCGCGACACCCACGATGCGTCGCGGCGCTCCGCCGACGTTAATAAACTTAAGCACCGGATCGGTCCACCACATGTGGCGGTTGACTGCGTCCTGATTCGGAAACATCCTCTGCGCTACACTCTGGCTCACGATGACGACCGGCTCACCGCCGCGCAGATCAAGGTCGTTAAAATCGCGTCCGGCGATAATCGGAACGCCAAGCGCCGCGAAAAACCCTGGCGAGATCACACGGAAACGCGCGCGCGGATCTTCCTCGCCCGATGCACGTACGTGACCGTCGGCCGAGAACTCGAGCCCGAATCCGAAGCTGCCCGCGTCGCGCCACGGGACCGCCGTACCCACCGCCACGGTATCCACACCCGGTAGCGACGTGACGCGCCGTATCGTCTCCTTGTAGAAACCTAGCACCTGATCGGGCGTCCGTACGTACGTCATCACGGGCACATTGATCGCAAGGACGTGGCGCATGTCAAAGCCGGGCTGCGTGGCTTCGAGCGCGAGCAGCGTCTTCAGCACCATGCCGGCTCCGGTCAGCAGCACAAAGGATGCCGCGATCTGTGTCACCGCGAACACCCGCTGCCGGCGGTTCGTGCTGCTGGTCATCCGCGGGCTGCCGCTCGACAAACCGAATCCGTGCGAGGTATCCGCTGACGGCAAGCGCGGGACGAACGCCAAAAGCACCGCCGCTAAGACCGCGAGCAGCGCCCCCACCCAGAGCATGCTGGAATCGACCGTCAAATCCAGCGCGCGAACCGAGAAGCGGGAAGCGTATCGAGCGAGGATGGCTACCATCGGCCCCGCGCTCAGTACGCCAAGCGCCGCGCCGGCGCCGCAGAGCAGAAGGCTTTCGGCAAGCAGCGTCCAGCGCAGCGCGTCGGTACTCGCGCCGAGCGCCGCACGGATCGCCAGCTCGCCTTCGCGCCGCACCGTCCGCGCCAGAATCAGGTTGGCGACGTTCGCGCACGCGATGACGAACACGAGTACCGACGCCGCAAGCAGCACCAGCAGCACTGTCTTCGCGCGCGACGTAATCTGGTCACGTAACCGCACGGCCTCGATCCGGAAATCCGCTTTCGGCGAATACGCTTCGGGATGTTCTCGAATGATTGTCCCGTGTACGGCACGGAGTTCGGCACGCGCAGCCTCAAGATCGGCGCCGGGCGCAAGCCGGCCGAATAGCTCCGTCATACGATGCACCCGGCCCGTCACCATCGTCGCCGACAGATGATGCGGGCTGGTCACCACGTTGGCGATGATCTCGGTATCCGCCGGATACGGCACCGAGGGTTCCAGAACTCCCACAACGGTGGCCGTGCGCGCGTCGAGACGGATGGTTTTGCCCACCACGGACTGGTCGCCCTTGAGCACCGTCTTCCAGAAGCGATACGTCAGCACCACGGCGCCTGCGGCTTTCGGACCGTCGTCGCGCATATCGAGCAGCCGCCCGAGCACCGGGTGCAGCCCCATCACCTCGAAATACGATCCGCCGACCACCCCCGCCCGGACCTCACGCGACTCGCCAAGGCCAATCATTGTAAAGCCGATGGTGGAGAAATCGCCGAACGCGCTTAGTGTCTTGACCCGCTCGCGCAGGTCCTGGATCTCCGGCACGGAGAACGTCGCGTTATCGACGCCGATGCGGTGCGCCGTCTGGCGGATGTAGATCAGCCGGTCCTCGTCGCGGTTGACCAGCGGCCGCAGCAGTACGCCACGCACCAGACTGAAGATCGCGGCGTTAGCCCCTATGCCCAGCGCCAGCGTGAGCACCACGGTGATCGTAAGGCCTTTGGTGCGCCCGAGCGAGCGGACCGCGAATTTCAGATCGCGCACGAAGGTCGCGATGGCCTCGCGGAGTTGCGGATTCGTGTGACTCTCTGTCATACAGCTTTGCTCCTTCTCAGACCAGGCCCATGCTGGCCAGCATGGTGCAACCAGCGGGCCACGCTCAATCACCAGCACCCATAGTCGTTTCAACGAAATACGTGCACCCAGAGGCGCGCGACTGTCCGCTTCTGGGAACTTTGGGCACGGTTTCGAACAGCACCCGTGTAGCCGTGCGACGGCAAAGCCGGATCATAAGACACGCGGCAATGGCCAGCACCTCCCATTAGGCTCAACTTTCGACAAAAGACTTTAACCTGGCGAGTGCCTCGTCCCACTGCTCGGAGACGCGATCGAGGTATGTCTTGATTTCTTCAATCGGCTCCGGGTCGAACTCAAATAGGCTCTCGCGGCCCCTATGGACGCAGTGCACGATCTCTGCCCTCTCCAACACGCGAAGATGCTTGCTGATCGCCTGCCGTGTAAGCCTGGAGCCCTCTGTTAGCTGAGAGATCGAACGTGGCTGGCCACTGCAAAGCTTCGCAACCAGCAATAGCCGCGTCTCGTCGCCCAGTGCCGCAAAGACGGGTGCATGCGCCTGCCGCGTGGCGGCCCTGCTGCTACGGCTTTTCCGCGACATGGCTCTCAATATTCTTCACTTGCTGGGTCCAGCCGCCGTCATTCCGGCGGAATGCTTCCAGGCGCCGGTCGGCGGGGATTTTGTCGAAACCGGACTCAGTCACCATCAGCAGTGTGCCGGTCGCCGTCTTCTCCAGCCTGAACTCGACGAGCGTAGGCGTTTCCTTCGAGTAGTCTATTTTGGGATCGACGGAATAAGGATGCCAGGTGAAGGAAAACAGCCGCTCCGGCTCCATCTTCTGCACCACCGCTTCCCATTTGACGTGCTCGTAGCCGGGGTGTGTAATCTGGCCACGCGAGATCTCGCCCGGTACGAACGGGCCATCCAGTTTCACGCGAAACCACTCGCCGAACTCACGGTGGTCCGTCAGCGCGCGCCACACCCGCGAAACCGGCGCCTTGAGCTCAATCCGTTTCTCAATTCGATCCTTCACCTTTAAGCAACCTCCAGGTTGCAGATTAGCGCGGCCTGACGGGAAATGCAACCTTTTTGTTGCTGTTTTCTCACTAGGGGTTCCCAGGACAATCCAATTCGGCGGTGGCATACTGGCTCCTATGCTCGACGCCATTGTGCAGGACGTTCGCTATGCGATCCGCGCTCTGCGCTCCAGTCCCGGATTCGCCGCCGTGGCGATCCTCTCGCTGGCGCTGGGGATCGGCGCTAACACCGCCATCTTCAGCCTGATCGATTCACTGTTTCTCAGGTCGCTACCGGTCAGCCATCCCGAGCAACTGCTTCAGGTGACCATACCCAAGGACCCGTATTTCAACAACTCGATCTGGGAGCAACTTCGCGACCGCCAGGACGTGTTTTCTGGCATATTCGCCTACGGTATGGCGGGCGCACGTTTCAATCTGGCGTCTGGCGGCGAGGCACGCTACGCGCACGGCAACGTCGCGTCGGGCCAGTTCTTTGAGACCCTCGGATTGCAAGCCGTGATTGGGCGGACTTTTACAACGGCCGACGACCGGCCGGGCTGTCCCGGAACCGCCGTACTCAGTTACGATTTCTGGCAGAGGGACTACGGAGGCCATGCCGATGCGGTAGGCAAGACCATCTCACTCGACAACCACCCCTTCGAAATTCTGGGTGTAGTTGGACCCGGATTCACTGGCATCGACGTGGGTAGCGACAGGGATCTCTATGTGCCGGTCTGCACGGAGAAGATCCTCGACAGCGAAACGAGCAACCCGGGCCCATTTCGTGTCATCGGCCGCCTGAAACCGGGCATTTCCGTAAGGCAGGCGCGGGCTCGGCTGAGAACGTTGGCCCCCCAGGTCTTCGAAGCCACGGTACCGCCGAAGAGCTGGAGGCCGGAGGCGCAGGAAAGCTATCGGAAACATTCGTTCGACGTCCAGTTGGCCAGCAACGGACTTTCCTTTATTCGCAGAGAATACCGGCAGGCGCTAATGGTGCTGATGGCGATCGTGGGGGTGGTGTTGTTGATCGCGTGCGCTAACGTGGCGAATCTTCTACTGGCGCGCGGCGCAGCGCGGCAGAGGGAAATTGCAATTCGCATCGCGCTCGGATCGGGGCGTTGGCAGCTGATGCGTCAGTTGCTCACCGAAAGCCTGGTGCTGTCGCTCAGCGGTGCGGCTCTGGGAATTGTGTTCGCGCAATGGGGCACGCGGCTGCTGGTGGGGCTTCTCTCTTCGGGCTGGAACAAAGCATTTCTTGATCTGAGCATTGATTTCAGTGTGCTGGCATTCACGGCCGGCGTGGCTATTGTCACCGGTCTGTTATTTGGGCTTGCGCCTGCGTGGAGAGGAACGCGAGTAAATCCGCAGTTGGCAATGAAGGCGAACGCGCGCGGGGTGATTGAAGGCGGAAAGTTCGGGCTTGGCAAGGCGCTGGTAGTGGTGCAGGTGGCGATGTCCCTGGTCTTGGTGATCGGCGCCGGATTGATGCTGGGAACATTCTTCCGGCTCGAAACTTTGGATCCGGGCTTTCAGCGCGAGCACGTCCTTTTGGTCGGCGTAGACCTGCGCAACGGGCACTATCCGCCAGGACAGAGCAGTGCGGTTTTCGAGGAAATCTTGGACCGCTTGCGCACGCTGCCCGGCGTCCGCTCTGCGAGTGCGTCTGGTGCGACGCCAATCGACAACAGTCTGTCCGCTTTTGATCTACAGATCGAGGGCCACCCAGCGAAAAGTGAAGAAGACACCGAGGTTTACCTCAACAATGTGAGTGACCGGTTCTTTGAAACTCTGGGCACGGATCTGATCGCCGGACGTGATTTCAACAAATTCGATACCCCTGAGTCTCCCAGGGTGTCCATCGTGAACCAGACCCTGGCAAAAAAGTTCTTCGCCGGGCAGAATCCCATCGGTAAGCGCTTCCGGAGAGGTTTTGGTGACAAGCCGGACAATCTGGTCGAAATCATCGGCGTGGTCAAGGATGCAAAATACATCTCGCTACGAGAGCAGATTCACCCAACTGCTTACTTTGCCGCGAGGCAGTACGCAGGCGACGGGGAATCCGCCATGTTCGAACTGCGTGTCGCCGCGGGTGCGCCCACTGCCGTGATCCCGTCCGTGAAGTCCACTATTGCTGAGATCAATCGCGATGTCTCATTAGAATTCAAGACGCTGGTTCTTCAAGTCGACGAGTCTCTGTCTCGCGAACGGCTGCTCGCAACGCTATCGGGATTCTTTGGAGGGCTGGCGCTGCTGCTGGCGATGATCGGGTTGTATGGCGTGATGGCGTACAACGTGACCCGGCGGCGGAATGAAATCGGGATCCGCATGGCGCTGGGAGCCGAACCGGGCCGTGTGCTTCGGATGGTAATGAGGGAAGTGTCTCTTCTAATCGGCATCGGCCTGATGGTAGGGCTGGGCGCGGCCCTGGCGACGACACGGCTCGTGGCCAGCTTTCTCTACGGCTTGACGCCGAACGATCCACTCACGCTTTCGCTCACGGTTGCACTCTTGGCCGGAGTGGCCTCCCTGGCCAGCTATCTACAGGCCCGCCGGGCATCACGCCTGGAGCCGCTGACCGCTCTTCGCGAGGAATGAGCCGTATCTTCGCGAAATAAATTCACCACCCGACTCCCCGCGCCTCGGTTTGCGACAATGTTCGGTGCATGTGGCAGAAACCTTACCGCACCGGCGCCCAGGCCCTCCTCGTGGCTTTGTTTGCCGTCTGTGTTTACCGTGCCTTCACACAGTGCATTACGTACGATGAAGCGCTCACCTGGGACGAGTATCTCAACGGACCCTTCAGTTGGATCTTCACTAAATTCGACGCGAACAACCACTTTCTGAACACACTGCTCATAGGCATCTCAATCCGGCTGTTCGGCGTTTCGGAATGGTCCATGCGGCTTCCAGCCCTGGCGGGCGCGGCGCTCTATTTCACCTCCTGCTACCGGTTGGCCCGGACCGCGTTCGGAGAAAGTCCCACGATGCTGCTGGCGGTTGCATTGTCGACGTTGAATCCGTTGGTCCTGGATTTCATGGTGGCCGCGCGCGGCTATGGACTGGCGTTGGCGTTGTGGACATGCGCCGCAGCGCTAGCTCTCGATGCGTTCTCCCGCCAAACGTACGCCCCCAGGCAAATGGCGCTGGCGGGAGCAGCCCTGGCATTGTCGGTAACTGCGAACCTGGTGTACGTATTACCGGTCACAGCTCTGTTTGGCATGATCATTTTCGTGCTGACCCGCCGGCAACCCAAGTCCGCACCACTTGCTCCAACACCGAACGTCCGCAAGAAGAAGGCGTCCGTTGCATCGCCTCGTCAACCGGCCCAACGCGGACTCCAGCCGCTTCTCTGGTTCGTGCTTCCAATCGTAGTCATCGCTGTGCTGTTCCTGAACCTCGCCCCGTTTGAGGCCATGCGTTCCGAGCATTTTTACAGTGGCGCCGAGACTCTCCGGGAAAGCCTGCACAGTCTGGCCTGGTCTTCGCTCGAACACTCCGGACCCCTGCGTCAACAGGCATGGGTTCAAGGTCTGACAGACGCCGTTGCTTACGCAATAGCACCCTTGATTGTGATCGTTGCATTGGTGGTCGGCATCTGGCGCCGCGATCCCCTCCTGATTCTGGCCGCCGGAACGGCGGTATTCTCCGCCGTCGCATTACTCTTGATCCATCTGCTGCTGCACAAGCCGTATCCCGCCGAGCGGATGGGTGTTTACTTCTTACCTCTCGTGGTAGTAGCCCTAGTCGGTTTGGCCCACACCGGTCGAGATCAGAAAGGACTCGCCCGCGCCGCTTCTGTGACCGGTTACGCCATGGCTGTAGCGCTGGCCTTGTTTTTTTTGAGCGAGTTTAACACCCGGAAATTTCTCATCTGGGAGTACGACGCCGATACCCGGGAGTTGGGTGACTACTTGGCCAGTCACCGCCCGCCGAATCTGCATGTCGTCCGGGTCGGCGGTTCCTGGCAGCTTCAGGAGTCACTGTTCTTCTACGCGAACCTGCGGAAATGGGACTGGATCGAGTTGCATCGCGAATACGACCCGGTCCCTGGTTGGGACTACTACGCGTTGACCCCCTGGGATCGAACGGTGGCGGAGCAACATCTAAGCTTAAAGGAGATCTATCGCGGCCCTATATCCGGCAGCGCGCTGTCCAAACCGCAGTGATTACAGATCTACAGGAGAAATGAATGAGCAACGAAGCATCTACCGCAACCGCATCCACCGTCGCCGCTTGGGACGTCGATCCCGCGCACGCTAATGCCCAGTTCAAGGTCCGCCACATGATGATCTCGAACGTAAAGGGCGAATTCACCAAATTAACCGGCACCGCCAAGATCGACAGCGCCGACATCACGCGGTCGAGCGTCGAGGCGTCGGCCGACGTCTCGAGCATCAGCACCCGCGATCCGCAGCGCGACGGGCATCTGAAGAGTCCGGACTTCTTCGATGTGGATAAGTACCCTACAATCAACTTCCGGTCCACGAAAATATCCCGCACGGCCGATGGAGGTATCGAGGCCACGGGGGATTTGACCATTCATGGCGTCACCAAGCCGGTCGTCTTCGAGGTGGACGGCCCAACCCCGGCAACCAAAGATCCCTGGGGGAATACGCGCATTGGGGTGGAAGCCACAACCACCATCGATCGAAAGGACTTCGGCCTAACGTGGAACTCCACACTCGAAACCGGCGGCGTGCTGGTGGGCGACAAAGTGGCGATCAGCATCGATGTCGAGTTTGTGAAGAAGTAAGTCCCGAAAATGGACAGTGTGTCCCAGAACTGGGTACGCACGAGACCTTAACTAGTTGAAAATAGAGGCTGTCCAATGGCCAGCCTCTTGCACTTTCTTGCAGTTATGCAAGATCTCCGCTTTGCTCTCCGCACCCTCCGCAACAGCCCTGTTTTCAGTACGGTAGCGATTCTCTCCTTGGCACTCGGCATCGGCGCCAACACCGCGATTTTCACATTGTTGGACCAGGTGCTGTTGCGCTACCTGCCGGTAAAGCATCCCGAGCAACTGGTGATGCTGGATCAGCCCAATTTCACGCAGGGATCAGTCCAGGGCCCGCACTGCTTCTCGTATCCCATGTACAAGGACTTCCGCGATCAGAATCAAGTGTTTAGCGGAGTTCTGGCACGCTACCCGCTCGCAATGAGCGTGGGCTATCACGGCCAGACGGAGCGAGCCGAGGGCGAGATCGTTTCTGGGAATTACTTCGAAGTCCTTGGCGTTTCAGCACTTACCGGAAGAACTCTCGCTCCGGACGATGACCGCACCCCCAGCGAGCGCCCGGTGGCGTTTCTCACCTACGGTTACTGGAAACGCCGGTTTGGCGGCGACCGCTCGATTTTGAATCAGACACTTCTGGTCAACGGCCATCCGTTGACCGTGGTGGGAATCGGGCCACCTGGATTTCACGGAGTGGAAGTTGGCCGGGCAACCGACGTGATGGTTCCGATCATGATGAAGGCCGAGATGACGCCGACCTGGAACGACCTGGATAACCGCAGGGCATGGTGGCTGAACGTGTTTGCGCGTCTGAAGCCCGGTGTTTCGACCAAGCAGGCCGAGGCAAGCTTGAACGTCCTGTTCCGTCAAATCAACGCCGAGGAATTCAAGGCGATCCAGGGCTGGCCGGAGAAGGCACGGGACAATTTCGTCAACAAACACCTCAGCTTGTTGGATGGCGGAAAGGGCCTATCCGACTTGCGGGAGACTGGCGAAACGCCGCTTAAAGTGCTGATGGCGATGGTGGGGATGGTTCTCCTGATTGCCTGTGCGAACGTGGCGAACCTATTGATCGCGCGCGCGGCGGGGCGGCAAAAGGAGATTGCGGTCCGCCTCGCGCTGGGCGCGAGCCGTTTGCAGATCGTGCGCCAGCTTCTGGTGGAGAGCGCGGTCTTGGCCCTGCTGGGCGGCGCGGCGGGACTGCTGGTGGCGTCCTGGGCGGGAAGTCTGTTGATCAGTTTCCTGCCGTCGGAATCGACGGTGAGGAGTCTCACGACGGCGGTGGATCTCCGCATTCTAAGCTTCAATTTCGGGATAGCGGTCGCCGCCGGACTGCTGTTCGGGTTGGTCCCGGCGCTGCGGATGTCGCGCCCGGATCTCGCGACAACCCTCAAGGACCAGGCGAACAACGTGGCCGGCGGATCATCGGTAGTGTTCCGCAAGATGCTGGTCGTGGCGCAGATCGCGCTTTCTTTGCTGCTGCTGGTGGGAGCGGGATTGTTCGCCCATAGTCTCTACAACCTCAAGAACCTGGACCCGGGGTTTCGCACCGAGAACCTCATGACGTTTATGGTGGATCCTTCCCTTAACGGTTACAGCCAGAGCCGCACGCAGGCGCTCTACGCACGGTTGCAAGAGGACATCGCGGCGGTGCCCGGTGTGCGCAGCGTATCCATGGCCAACATCGCCGCTCTCAGCAATGACGAGGACATGAGCACAGTGACAGTAGAGGGCCATCGTCCAAAAGAAGGCGAGGACATGAACCCTAATGTCAATCGCCTGGGGCCGGGATACTTGGCTACGCTCGGCATCCCGCTGATCGCCGGGCGCGAATTCACCAAACGGGACGTGATGGGTGCGCCGCTCGTGGGGATGATCAACGAAACGGCAGCGCGCTCGTTCTTCGGAAATCAAAATCCGATTGGCAGGCACTTTGGTTTCGGGGGGCGGCGCGGGATTGCGGACATCGAGATCGTGGGCGTCGTCAAGGACGACAAAGCGGCGGGTTTGAAGGAGGCGGCGCCGCGTTTGGTCTACGTGCCTTACATGCAGGTGAAGTCCATCACATACATGACGGTCTACGTTCGCACCGCACAGGCACCGGGCCAGATGGCAGCCACGCTGCGGCGGGTGGTGCAGCAGGCGGACGCCAATCTGCCGGTATCCGGGATGAAAACCATGGACACGCAAGTGGACGAGTTTCTGTTCACCGAGCGGCTGGTCGCCATGCTCTCGGCGGTATTCGGATGTCTCGCGACGGTGCTGGCGGCGGTGGGGCTGTACGGTGTGATGGCGTATACCGTGGCGCGGAGGACGCGCGAGATCGGCATTCGCGTGGCGCTGGGCGCAAGCCGGACCGAAGTGGTGCGGCTGGTGATGCGGGAAGTAGGATGGATGGCGGCGATCGGAATCGCGATCGGGTTGCCTGGCGCTATCGCCTTAGGGCGGTTCATTCAATCACAACTGTTTGGTCTGGCGGCCTACGATCCGTTCACGCTGGCGCTGGCAACGGCGGCACTCGCGGCGGCAGCATTGCTGGCGGGTTACATTCCGGCGGCACGCGTGACGAGGGTGGATCCGATGGTGGCGTTGCGGTATGAATAATGCATTGTCGGGATTGTTTTCCAGCGTCCGGTACGCGCTTCGCGCTCTCCGCCGCAATCCGTTGTTCACGACGGTCGCCGTTCTGTCGCTCGCGCTCGGCATCGGAGCCAACACGGCAATTTTCAGCCTGATCGACGCCGTACTGCTCGAGTCCCTACCGGTCCGTGATCCTCACCAGCTCATGCTCGTATGGGAAAGGCCCACCGCTCCCCTGTCTTATCCGCTGTACAAACAGATTCGCGATCAAAATCAAGTTTTCTCCGGAGTTGTCGCGTTTCATGCGTTCTCCGACTGGAACGTGGGCACCAACGGCGAAACAGAGTTGATGACCGGCCAATTGGTTTCCGGCAATTATTTCACGGTGCTGGGGATCAACCCCGCCGCCGGGCGCCTGCTTTCATCGGACGATGACCGCACACCCGGCGGACATGCAGTAGCCGTTATCAGTTACGGTTTCTGGAAGAGGAAATTCGCTCTAGATCCTTCCGCCATCGGCAAAGTAATCGATGTCTTCGGGCATCCATTCACCATCGTCGGGGTCACGCCGCCGGAATTCTTCGGCACGCAATCGGGGAAGCTACCGGAGGTTACCATTCCTCTCATGATGCAACGCTCCGTCATTCCGAACGGATCATTTCTCGAAGGCACCGAAGTGAAATGGCTATACGTAATGGGACGTTTGACGCCGGGAATCTCGGAAGGGCAGGCCCTCGCCAGCCTTAACGTGCTTTTGCACCAGTTTGTGCTGGCTCAAGCGGGCCCCCGAATCACCGCGGAACAGCAACGTGAGTTATCGAAAGAAAGCCTGGATCTGGCTTCCGGCAGCCAAGGGCTTAACCAACTCCGGGGACAGGTTTCGTCTCCTCTGCGCATTCTCATGGGCGTGGTTGGCATGGTTTTGCTACTTGCGTGCGCCAATCTCGCTACCCTGCTGCTGGCAAGAGCCTCAACGCGACAGAAGGAGATCGCCGTGCGGCTGGCCATCGGTGCCGGACGATGGCGGCTCGTGCGGCAACTACTGACTGAGAGCTTGCTTCTAGCGTTCGCGGGAGGTGCGCTGGGCCTGAGTTTCGCTTACTGGGCGTCCGTCTTGCTGGTGCAGTTCTTCGCCGTCGAACTAAAGGTCCAGCCTAATCTTCGCGTCCTCGGCTTCAGCGCAGCAGTGTGCATGGTGAGCGGCATTGTTTTCGGGCTCGCGCCGGCGTTACGAGCCACTCGTGCGGAACTGAGCTCTGTGTTGAAGCAAGGTTCAGGTGTGCCGGGCCCGAGCCGGCTGGACCGGGTGCTTGTGACCACTCAGGTCGCGCTCTCGCTCGTGTTGCTCCTAGGAGCAACGATGTTCGTTCGCAGTCTGCAAAAGCTGGAGCAGCTTGACGCCGGCTTCAACCGGAACAACGTCTTACTGGTGTCAATCGATCCGACGTTCACGGGCTACGAAGGCCAGCGAGTCGCTGAATTTTACAAAGAACTGCTAACCAAGATGGAAGCCATTCCTTCCGTTCGTTCGGCGACCGTGGCCACTGATGTCCCATTAGGCGGATTGAGCATGTTCATAGATATCACGGTCCCCAGCTCAACCGCCAAGGCTGAACAGGTTAACCTCAACCACGTTGGAGCGCGCTTCTTTGAGACCTTTGGCATACCGGTACTCGCAGGCCGCGATTTCGATCTCCGGGATACCGAAACAGCTCCGAAAGTGATCGCAATCAATGAGACATTGGCGCGGCATTATTTTGCGCGTGAAAATCCAATTGGCAGAACTACCGATCTGGGAACGATCGTGGCCGTGGTCAAAGACTCGAAGTTTGAAAGCTTGCGCACCAAGGCTGAGCCGATGGTCTATCGCCCCTTTTTGCAAGAGCCGCAATCTTGGCAGGGGAAAGAACTCGCGATTCGGACGGCGGGCGACCCATTACAGTTAGCTCCGCTCGTGAGGCATGCAATACGGGATCTCGATGCTAAGGTGCCCATTTTGGGAATCAACACAATGGCGGCGCAGGTGGACCAATCTCTTCGCCAGGAACGCTTGTTTGCCGCGCTGACGAGTCTGTTCGGGGCCTTGGCTCTGTTGCTGGTGTGCATCGGGCTCTACGGCATCGTAGGTTACTCCGTAAGCCGGCGCGTCAACGAATTCGGAATCCGCATGGCGCTCGGCGCACAGCCCGCAAACGTGCTGTGGCTGGTGATACGCGAATCGCTGTGGCTGATTGGCACGGGAATGGCAATCGGAATTCCGGCGGCGTTGGCCGGCGTCCGCTGGATATCAGCTCTCCTGTTCGGCCTGACCACTCTTGATCCTTTGTCTTTGGTGCTATCTATCCTGATCCTTCTGCTTTTCGCGGCTATTGCTTGTTATATCCCGGCCTGCCGCGCAACCAGAGTCGATCCAATGGTGGCGTTACGGTACGAGTGATGCATGGTCCTGTGGGCCGAAAGGAGAGGTACAGATAATGCCGGGATTATTCTCCAGCGTCCGGTACGCGCTGCGCGCTTTCCGGCGCAATCCGTTGTTCACGGCGGTGGCGGTGCTGTCGCTCGCGCTGGGCATTGGGGCGAATACGGCGGTCTTCACGCTGCTGGACCAGCTTGTGCTGCGCTTGCTGCCCGTGAAGGAGCCGGAGCGGCTCGTCATGATCTGGCCCACGGAGCCGAACATGGGCCGCAACAGCGGTGCGCGGGCGACTTCGTATCCCATGTATCAGGATTTCGAGCGCAGGGCCGAGGCGTTCGAGTCCGTGTTCTGCCAGTTCGACACGGCGGTGACGATCGGCTTCGAAAACGGCACGGAGCACGTGAATGTCGAAATGGTCTCGGGCAACTACTTTCAGGCGCTTCGCGTGGGGCCGGCAATCGGCCGCGTGTTCTCTCCGGAGGCCGACGACAGGATCTACAAGGGACACCCGAACGTGGTTCTCAGTTACCGCTACTGGGTGAGCCGCTTCGCCAGCGATCCGACGGTGGTGGGCCGGAAGATCCTGGTGAACAATTACCCAATGGAGATCGTGGGCGTATCGGCTCCGGGTTTCGCCGGTCTGGACCCTGCCTATTCACCGGATATCCGCGTACCGATTCAAATGAAGCCCGTGATCACTCCCGGCTGGGACGACCTTGGAGAACGCCGCAGCCAGTGGCCGAAAGTCTTCGCGCGGCTGAAGCCTGGGTATACGGTAGAGTCGGCGCGAGCGTCGCTACAGCCGTTGTTCCATCAGATTCTGCAACAGGAAGCGCAAGAGGAGGCGCTGAGCGGGATGTCGCCTTATTGGCGCAACCTGTTTTTCAAGCGCAGGGTGCAGGTGGAGACGGCGGCCACCGGTTATTCGCTTACGCGCGAGCGGTACTCGACAGCACTCTTCGTGCTGATGGGCATGGCGGGACTGATCCTGCTGGTTTCGTGTTCAAATGTCGCGAGTTTGTTGATCGCGCGGGCGGTGACGCGCCAGAAGGAGATCGCGGTGCGGCTGGCGATCGGCGCGGGCCGGAAGACGTTGATGGGCCACCTGCTCATGGAGAGCGTGCTGCTGTCGCTGGCGGGTGCGGCGCTGGGATTGCTTCTGTCGGAATGGGCCACGCGCGGGTTGCTCAGCATGTTGCCGGAGCGCGGCGCTCGAGTGCTGTTGCGCGCCGAGCCCGATTCGCGCGTTCTGCTGTTTAGCATCGCGGTGGCGTTGGCCACGGGGTTGCTGTTTGGTCTCGCGCCTGCGCTGCAAGCAACGAAGGTGGACCTGTTCGCCGCGTTGAAAGAGGCAGCGGGTGCACTGGCCGGAGGCGGCAGTTCGGCGCGATGGCGGAAGATGCTGGTAATGGCACAGGTGGCGCTTTCGTTCCTGCTGCTGGTAGGCGCGGGGCTGTTCGCCCGCACGCTGTTCAATCTGAAGAACACGGGGACAGGATTCGAGAACATCGAGAGGCTGGTCACGTTTCAAGTGGATGCCGGGGCAAACCGCTATGCATTACCTCGCGTGCGCAGCTTCTACATGGATGTTCTGCGGGAGGTTCGCGCGACGCCGGGAGTGAAGTCGGCAGCGTTCGCCTGGATGCCGGTGCTCCACGGATGGGGGTGGGACCATACCATGCGAGTCGAGGGCCATCAAGGCCAGCAAGGCGAGGATATGCAGGCGTACATGAACTTTGTGTCGCCGGGGTATTGGCAAGCGATGGGCGTATCGCTGCTTGCGGGCCGCGATTTTGATGCACGGGACCGCGGGGATACGGAAGAGGAGGCGATGCGATCGGCGGTCGCGATTGTCAACCGGGATTTCGCCGAGCATTTCTTTGGGAACCAAAGTCCGATCGGGCGGCACATCGGGTGGGGCGACGACTCGGGCCCGCTCTACATACGAATCGTGGGAGTGGCGGAGAACTCGTTGTTTGAAGGCCCTCGGAACGGCGTCCACCGGCAGGTGTTTCTGCCGTACCTGCAGGTACCTAATCCTACGGCCGCATTCTTTTACGTTCGCACCGCTGCGGAACCTGCGGTGATGTACTCCACGTTGCGGCGAATCGTGGGAAATGTCGATCGCTCAGTGCCGGTCTATGGTATGAAGACGCTGGAGAAGCAGTTGGACGAAACGCTGAGCACTGAGCGGCTCATCGCATCGCTGGCGGTGGTGTTCGGAGCTCTAGCGACGGTGCTGGCGGCACTCGGGCTTTACGGAGTGATGGCGTTCGTCGTGACACGGCGCACGAAAGAGATCGGGTTGCGGATGGCGCTGGGCGCGCCGCGCTCGGAGGTGCTGTGGCTGGTGCTGCGCGAGGTGCTGGTGCTGCTAGGCGTGGGTCTGGCCGCTGGCATTCCTTGCGCGTACTTGTTGAGCCGATATGTGTCCTCGCAACTGTTCGGCGTGGCGCCGGCTGATGTGTGGACTGGCGTGGCGGCGATCGCGGTTCTGGCTTTGGTGGCGGCGGTTGCGGGCTTTGTGCCGGCGCGGCGGGCGAGCGCCATTGATCCGATTACGGCGTTAAGGTACGAATGAGCATTGGCCGACGAGGGCGCCGGCCCGCGGACCAGGGGGTCCGCCCGCATAAGCGCTAACTTAAGAATTGCGTTTTTGCCGCTTCGGCCGTATCCTGAGGCATGGAGAATGCGGCTCAAGAGAATTGGCAGACTCTGTTGTCATTGTTTCCGCCGCAGTGGCGCGAGCGCGCCG
>Ga0326728_10004804_pt1 | contig 39315 bp, 37 predicted proteins | sample MB3enrmetagenome_FD_207602 | JGI IMG/M metagenome (GOLD analysis project Ga0326728, IMG submission 207602) | Lab enriched peat soil microbial communities from McLean, Ithaca, NY, United States - MB31MN | ecosystem: Environmental > Terrestrial > Soil > Wetlands > Peat | place: USA: New York... | reverse complement strand
GCATAAGCCACGGCCCGGCACCCCCGACACGACGGCCAGAGAGAGCATCGACCGCACTTCCCTGTGTAGCTCTCCCTTCTTCTCAGCCGCCAGAGGAGTCTCGATGAGGCCCAGATGGCCCGGAGAGATTTCGCCTTAAGATTTCCTGCAGCCAAGCCGATTCTTCTGCAAGGCATGACAGACCCATCGCTGGTAAGGGTTATCCCTGAAAAGCCTGCGCTGCAGCCGGAGAGGGTTAGGTTGCAGCCGGACGGAGGGTCGATCCCGGAGAGCGTTCCTGCTAAGGGGTCTCCGGAGAGGACTTTAAACGCGGGGGTATTTAGCGAAACGATTTCTTGGTAGGCGGACTTGAGTTCCTGCGGGCTTAAGAAGTGATCGATCAATGCTTTTCCCCTTCCGCAAGGAACAATTCTGGAAAAGCCGATGCTATGAAAGCCCATTTCTTTTGCGATTTCTGTTGTCTCTTCAATTTTTCCGACATTGATGCGTGAAAGGGTGACGTTGGCGCTGACGTTGTTTCCTGCTGCGGCCAGATATTCAACGCCCTTGGCAGCAGCGTTAAAGCTTCCTTCCCCCCGAATAGATGCGTGGAGGTTTGGCGGCCCTTCCAGGCTGACCTGGATGTCCGATACCCCAAGATCAAAAACTCTCTGAGCATCTTCTTCGGTAATGAGACAGCCGTTGGTCATCACGGCCACCTCGTAACCCTTTGCCCTGGCATAGGCCATGACATCCCAGAGCCCGTTGTAGAGAAAAGGTTCACCTCCCGTAAAATGGATCGACGGGGAAACCCTAATGCCGTGCTCTTGGTCCCAGGCCTGGAACATTCGGGTGGCCCCGTCGATCTCACGTTTGACCTCATTCGCCGTCATCTCCTCGGCTCTCCTCCGCCCCTGATAACAATGGCGGCAGCGGAGATTACACCGCTCTGTGAGATGCCATTGAATGAAAAATTGGAATTCTTTTATTGCCGGACCGGCAATCATGTGCTTTTTCAGCTCTTTCACTTGAGACATCGTTTGCCAGGTTCAGCAGCCCGCATCATTCCCCAGAACTTTGCTTCTTGCCGTCTGGCATGCTCGTTCAAGGTGACCCTTTTCTTGGTCTTCATTTCTCCCACCTCCCTTCTGCCCGAATTGGCCTGGGTGGAAATGGGCTGCGGCACATAAGGTATGATTATACTAAAAAAGGGCCGAAAGTAAATAAGGTAAAATCCGTATCTCGGAGAGAAGAAAGCGGTATTCAAAAATCACATCGGCACATAAATCCCAGCGGGGCCATGTCCCCTCGGTAGTGGAATTGGAAAGGCGGAACTTCCTTCTTCTCGATGCGAGGGCGAAGGCTTTAGGCCACATACCTGGCTTCTTATACGGCGACTGAAATCCCGACTTTTGCCTTTGGTTTCATGTGCGGCTCGAGGTCGCCGAACTATAAGCCTACGCCGTCAACTGCGGTTTGGCAATCAGGACAGTGACCTTCTTTGATCCTGTTGACTCTGACCGAAAAACCGTACCGTTCGATTAACAAGTGCCGGCATTGATAGCAGTAAGTGTCATTCCCTTGACCGACGTTTCCAAGATAGACGTAACGTAACCCCGCCTTCTTCCCGGTGTCGTAAGCTTGGGTCAATGCCTCAAGAGAGGTGCTTTCCAAATCTTCCATTTTGTACTGAGGATAAAAACGGCTGATATGCCAGGGGATCGAAGGATCCAGCCCGGCCAGAAAATTGGCGATCCCGTTCAACTCTTCCTCGGAGTCATTTTGTCCGGGTACGAGGAGTGTGGTGACCTCGATCCAGATGTTCAGCTTTTTCATGAGCTCTATACTTTTTAGAACAGGAGCCAATCTCCCCCCGCAAACCTTTCTATAATACTCATCACGAAAGGATTTGAGATCAATGTTCGCCGCATCAAGGGCAGGGTGGATGGTCCGTATCATTTCCTCCGTCATATAGCCGTTGGTCACAAAAACGTTGAAGAGGCCCTCTTTTTTCGCCAATTGACTTATTTCATAGGCGTATTCAAAAAAGATCGTGGGCTCGGTGTAGGTGTAGGAGATGCTTTTTGAGCCCGTTTCTCTGGCTTCCTGAACCACTTCTTCCGGCTTCACCTCTTCAGAACGGACGCCCGACGCCTTCGCCTCCTTCACCTGAGAGATTTGCCAGTTTTGGCAGAAGCTGCATTGAAAATTACAGCCGATAGTGGCGATGGAAAAGGATTTCGAACCAGGGAAGAAATGATAAAGAGGTTTTTTTTCAACGGGGTCGATGTTCCGGGCAATGAGTTCTCCATAGGCGTGAGTATAGAGGACCCCTCCTCTATTCTCCCTGACGTGACAGATGCCAAATTTTCCGTTGGAGATGAGGCAATGGTGGCTGCATAAGAAGCAGGAAACCTTATCTTCTTCCATTCGTTTATAGAGCATCGCTTCCTTAAGCACAGCTCCTCCCAATCTTATCTGAGAAAATAAGACTTCGCCTTACGACAAGATTGTCGTTGTCGAAGCTCGTATCGAGGCTCGTTTATTGGCACTGGATTTTCGAGCTTCTTTTTGTACGAGCTTCGTCCATCGATACCAGCGTCGCCACCGTTAAACGGTAATTCCTCCAAAACCAAGCGGGCTCCCTAATCGTAACCCCTTCCATCCGTCCGGCGCCATAGTCGTAGTACCCATGCAAGCGTCATTATGGCGGCTCTGGACGACGGCGCCCCCCTTAAAGGGGGACACAAGGGGTTATCTTATGAACAATAATAATGGTACCACATTCATTCCATCAGCCCCCTCAGCCCGGGCGACAAAATACAGTATTTTTCACAATAAAATACAAGACTTACCCCATATACTTTGTGCTGATTTTCTTTATGATGAGAAAGGTATGGGCCCATCCTCGGCTGAGGAGAGATCTGACCACCGCGGGGCATAGAAAAAGCCCTTCTTTAGAAAGAGAAGGGCTTAATCATTAAAAACGGAACGCTTATTTACAGAATCGTGACATTGACTTTACGGTCCCAGTCTCTAATCGGCGCGAAGATTTTGAGAAGGCCGCTTTCGTACCTGGCCTCCGTTTTTTCTGGAACGACTTCATGGGCCAGATTAAAGCAGCCGGAATATTCTGTATCCTGGCCTCTGGGAGCTGAAACACAAAAACTGTCTTTTCTCATCTCGAGTGAGATATCTTTTTTATCGACACCGGGCATCTCCATTTCGATTCTGAGGCCACCACTTTGATCATCATGAGAAACGCAGGCACATGGCGCCACTCTTATTTTGTCATCCATAAGAACACCTCCTCTCCTTGAACAAATATAATTACGGAGGTTCGAAAATTCAAGATGAACGAAGGGGAGATTTGTGATATAAGAAAAGATACTCACCCCTTCGGGAAAAAATCTGTGACGCCCGCACCTTTCTACTTTCTTCCTTAGGGAGAGGATCGCCTGTCAGCCGATAGGCAAGGGGTGAAGAGAAAGGGAGGTATCCTATGGAATGGTTAAAGGGCTTCGGTATTTTGATTGGAAGAATTCTTTTGGTCTTGATTTTCCTTAGGTCGGGGATAGGAAAGATCGAGGATTTCGGGGGGACGGCCCAGTACATGGCCAGCCATGGCATTGCGCCTTATACCAATTTTTTCCTTGTCGGCGCAATCTTTTTTGAGCTGGTCGGAAGCATCACGGTGATCTTTGGATATTTTGCCCGGTTTGGGACAATCCTGCTCCTCCTTTTTCTCATTCCGACCACTCTTATTTTCCATGACATGTTTGTCGATCCGAAAATGTGGATTGAGTTTATGAAGAATGTGGGCATCTTTGGAGGGCTTCTCGTCCTTCTCTCCGTAGGGCCGGGCCGATTCAGTTTGGATTACTTTTTCAGGCGCGGAAAGAAGTGAGATGAGTGGGAAGCGTTTGGAAATCTGGTGGAAGGGCTTCCGGTTTCATTTCACCACGGCGAGTTTCATGCCAGGGATCCTGGGGGGGATGATCGCTTGGACCACGGATCAGAAATTCCTTGCGGGATATTTCCTTTTAGTGATGCTCGGGCTGATCCTCAACCATCTGGCTCTCAATATGACGGATGACTATTATGACTTTCGGCACGTGGTGGATGTCTTTGCCGGAGAAGGCAAGAACCCTTATACCGGTGGGAGCGGGCTCCTTTCTTCGGGTATGGTCCAGCCTAGGAAGATGCAGCAGGTGTTTATCACCTTCTATGCCATCGCCATTGGCATCGGTGTTTTTCTGGGTATCCAGAGAGGGGCCTTCATCCTTCTCCTTTTAGCCATCGGCTTCTTCTGCGCCTATTTTTACACGGCCCCGCCCATTCAGTTTGGCTATCGGGGGCTGGGTGAATTCGCCCAGCTTCTCTGTTTTGGTCCGGGCATCGGCATCGGAGCTTATTATGTCCAGTCCCAAAGAATCTCGTGGGAGGCTTTCTGGGGAACACTTCCCTGCGGGATCATGCTCTTTTCGATGATTGCCATCAATGAGATTCCCGATTATCTTGAGGATCGCAAAGGAGGAAAATTGAACCTGGTGGCCCGTTTTGGCAGGGAGACAGGGGTCTGGCTATTCATCCTGAGCCTTCTTTCGGCTTACGGCGTCATCTTGGCAGGGGTGCTCTTACGGAAGATCCCAACCCTGGGATTGATCTCTTTACTGACGCTTCCGGTTGCATACAAGACGGTTGCCGTATTGAGAGCGCATTACCAAGAACCCCTTAAGATGGCTCCGGCGAATCTGGGCATGATCTGCGCCCATAATTTTACAGCCATCTTACTGGCGCTGGCTTACTTCATCCGTGGGTTTAAGTCGGAAGCTCTGATTCCCTCCTTTATCCCGCTGATCGTTTTGATCCTGCTTTACATTCCCGTCGCCAGGTTGATTGGAAGAGCGGTATTTTCAAGGAAGGCATGAGGAGGAGGAAGCGTCCCTTTAGACTTGAAAGGAGGAGAGAGTGGAGAGGGGATTCTATCTCTTGGAATTCACCGGCGCAGAGTGACCGCACTGCCACAAGATGGCTCCTCTCGTGGAGAGGTTAGAGCAGGAAGAGGGGATAAGCATAGCAAAGCTCGAAGTATGGCATAACGAAGCCAATGCCACAGTGATGAAGGAATATGACAAAGGATATTGCGGTGGGGTCCCTTTTTTCTACAACAAAAGAACGGGAAAGTGGATCTGCGGCGAAACGGACTACGAACGGTTGAAGAAGTGGGCGACGGAATAAATAAGGGTTGCAGGATTCAAGGGTTCACGGGTGCAAGGGTTCATTAAACAAATTCTATTTTATATTTTTAGATGTTCCACCAGACCACTTGAATCCTTGACCCCTCGAACCCTTCATTATGCTTATTCATAAAGGAGAAACCATGGGTCTTTTTGAAGATTATGATCCGCTCAAGGGAAAGATGTTCCAGATTCTAAAACCCGACGGAACGCTCCAACCGGGCCTTGCCCCTCCGATCGACGACAAGCAGACATTGGCCCTTTATCAAAAGATGGTCTTCATCCGTTCGGCTGACCAGCGGGGGCTGCTGCTTCAGCGTCAGGGGAGGTTCGGAACGTATGCACCCATCTGGGGCCAGGAGGCTTGCCAGGTCGGAAGCGGTTATGTCCTGCAAAAAGGGGATTGGGTTTTTCCCGCCTTTCGAGAGATCGGAATCACGTTGATGATGGGTATTCCTCTCAAGAATTTTTTTGTCTACTGGATGGGAAATGAGTTGGGAAGCCGGGCGCCCGACGACATCAACATCCTGCCCGTTTCCATCCCTGTCGGAACCCATATCCCCCAAGCCGTAGGGACGGCTTGGGCAGCCAAACTGAGGGGCGACAAGACCGTTGCCGTGGCCTACTTCGGCGATGGCGCGACATCCAAAGGCGATTTCCACGAGGCATTGAATTTTGCGGGAGTGTTCAAGACCCCCACGGTCTTTTTCTGCCAGAATAACCAATTTGCTATCTCTGTTCCGAGGTCAAGGCAGACCGCCTCGGCAACGATTGCCCAAAAGGCGATTGCCTACGGATTCAGCGGCATCCAGGTGGATGGAAACGATCTTTTTGCCGTCATCGTCGCAACGAAGGAGGCCGTGGATAAGGCACGCTCCGGAGGAGGGCCCACATTGATCGAAGGCGTAACGTTCCGATTCGGACCTCATACCACGGCAGATGATCCGACCAAATACCGGGCCGACGAAGAGATTGAACGTTGGAAGCCATTGGATCCCATGGTCAGGTTGAGATCCTATTTGAAAGGAAAAGGCCTGTGGAGTGAGGAAGTTGAGAACCGGATGACGGAAGAAGCCCAGAAGGAGATCGACCAGGTGGTCAAGGAGGCGGAATCCGTTCCCCCGCCAAGGCCGGAAGAAATCTTTGAGTATGTTTTTGCGGAGATGACGCCGCAGCTGAAAGAGCAGTTGGAGTATTTGAAATCGACGTTATAGCTCAATTCCCCTCTCCCATCAGAGGCTGTGTTGCAATCGAATGGAGGCAGGAGAAAACGGAACAAACAGCCAGATTCGAAAGCTTTAGAATACCCACGTTTAATGTTAATGGGTATTGTCGTCGTCACATGAAAGTCGATTCTTTCATGACCTTGATACCCCTGAGTTTCATGTTTAGAAGGTTGCGCTCTAAAGCCTTCTCACCCGTCTGTCTGTTCTGTTTTTGGAATTTCTGGCCCTTATCCCAATTACGATATCGTCTCTCATGGGAGCGGATCAAGATGAAGGGCGTTACCAAATCCCCCCCACCCCCCCCTTGCTAAAGGGGGGCGAGGGGGGATTTATGATTTTCATTGCTCGCGGGTGAGGAACTCGTCATGTAAAATTTATTTGGCAATTTGGATTTGCTTATACGAAAGGAATAGGCGATGGCTAAACTCAATATGGTGGAAGCACTGAACCTGGCACTCCGAGAGGAGCTGGAAAGGGACAGCAGGGTCATCATTTTTGGCGAGGACGTAGGGAAAGAGGGAGGCGTCTTTCGCGTCACCGACGGACTCCAAAAAAAGTTTGGACCGGACAGGGTGATCGATACACCGCTGGCGGAGTTGGCGATTGCCGCCACAGCCCTCGGAATGGCTGTTTACGGTCTTCGGCCTATTGGAGAAATTCAGTTTGAAGGATTCCTCTATCCCTGTCTTGATCAGATCAACAATCACATTGGTCGATTGCGTAACCGTTCAAGAGGGAGATTTACGTGCCCATTGGTCATCAGGACCCCTTACGGAGGTGGCATCCATGCACCAGAACATCATTCCGACAGTCCGGAAGCCATCTTAGCCCATATCCCCGGGATCAAAGTCGTCATTCCTTCAACGCCCTATGAGGCCAAAGGCCTTTTGCTGTCCTCGATTCGAGATCCGGATCCGGTCATCTTCATGGAGCCTAAACGCATCTACCGGGCCATCAGGGAAGAAGTTCCGGAAGGCGATTATACCATCCCTCTGGGAAAGGCAAGATTAGTCCAAGAAGGAAAAGATGTGACGGTCATTGCCTACGGAGCCATGCTAAGGGAGGCGTTGAATGCAGCGGAGCAGCTCAAAGGGGATAAGATTGATCCCGAGATCATCGATCTCAGAACCATCTCTCCCATGGATGTGGAAACGATTGTCACCTCTATCAAGAAGACGGGCAGGGGAGTCATCGTCCACGAGGCACCCAAGACCTGCGGTTTGGCTGCGGAGATCATCGCTCTGATCAATGAAAAGGCATTTCTTTCTCTTCAGGCGCCGATCGAGAGGGTGACGGGGTTTGATATTCCTGTTCCACTGATGAAGACCGAGCACTATGATCTTCCCAATCCTAAACGGATCGTGATGGCAGTGAAAAAGGTAATGAGCTTTTAAATAACTGATCATTCAAATCTCCCCCAGCCCCTCTTTACTAAAGAGGGGGACTTCCCCCTTAGCAAAAGGGGGATTAAGGGGGATTTTGGAGGACTTATGGCATTCGAGTTTAAATTTCCTGATATCGGAGAAGGATTGACAGAAGGCGAGATTGTCCGCTGGCTGGTGAAAGAAGGGGAGGAGATCAAGGAGGGGCAGCCCCTTGTTGAGGTAGAAACTGACAAGGCTCTTGCAGAAATTCCATCTCCGAGAACGGGAACGATTCTGAAGATACTGGCCAAGGAGAAGGAGATCGTAAAGGTTGGTCAGGTCATCGTTGTGATCGGAGAGAAAGGCGAAGCATTGGCCGCCCCGCCTCCGAAGCCTTCCGCTCCACCTCCTCGGCCCAAATCAGTGGGTGTGGTTGGTGAGCTGGAAGAGGCACCTGAAGAAGCCCCTGGCGTAGCCCCTGCAGCAAGGATGAAGGCTGAACCGGTCAAGTTAGCCCTGGTGAGCGAACATGCACTGGCAACACCCTCTGTCCGAGCTCTGGCAAGAGAGTTGGGTGTTGACATCAATAAAGTCCAAGGGACAGGCCCTGAAGGTCGGGTGCTGGAGAAGGATGTGAGGCAGTTTGCCGAAGGCAAAGCGAAACCGGCCGAAGAAAAGAAGGAAGTGAAGAAGGTCAGAAAGTATGACCTATACGGTTCTGTTGAGCGTATTCCTCTGCGAGGGGTCAGACGATCCATTGCCAAAGCCATGGTGAAATCGAAATATACGGCCCCCCATGTCTCAGCCATGGACGAAGCGGATGTCACCGAACTTTGGAAGATCCGAGAGAAGGAGAAGAAGGTTGTGGAGGGAAAAGGAATTAAACTGACGATTCTGCCGTTTATTATCAAGGCCCTTATTGCCGGTCTGACCGAACATCCTTATCTAAATGCAACCTTGGACGAGGAGAATGAAGAGATCATCCTGAAAAAATATTTTAATATTGGCCTGGCCACGGACACGCCTGAAGGGTTGATGGTTCCGGTGGTCAAGAACGCCAAAGAGAAGTCCATCTTCGAGCTGGCGCAGGAGTCAGCCCAGCTGGCTGAAAAGGCGAGAAACCGAACCATTGATCTGGCTGACCTGAAAGGGGGAACCTTTACCATCACCAACTACGGGGCGGTGCGGGGGACCTATGGGACTCCGATCATCAACTACCCTGAAGTGGCTATCCTCGGCATCGGAAGGATTCAAGATATGCCCGTGGCAAGAGATGGGAAGGTGGTCGTCCGAAAAATCCTTCCCCTCTCCCTTTCCTTCGATCACCGGGTGGTCGATGGCGCTGAAGCCGCCCGCTTTCTCAGTACCGTGATCGCCCGCCTTGAAGATCCTGATCTGATTCTCCTGGAGACGTAATCTCGTTGAGGGTCAGATCGGGGGTTTATAATCCGCAATTAAAATGGCAGCTTAACTGTTTGATCGGCGTGGGGTCTTCCAGTAAAACACTTTGCATCGTGTAGGATAGGGGGATGGAGATTATCGGGAAGAGGATTACCACGGAGATCAAAGAAAAAAAAACCAGGCTCTGGTGCCCTTTTTCTTTGGCGGAGCCGACTGTGGCAACCCGATGGGTTCCTGAGGAATGAGGCTTTTTAGATAATTTTCATATTGAAGGACAATATCTTTTGGATTGAGCGTGAGATATTTGGCATAGACGTTCAAAAAGCCTTTCACGTAAGGCATCGCAGGAAGGAGCTCATATCTATCTTCTTCGATGGCTTTGAGGTAGTGTTCCTTAATCTTGGTGAACTTGGAGATTTCTTCCAAAGAGATGTTTCGTGTCTCCCTTTCTCTTTTTAAAAATTTGCCTGGAGACTCCATAATTCCTTGTGCCGAAGAAAACCTCGTTTGTTAGTTGATTTTTTACATTCTTGCAGCCATAAACACTGTGATGAAGAAAATTGATCTAAATGTAAGCAATTGTCATGCCAAAGAGTAGGAATTGTAATCTATTGAAACTTAATAATATTGTGAAGCGAAGGGATCGACGAAGTACCATTTTGTGGCAAATTTCGGCACCTTTATGACTATTTTGGAGGGGGACAGGAACGACAACAAAAAAGGGCAGGCTAAACAGCCTGCCCTTTCGGCGAAATGATTTTTCCCGTCAGCACTACTTTTCTTCCCAGTAAGGTTGTACGCCAAAATATCTGTAAACGTTTTCCGCATAGCGGAGATTGGTCATGTTGGTTTCCGTGAAGGCAGGTGAGTCGAGCAATCTTTCTTTTGTGGTGTGAAGAGTAAAGAGATTTCCGCCACTTTTTGACAGTTCGCTGAAAGGAACAGCAACCATTCTCCCTTCACTTCCTCCCACATCGGAAAGGACTGAATAAACCACCTGATCATTCCTGAAGTCAATCACCAAGTCGTTGACCTGAGCCACCTCTTCTCCTTTTGAAGTTTGAACGGAAGCACCGATCAACGTGCTCGTGCTAAACGCTCCCGTTGGTAACGGCCTTACGGAGTAGAGGAAGCGGGTCTCAGCCCAATGCGTAAAAGGCTGTTCCAAAGAAGGGCTTTCGTCATCCCTGAAACGCCCGATAAATTCTTCGGGTCTGTTAAACACGAAGAGGTCGGCACCGGTATGTGACAGGGCAGCGAACGGAACAGTGATCGACTTCCCACCTTCTCCTGGGACATCAGAGAGGACGGCCTCTAAGATATGTCCGGTTCCCGGGTCTATGACTAAATCGCTGATTTGCCCCATATAGTCCCCCTCTGGCGTCAGCAGCTGAACTCCGATCATGCCACTTGCTTCCAAAGTATCCCAACCCCTGATGCCCGACTGGCCATACACTGCTATCATCCCTTCCTGGAATTCCTGGGAAGATGAAGTCCGAATACCGACAAACAATATGCTTAACGCAAACAACGCCATGATTGGATATATTATTTTATTCATGATATAGTCCTCCCTTTCCATCAGCTTCCTGAGACACTGATTTATTGTTTGATAAACAGATAATAATCGGACCTTTCGTTGTCAAGGGAAGAACGGGCGGGTTTAGGGAGCGTCTTGCGCTTAATGGACACCCATCGGCGGGGTCGTTTCTTTTGCCTTCTTCATGAACAGGACAAAAGGAAGAACCAGAATCATCATGACGGAAAGAATGTAAAAGGAATCGTTAAAGGCCAACATGGAGGCCTGTTGCAAGAGCTGATTGTAGACTAGGCCGAGGCTTCCCTGACCTGGATAAGGAGGTATCAGTCCCCTTCCCCTCAACAATTGCGAGATTTGAGGAACGGCATCTTGTAGGTTTCTGCTAAACGGTGTGAGATGCTCCGCAAGACGGAACTGATGAAACTGTGACCTTCTGGCTACCATGGTCGTCACAAAGGCCACACCAAAACTGCCCCCAAGGTTTCTCAGAAGGTTGAAGACGGCAGTAGCATTTCCCATCTCTTCCTTTCGTATTCCTGACATCGTGGTGGTGGTCAGGGGGATAAAGAGAAAACCCATACCCAGTCCGAGCACAACCCTTGGCCAGAAGACGGCACTGAAATCGGCAAGGAGGTTAAACTGCGACATGAGATGGATAGCGTAGGCGGCCACGGCGATGCCGAAGGCAAGAATGGCCTTTGGACTAACCCTGTTTACCAGGTTTCCGGCGATAGGCATGGCGATCATCGTGGCAATGCCGCCGGGTCCCAGCGCCAGTCCAGCGAGGAAGGAGGTATACCCCATCAATGATTGAAGGTAGATCGGGAGTAGGACAATACTGCCGAAGAGATTGAAAAAGACGAAGAACATGATCAGGTTTCCTGAGCTGAAGGAAAGATTTTTGAAGACTCTCAAATTCACCACTGGGTTCTCCGCCGATAATTCCACGACGATAAAAATGATCAGGCAGGATACGGCGATAAAAGCCATCCACATGATGAACTGGGATGAAAACCAATCCTCCCTCTGGCCTTTATCCAGGACGACCTGAAGGCACCCGAGCCCGACGGTCATGAAGCAAAGCCCCCAGGTGTCGATCTTCATCTTGATGCGCTCCATGTAGGGGGGATTGACGATAAAAAAGAGGGTCATGAGGATAGAAATGAATCCAATGGGGACATTGATATAGAAGATCCACCTCCAGGACCAGTTGTCCGTTATCCATCCTCCCAGAAGAGGGCCGATGATCGGTCCGAACATGGTGCCGACGCCGAAAATCGCCATCGCCATCCCATGTTGATACGGCGGGAACGTTTCGAGAAGAATGGCCTGGGAAAGAGGTTGAAGGCCGCCGCCCCCGGCGCCCTGAAGGACCCTGAAAAATATGAGGCTCTCCAGATTCCAGGCAGAACCGCACATGAACGAACTGAAGGTAAATAGGGAGATAGAGAGGATGAGGTAGAGTTTTCTCCCGAAGAATCTGCTTAACCATCCGGAGATGGGGATGACGATGGCATTCGATACAAGATAGGACGTGATGATCCAGGTAGATTCGTCGATTCCAGCGGAAAGGCTCCCACGGATATGATCGAGAGAGACGTTGACGACCGAGGTATCGACGATCTCGATGAGCGTGGGCAACATGACTGTGATGGCAACGATCCACCGATTCATAACCGCCCACGTCCTATTTAGAATGAACCAGAATCGTCGGAATCACGGACATCCCGATTCGGAGGAGATGATCAGGGTCAGCCCCTTCATCGAGAGCGATCTTTACAGGAACTCTCTGGACGACCTTTACAAAATTTCCTGTCGCATTTTCAGGCGGGAAAAGAGAGAAAACGGCTCCGGTTCCTGCCATGATGCTGTTCACCTTTCCATAAAAAACTTTTCCCGGATAGGTGTCCACTGTGATTTTCACTTTCTGACCTGGTCTTACGTCTTGGAGGTCCGTCTCTTTGTAGTTGGCGGTGATCCAGATTTCCTCTTGGGCAAGGGGCACGACGGCCATGAGGGGCTGGCCGGCTTGAATCTGATTCCCTGTCTCCACCGTTCGCTTTGTGATGTAACCGTCTACAGGTGCATAAATCTTCGTGTAACCAAGGTTCAGTTCAGCTCCCTTCAACGTTGCGTCTCTCTGCTGAATCTGAGCCTCCTGCGTGGGGAGACCCGATTCGCTCTGTTTGATCAGCGCGCCCTGTGTTCCGAGGGATGCCTCAATTTGTCCCGCCAGATCCTGCGCTGCCTTCACTTGAGCTACCGCCACCTCATAGGCTGTTTTTGCGTTGTCATATTGCTGCCGGGGAATGACCTCTTTTTTCAAAAGGGCTTCTGATCTTTGGAGGTTTACTCTTGCCAAGTCGAGGTTGGCCTTCTGGAGTTCGACATTCGCCCGAGCCGCCCCCAACGATGCGATGACCTCGGCCAGCTGTCTTCTGGCGGTATGCACCCTGTCTTGGAGCTCAGAAAGCCTTGCCCTCTCCGCCTGAAAGCCAGCCCGGGCTTCCTTCACTCTGACCTCATAATCGACGGGATCGATCTCGAGGAGGAGATGGTCCTTCTTCACAAACTGGTTGTCGTTGATATAAAGAACCTTGACGGTACCGGGAATCTTTGAAGCGATGACGTGAACTCTGCCGTCGACAAAGGCATCGTCCGTAGAAACATGGGTCGCTTTATAACGGATATAAAAATAGATCGCCGCTGCTCCAACAAGGATAATGATGGGGAGTAGGATAAAAACAAAAGTCCTCTTTCTCCGTCTATTTGGCTTCTCTCTTTTTTCTTCCATTTGATGGGAACCCCTCCAGTCCGTTTTTAATTAAAACATATGTTAGTGTTTGCAAGCCGAATTGTAAAGTCTTTTTCCTTTTGAATCCATCCTTAGATACCCGACATTAAATTCCGATAAGACATCTCCAAGTGAGGACTGTAGCCTCTCAGACCTTACAGGTGGAATTTTTGTTATCCTTGTAGCCCCCTTATTTATTGAGGACGGAGTCCGTTCCGGTAAATAACGGAACGGTACGAGAAAACCCTCTTGCCACCACGTCATCGCGAGCACCAAAAAGGTGCATGCCTGTACGCCGAAGTGTCTGCCTACGGTAGCCAACAAAAGCTCGGCGTTTCGGCACGCAGGCGTGGCGATCCCCCAGAAAGCGAGACTGCTTCGTTTCACTCGCAGAGACCATTTCCTAAACCCGGGTTCGGATTTCATTTTTATGTTGTTTATGGAGAGGAAGATGATATATATTAAAACTAAGGTCTCCACAAGAGGTGCATTATGTTCTCCAGGAAAAGCTCATTCGGGGCAATTCTGTTTCTTATTCTTCTGGTAGGATGTGCGGGAGTTCCTGTTCGGCCGACGCTCAAAGAAGATCTCAGTATTCCTTCCGGTAACATCGAGGGGAATCAGTTCGTTGGTATCCGGTACCCATTCAACGTCTCGGTCCCTCCCCGTTGGAAAATGACAACAGAATTCCCTGATTTCCTTCAAGAGCTGGGTTATGACAAACCTTCTCCAACAGATAAGGAGCAGACGGAGTTATACGCCTACAATCCGGAAACGAAATCGAATATGCAATTCGATTTCACGCCGGCGGGTCGGTATGCCACCTTCAATCAGAAGAAGATTGAGCGGCTCGTGACTGCTGCAACCGATAGCCTTACGTCCGAAATAGAGGAGGATTATGGAAAGGTTGTAAAGGTTGAGGTCGGCCCGACAGAGCCAATATCCTTGAAAGGTGTCCGGTTTGCTGCGAAGAAATATGCTACCTACACGGTGCGAGGTGTGAAGCGGGAGCAGGGGTGGATTTATGGGTTTACAGAACCTTATCAGATCTTCATCCTCTATATGATATTGGATAAGGAAGGTGCGAACGACCGTCAGGATTTAAAGAGTATTTTAAGCTCCTTTGAGGTGGTCATCTCAAAGAAATAAAACTTAGAAGAGAAAGGAGAAAAGAGAATGATAACGAAACCGAAAGTGAAAGCGAAGGTTTATAAATGTGAGACTTGTGGTTTGGTGACGACTGAAAGGGGTCATCTCTGTAGTCCTAAAGCGGTCAAGAAAACCTATATGTGTGAATATTGCGGTCTCACTGTCAGCGATCCAAGGCATGTCTGCAAACCGAAGGTTGCGAAATTAAATTATGTCTGTGATGCCTGTGGCCGGGTGGCAGTGGGTAAAGAGGAAGTATGCCAACCTAAAAAGATAAAAAGTTAAGGAGGGTGAATTTTATCCGCTTTGATTTAAGTTAAGAGTCATTCCTTGAAGGCCCCTCAGATCCTCTGGTTTGACGGGCCTTCGTTTTTTTAGGCAAGGACCAATCTTTATTGATATTTTTAGTGATATAAAACTCTTAGGGAGGACGGAGGAGTCAAATGGAGAAGCTTGAACTGAAGAAAGGGATTTATTGGGTTGGAGCCATTGATTGGAATATAAGGGACTTCCATGGCTATTCCACTCCTTCCGGGACCACTTATAACGCGTATTTGATCCTGGATGAGAAGAATGTTCTTGTGGATACGGTGAAGGCTCCTTTCTATCTCGAAATGTTGGGACGGATTTCGGAGATCATCGATCCATCAAGAATTGATGTGATCGTTTCGAACCACGTAGAGATGGACCACTCCGGGTCGCTCACCCAGATGGTCGAACGGATCGGCAACCCCATTGTCATCACCTCTGAGAGAGGCCAAAAGGGTTTGACCAAGCATTACAAAAAATCGTTGAAATTTAAAACTGTGAAGAGCGGAGAGACGTTTTCCATCGGTCATCGGACCCTCACCTTTGTGGAGGCTCCGATGCTTCACTGGCCGGATAGCATGTTCACCTATATCAAAGAAGATCAGCTTCTCTTGCCCAACGATGCCTTCGGCCAGCACATCGCCTCTTGCCAAAGGTTCGAGGATGAAGTCGGGGATGAAGTGATGAAACACGCCGCAAAATATTACGCCAATATCCTCTGGCCTCTGGCGCCGCTCATTTTGAAAAAAGTGGACGAGGTGGTGAAGATGGGTATCCCTATCGACATGATCGGGCCCAGCCATGGCCTCATCTGGAGAAAAAATCCAAGCCGGATCATTCAGGCCTATGTGGACTGGAGCCAGGGAAAGGCCGGGAATAAAATCCTCGTCGTCTACGACACGATGTGGGGAAGCACGGAAGCCATGGCCAAGGCGATCCTCAGAGGCCTGATCGAGGAGGGGGCGGAGGCGAGGCTTCTCCATTTGCGATCCAATCACCGGAGCGACATCATCGAGGAGATGCTGGAAGCAAAAGGTATCCTCCTGGGTTCTCCCACTTTGAATAACGGGATGTTTCCTACGATGGGAGATTTTCTAACCTACATGAAGGGGTTGAGACCCAAAGGGAAGGTTTTCGGACTCTTTGGATCCCATGGATGGGGAGGTGGAGCTGTCAAGGAAATGAGAAAGGTCCTCGAACAGGAGAAATTCGATATCTGGGAAAGGGAGCTGTCTGTCCAGTTTGTTCCAGACCCGGAAGAATTGGAGAGCGCGATTCAATTCGGAAGAGAATTTGCCCAGAAAATTACAAGTGACAGAAATGAAGTGACTAAAGTGAGCTAAAGTTTCGAGTGAACTAAAATTAACTTTAGCACTTTGGGAACTTTTACTAATCAGTCCATAATTGTATGGATATCCCTCCCCTCCGAAGGGGGAGGGTGAGGGTGGACAAGATGAAGACCTTCTGGGTCCCCCTCCCCTTCATCCCCTCCCACCGAGGGGAGGGGAGATTTTGTCGGATTATGTCTTTTCAATTATGGACTCCTCCGTGACTTTAGTCACTTCATTACCGTAGTCAAAATATGAAAGAGCTAATTGGAGCTTATAACGCGATTATTCTCGATCATTTGAAGCACCCACGGAATATGGGGGAGATGGAGAAGCCGGACGGAGTTGGACAAGCCCAAAATCCTGTCTGCGGTGATACGATGCGACTCTTCATTAAAGTCGAGACAGATCGGATCATCGATGCGACGTTTCTCACTTTTGGGTGTGGGGCCGCGATCGCGTCTTCGAGCATGACGACAGAGATGATCAAAGGAAGAACGATTGAAGAGGCTCTCATGATTTCAGATCAGGTGATCGACAACGCCCTGGGTGGACTCCCACCCACCAAGGCCCATTGTTCCCTCCTGGCGGAGAAAGCGATCCAGGCAGCCGTTTCAGATTATCTGAAGAAAAACGCCTCAACCCTCCCCCACAAGACTGTGTCTTAATGGAGGGGAGGTAGGCGGAAACGGGACACACAGCCGGATTCCAAAGCTTTAGAATGCGCGCATTTAAGGTTAGAGGTCATTGTCGTCGTCACAAGGAGGTCAACTCTTTCGTGACGTTGAAGTCTTCGAGTCTTACATATAAAAGGCTGCGCTCTAAAGCTTTCTCCCCCGCCTGTGTGTCCCGTTTCTCGGGATTTCTGCCACTTATCCCTATTTCGAAGTGAAGGGATCAAAGAGAAAAGCAAGGAGGATTCATGGTATGATCGAAAGGGAGGCTGCTGTCCGATTATTAAGAAAAGTAGTTCAAGAATCCGCTGCCGATCAGACGGAAGCCGTCCTCCTAACAGAGGATTCCTCGCTCACCCGTTTTGCGGGTTCTGCCGTTCACCAGCACGTAGCGGAGAAAAACCAGACGGTCATCCTCCGGGCGGTTTTGGGGAAAAAGATTGCTGTGGTCACAACCAATATCCTTCGGCCCTCTTCGTTAAGAAAATTTCTTCAGAAGGCCATTTCCTTGGCCAAGGTTCAACAGCCCAACGATGAATTTGTTTCCTTGCCGGGGCCCGAATCCCTTCCCGAGACGAAAACCTTTTCTGAGAACATCAGCCGCCTCACACCCAATACCAAGGTTGGGATGATCAAAAGCTTGTTGAGGCGAGTGAAGGAGAAGGGGTGCAGAGGCTCTGGTGCCTTTTCGAATGGAGAGGTTGAGATGGCCGTGGTTAATTCCCTTGGGGTGGAAGCCTATCAGAGATTTTCTGACCTGTTCCTTCATCTGATCGTAGAAAATGAGAAAAGTTCCGGCTATGCGAGTTTTGTGGCAAGGGACCCTGATCAATTGGACGTTGATTCTTTGGCGCAAGAGGCAATCCGAAAGACATCTAAAGAGGAACTGATTCAGGTCGAGCCAGGAGAGTATGAGGTTATTTTAGAACCTTATGCGGTGAGCGAACTTTTATCTTTTCTGGGCTATCTGGGTTTTCATGCGTTGGCTGTCCAGGAAGGCCGGAGTTTTTTTTCCAACCGGTTTGGGGAAAAAATGGTGGATGAAAAGGTGACCGTTTACGATGACGGGCTTGACCCGGAAGGATTGCAAATTCCCTTCGACTTCGAAGGCATTGCAAAAAAAAGGGTCACTTTTTTTGACAGAGGGGTGGCGAAAGAAGTAACCTACGATTCTTTCACTGCAGGCCGGGAAGGGAAAAAATCTACCGGACATGGCCTGATCGCGCCCAATACAGGAGGTCCAATCCCGATCAACCTTTTTATGGAGGGAGGGGAATCCTCTTTAGAGGAGATGATCAAATCTGTTCGAAGAGGAATTTATGTGACCCGATTCCATTACACCAATGTGGTGGAACCGATGAAGGCCGTCATCACGGGGATGACAAGGGATGGTACTTTTTTGATTGAGGGAGGAGAGATCAAGAAACCGATCAAGAATCTGAGATTTACAGAGTCCGTTCTGAAAGCACTTTCGCGGGTGACCGGCGTATCAAAGAATCGAAGAATTTGCTCTGAAGGAACGGTCTACTCAAGACGTTTTGTTACCGGCACGGTGGTCCCTGGCGTCAAAATAGACGGATTCAATTTCTCGGGGGTGTCCACGTTATAAGTGAACTAAAGTGACTAAAGTGAGCTAAAGTGACTAAAGTTAGAAAGCATGGACAATAAAGAATTTTCAAAACTACTTGAGAAGAGGACCCGTGATTTTGGTGTCAGGATTATCCGGTTGTCGAGTGTTTTGCCCGATACGCCTGAAGCCAGAGAGATAAGGAGACAGATTAGCAAATCGGGGCCTTCGGTTGGAGCGAACTACTTGCCCTGTTAAATAGCTTGAGGAAAATATGTACTACACTTACGTGTTGCAAAGCTTGAAAGATGGCCACTTTTACGCCGGTTATACTGAGAACCTCAAGCTAAGATTTGAGCACCATTCAAAGGGACGAATAGAATCCACACGGCAAAGAAGACCATTTAAGGTGATTTACTATGAAGTGTGCCTCCACATCGAAGATGCAATACGGCGGGAGAAATATTTCAAGACGTATCATGGTAAAATGTTTCTGAAAAGGAGGCTCAAATCTTATTTAACAGGGTGAAAGGCAAACAGGGCTAGAAGCAAGGGCGATTTTAAAAGTAAGATAAAAATCTGTCAGAGCGAAGCGAGTGAAACTCAGTATTGGCTGGAAATGATTGGAGAACTTAAATGGCTATCCTGGGAAAGGTTGAAACCTGAATATGACGAATGCGGCGAATTGTTGGCAATCTTTAGTTCTATTGGCAAAAAATAACTTTAGTCCCTTGTGACTTTTGACACTCATTAACTTTAGTCACTTTTAAAGAGGTGTGATAATGAAAGACCTTGTTGAGAATATTCTTGATGTAGCGAAGCTGAAAAAGGTGACCTATGCCGATATTCGAATCGTCCGTCGTCAGAGCGAAGAGATCGAAGTGAAGAACGGAAAAGCAGAGGCTTTGACTTACGATGAGGATTTCGGCTTCGGAATTAGAATCCTCTGCCAGGGCGCCTGGGGATTTGCCTGCAGCTCAAAAGTGACGAAGGGGGGAATGGGGGCAGTTTTTTCCAAGGCCCTGAAAATTGCCAAAGCCAGTTCACGGATCAAAGGGAGGGAGATCGTTTTCCCGTCCGCTTCTCCTATAGTCGACAGATATAAAACCCCAATTTCTATCGATCCCTTTGATGTTGCTCCTGAAATAAAACTCGGTCTTCTTCTGAAAGCCGACGAGATCCTCCGCAGAAATAAAAAAGTGAAGATCTCCGAAGCCTTTATGGGTTCTTATAAAACGGAGAAAACATTCGCTTCCACAGAGGGCTCTTATATCGAGCAGGAAATTATTGAGTGCGGAGCAGGCATCTCCGCCACAGCCATTGAGGGAAGCGAGGTACAGGTCCGTTCTTATCCCAACTCCTTTCGGGGGAATTTTGCCACTCGTGGGTATGAGTGGATTGAGAAATTAGCCCTTCAAGACAGGGCAGAGAAGATCGCTGATGAAGCTGTCCAACTTCTTTCAGCAAAACCCTGCCCGTCTAAGACAATCACCTTGATCTTAGATAGTTCACAGCTGGCCCTACAGATCCACGAATCCATCGGCCATCCCATTGAACTGGATCGAATTCTGGGGACCGAAGCAAGTTATGCCGGCACCAGTTTCTTGAAACCGGAGATGGTAGGTCATTTCAAATATGGCTCAGAGCTGATCAATATCGTTGCGGATGCTACCTGTCCCGGTGGGTTGGGAACTTTCGGTTTCGATGATGAAGGGATAAAGGCTCAAAGAGTTCCCATCCTTTCTAACGGAATTTTGACGAACCTTTTAACATCAAGGGAGACGGCCCACCACCTGAAAAAAGGGAGCAACGGGACGATGAGAGCCGACGGCTGGAATCGTATTCCTTTGATCCGGATGACAAACATCAATCTTGAACCCGGAGAGTGGACATTGGAGCAGATGGTCGCGGACACGGAGGAAGGACTTTTTCTGACAACCAACCGAAGTTGGTCGATTGACGACAAGAGGATAAACTTCCAATTCGGAACGGAGATCGGCTGGGAGATCAAAAACGGTAAACTTGGTGAGATGGTCAAGAATCCCACCTACACCGGAATTACTCCAAAATTCTGGAATTCTTGTGACGCGATTGGAAATCGAGATCACTGGCAGTTGTGGGGAACGCCCAATTGTGGAAAGGGCGAGCCTGGCCAGGTGGCGCACGTCGGCCACGGCACAGCGCCCGCCAGATTCAGGAACGTTCAAGTAGGAGTGATGAAAGAATAAGCACCAAATCCCAGGCACCTGCCTTCGTCCCGCAAGGTGGGCCTTCGCGCAGGCAGCCCAAATAACAAATTCCAATTTAAATACCCGTTCTAATCCCCCCAACCCCCCTTTACCAAAGGGGGGCGAGGGGGGATTTATGACTTTCATAAAATTTGGGATTTGGAAATTGGGATTTCTATTTTTCTTTTTTGGTGACGTCTATGGCATATCCTTCGCGAAAACCCTCCATGACCTTCTCAGCAACTTTTTGGGTGGCCTGAAAGATCTTTTTCAATCCTTCCTTAAACAACTCCTTTGCTTCTTCGAGTTCTTCGTCTTCTTGTTTCATAGTGTCATTTCACCACCCGCGCCCCTGCCTACCGGCCCCGGTCCCACAGTATTAATAGACCGAGGGCGGGGCAGGCAGGCTCTCCCCTGCCTTCGCCGAAGCGGCTTCGCGCAGGCAGTCCTGAAGGAAGAGGGGAAGAGCAAGAGGAAATTCATTTGGCCGGTAGCTGCATCGTTTTCATCTTCTCGATTTGGGCTCTTATTCGTTGGGCCCTTGCACTATTGGGATCCACTCTTAGATATTCTTCCCAAGCCTTGATTGCGTCTTTCATATCCTGTTTGTCGTGAAGAAGGACAAGGCCAATATTGTACCGACTGTTGGCATGCTTTGGATCGCTTTGGGCTGCCTTTCTGAACTCTTCGAGGGCTCTATCGAATTGCCCCAATTTTCTATACATAATCCCCATATCTGTTCTGACATCCGGGTTATCAGGTTTGACGGCAAGATAATGGCCGTACGCCTCAATGGCCTCTTTGGGCTGGTCGGAATCGAAATAAAGGTTTCCCAATTCCACCCAAGCCGGAAGGTTTTTTGGGTCTTTCTTGACGATCTCCTTCAAGGTTTGGATCTGAGAAGAGACTTCGATGGAATCGCGAGCAGGTGGAGCTGTTGTGGGAAGAGTTGGTGATGGCGCCCCCGTGGGAGGCATTGACGGTTTTTGGACCATGGCAGTCTTTTCGGCCCCTTTGGTCATCCAGAGAATTCCCATCGTCGCTCCACCGACGAATCCAATGACAAGTGCAATGACAATATACAAGATAACCATCTCTTTTTTCATCGAAGATTCTCCTTTTTTCTTCAAAATATTATCTTAAACGAACGGATTAAGCAAACGTAAGATGATTTCCAAGGCATCCTGTAAGGATTCAGGTTTTCTGTGGAAGTGGATAGAAAAACTTTGAGGAGATGGTCAAAAGGCGGAGGAGTTCAAAATTTCTTTGATCCTATCAATGATGTAAGGTTTTTCTACATAGGCCCAGGCCCCTTTTTCTTTGGCCGTCCTTGCCATCTCTGCATTTCCCCTGGCTGTGATGATAATGACCCGCGGCGGAGGCTGAGCCTGCATAGCCGTTTCCAATACCTCCCATCCATTCGATTCTGGCATGATCAAGTCGGTGATGATGAAGTCAAAGTGCTGTGCTGCGGCCGCCTCGATGGCCTTTCTCCCATTCTCAGCCGAAGTCACCTCATAGCCCTCTTGGCAAAGGGCCTGGGTAAGGGACCATCGGATCAAATATTCATCATCAGCAATTAATATCTTACAAGGTTGAATGGCTGCACTCCTTTGAATGACCGTTATTTCCAATGCCTCATCTGGTCGAGAGTCATTGGGTAATGAGGCTGCTTCTCTTTATAAACCCTAAAATACATATCGTAAATTAATGGTGTAGGTGACTCCCTTTTTCTCGTTTTACCTGGAGCTTCCATTCCAGTCCTGTTTTGTCAGGATTTTACAAGCAAAATGTATACCCTAAGCAACCTTTGTGTCATAAATTTCCAGAAAAGTCTAACTACGCAATTTGAATTATCATTTTTATTTTCTTCCGTTGTAGAAAATCAGAACGGGAATTTCATTCGCTCAAATTACGTCATTTCCCGCAGAAAGGTGGGTAAATTCACGCAGTCCAGATTGCTTATTTTATGCAATACTGAGAGAATGCTCCTAAGGCATATGGACAAAGAAGCTGAAAGTCTTGACGAAGTATCATGGTCGGGTCAAAATAAGCATGAGAGATAAGACGGAGGGTAGTGATGAAAAATGGAATAATATGTATTTTAGCCTCTGTTATGTTCCTGGCTTTGCCAGCACTTGTTTTTTCAGCATCATTTAAAGTTTACCCGGGAGCCAAGCTGGAGGATGTTTACGAAGCAAAGCAATCGGAGGCTGGTGGTAAAATGTCAAAGTCTCCCAAAGTTATCATTTTTACGACGAATGATCCTTTTGAAAGTGTTGTCGCTTTCTATCGTGGGACTGCAAGAGAGTACAGGATGCCTGGAATGGGGGGAAAATCGACGAAACTCTCTTCAGGACAGGAACTCAAAGAAGCCTATTTTATCCTGGACAACGCTGCCGACCTTAGTACTTCGGAGCACTGGATTAAAATTCAACAGCCTTATCTGAGCAGGGGGAGAACAGAAGGGGGTTTTCAGGGGCAATACGGCGCCGTCCGTGAAGTCACCGCAATTATCGAGGAAGACAAGAGAAGTTATCCCTAATAAGGATACCCGCCTTCCCTCGCTCCTCATAAACTTTCATTAGTCTCATTACCTCCTTGAGAACTTCTGCACGGACACAACAACACTTTTCTATTGTTTTTTTGAGGATTGATATAGAATGACATCAGACGGTATCGGGGGGATGAAATGTCAAATTTCTGGGAAGGTAAAGACCCTTGCTGGATCATTTTGGATTGTTCGAAATACGTGTACGCAGATTGTCCTGCCTATCTTTACCAAGAAAGGCCTTGCTGGGAAATTGCTTATACGAAGTGTGAGATTCTTCTGGGCATCAAAAAGGATTGTAAGCGTTGTAAGGTTTTTGAACTCTATTCTGGTTCCAAAGCTGACCTTGTTCCAATCATTTCCTATACGAAAGATTCTTAATAGAACATCCTCCTTCTTTCTTAAATTTTCACACCTTCAAGCAGCATTCGGCAACATAAGTTCAAAGGGATGGTATTGTTGATTTTTGGGTGGTAAAAAGGTATAAACTGTAAGTATCCTCTCCGAATGTTTGGACATTTTTAAAAAATAGTTAAGGCTTTTGCGAAGATTCAATGCGGTTTATCCTCGGGCAGACCTCTCTATTCTTTAAGGTGATCTCTATCACCAGCCTCATCCTGATTTTTGCCATTTCTTTTAATGTCTGGTGGAACACGAGCCTTCACGAAGCCAGCATAGAAAAATTAACTCACGAGCAAACAAAGATTATTTCAGAATTCATCGAGGAGAATGTCATCCGGGCAATGGAGAAGGGAAGACATTTTGATATGCACTTTATTTTGAGGACATTTGCCGTTTATAGGGATGTCCGGAAGATTTCCCTCTTCAGCATCGATGGGACGATTAAGGCTTCAACGCAGGGAGATGAATTAAATAGGAAGGTTGGGGACCTCGAGTCTTATTTGAGAAACCGTCATTTTGTTCGGGAAGAGAGAGTTCGGCTCAAAGATGGAAGAGGAGAGAGGGAGAGGGTCTACTATTTCAATACCCCTATTTTGAACCGGCCAGAATGTTTCCAATGCCACGACCAGGAAAAGAAGATCATTGGAGTCCTGACCGTGGCCAATTCCTTGAAAGAAATGGATACGATGCTTTGGAAGATTGAGATCCATTCGGTTATCCTTGCCGTGATTACCATCGCCTTTTTATCTTTTGTGTTAGGCTTCCTGTCTTTAAAATTCATCAACATTCCGATCAAGAAGTTGACCGAAACGATGAAAAAAGCGGAGGAGGGCGATTTAACCGCAAGAGTGAATGTGAAGAGCAGAGACGAGATGGGAAGTCTGGCTGAAAATCTCAACATCATGATCGAGAAACTCAATTTGGCAAAGCAAGAGGCAGAAGAATACCATCAGGAATTGATCCAGAGGGCTAATCGAATGGCTTCGATCGGAGAGTTGGCCTCCGGGATTGCCCACGAAATTAGGAATCCATTGGCAGGTATTCAAGGAGCTATTCAAATCCTGGCAGAGGGATTTCCCAAAGAGGATGCTCGAACACAAGTCACCGATGAGATTCAAAAACAGATCTATAAATTGGAACGACTGGTGAAGGACCTCTTGAACTATGCCAAGCCGGTCCCGGCGAATTACTTGCCCACGGACATCAATGGATTAGTCGATAAAGTCCTCTCTTTCTTCGTCACCCAACGAGGAATGCCAGCGGATTACAAAATTGAAAAGAACTTATTTTCTTCCCTTCCCAAAGCGATGATCGATCCCGGTTCGATGGAGCAGGCTTTTCTGAATATCATTCTCAACGCTCAGAAGGCAATGCCTAAAGGGGGGACGTTTACCGTCACAACGGTTGCACTTCCCCAGAGGAAAGACGACGGGAAAGAGGTCCATGAGGTCCAGATCATATTCGAGGATACCGGTGCGGGAATCCCGGGAGAAAACTTGCCCAAGATTTTCAATCCCTTCTTCTCAACCCGTTCGGATGGGACCGGTTTGGGGTTAGCCATTACTAAGAATATTGTGGAGCAACATGGGGGAAAGATAGAGGTGGAGAGCCGAGTCAATGTGGGGACGAAGTTTATTATTACGCTCCCGGCCATGGAACATTAATAATCGTGTCCGTGACCGTTTTCCGTGTCCGGACACGCCTGCGTGCCGAAACACTCCGGCGTGCAGGCACGCGACACGCATCACGGGTCACGTCTCTTGGGTGAAGCGATGGCTGAAGCCAGGATCTTGGTGGTGGACGATGAATATTTAATCCGGTGGACCCTTCAGCAGAATTTAGAAAAGGAGGGTTACGAAGTTCTCCTTGCGGAAACGGGTGAGGAGGCACTGGAAAAGGTGAAGGAGGAGGCCCCGGATTTAGCCCTTCTCGATATCAAACTGCCCGGGATAGACGGCTATGAAGTCCTCGAGAAGGCGTTGAGGATAGATGAGGGCATCGTCCCCATCATGATCACTGCTTTCGACGAGGTTGATAAGGTGGTCAAAGCGATGAGATTAGGAGCTTTTGACTATATCAGCAAGCCTTTTGACTTTAGTAAAGTTTACTTATCCATACAGAAGGCCTTGGAAGCTTCGCAGCTCAAGAGGGAGGTCAGACATCTCAGGAGAGAACAGAGAAAATGGTATGGTTTTGATAACTTGATCGCTGTGAGCCAGGAGATGGGAAGGGTTCTTCAGATTTCTGAAAAAATTGCACAAAGCGAAGCGGCAACCGTGCTGATTCAAGGGGAGAGCGGGACGGGTAAAGAGGTGATCGCTCACCTCGTTCATGAGCGTAGTAAAAGGCGAAATATGCCGTTTGTCACGGTCAATTGTGCCAACTTCCCGGAACAGATGCTGGAGAATGAACTTTGCGGTCACGAGAAAGGGGCCTTCACTGATGCCAAGGAGGTAAAAAAGGGACTTCTTGAAGTAGCGGATAAGGGGACACTGTTCTTGGATGAGATCGGGGACATGAGCCTGAACCTTCAAGGGAAGATTTTAAGACTGGTTGAGCAGAAGACGTTTCGAAGAATCGGCGGACTAAAAGACATCCAAGTAGATGTGAGAATCATCACGGCGACGAATAAGGACCTTCTCAAACTGAAGGAGGAGGGTAAATTCAGAGAAGATCTTTTCTACAGAATCAATGTCGCTTCGATTAGAATTCCTCTTCTTCGGGAGAGACCCGACGATATCCTTCCCCTGACGAAATACTTCATGCAAAGATATGATGAGGAATTCCATAAGAATGTCCAAAAAATTTCAAAAGGAGTAGAAGACTTCCTCAGAAATTATAACTGGCCCGGCAATGTACGGGAGTTAAAAAATGTGATCGAAAGGGCAATGATCCTCGCTGAAGAGGATACCCTCCTCATGGAACACCTGCCCATAGAAATTCTTGGGCAGGCTTCAAAACAGGGAGGGGCCATCGAAGGAATTCGAATTCCACCGGAAGGAATTTCGATGGAAAAAGTGGAAGAAGCCCTTGTGAAGCAGGCCCTTAAGATGACGAATGGCAATCAAACCAAAGCAGCTAAACTCTTGGATATCAGTCGAGACGCCCTCCGGTACCGCATGCAGAAGTTCGGCATTCTTGAATCATAACCCCGAGAACCGCCTGGCGTAGAGAGCCTACCTACCGCAGATAGGCATAGCGCATACCGTAACAACCTGAGCCTTTGCATTTTAGTCCCCCAGCCTAAGTTTAAACCATCACCCTCTACCATTCTTAATTCCCTGATATGTCCATTATATTGCGTTTCTGGGGCAAGTACCTTTTCTCAATCATTCCTTGAGATGATAGAACAAATTCTAAAACGTATGAGTTTATGCAGAAGCGGACCCTGAGACATACGCCGCCGTGCGGGATTGGAATATTAGGAAGCATAAAGGAGTGGGGTAAATGTGACCCTGAAATACATTATTTCAATCTCCAAAATACCGAATTCTCCTTATTTACTTTGTGAGTCCTCTTAAGGAAAATAATCTTAGATTAGGTTTCCCCACTCCCAATAATGAGGGGGTGAGGCCTTACGTTGAGAATAAAAAGGCCACAGAATCCGGTGTATCCCGGAGACGGTAGAAGGGTATCTGTTGACTGATAGTGGCAAAGAGGGATCAAGAACGAGAAGACTAAAAATTTTAACATTTCACAGGGGTTTGTCATTAAAAACTTGGCTATGCATCATGAACTGTGTTCTTTGCGTTTCTTGATTGGGTCATTGGGGGAGAATCCACAGGGGTGCGGGAAATCTCGCTAATAAGCATTTGTTTTCGCAACGGCTAAAAATCAGTGGGGGTTTGCACTTTGTGTACCTTTCGTAATATGTTGAATTTAAAAGTTTTTTATCTATCCATTAAAGGGTTTTTATGACATCAATTTGAAGAAATTTGGCACGGGGCTTGCTCTATAGAGAACTGATACTGATTTAAGCCCAACCATCATGAAAAATAAGCATCCAAAAATTCAATTCCTGACTTTGATAGTTGTAATCATTCTGACGACGTGCTCCAGCTCTGCCCAAGGGGCGATGAAAGGAGCCTTTCTCTATAGTCTGTCAAACTTCACCGGCGCTATCCCTTTTAACTGGGTAGGTTTCGCATTCGATACAGAGCAAAACGAAGTTTACGTTTGTGATACTGCCAATGGAGTGGTGAGGATATTTAATGAAAAGGGTATGGAGGTTTACAATTTTGGTGAAGATGGGACCCTTGGTGGTATTTACGATGTTGCCGTCGATGAGAGTGGGGACATTTTTGTTCTTTCATATGTAGTCACAATGAAGGGTGTGGCCTATAACATTATGCGCTGCAATTACCGTGGAGAGCCCAAATCGAAAATAGAGATAAGAAACGTTCCACCTGAGTTTTCAAAAATCTGGCCCATCCGTCTTATCTACAGGGAAGGGCATCTTTATTTGGCAGATAAAAGTGCAATGAAAGTAATTGTAACAGACAAAGAGGGTCTTTTTGAGGATGGTTACGACATCTTATCCATTCTTAAACTCAGTGAAAAGAAAAAAGTCAATACAGGGATTGTAGGGTTTGACGTCGACAAGAATAGGAATCTTCTTTTCACGATACCTGCTCTTTTCCAGGCTTACAAGCTCTCTCCAGATCGAACTTTGGTATCTTTCGGCCGGCGAGGAAGTGCTCCCGGGAGGTTTAATGTCGTAGGGGGGATTACGTCAGATGATAAGGGTTATTATTATCTGACAGACACGTTAAGATGTGTCGTTATGATTTTTGATAAAGATTTCAATTTTCAGACCGAGTTCGGCTACCGCGGCTTCGGGCCGGACAATCTGATTGCTCCCAAGGACTTAGGAGTGGATGGCGCGGGTAGGGTTTACGTCAATCAGAGCAGAAGAAGAGGAGTCAGTGTCTTTAAGATTATTTATAACTGAGCCGCTTACTCTTCGCTTTGCCTCGGCTTCGATGGATGATGAGTTTGGGGTGAAGAAAATCGCTCCTATTCCATCTACCGCGCGGGAGGGTGGAGGCGATTAGACATTAATTCAATAGCAAAGGGGGTGGTAGAAAGCGAATCAAGAACAGAGTTGAAACAAGCAGGTGGTAGAAAGCAGTAAGAAGTGAAAACAAAAAATCTAAAAAATAATTAGGAGGATGGAATGAAAGGATTGAAATTAAGTCTGGTTATCATGGCTGCAGCTTTGGTAACCATCGGTTTAAGCGGAATGGCATATGCCTTCCATTCTGGCGGTGTAGCAGATTGTGATGGATGCCATACAATGCACAACTCTTTGGGTGGCAAAGCAGTGGCGCTTAAAGGTGGCTCAACCAAATTCGTAGGCCAAAACTTTCTCTTACAAGGTACCGACCAAAGTTCAACTTGTCTTAACTGTCACGCCACCAACGGTGCTACACCAAGTAGCTACCACATAATGACTTACCCTATAACATCAACTCCCGGCACGCCTCCAATCCAAAGGACTCCGGGTGGAGATTTTGGATGGTTGGTTAAAGCTTACCCGGCGGTCGGACATGCGCCGGCAAGTCCTGGAACAGTTCATGGTCACCAAATTGTTGCCGCAGATTATGGTCTACTGCCGGACACTACTTTAACAACTGCACCTGGTGGGACTTATTTGTCTGCTAACTTATACTGCACGAGTTGCCACAATCCCCATTCAAGTACCAGAATAGTTTGCACCCCCGTCACTACAAGCTGTATTGTGACTAGTGCGCTAGGTACTTCAGTTCCTCCTATCATTGGATCTGGTTCTTCTGCAGGACAAGGTACTAACCCATACCCAACTTCATCCGCAGCGGTGGGTGTGTACCGATTGTTAGGCGGTGTTAATTATGTACCATACTCCTACACCGGTGGTCCTGCCTTCATTAACCCTCCACCTATTGCTATAGCACCCTCGACCTATAATCAAACAGAGGCTACGAATGAAGTGAGGGTGGCTTATGGTACTATAGGTGGAACTCAATATGGGATGGCTGAATGGTGTGCGAACTGTCACCTTGCAATTTATAACAATCAACCCACTGGATCGGCTGCACCACATATTCATCCCAATGGAGTGGCTGCTGCCCTTAATGCACAAGCTAACATGAGTGGAACGCTTACCACATATGAGGCCATCTACAATGCCTACGTATACAGTGGTAATCTGACCGGTACAGTAGCAACGTCATACACTTCATTGGTTCCCTATGAGGAAGCTGTAGATGATCTGACTGTTCTTTCAAGCCATGCATCTAGTAGTGGTGGCTATCTTCAGGGTACAACTGCTGGAACTGAGCATGTGATGTGTCTTACTTGTCATAGGGCTCATGCTTCTGGATTTAATCAAGGAACTCGTTGGAACAACAATGCAGAGTTTCTGACAGTAGCAGGTCTTTGGCCAGACTCCGCTAACACTGCAAGCTCAGGGTACTCCAACGGTATGCCCCTATTAGACTATCAGGCAGCAATGTATGATAGGCCATCAACAAAGTACGCTTCTTATCAAAGAACTCTCTGCAATAAGTGCCACGGAAAAGATTAATGTATATTTAAGTGCCGAAGTGTACCAGTTCGGCATGAAATGCCAAAAGGGCTGGCAGAGATGCCAGCCCTTTTTTTTGTACTTGAATTTCGAAGAGTCATGAGGTTTAATAGTTTTAAACTCCTGTTTGTGGCAAAATATGGCTGGTTCTGTTTAAAAGAGTTTATCAACAGATGGAGGTGCTGGTAAAATGATATTTAAGAAAACGCTATGTGCTATGCTCTACGCCCTCTGCGTTGTTTTCGTACTTGCGGGCTGTCAGGCAGCGCTCTTACAGGTAAAGGCCCCGCTTGAAGAAGAAGGGGAAGTCTATCTTTATGTCCAGCCGTTTCCACAGGAAGCAGACAGGCTTCGATTTAAAATCGCAGAGGTTTTTGCCCTGAGCGGTGATGGCAGAGAATTTCCTCTTTTGGTCTCGCTTCGCGAGCTGAAGGGGCCTGATATGAAAAGGCAGCGGCTCCTCGCCTCCGGTCAACTGCCGCCAGGCCCCTATGTAGGATTCTCATTCAGGGCCAAGGACGCCAATTTAAAAGTTGAAGAGGGGGAAGCCACCCTTCTTGTGCCTGAAACGCCTGCAAGGATAGACTTTCCTTTCACCGTGGCGAAGAAGAAGTCCTACGTCATCTCATTGGTACTTAAGTATAGGGAGTCCATCCGGGACGGCTTTAGCTTCAGCCCTGCCTTTTCCATCTTCATTCCGAATAAACCGATCACAAGTCTTGTGGGGTTTGTGACCAATTGCGCTTCTAATAATATCACCGTCTTTGACAAGAATTTGGGCCAGGTCGTTGCCATGATTGCAACAGGAAGAAAACCAGCAGGCATGGCCCTTGACCAGACGCGTAGAAGGGCGTACGTGGCTTTATCTGGGGACGACACGATCGTGGTTGTGGATGTGATAGCCGTCGATGTGATCGAGAGCCTAAGGCTCCATACCGGCGACCACCCTCAGGAACTGGCCCTCACTCCTGATGGAAAAGTCCTGTTATCGGCGAATACGGATTCGAATACAGTAAGCTTTATTGACCCCGTTTCTCTTTTGGAGTTGAGCAGGATCAATGTGGGCAATGGACCTCATTCGGTTTTGATAGACCCTACGGGAACGAGGGCTTACGTTTTTAACAGGCTATCCAGTACCCTCTCAGTCATTGATATTCCACATAAAGCTATTGTCACTACCATCTCCACAGATCCAGGGCCCTTAAGGGGGCAGTTCAACATGAAAGGGGATACCTTTTACGTGATTAGTGAGTGGTCATCCTATCTGACGGTATTCAATGCAGCATCCCTCACTGTCCGGGGGAGGTTCACCGTTATGAGGATGGGGCTGGATGCGATCAAGGTTGATACGATAACCGGTTTCATCTATCTCGGAAGAAGGAATGACACGCTGGTGGAAATGTATGACCCATTTTCATTCGTTCGTGTCGATTTTATCCAGACGCCAGCCGGCGTAACCTACATGACCATTGATGGGGAGACAAATAATCTTTACATGGTGAGTCCAGACACCAAGTCTCTGATGATGACGAACCTGGTCAGTAAAAAGATGCCTTCCGAAATCGATGTGGGCGATGGTCCCTATTGGGTTACCCTGATGGGAGAGCGGTAAAGACGCAAAGCGAAAAGCGCGTAGAGACCAAATAAAAAGTAAATCGGGCCTGTACTAAAAACAAAATCCAATATTAGGAGAAATGGCTGCATTCAGATCTCAGGAGCTGAACGCCCCTCCTCTGCGCCCTCTCCCTACTGCGGAGCGGGGAAGGGTACGGGGGAGCTCTATGCGTATTTGGGGTCGTCGCCATGCGCTATGCGCTCTGCCTATCTTGCTGATTCTGGCATTGTTGCCAGGGACTGCCATGGGTCAGGGTCTCATCAATGGCGTCAGTGGCTATTTAGAATTCGATTACAGTTTCCTCTCTACTAAGACAAAGGACGCGACCGGCGCTGTTACAAAAACGGTGACGAATACCTATGATCCCCGATTTAGCCTTAACATAGACACATTGATATTTCCCAACCTGAGACTGAATGCGGGCGGTTACTTCGAGGACGATATATCGAATTCGAAAAGTAATGGTACCAGAACGAATACAACAACCACTGATATCAGGCCCTTCTTTAACCTTACGCTAAGCGATCCCCTCTACACTGCAGGAATTGGCTATATCAGGCGGCAAGAAGCGGTGACGACCTCAGGTTCGCCCGGCGTCACCACGGTGGATGAGGATTATAATGCGATTTTGGGATGGAGGCCCGACGGATTTCCGTCTATTAATTTACAATTGGATAGAACGAACATCTTTGACACAAAGCATGTTGTTGAAAATACGACTACGGATTTGATGACACTGAGTTCAAAATATGCCTATCAGGGCCTCGACATCACATACATAGGCACTTACACGGATACCGAAGACAAACTGAACCATTTTGAGACGACGGATTTGTTTCAGAACGGAAGAATAACTTATACCAATTCTTTTTTTGACAGGCGTGTTTCTTTAAACTCAACTTATAACATTATCTACGATATAACAAAAACCCAAGCTACAGGTGCCACGGTAGGCGGAACCGTAAGCTCTCCGCTCTTTCCTTTCGCCGGACTTTTTTTGATTACGGACATGCCCACGACGGGTGCCTTGTCTCCCGATCCGGCCTTGATCGATGGCAACTTAACTGTGAGCGCTGGAATTAACATTGGACTTGCTGGTTCTGGTCCACCTCCCATTCCAAGAAATGTCGGCCTCGATCTTCTAAATGCAACCGAGGTAAACGAGTTCTATGTATGGGTGGACATTGACCTTTCTTCTGCTCCCGCCATTGCCAATTCTTTTTCGTGGGATATCTATACAAGCTTAGACAATCTGAACTGGACCTTTTCCACCACCGTTCCCTTTGCCCCTTTTGGACCGTTCCAGAACCGCTTTGATATAAACTTCCCGAATGTTACGACGAGATACATAAAGTTAGTGGTCAAACCTCTTTCGGCAATTGTCCCGGGAGCTTCGGCATTTCCGAATATCAATGTTACAGAACTTCAGGCTTTCCTTAAGCAACCAGCATCACAAGTAGTAACAGGGCCGAGTGCAAAGCAAACAACGATTACTCAAATCTCAAATACGGATGTCCGAGCCAGGATCTTGAATATTCCAGCCCTTTATTATGACGCCTCTTTTTTCTTTAACAGGGTAGATTCTTCGGCCGGACAGGCAGTACAGACGTACATGCTCTCCAACGGATTAGACGTGAATCACAGGTTCAGCGACATTTTCTCGGGCAATGCAAGAGTTGCAATAGAGAATGGCACACAGGAGAATCAGAGTATGATTGCATACCTCTATAATGCTTCGATCATCGCCACCCCTTTAAGGACACTCAGAGACACCCTCGTTTTCAGCGGCCAGAATGAGAGAATCGGGGGAAAACCGGACGATAACACTTCTCTGTTCCTGAACAACACGGCTACCTTGTATAAGGGCATCGATCTCAATCTTAATGGAGGCATAAACTTTTCAACTGCGGAAACGGGTGTAAAGTCAACGAACACTCTCTTCCTTGTTGGAGTTGCTATTGTTCCCTATAGAACCATGAATCTGAGCCTCGACTTTGTAAATAATGCAACAGACCAATCAGGCGGCGGCATCCCGGCCTCTTCTACTTATCAAAGGAGGGAAGATGTCAGCATATCTTACACCCCCTTTAACACATTACACCTTTTTGCCTCAGTGCAGATCTTGGCTCAAAATGGCCAGAAGCTACAGATAAATCAAAATTATGCGCTTAATTGGTCCCCTTTTCCTGACGGTGCGCTGCAGTTTAATATTACCTATAACGAAACCCATAATTCATTACAAAATACTGAAGACAGGACCTTTATTCCGAGTGTGAGGTGGTACATCACCACTCGTTCCTATTTAGATCTATCTTACCAGCTGATTAAAAGTTCTTCAAAGTCACAGACGTCAAATTCAGACGGTGTGTTTGCGACTTTAAGAATACCTTTCTGAGTGATATTGACAACATAGGGGTTAGGGTGTGATAAATACGTGCTCTTAATATGGTCTGTGAAATATTCGATTTAAGAGGGGGGCGATAAAAAAAATGGTTAAATTGTGGAGAATCTTATTCTGCTCCGTCCTTACTGTTTTAGCAGGCTGTGCCGGTAAGGGGGATATCTACCGCGATCCGAACATGGATTTTGGAGCCATACAATCCGTTGCGGTGTTGCCCTTTTCAAATCTCACGCGAGATAATCTTGCAGCAGAAAGAGTGAGAGACGTCTTTATTAACAAGCTCTTGTCTACGGGCGCAGTTTACGTGCTCCCTGCGGGCGAGGTGGCACGAGGGGTTGCGATGGTAGACATTCAAAACCCATTTTCTCCGTCTCCAGAAGAGATCGTAAAATTAGGACCTATCATCAAAGTACAAGCTATCATTACCGGGGTTGTCAAAGAATACGGAGAGGTGAGGTCCGGCACGACTTCTGCCAATTTGATATCCCTGAGTCTTCAGATGATCGAGACACAAACAGGGAAGATAGTATGGACTGCCTCTACGACCAAAGGCGGGATCAGTATATGGGATAGGCTTTTTGGTGGAGGGGGCCAACCAATGAATGATGTCACGGGAAAGGCTGTCAATGACCTCATCAACAAACTTTTTAAATAAGACCGCGGTTATTTTATTTGTAGGTCTTCTTCACCTTTCAGGGTGCGCCTATACAAAAGGGACAGTAAGTGGAGAATCGCACAACGGTGTAGGGAGATTTCAAATCGCCGTATTCCCCGTTGAGAACCTTAGCGGAACTCTTTCGCCCCTCAAAGAGATGAGGGAATCGGTCATTAAGAGATTAAGGACAGAAGGCTTTCCTGTCCTTGAGGAGGGAATCCTCGAGAAATTTATGGCAAGGCACCGCGTCCGTTATACGGGCGGAATCGATCAGGGAACGGCAAAGGCATTTAAGGAAGAGACAGGGACCGAAGCTGTTCTGATCACTTCGGTGGAGCTCTATAGCGATAGAGTACCTCCTAAGATCGCTTTTATCGCAAGACTCGTTTCAACCGGGGATAAACCGGTCATTCTGTGGATGGATGGTGTCGGGCTGGCAGGCGATCAGTCGCCGGGCATTCTCGGACTGGGCCTGATCGAAAATCCACAGGAGCTTCGGGAAAAGGCCATGTCCTCTCTTTTGGATTCTCTTATGGGATACCTGTCGGGCGAAAAGGGGGAGATGGGTATCAAAAGTGTGAAGAGAAAATTTTCACCGAAGATCGTGTATCGTTCTTTTGAGATAAGTCCTGACAAAAAATATACTGTGGCGGTCGTTCCTTTTTTCAACAGAAGCGACAGGAAAAATGGAGGGGAGATCACAGCTCTTCACTTTGTCAAGGAGTTAACAAGAATCGAAGAGTTTGATGTCGTTGAACCAGGGGTCGTTAGACAGGGGCTTCTGAATTTGAGGGTCATCATGGAGGAAGGGGTTTCCCTTGCCAATGCGGATATCATCTTTGGTATCCTGAATGTTGATCTGATTCTATCAGGAAAGGTTCTTGATTATCAGGACTACCAAGGAGCCTCAGGTACGCCTAAAGTCAATTTTTCTGTACTCCTCATCGAGAGGAAAAGCCGTCTGATCGTATGGAGTTCAGAAAGTTACAATGAGGGAGATGACGGGGTTTTCCTTTTCGACTGGGGGAAAGTCAACACAGCCTATACGATGACGTCTCAGATGGCCCAGGCCATTGGGAAAATAATGGTCAAGTGACAGGCTGGGAGTTGAAGGCTCAAAGCTGAAAGCAAAAAAATCGCTATGCGCTTTGCGCTATGCGGTTTATTCTGGATCGAGGAGTGAAATGAAATATTTTTCTTTAGTACCCCCAATCGTGCTATTCATTCTCTTGCTCATCGGACCGATGGGGTTTGCATCTGAACAGAATTTGCTCATGGTTAAAGGGGAAAAAATAGTTGCTACTGTTAATGACGAGCCGATTACCTTAGAGGAGTTCGATCAAGAGCTTGCGTCATTACATGCAGGGATAGTTGAAGAAAAGAAAGTGAGCAAGAAGAAAGAATCAGAATTGCTCCGGCGTTTGATCAATATGCATCTCATCCTTCAGGAAGCAAGACGGATAGGACTTGACGAGTTGCCTGAAGTAAAAAACATGGTGGATGTATATTCAAGGGTGACTCTTAGAGAGCTGCTGATAGAAAGGCATCTCAAGGATGTGAGGCCTGATGAGAAGGATGTGGAGAGACTTTACAAAGAATTAACTAAGGAATGGAAGATAAAATCGGTAACTTTCGAAAAAGAAGATGCAGCGAAGAAGATGGGGGAAGAGATCAAAGCGGGCGGCGACTTCGATGCGGTCGCGAAACGAGTGCTTGCCGATGGGACAGCAAAAGGAGGTAAAGAAGGAAAATACTTAAAGGGTAAAGACCTCCTGCCGCAGATTGCTCAGACTGTTTCCAATATGGAGGTTGGCTCAATAAGCCCTATCATCCAGGTAGGAACTGGGTTTGTGATTTTGAGAGTTGAAGGCATTCGTTTTCCTGAAAACCCTGAGGCAAAGAAGCTGGCAATAAGGCAAGCGCTTTATCTGAAGAAGGAGAAGCTTTTCAAAAAGTACAACGATACCTTAATAAAAAAATACGCGAAAGTGCACAGGGAGACGTTGGGTGGCTTGGACTACGAATCCAAGGAGCCGGGGTTTCAAAAACTCCTCGAGGACCAAAGGGTCGTTGCCGAGATAAAGGGAGAGAAGCCTATTACCGTAGGCGAATTGACGGAGGATCTCAGGCAGCAATTTTTCCATGGTATAGAAAGAGCCATTGAGAGTAAAAGACTGAATGAGAGAAAGTTACCCGTTCTGGAGGAAATCCTGTACAAAAGGATTCTTAGAAAAGAGGCTCTGAGACTGGGCATCGACAAGACAGAGGTCTATAAGAATAAGGTAAAGGAATACGAGAATTCGGTCATTTTCGGGGCCTTTGTTCAAAAGGCCATCGTCCCGGACGTGAAGGTGACGGAGGAAGAAATCAGGGCATATTATAGCAAGCACATTGAGAAGTACACTTTTCCTGAGATGATGAAGATCCGTAGCCTTGCCTTTGCAAAGAGGAATGATGCAGAAGGAGCAGTCGAAAAACTTCATAACGGAACGGAGCTCCAGTGGCTCATGGAAAATGCAGAAGGCCAGGTGGATAAGAATGCTCCGGACCTTTTAACCTTTGAAGGGAAGTCACTGACGACGAGAGATCTCCCCGAAGGAGTGCGCAAGGTCATATCAGGGGCTAAGCCCGGAGATTTCAGACTTTATGCAAGCCCGGAGGGGTATTTCTATGTTTTATCCATAGAAGATGTGGTCCCCGCCAGGCCGCAGCCTTTTGAGGAAGCAAAGGAAACCGTTGCAAACAAGATTTTTAGTGAGAAGCTTAACAAAGCGGCGGAAGACTGGGCAGATAAACTGAGAGCGGCTTCGGATGTGAAGGTTTATCTCAAAGACAAGTAATTGCAAAGAGCATAGAGCATAGCGCGAAGGGTTTAATAATTCTGGAATGAATAGTAGTTACGCTTAGGATTTTTTAGATCTGAAATTACTCTATGCCTGACGCTCTCTGCGCTATGCCTGGATTAAAAGGGAGAAGACATGCCACGGTTTCACTGGAGACATAAAGTCGTCATCCTGGGAATACTTCTTCTATTCTGTGGAGTCCTGTTATACGCCTGTGCAGAGACTCCGCAGAAAAGGACGCTGGGAGGTGGGCCGGCAGCAGGGGGGAAAGCCAGGTTTGCACGCAAAGAATGCCTCGATTGTCACAAGAAATTTGCAGAAAAATATCTGGTGATGAAGGATGTACATTCCATTGTCAAAGAGAAGAAATGCGAAGAGTGCCACCTCCGACATGGTTTGGTTCCCAAGCTTCTCCTAAAGAAAGAAGGCAATGAAATCTGCTACCCCTGTCACAGCAAAGAAAAGATAGGGATGAATAAGCCAAATGTGCATACGGTACTGAAGAAAGGGAAATGCGTTCAATGCCATAATCCGCATGCGTCTCAGGCAAGTCACCTGTTGAAAGGGGAAGGTAATGAAGCTTGTTATCAATGTCATCAAAAGGAGAATTATGAAAAGAAAGTGATCCATAAAATAGGTCAGGCGAAAGGCTGCACGACCTGCCATCTTGCCCACAGTTCTGACCAAAAAGACCTCCTGGTAAAGGCTGAGACGCCCCTTTGCCTAAACTGTCATGACAGTAGCAAGGCAGCTTTTAAAAAGGCCCATGGCGATTACCCCGTAAACAAAGCTCTATGCACGAGTTGCCACAATCCTCATTCTTCGTTGCAAGCAAAACTTCTGAAGATGAGTGCTCATGATCCTGTTACCTCCGTACAATGCGATGCCTGCCACAAACCCTCCTCTTCCGAGAGACCCTTTGAAACGACCGAAACGGGAAGTAAGCTTTGTTACAACTGTCATGACGACTCGAAGTTAAAGGCAGGCGGAAATATTGAACATGAGCCCTTTAAGGGAGGAGAGTGTGTTTCCTGCCACAACCCTCATGACTCGGAGAACCCGGCCCTGCTTGTCAATGCAGGGAATAGTCTCTGTTTTGGTTGCCATCCTGATAAAGAGGCAAAGGTGATTGTGAGCCATCCCCCGGTGACCAGCGGGAAGGGATGTCTCTCCTGTCATGCCCCTCATGCCGCCAAGATGAAGGACCTTCTTATCGCAAAAGACGGGGCATTATGCTTCACCTGCCATTCAAAGGTAAGAGAACAAAAAGCAAAATACCCTCATGCGCCTTTCTCCGAGGAAGAATGCAGCTCATGCCATAATCCTCATGGCTCGAATATCCGACATCTCTTCAGAGATAGGATGGACAAGGTGTGTTATGCGTGCCATACCGATGCTGAGGCGAAGTTCTTGAAAACCTATACCCATCAACCCGTCATCGATGCGAAGTGTGATGCGTGCCATGATCCGCACGGATCAAACCA
>Ga0326728_10004802_pt1 | contig 39327 bp, 27 predicted proteins | sample MB3enrmetagenome_FD_207602 | JGI IMG/M metagenome (GOLD analysis project Ga0326728, IMG submission 207602) | Lab enriched peat soil microbial communities from McLean, Ithaca, NY, United States - MB31MN | ecosystem: Environmental > Terrestrial > Soil > Wetlands > Peat | place: USA: New York... | reverse complement strand
TCAGTTTCGGCCCCTACGTTGACATCGAAAACGGCAAGAAGGTGGTCAAGGAACTGGTCTACGGAGACGGTGTGCCCGAAGGCATCGTCATGACCACGCTCGACGCGGTCGTCAACTGGAACCGCAAGAACTCCATCTGGCCGATGACGTTCGGCTTGGCCTGCTGCGCCATTGAAATGATGTCCATGGGCGCATCGCGTTTCGACATCGCGCGCTTTGGCGCCGAGGTGTTCCGCCCGTCGCCGCGGCAATCCGACCTGATGATCATCGCTGGCCGCGTTTCACAAAAGATGGCCCCCGTCATTCGCCAGCTCTGGGAGCAGATGCCGGAACCGAAGTGGGTGATTTCGATGGGCGCGTGTGCGACTTCCGGCGGCGTCTTCAATAATTACGCGCTCGTGCAGAGCGTGAATCAGGTCATTCCCGTGGATATCTACGTCCCCGGCTGTCCGCCGCGTCCCGAGCAGTTGATCTATGCGATCACGCTGTTGCAGGAAAAAATCATGATCGAGCGCGGTTCGATGAGGAAAGCATTGAATCTGGTCCCGAGCGAGTAAGGATCAACCAGCTCTCAGCTTTCAAATATCAAAATCTAGATCTGCTACTGTTTCATCCTTGTGGCCATTTGTCGTTCCGGCGGCGTCATCTGGTTCCAGACCGCGCTCAAATCTTTTTCCAGGATCTGATTATTCGGATCCACCCGCAGAGCCAGCGCAAACCATGAATACGATGTCGGCAGATCGCGCGGCACACAGTGGCCAGTGGCGTACATGGTTCCGAAGGCGCTCCGGGCCCTCGCATTGGATTTCGCCGAAGCGGCCTTCAGATACTTTACGGCCTCGTCGCAGTTTTCGGGTATGCCGCGCCCGTAGAGGTAGGCCTCGCCTTTGCGGAAGGCGGCGTCCCCGGTGTCAGCCACGGCGGGCGCGGGCGATTTTGACGCCTTGGGCGAGGTCGCGCTGGCCTCGTGTTTCACCGGACTCGCCGGTTTTGTTTCGACCGCGGGCGTTGCGGCGCGGTCCACGGTCGTTCCGGTAGTGGGGGGCGCGGCGCTCGCGGGTTTGGCATGGCTCTCCGGCGCAGGTACCGGCGGAACCGTCGCCTGCGACGAGCCCGCATCGGGCGCTGGAACCGCGGTCTTGGCCGCTGGCTGCTCGGCGGGAGCTTCACCGGCGCTCGGAGTCGCGGTTTCCGGTTTTCGGCTCTCTGCCGCGCCGAGATAATTTGTGTACGTCCACCAGCCGGCTCCGCCCAATGCCGCAAGCAGCAGCACCATCACGAGAATCCGCCATCGGCCGGTCTTAGTTTCTTCAGGCTCGAAAAAGGAATCCAAGCCGGAGAAAGATGGTTCCCGCAGCGACTCCATGCTCGGCTGAATTGGGCCCGGCTGATTCAGGCCCAGCAGAGAGGGTCCGGCAATCGGCGGCACCGGTTTGTCAGGGGGCTTGGTCACGGTTTCTGCGACCGGAGGCCGCCGCAGTTCCGGCACTGGCGCTCCCGCCGGCCGCGGAGCTTCGAGCGAGGTGCCACACATTCCGCAAAAACGGAACGTCGGCGGATTGTCTTCCCTGCACTTCGGGCAGATCACAATGGTTCTCCGGATGTCCTTTCCTACAGTCTAACTCCAGCCGGCAATGTTACCGGACTCGTCTGTTCATATTAGAATGCAAACGCCCGGATTCCGTTTATGCCGAAAACCTCTAAAGCCTCGCCCGCACCCGCCGCCCGGCGCTTTGAGGCTCGGCTCGAACGCTTGCGCTCAAGACTCAACTGGATCATTATCCGCATGCCTTTCGATGCCGCGAGAGTCTGGGGAACTCGTGGCCAGATCAAGGTGAAAGGCGAAATCAACGGATTTGCCTTCCGCACTTCGTTGTTTCCCACCCGAGAGGGGCGGCACATTCTGCTGGTCAATAAGCGGATGCAAAAGGGAGCAAGAGCCGCGGAAGGCAGCGTCGCCCGTTTTCAGATCGAATTCGACAACGAAAAACGGACGGTAGCCATCCCCGATGAGCTCCAGCGCATTTTCAACAAAGACCGCGCTCTTTGCCGCTGGTATGACGATCTGAATCACTCCACCCGCAACGACATCGCCAAGTGGATCACCGAGCCTAAGGGTTCCGAAGCTCGAGTGCGCCGGGCGGAGCAGATTGCGGAGCGCCTGCTCGCGGTCATGGAGGCGGAACGGGAACTGCCGCCGGTTTTGCAGGTGGCGTTTGCGCGCCATCCACGCGCCCGTGAAGGCTGGGATTTAATGTCGGCCTCCCGCAGCCGCGGCCACCTGTTTGGCATCTTCTACTACAGAACTCCGGATGCTCAAGCTCGCCGCATCGACAAAATGCTCGAGGACGCGACCGCTCTAGCGGACAAAGCGATTGACAAGAAGAAATGAACGATATTCGGAGGACGTATATGAATTCGCAAGTGAATTCACGCCTCGGCCAGGATCTCCTCTACCTTGCCCACGCCGACGTTGCCGCTATTGGACTGGGCATGGCGGAAATCATTACGGCGCTGGAGCACGTGTTTCGCGAGAAGGGCGAAGGGCGCGTCGAGATGCCGCCCAAAATCGGCATTCACACCATGCCGGACGCGTTTCTCCACGCCATGCCGGCTGCAATTACGCCGCAGAAGGCTGCCGGTATGAAGTGGGTCGGTGGATATCCCGACAACGGCCAGCGTGGATTGCCGTACATTACCGGACTGCTTATCCTCAACGATTTTGAAACCGGTGTTCCTATCGCGCTCATGGATTGCACATGGATTACTGCCCAGCGCACCGGCGCGGCCACAGCGGTGGCGGCAAAATATCTGGCGCGGGCGGAGTCGGAAAGTGTCGGAATCCTTGGGTGCGGCGTACAGGGGCGCAGCAATCTGGAAGCGCTGAAGGTTCTGTTCCCCCTGAAAAAAGTCTATGCGTACGATAAGGACGTCGGTCGTGCCCTGGGTTACGCGCTGGAAATGAGTGGGCAACTGGGAATCGAAGTTATTCCAGTGGGTGACCCGAAAGAAGCGATAGTTGGGAGAGACATGGTTGTTACGGCGGGCCCGATTCTCCGCGTGCCGCACGCCACCATTCAACGCGGCTGGCTTTCCGAGGGCGCGTTTGCGTCACTGGTGGATTTCGATTCGTACTGGCATCCCAGCGCCTTGCAAGAAGCGGATAAGTTCTGCACCGACGACGTGCCGCAGCTTCATCATTATCGCGACCTCGGATATTTTCAGGACATCCCCGCCATCCACGCTGACCTGGGAGAGCTGGTTATCGGGCGTAAGGCGGGCCGGGAGAAGCCGGAAGAGCGCACTATGGCCTGTAATTTAGGGCTCGCCCTCGACGACATCGCGGTCGCGCCGTTAATCTACGAGCGCGCTCTAGAGAAGGGAATTGGGACCTGGCTGCCGCTTTAGGTCGTTTGACCGGTTGTCGTGCTACATAGCACAATGCACAAGCGCCGCGCGTGGGCGGCCGCCGTTCTGAGGATGCTGATGAAATTACGTTTTGCCGCTCGTATCGCCGTTTCGATAGTCGGTTTGGCATTTGTTACCGCGCTCGCCGCTCAGAATTCGAACGTCCAGCCTGAAAATGCGAAGCGAGCCATCACCGAAAGAGACTTGTTCAATTTCGTCTGGGTCGCCGACCCCCAGGTTTCACCCGATGGATCCCGTGCTCTGTTTACCCATGTCGTCACCGACGAGAAACGCACTGGGTACGAGACCTCTATCTGGGTCGTCGCCACCTCCGGCAGCGAAGCTCCCGTGCGCCTGACCAACGGAAAACATGACGCGCATCCCCGCTGGTCACCGGATGGCGAGCTGATCGCCTTCCTCCGCGGTGGAGAGAAAGACGATAACGGCAAGCCCCATCCGGTGCAGATTGCGATTCTGTCGCTGGCTGGCGGCGAGGCTCGCATCATTACCGATCTGCCGAAAGGCGCGGCTAGCCCGGTCTGGTCGCCTGACAGCAAACGCATCGCGTTCTTAAGTTCGACCACGCCCGAAGACATCGAGAAGGAGCAGCGCAAGAAGAATGACGCGAAGGCCGGGGCCGCGAACGCTCAAGAATCCGCGAACATTGGCAGTCCGGCGGCAGGTGGGGAACACGAAACTGACATCCACATCATTACCCGCGCCGTGTACAGGAGCAATGACGAGGGGTATCTCGATTTCAAGCGGCACGAGCACATCTGGGTGATTGACGTTCCGAGCACGTCTGACGAACCGGCCAAACCCCTGCAACTTACCAGCGGTGACTATGACGAAGACGAAATCGTCTGGGCGCACGACGGTTCCCGCATCTACTTCCTCAGCCGCCGCATTGACGAGCCTTATTACGAGACGCCGAGCACTGATATTTATTCTGTCGGATCCACAGGAGGCACGCCCGAGAAACTAGCTACCGTTCCCATGGGAATCCGCGATCTTACGCTCAGCCCCGATGGCCGCCGAGTCGCGTTTCATGGTTCCGTGACGGAGCCCGTCCGTTCTTACTCGCAGCCCGATCTCTGGGTCACGGATCTCTCTCCCAAGGCAGAGCCCCGCAACCTCACTGCCGGCTACGACTTCGATATGGGCAGTTCGGTTTTCGGCGACAACGCCCCTCCGCGCGGAGGGCGTGGCGCGACGCTTCACTGGTCGCCGGACGGGCGCCGGCTCTTCGACATCGTGGAAAAGCGGGGACGCACTCCGCTGGTTCGCGTCGATGCACAGACGGGCGCGGTTACGGAGATTACTCGAGGCGATCAAGCGGTGCTGGATTTCTCCGTCACGCCCGATGCGCGTATGGCCGCTGCTCTCGTCTCTACGCCGGTGATGATCGGCGATCTGTTCGCAGTGTCTTTGGGTGGGGCGCAAGACGGCGCGCAAACTCGCATCACCGACGCGAACCAGAAGCTCTGGTCTCGGCTCAACCTCACCGCGCCGGAAGAAATCAATTACAAAAGCTTCGACGGCCTGCCCATTCAAGGATGGATTCAGAAGCCTCCCGACTTCGATCCGAAGAAAAAGTATCCCTTGATCCTCAACATCCACGGCGGGCCGCACGCCGCTTACGGCTGGGTCTTCGATCACGAATTTCAGTGGATGGCGGCCAAGGGTTACGTAGTGCTTTACCTCAACCCGCGCGGCTCGACCAGTTACGGACAGGATTTCGGCAACATCATTCAGTACCACTATCCGGGCGACGATTACCGCGATCTGATGGTGGGAGTCGATGAAGTCCTCAAACGCGGCTACGTGGATCCGAAGAAACTCGGCGTCACAGGCGGCAGCGGCGGCGGTGTGCTCACCGACTGGACGGTCACGCAGACCGACCGCTTCGCCGCTGCGGTATCACAGCGCGACATCTCGAATTGGGCTTCATGGTGGTACACCGCAGACTTCACATTGTTCCAGCCGCGGTGGTTCAAGGCGCCGCCCTTTCAGGATCCGAAGGATTACGCCAACCGCTCCGCCATCACCTTCGTCGAGAAAATCCACACGCCCATGATGTTCATCCTGGGTCAGGCCGACTACCGTACTCCGCAGGACTCGGGCGGAGAGCAATTGTTCCGCGCGCTCAAATTCTTGAAGCGCCCGACCGCCATGGTCGTCTTTCCGCGCGAAACCCACGAACTGTCGCGCTCGGGCGAGCCGTGGCACCGGATTGAGCGGCTCGACAATATTGTGGGATGGTTCGACAAATGGCTGCTGGGCGTACCACACCCGGAATACGATGTGCGGCCGCAAACACCGGAAGCGAAATCCGCCGGCCATTAAAGCGGACTTAAGGGCAAAGCATTTTTCAAACTTTGAAAGCTACTCGCCCTCGAGACGCGATCTGCCGACGGCTTCAGTGGTGGTGATTCGCGGAAAAATTGCGGCTCCTTAGTTATCTTCGTGAGGACGCATGTCTCCGGTTCGCAGATAACGGTTGTGCCAGCTCAGCGATTCCGTCAGCAGGTGTGGCGTGTGTTTGCCGTACGACAGGCGCTCTGCCCGGCTGAGATAGTCGAGAAGCAGAGGTTTGTAGTCCGGACTGGAACACTTCTCGATGATGAGGTGCGCCCGCTGACGTGGCGAGAGTCCGCGCAAATCGGCCAGCCCATGCTCGGTAACAATTACCTGCACGTCATGTTCGGTATGGTCCACATGCGACGCCATGGGAACGATGGTCGAGATGGTCCCCTTCTGCGCGATCGATGGGGCCATGAAAATCGAGAGATATCCATTTCGGGCGAAGTCACCGGATCCGCCAATGCCGTTCTGAATGCGCGATCCCATAACATGGGTGGAGTTGACGTTGCCGTAGATGTCGGCTTCGATCATGCCGTTCATGGCGATTACACCAAGGCGGCGAATGATCTCGGGATGATTGGAGATCTCCTGCGAGCGCAGAACGATGCGCTCCCGGTAACTGGACATATCGGCATTCACTTCGGTCAGCATCTCCGGGCTGAGTGAGAATGCCGTAGCCGAGGCGAAAGTCAGCTTGCCTGACTTCAGCAGACGAATCATGCCGTCTTGAATGACTTCCGTGTAAGAAGTCAGTCCTTCAAAGGGGCCTTCCTCAAGCCCAAAAAGAACCGCATTGGCAATGTTGCCGACGCCCGATTGTAGCGGGAGCAGATTCGCCGGCATGCGGCCCTTCTGCACTTCCCAACCGAGGAATTCGAGAATGTGTCCGGCGATACGTTTGGAAGCTTCATCGGGCGCTTTGAAGGCGCTATTGCGGTCGGGAGAATCCGTGAGCACGATAGCGACGACCTTCTCCGCAGGGCATTCGAGGTAGGGCGTGCCGATGCGCTGGCCGGGACTTACGAGTGGAATCGGTCCGCGATGCGGCGGCGGCTTGAGACCGTAATAGATGTCGTGCATGCCCTCGAGCGCAGCCGGCTGCCACGAGTTGACTTCCAGAATCACACGCTCCGCTTGATCGATCCAGGTCTTGTTGTTGCCGATCGATGAACTCGGCACCAGTCGTCCGTCCTCCAGTACGGCAGTGACCTCAATTAGCGCGACATCGAGCTTGCCGAGGAATCCGTATTCGACAAACTGCGCGACATGGCTGAGGTGAATGTCCATGTATTCCATTTCTCCCGCGTTGATGCGCTTGCGGGTTTCCGGATCCGACTGATAGGGAAGGCGTAAGTGGATGCCCCCCGCCATGGCGAGCGCTCCATCCAACTCAGGGCCGGTGGAGGCTCCGGTAAAGACGCTGACCTGGAACTTCTGGCCCCGGAAGTTCGCATCGGCAATGCGGCGTGCCAGCTCAATCGGAACTGCCTTGGGATAACCAGACCCGGTGAAGCCGCTCATGCCGACCTGGTCTCCAGATTTGATCAGAGCCGCAGCTTCGTCGGCGCTCATGATCCTTTGCGCCAGAGTGGAATTCAAAACACGCATGGTGGGGGAAACGATACCAGGCATCTATTAGACCCTCGCTAAAGAGTAATGGCTCTCTCAAACTGTAACCGGTGCTACTTTCGACCGTCTGTGAGCCAGGTCACGACGCGATGGATGCTCGAATGGGGCGCCCGAGGTCGCTGGCCGAACGCTGGCACAGGGCCATGACAGGGCCATGACTAAGACGCTAGAATCCGCGAGTGTCACTATTTTGCCTCTTCGCTGCAAGATTTTTCCTTATCGAAAACCCTTGTTGACAGCGGCGCACCGCCCGCGTAATTATTCAACCCTGACCATTGGTGATCTCTTCAGTTGCGACGACCGTGTGATTGCATTGGCCCGACGATGGGAGATCGGGCGGCGCGCAACCAGAGAGTACCTATGACCCTTGTGCATCCCAGTCCGGCTTAGGCCGGGGTACGACGACCCGCATTGGCGGGCTAATTAACCGTTCCTTCAGGAGATGTCACTTTATGTCCCAAGACAGACGCAGGATTTTTCCCGCTGTGGTGTTAGCCTGCCTCGCCGTTGTGCTGATAGCCGTTCCGGCATTCCCGCAGGCAGCGAACAATTTCCGCACCCTACCCAACACTCAAATCCTTGGCGCCGAAGATCAGTCCAAGCAAATGTCCGTTACATTCTGGCTCAATCAGCATGACAAGGCTGGCTTCGACGATCTGGTCCGCCAGATGTACGACCGAAATTCGCCGAACTACCATCACTGGCTGACGCTGAATGAGTACAAGGCGCGGTTCGCGCCTACCGCTGGAGATCTGGCCGTCGTCCGGCAGCATCTGGCGGCGCACAATCTCCGTGTGGTCGCCTCCGACAAACTGAACCACTACGTGACCGCGCGTGGAACCGTCGCTGACGTGCAACGTGCAACCGGAGTACAACTCAACCGGGTGTTAATCAATGGCGAGGTGCATCGCATGGCCAACGGACAGGCCGTTATCTCCGGGGCTGCCGGCAAGGTGGTCTCCGCTGTCCAGGGCCTTTCCGATTTGAAGTACAAGAACTTTGCCAAGCGCGCGGTCGACCCTGACACCGGCAAACCCGTCATGGTACCGCTGTCGAAGGTCAGCCCCCAGTCTAAGGTTGGCCCGGCCGTGCAATACTTTAACGCCAACTGCCTCCGCGCCACACAGTCGCGCGATTTCAAGACCGGTGGTGGTGGCCCCTACGCTCTCTACTCCGGCGCTCGCTACGGAGGCAACATCAACGCCGGTCCGCCGAGTCTTCCGTCCTGCGGCTACGATGCCCCGCAGGTGGACAAAGCGTACGGCCTCACCGCGCTATACACGGATAAGCTCGATGGCACCGGACAAACCGTGGTCATCATTGATGCTTACGGTTCCGATACGATTACGAGCGATGCGAATATTTTCGCGGAGATCAACGGTCTGCCGGCACTCACTTCCAGCAACTTCGCGATCTACTACCCCACGGGCCCCACGAATTGCGGAGGTAATACTTGCGGCTGGGATGTAGAGACTAGCCTTGACGTCGAGTGGTCGCACTCGGTTGCTCCGGGAGCCAATATTGCGCTCCTTCTGGCGGCCGACAATTCCTTCACCAACCTCGACCTCTCGCTTCTCTACGCCATCGATAATGAAATCGGGCCGGTGATCTCCAACAGCTACGGCCTCGAAGAGTACATTCTCGAGGTCTACGACCCCTCCGAACTCACGGTGCAATACGGTCTCACCGAACTGGCCGCGGCGCTCGGCATCTCAACCAACTTCTCCAGCGGCGACGACGGAGACTTCTATCTCTACGATGGCGTCGCTACGGTTAGCATGCCGGCCGCTTCTCCCTACGCTACCGCCGTAGGAGGCACCAGCATGTTTCTCAATCCCGACCACTCCATAAAGTTGCAGACGGGGTGGGGCAACAACTTAACCCGGATCGCCAATGTGACTCCCAATCCTCCCATCATCCCGCCGCTCTCGCTCGGCTTCTATGCTGGATCTGGCGGCGGCACCAGCGCTGTCTGGTCCAAGCCACCCTACCAAGGGAACTTGTCTGGTAACTGGCGGCTCGTCCCGGACATCGCATTCCTGGCCGATCCCTACACCGGTGCCGAGTTCATCGATACCGAAGGCGGAGAGACTTTCATCTCCGTGGTCGGCGGAACCAGCCTTGCCTGTCCTATGTTTTCCGGCATGTGGGCGATTTCCACTCAGGCTGCCGGCACTTGGCTCGGCCAGGCTGCCCCGCTGCTCTACACTCTGCCTGCGGATGCAATCACCGACGTGGTCGCCACGACCGGGCCTGATAACGTGACGGGCACAATCCACCAGCCACCCAGTCCTCCCATCATTGAGACTGCGGACGATCTGGCGGCTCCTTTGGGGAACACCACCGACTACGTGAGCACGCTTTACAACGGAACCTCTACCCGTTGGTACGTTCTCACCTTCGGTACCGACACTTCGCTGACGACTGGCCCGGGCTGGGACAACGTCACCGGATTGGGGACGCCCAACGGCGCCAGCTTCGTCACGGCCGTTGCCGCCGCGGTGAAGTAACTCAGGCTCAAACCAGAGCGGGCCGGAGCAATCCCGGCCTGCTTTTTCCGTGGCGTGGCCAAGAGCGCCCACGCCACGCCTCGAAATGCTTAGTGTCCAACATTAATGACCCACGTAATGACGCGCGGAGGCTTCTTCTGCTATACTGTCGTTAACGCTTTTGCTACGGTTTGCTCGTCACGCGGGGATCCTATTGGATCCGCATCACTTCCGCATTTCCTGCCCGCCGTTTGGTTCCAGCGCCAATTTCAAATAGAGCGGCATGCGAACTCGGACTTGTGTCTGAGAAATTGAAAGTAAGCCCCTCCAGAAAGAAAACCATCGAATGACCACATTTACGGAACTGCCCTTGTCTGCTGCCTTGCAGCAGAAACTGGCGGCAGCTCATTTCATTACCCTCACACCCATCCAGGCGCGCGCCATTTCTCCTGCCCTCGAAGGCAAGGACGTAATCGGCACCGCCCAAACCGGCACCGGCAAAACTCTCGCGTTCCTGATTCCGATCCTCGAGATGCTGCGTCAGGAGCCTTCGAAGAACATCAGCGCGCTGGTCTTACTGCCGACGCGTGAACTCGCCATGCAGGTTCACGAACAATACGAACAACTGCGCGACAAGAACATGCCGAAGGCGGCGCTGGTGATCGGCGGCGTAGCGGAGAAGGCGCAGATCCACAGTCTGCGTTCCGGCTGCGAGTTTGTGATTGCTACTCCCGGACGCTTGCAGGATTTCATCACCCGCAAATTCGCGGACCTGCGGCACGTCAAGATTCTCGTGCTCGACGAAGCCGACCGCATGCTGGATATGGGCTTTCTTCCAGCCATCCGGCGCATTCTGCAGATTCTGCCCCAGCGCCGGCAGACGCTGTGCTTTTCAGCCACCATGGAGCAGTCGGTGGCTGCGCTGGTAAACGACTACACACGCGATCCGGTGCGGATAGCGCTGGGCTCAGTGCTGAAGCCGGCGGAGAGCGTGGAGCTCGCAGCTTATGAAGTGCGCCCATCGGAGAAACTGGATGTGCTCCGGCAATTGCTCTATGAGGAAAAGGGGCAGACCCTGATCTTCACGCGCACCAAGCGCGGCGCGCAACGGCTGGCCAAAGAACTGGAACGCGATGGTTTCTCGGCGGCCATGATTCACGGTGATCGCACGCAATCGCAGCGCAACGCCGCCTTGAGCGGATTCCAGGAAGGGCGCCACCAGGTGCTCGTTGCGACCGACATCGCGTCCCGCGGCTTGCACTGCGACGATGTGGCGCACGTGATCAACTACGACTTGCCGAAAATGGCGGAAGATTTCATTCACCGTGTTGGGCGCACGGGCCGCGCCGGCTCTCAAGGCCGAGCGTCTACCCTGGTCACCGGCGTGGAGGTTCTGGATCTCCGCAATATCGAGCGCACCTTGAAACTGCGCATCGAACGCAAGCAGGTGAATGGAACGGCCAGCGAGCTGCCGAGACGCTTAGTGCAAAACACCCTGGCATCACGGACATTGACCGCCTTGCCGGGTGAGGTTTTTGTATAGGTGGAGTGCCGGGCGTCCCCGCCCGGCCAACCAACTGCTGGACCGGCTAGGATCCGTTCCGCCCTGAAGCTTGCCCCGCGAATCCGGGTGATTTTTATCACTGACAATTCGATCTCGCCGTGATCCAATTTCTATGGAGTTTCCAAGGCACTTTCTCTCTTGAAGGGAGGGGGCTATGCAATTCCATCTGGAACCCAGCGAGCTGAAACTTCTCGCCAATGTCTTGTTAGAACAAGATCCCAAACAGTACAACGAACTCCTGACCAAGGTCATGGCCCACGACCTGCGATTCGACTCCGGTGAACTGGAACAAACCGCCGAGCTTCTTGCCGTCAAGAAGCGCAGCCTCAAGGATGAGATCGTGCGGCAGTTGGACGCCACGCTGAAGACAGAACTGGAGCAGCAGTTGGCGCTGCTGGAACGAGTACTGGAAAGGGTCAACGAGGCCTGTGTAATGTTCTGAGGGCTGTCCACGGTATGTGCGCAGACTCTGGAGAAACAGGAACTTCTGTTGAAATTGGACCGGGTTCGCCGGAGCCTTGCGCTCCGGCGAATCTCCCAGGGCATTTAGTGATCGGCTTGCTTGTCGTGCGGTGTGAGTAGCTCGAGGGAACTCGGTTCGTCTTCGCTGCCGATGCCGAACAGCGCGGCCTGCTCGGCGGCATGCTCACGCATCTGACGCAATTCCTCCGCTTCGTCCACCACAACGCCTCCCGGTTGATCTTGCTTGCGCTGGGTCTTGCGTTCGTTCTTGTCCCGCTGTTTCTGTTGGCGTGCTTGTTCTTTTTGACGTTTGGTAAAAGTTGATCGGCCTCGTGGCATATGAATCTCCCCGTATTTCTAATTTTTATGATGGCTGGCTACATGCAGAGCCTGTAGGGTTGGCCCAGCTCGTGTCCTTGGAATAAACCGGAGGATTGTTACATCCGTCGTTTATTTCGAGTCGTGACCATATTATAACCTCGATTTGAGTTCTCAGTTCCCAGTTCCCAGTGAAACCGGGATGGCTCTTGGATTTTTCTGAGAACCGAGAACTGGCTCGGTTTGCCACCTTCGACAACGCCGTGTTACCATCGAAAACGTTACGAAAACGAGAAGAGACAGGAGTGCAACAGGTTAGTGCTAGCCAGAGAGCAAAAACAGTCCGTCGTTGACACGTATCGCACGCACCCGACCGATACCGGAAGTCCCGAAGTTCAAATCGCGCTGTTGAGCGAACGCATTGGTCAGTTGACGGAACACTTCAAGACGCACCAGAAAGACCACGGCTCGCGCCGCGGACTTCTCATGATGGTAAGCAGGCGTCGTAGTCTGCTCGACTACCTGAAGAAGTACGACTCGGAACGGTACAAGACCGTTATTTCCAAGCTCGGCATCCGCAAGTAACAGCGCGACCGGCTCTGTGTGGAGCCGGTTCCACCTTGAGAGCCTTAGCAAAGTGCGTTCCCAACCGCCGCCTGGCATCCGCCTGTCCACGCGAACTCCGTATCCGCGCGCATGCCCTTCTGCCCCATCTTCTGTCCGACAAAAGGATGACCTATGAAACCTGAAGCCACCAAAGTTTCCGTCGAACTCGCAGGCGGAAAACAACTCTCCATCGAAACCGGAAAACTTGCCAAGCAGGCGGGCGGCGCGGCCGTAGTGCGTTTCGGCGACAATGTTATCTTCGCCGCCGCTACCGCCAATCCCGAACCCCGCGAGGGTATCGATTTCTTTCCGCTTACCGTCGACTACCGCGAATACACCTACGCCGGCGGACGCATCCCCGGCGGCTTTATCAAGCGCGAAGGCCGCATGAGCGAACGTGAAGTTCTCACCAGCCGCCAGATTGACCGGCCCGTTCGTCCCATGTTCGCGGAAGGCTTCCAGTGCGAGACCCAGGTCATCGCCTTCGTTCTTTCCGCCGACACGGAAAACGATCCCGATGTCTTCGGCATCAACGCAGCTTCCGCTGCCCTTACTCTCTCTGATATCCCCTTTCTCGGTCCGCTCGGCGCCGTGCGCGTCGGCTTGATCGACGGCCGCTTCATCGTCAATCCCACCTACACCGAAATGCGCGACGGCCTGCTCAACATCATGGTCGTAGGTACCGCCGACGCGATTGTAATGATCGAGTCCGGTGCGAAAGAAGTAAAAGAAGAGACGGTAGTGGACGCCATCGAATTCGCGCACACCGAAATCAAAAAGATTTGTGCCGCCATCAATGAGTTGCGCGACAAAGTCGGCAAGCCGAAGCGCCAGGTGACGCCTCCGGAATTCGACGAGACTTACTTCAAAGGCTTGGAAGCGCAGATCGGCCTGCGACTGGCCGACGCTCTCGACACCGCAAAACATCCGAAAGCCGAGAGCTACGAACTGGTTCGCGTACTGGAGAAGGAACTGCTCGCTGCCGTCCCGGACGACGACGCCGCAGGCAAGGCGAAGGTCAAGAAGTATTATGAAATCCTGCGCGAGCGTATTTTCCGCGACCAGGTCGTCGATCACAAGCGCCGTCCCGATGGGCGCGCCTTTGATCAGATTCGCGAAATCTGGATCGAAGCCGGTGTTCTGCCGCGCGCGCACGGTAGCGCAATCTTCACTCGCGGTGAGACCCAGGCCTTGGTTACCACCACGCTCGGCACCAGCGACGACATGCAGCGTCTCGAAGGCTTCGAGGGCGAAGCCAAGAAGCGCTTCATGCTGCACTATAACTTCCCGCCATTCTCCGTAGGAGAAGTCGGATTCATGCGTGGCGCCGGTCGCCGCGAAATCGGCCATGGCGCACTCGCGGAACGTGCCATTTCGGCCGTGCTTCCGACCGAAGACAACTGGCCCTATGCGATGCGCGTCGTCTCCGACATTCTGGAGTCGAACGGATCGTCGTCCATGGCCACGATTTGCGGCGCCTCGCTCTCACTCATGGACGCTGGCGTGCCTTTGAAGGCTCCGGTCGCCGGGGTCGCGATGGGATTGGTGAAGGAAGGCGAGCAATACGCCATCCTGACCGACATTGCGGGCGCGGAAGATCATTACGGCGACATGGATTTCAAAGTTGCCGGAACCAAAGACGGCATCACTGCGCTGCAGATGGATATCAAGGTTGCCGGAATTACCCCGCAGATCATGCGCGAGGCGCTGGCGCAGGCGCAACGCGGGCGATTGTTCATTCTCGGAAAGATGGACGAGGTCATCACCGAAGGCCGCGGGAAGGTTTCGGCGTACGCGCCCCGTATCTACACCCTGCAGATTCCGGTGGACAAGATTCGCGACGTGATTGGGCCCGGTGGCAAGATGATTCGCAGCATCATCGAGCAGACCGGCGTGAAGATCGACGTGGAAGATTCGGGCAAAGTCAACGTAGCTTCAAACGATGAAGTCTCGGCGAATAAGGCTTTGCAGATTATCAGGGATCTAACGGCCTCAGCCGAGGTGGGGAAGACTTATCTCGGCAAGGTCAGCCGCTTGGCGGATTTTGGCGCATTCGTCGAAATTCTGCCGGGCTTGGACGGACTGCTGCACATCAGCGAAGTGGCCGAACACAGAATTAAGGATGTACGCGACGAACTAAAAGAAGGCGACCAGGTGCTGGTGAAGGTTCTGGCCGTCGAAGGCAATCGCATCAAGCTGTCCCGGAAGGCAATTCTGAAAGAGCAGCGCGCCAAAATGGGCGGAGCTCCTCCGCCTCCGGAAACGGGCGAAGCGGCAGAAGCAGCACCGTTGACGCCGCAAGGCGCACCCACGGCGGTAATCGAAGGCGGCGCGGATTTCGATGCTGAGGATGAGCCGAACTTCAACCGTGTGGATGGTGTGGTCGCGTCGGTAGAGGCGGGCGCGGCGCGTCCCGAAGGCGGGCGTGAAGGTCGTCCCGGCGGCGGTGATCGTGATCGCAATCGCCGGCGGCGCGGACGGGGACGCGGCCCAGGCGGCGGTCAGGGCGGTCACGGCGGTGGCCACTCCGGCGGTGGTGGGCGCGGCAGACGGTAGGATCAGTAGCCAGTATCAGCAACTTGAAGGGCCGCAGCGATGCGGCCCTTTTTCTCTTCAGTCCGCTACAGCCCCCGCGCGCCGTTTAGGGAAGATGTTGCCCACGCGGCGGATTTCGGCACCCACGAGTTTCAGCTTTTCCTCGATATTCTCGTAGCCGCGGTCCAGGTGATAAACGCGGTCAATGATGGTCTCGCCATCGGCGACCAGGGCAGCAAGCACGAGCGAGGCGGAGGCGCGCAGATCTGAGGCGAGGACGGCGGCGGCGCTGAGAGGAGTTCCGCCACGAACAATCGCGCGGCGGCCCTCAATTTTTATGTTGGCGCCCATGCGGACCAGTTCCTGCGCGAGCATGAAACGGTTCTCGAAAATATTCTCCGTGATGATCGAAGTTCCTGCAGCCTGCGTGGTTAGCGCCATGTATTGCGCCTGCATGTCGGTGGGAAAGCCGGGATATTCTTCTGTGTTCATATCGGCGGCTACGAGCGGCTGATCGCCCATGACACGGACCGAGTCGGCTTTCACGGAAGTCTTCACACCGGTTTCCCCGAGCTTTTGCAGGATGCCGGTAAGGTGCGCGGCATCGCATCCAGCAACGTTGACGTCCCCGCCGGTGAGCGCTCCAGCGATGATGAAGGTTCCGGCTTCGATGCGGTCTGGGATGATGCGGTGCCTGGCGCCATGGAGTTTGCTGACACCCTTCACGCGAATGGTGGACGTGCCCGCGCCCTGAATCTTGGCGCCCATGGCATTGAGTAGGGCGGCGAGGTCCGCGACTTCCGGTTCGCGCGCGCAGTTCTGCATGACGGTCTCGCCCTCGGCAAGCGTCGCGGCCATCAGCAGGTCTTCCGTGCCAGTGACGGTGATTCGGTCGAAGACAACTTCGGCGCCATTAAGCCGATCGCCTTTGAGAGGATCCGTCGTTGCCTCTACGTAGCCATGCTCCTGCGTGATCTTTGCGCCCAGACGTTCCAGACCTTTGATGTGCAGATCGATGGGACGGGCGCCGATGGCGCATCCGCCGGGCAGCGAAACTCGGGCGCGACCACAGCGGGCCACGAGCGCTCCCAGAACCAGCGTGGAGGCGCGCATGGTCTTGACCAGTTCATAAGACGCTTCTGGTGCGGCAAGCGTGCGGGCACAAATCGTGGTGCGGTGCTGAGCGCGTCCGTAGCCCAACTCGACTTCGGCCCCCATGGCGGCAAGCAGCTTGCGCGTGGTCTCGATGTCACGCACCTGCGGGATGTTTTCGAGAATCACCGGCTCTTCGGTGAGCAGGGCTGCCGCCATGCAAGGCAGTGCGGCGTTCTTTGCGCCACTGATGCGGACCGTCCCCAACAGGGGGTTACCGCCGCGGATCACCAGCTTATCCATGTCGTGATGAGTTCCTGAGAATCCCCGCGATGAACTTACGCAGACGGGGTGCTGCAAATATTCTAGCGGGGAAAGCGCGGACGTGGGGCGTGGAATTCGGAGCGGGAGTTCCGTTTGTAACTTCCCTCAACCCCGGCGCTGAACTCCTCCGCCTCTCACTTGAGCTTGGCGATCGCGATGGCTTTGCGCACCCGCCCGGAGGATTCCTCCAGTGCAGCCACCGCGCGAGCACGGCTGGCCCCAGCCTTGGCCATCACCGTGGCTACCCGGACGAGACCTCCAGCGGAGGCCAGGAGCTTGCGTGCTGCCCGTTGGTCGAGCCCGGCGGTTTTTTCCACAATGCTCACTCCACGTTCGATCAACTTCACGTTCTTCGGGCGGACATTGACCATCAGATTGCCGTACACATAGCCGAGACGGGTCATGGCTCCGGTGGAGAGCATGTTGAGAATCATTTTCTGCGCGGTGCCGGCTTTCATACGCGTCGAGCCGGCGACAACTTCCGCACCTACATCCGCAACAATAGCTATGTCCGCAGCTTTGCCAAGCGCTGTCCTCGGATTGCAGACGACGGCAACGGTTCTTGCGCCGTGAGCGCGTGCATATTCGACGGCGGCGATGGTGAAGGGCGTGCGCCCACTGGCTGCGATGCCTACGACCACATCTTTTTCGGTTGGCTTCTTCTTCGCGATGGCTTGACGGCCTAAATCTCTAGAGTCTTCGTCGGCTTCTACGGCCGCAGCCAGCGCTCTTGGGCCACCGGCCATGATGAATTGGGTCATGCGCGGATCAACGTCAAAGGTAGGCGGACATTCGACGGCGTCAAGGGCGGCGATGCGTCCGCTGGTGCCTGTGCCCACGTAGATGAGGCGCCCGCCTTCGGAGAGCGCTGTGGCGATCAGGTCGATCGCGTGCGCGATTTGCGGGAGGGAACGTTTTACGGCGGCTGCTACCTTGGCGTCCTCAGCATTGATGATGCGGGCGATTTCAAGCGTGGACTTGCGATCGAGATTGGCGGAGGCAGAGTTTGTTTTTTCGGTTCCGAGCCGGCGGAGTTCTATGCCGGTTTCCTCGTGATCCAAGCTTTTGCGATTCAAAGTCTTGCGTTTCAAGCGTTCATCCCCAGGGATTCAACCACGGCGTCGTGAAACACAGGACGTACCTGCTTGATTGCCTGGTTCTGGCAGTCAGGCCAGGTGCGGTTGGTTAGCAAAATTATAGAAAGTTGGCGGTCCGGGTCGATCCACAGGGATGTGCCCGTGTAACCGAGATGTCCGAAAGAACGGGATGAAAAATATTTCCCCGATTGCGAGGGCGTCGAGGGCGTGTCCCAGCCCAGCGCTCGGGAAGTGCCTTCTGGCGTGGATTGCCGATGCGAAAAGAGTTCAATGGTTGAAGGGCGGAGGATGGGACGTCCGCCGTTGAGCATGGCATGGGCGAAAATGGCCAGATCTTCGGCGGTGGAGAACAGGCCGGCGTGTCCGGCAACGCCGCCAAGCACGCTGGCGTTCTCGTCCTGCACCTCGCCTTGAATCATGCGGTGGCGGAAGCTGCGATCGTCGGCGGTGGGCGTGATGGAATCCTTCAAAGCAGGTGCGGGATTAAAGGTCGTGTGCGTCATGCCCAAGGGTCCAAAAACTTCGCGTTGGCAGAATGTTTCGAGGGATTCGTCGGCGAGATGCTCGAACGCGACGCCAAGGATGATGAAGCCGATGTCGCTGTATTCGGCGCGGGTACCGGGAGCGGCGGTCAGCGGTGTGATGAAAGCGGCTCGCAGAATCGCTTCGCGAGTCTGCGCACGCAGGAAGAGCTTTTCGTAAGCGGGCAGGCCGGAGCTGTGTGCGAGCAACATGCGCACGGTGACGTCGCGGTGGCGCTCGTCGTCTTCGATAAACGCGTCCATGAATTCAGGGACGATCGCAGCGACCGGCGCTTCGAGATTGAGCAAGCCGCGCTCGTAAAGGATCATGGCCATGGCGGTCGTAGCGACGACTTTGGTAAGCGAAGCGAGATCGAAGATGGTCGAGGTGGTCACTTCTGGCGAAGCCGGATCGTAGGTGAAGCGGCCGAGAGCCTTGTGGGCCACAAGTTCTCCGCGGAAGGTGACTGCGATCGAGCAGGCAGGGAAGGCGTGGTCTGCGATGGCCTTTTCCAGGATGCCGTAAGCGTCACGAAACCGATCGTCCTGCGCGACGACATTGCGCACCAGGAATGAGAATCCAGACTCTCGATTGGGCAGCGTCCGCTCCAAAGCTGTTTTGTGAACTGATGGGGTTATAGCAAACGCGGTGAACTGAAGCAAACGGGGAGTTACTCCAAGGGCATCGCTGCTGCCGTTCAGCCTTGAGCCGAATCTCCCGCGTCATGTAGAGTCACAGCAGACATGAAACTCGTAACGAAGAAACTGTTGCTCTGCACTCTTCTCTTTTCTGCCACTGCGTTTTCCCAGGCTCCGCTCGACTCGCGCCTCGTCGTTCTCGACCCCATCATCAACGACGCCATTGCCCAGCAACTGATTCCGGGCGCTGTCGTTGTCATCGGCCATGAGGGGCAGGTGGTTTATCGAAAGGCGTATGGCAGCCGCGCCATTGATCCTCAGCGCGAGGCGATGACGCTGGATACGGTGTTTGATTGTGCGTCGCTGACCAAAGTCGTCGCAACCACTACGGCGATCATGCAGTTGTGGGAGCAGGGAAAGTTTCGCATGAACGATCCAGTCGCAAAGTACCTTCCCGAGTTTGGGCAGAACGGAAAGCAGGATATTACGATCCGCCAGTTACTGGTGCACTACTCCGGCCTGCCCGAGGATCTCGACCTGATTAAGAAGTGGGAAGGCAAGGACACCGCGTATCACATGGCGTTTGAAATTGTGCCCGATCGCGCTCCAGGGTCGGCGTTTGTTTATAGCGACATCAACTTCGTTGTGCTGGGAGCGCTAGTGGAGCAGGTTTCCGGCGAGTCGCTCGATGCGTATGCGGCCAAGCACATTTTCCAACCGCTGGGCATGAAGGAGACGCAATACCTCCCTCCGCCGTCGTGGGAACCCCGCATCGCTCCAACCGAAGAAGACGAGAATGTTCACATGCTGCGCGGAGTGGTACACGATCCCACGGCTCGCCGCATGGGTGGTGTGGCCGGACATGCGGGATTATTTTCTACCGCGGATGATCTGGCGGTTTTTGCGCAGGCTTTACTCGATGGCGGGCGAGGCGTACTCACTCCGGCGACAGTTGCCAAGATGACTGCGCCGCAGCAGCCAGTAAATGGAACGGCAGTGCGGGGATTTGGGTGGGACATCGATTCTCCTTTTTCCACCAACCGCGGGGAACTGTTGCCGGTGGGAGGCTACGGGCACACCGGATTCACCGGAACTTCGCTGTGGATTGATCCGGCAACGAAAACGTATATCGTGCTGCTGACGAACGCGGTGCACATCAAGGAGAAGGGAAGCGCGGTTTCACTCCGAACCAGGGTGGGCACGACGGTGGCGGCGGCGCTGGCGCTCGATCCGGCGGAAGCGGAGAAGATGCGTGTGGCAGCCATCACCGGTTACAACGAAATGCAGACCGCCGCCCGCAAGCTGGCAGTGCGAAACGGAACCGTGAAAACGGGAATCGACGTGCTCGAGGAGACGAAGTTCGCGGTGCTGCATCCGCGCAGGGGCGGGGCTCCACGAAGCATTGGACTGCTGACGAATCAGACAGGCGTTGATTCGGAAGGGCGCCGGACAATTGACGTGCTGGCAAACGTGCCCGGGATTTCGTTGGACGCGATTTTCAGTCCCGAACATGGGGTGACAGGGACGCTGGATACGACGGACGTCAAGAATGCAAAGGATGCGGCGACCGGACTTGCAGTCTACAGCGTGTACGGGACCGGCGACGCTGCACGGCGTCCGCCGCTGGACGTGCTGAAGCGGCTGGATGCGGTGGTGATTGATCTGGCGGATGTGGGCGCGCGTTTTTATACCTACGAGACTACGACCGGATATTTTCTGGAAGCGGCTGCCAAGGCAGGGATTGAAGTAGTCATTCTCGACCGCCCGAACCCGATTACGGGGTCGTTTGTGCAAGGGCCGGTTTCGGATGACGGGCGGGAGAATTTTACGAACTACTTTCCCGAGCCAGTACGGCATGGCATGACGTTGGGTGAACTCGCAAAGATGTTCAATGCCGAGCGGCACATTGGGGCGCAACTCGAAGTGGTTACGATGGAAGGTTGGCAGCCGGGAGACTGGTTCGATTCGACTGGCCTGGCATGGGGGAATCCTTCGCCTAATCTGCGAAGTTTGACCGAGGCGACGCTCTATCCCGGGGTGGCGCTGATTGAGGGGACGAATGTCTCGGTGGGGCGTGGGACGGATACGCCGCTCGAAGTAGTGGGCGCACCCTGGATCAAGAGCCGGGAGTTGGCTGCTTACTTGAACGCGCGCAACATTCAGAGTGTCCGCTTCGTGCCGATTGTCTTTACTCCATCAACCAGCAAATTCGCCGGGGAACGGTGTGAAGGCGTGAACTTGATCGTCTTGGACCGGAACACTCTGGACGCTCCCGAGTTGGGGATTGAGCTGGCGTCGGCGCTGCTCAAGCTGTATCCAAACGACTTCAAACTGGATCGAATGGACGATCTTCTGGTCAATCAGGCTGTGTTCGAAGCGATCAAAGCCGGAGAGGATCCGCGACGGATCGCCGAGGACTGGCAAGAGCGGCTGGATGCCTTTGTGCGACTCCGGGAGAAGTATTTGTTGTACAAGTAACCGGGCAGTTTGCAGCCCTTCCTGGTTATGTCCTGCCATGCTTTCTTAAATTTAGGTACGAGACACGAGCAGCGAGCTACAATGACCATGACCCAGATTGGCCATGGCGAAAGTTCACGTTTTCAGCTAACTGGAACTCTGCTGGGCGCATCTGAGACTGCAAGCGCGTTACAAGATTATCCCTGACGAGGTAGGCCTTCGATGAGCATCCGTGCTGCTTCAATTTGGGTGTTGCTGCTGGGGGGAATCGCGGCGGCACAGACGACTTTGGCCCCAAACTCGGCTGCGCCTGCGGTGGAGTCTGAGAAGCCTATGCTGACCATCCCGGCGGGAACCAGGGTCCCGCTAACCCTGAAACAGGCGATTTCGACAAAGACGGCGAGAGATGGGGATCCGGTGTACGCGGAGACGGCCTTTCCGTTTGTGGTCAACGAGCGGGTCGTGATTCCGGCAGGAACCTACATCCAGGGAAGGATCACGCGCGTGCAGCGCGGTGGACACGTCAAGGGGCGAGCCGAGTTGCTGGTTCACTTCACCTCGATGATTTATCCCAGCGGCTATACGGTAATGCTCGGCGGTTCAGTGGAGAATACGCCTGGGACCGAGAAGACGTCGATGAAAGATTCAGAAGGGACGATTCGCCAGGACAGCGACGCCGCGAGGAAAGCCAGGGAAGCTGCGGGCGCGGCCACCACGGGCGCGGTGATCGGTGCGATAACCAATGGCGGCAAGGGAGCGGGGATTGGGGCGGGAATCGGAGGAGTCGCTGGGCTGGCGATAGGAATGCTGTCGCGCGGCGCCGACGTCAGGCTGGAGCCGGGGACTTCAATCGAGATGGAGATTCAGCGCGAACTGGCAGTGGATGCGAGCCGGATTTCTTCGCGGCATGAGGTCATTGTCCGCAACAGCGACTAGGGCCTGCAATCGTGCCGCTCAGGGTTGGACGCTCAGCCGGCGCGTCCGGTGGTTATGCCGTCGGGAAAGATGGGTCCGGCTCATGCAGGCGTTCTGCGTTGATGTCATCCCGCAGGCCCTCCCAAATATCGTCGGACATTTCCAGGTATACCTTGACGATCTCAGGATCGAACTGGCGACCGGACCAAAGTTCGATTTCCTTGCGGGCGGCAGCAAAAGTTTGCGCGCGACGGTAGGGGCGGTCCATGGTCATAGCGTCAAGGGTATCGGCGATCGAGAATATGCGCGCGCCGAGGGGGATCTGGTCGCCTTTCAGATTACGGGGATAGCCTGACCCGTCGTAGCGTTCCTGGTGTGCGTGAACAATCTCTGCCGCGTCGGCCAGGAAGGGAATTTTGCTGAGCATCTTATAGCCCAGATAGGCGTGCTCGCGCATGACGGCCATTTCGCCGTCCGTGAGCTTGCCGGGCTTGCCTAGGATCTCGTCCTTAATGGCCATCTTGCCGATGTCGTGCAGGAATGCGCCCCGGGCGATCACGTCGACCTCCTCTTGGGGCAGGCCCATTTTGCGCGCAATGGCGATCGTGTAAGCGGTGACACGACGGGTGTGGCCGAAGGTTTCGGCGTCCTTGAGGTCGAGCGCATCGCCCAGGGCTTCGAGCGTAATGTCGTAGGACCTCTTCAGGTCGGACAGCGCGGTGTTCAATTGCTGGGTACGGGCGTTCAATTGCTGGGTACGCGCGGCAACCAGCGCCTCGAGGTTAGTGCGGTAGTTATCGTTTTCGCGCTGGAGGCGGCGTTTCTCCAGGGCGCGTTTGACCGTGGCCAGCAGTTGCTCTCGCTCGAAAGGCTTGAGCAGGTAGTCGTATGCCCCATTGCGCAGCGCCATCAGGGCGGCCTGAATGTCGTGGACCGCAGTAACCATGATGATCGGCAGGTCAGGGTAACGTTCCTTGGCCTTCTCCAATAGAGTAGTCCCGTCCATTTCGGGCATCATCAAGTCGGACAGGACAAGATCGTATTCCTCACCGGATTCCAGAAGCGCGAGGGCTTCAACGCCATTGGCGGCTTGGCGAGTCTGAAAATGGGCCCCGTTAAGCATGGAGGAGACAATCTCGCGGATTGTCTCCTCGTCGTCGACCACGAGAATGAGGTCTTTAGCCATGTTTGTGAGTGTAATGTATCGCTCATTCTAGGCCAGGACTTCACATTCCGAAAGTAACCTCTTGGAGACGGAAATCTGGTAACGATGAGGTCCGAGCATGATATTCAAGAGCTTAGGAGTTCGTGCGTCTATCTATGAATCCTGCCGGGATATTCGGGAATTCGGTTGGCTTGTTTACCGTTCCTTGGTTGACGGCGCGGGAAACAGCCGCCCTGATCGTAGTGGTGGTCAGCCTGATCTTCTTTCGGGTCTTTCGCGAACGATGTCTATTGGTGTGGGGCGCGGGTTGGGTCGCGTATGGGGTGTTTCTGTGGATGGCGCGCGGAGGCGAGGTGCACGCCGCGTCCAGGTCGATGGAGGCATTCGCGCCGGCGGCCTTCGTGCTGGCCATGGGGTTATTGGGCGCGGCAGGGCTGATGGCGGCGCAAGCGCGGCACAGCCTGGCGGCGGTGCTGGCGGTCTCGTGGGTGCTCATGGTGTGCGCCGCCATGCATCCGCTTTATTTTCCGGATTTGAAAACCCTCGGCCTGGCGGTGGATGTAGCTTGCCGGTTGCTTGCTCTCGTGGCCGTCATAGAACTGCTGCGCTACCGGTTCGGGCATACCGGGGTAGGACCTTTCTTATTTGGCGCCGGCCTGCTGACCCTGAATCTGCACTGGCCTCCCTATACCAGCCGAATTCCGGGTGAAGGGTACCTGCTGGCGGAAGTGCTGTTCGCCGGAAGTATCTTGCTGGTGGTGTTGGATGACGCGCGGTTGCGCACCAACCGGCTGACGGCGCTGAACGAGTTGACGGTCACAATTGCGCGCAGCCAGAATCATGCTCCCATGATGCAGACCGCGCTGGAAAAACTGAAAGCCGTGGTGGGAGCCAAGGCGGCGTGGTTCCAGTTGATGGAGGGCGACCGTCTGGTGCCCACCCAGCATGTCGGCTTGTCACCGGAAGTTCTGCGAGCCCTGGGGCAAGCCGGGATCGAACAAGCCGCGACGAGGCCAGCCGAGAAGAATGAGATTCAGGTCCGCGTTCTCCAGGAAAACCGGGCGGCCGTGATTACACTCTCGGAGATGCCAGAGCCGGAGCAGGAACAACTGCGAAAGCGCGGCATTCATCACGTGATCCTGCTGCCGGTGCTGGGCAAGAAGTCGGTGATCGGGATGCTGTCGTTCGGCTGTTCGGGGAGCCGGCAGCACACTCGGGAAGAGCTGGATTTTCTGGAAACGGCGGCGCAGAAACTGGGTATTGCGATAGAGAATCTGCGCTTGCTGGAACAGGTGCTGCGTTCGCAGCGCCAGTGGATGAATACTTTCGATTCCATCCAGGATCTGATTCTGGCGCACGACACCGAGTTTCGAATTCTCAAGGTCAATCAGGCCCTGCTGCAGCGACTGGAGAAGGCGCCGGCCGATGTCCTGGGCAATCGCTGTGAAGACGTCCTGCCGCAAACCAGCGCCTGGGTTGGATGCCCGTATTGCGAACGCGGCTCGGAGATGGCCGAAGGATTAGATCCGTGTTTCGGCGGGCAATCGGTGGTTTCGACCTCATCCTATGCGGAGCAGGGAAGCCAGCAAAAGGGCACCATCCACGTGGTGCACGATACGACTGCGCGTCAAATGGCGGAAGAGAAATATCGGATGTTGTTCGAGCAGGTACAGGAAGGCGTGTTTGTAGCGACTCCGGAGGGCCAGTTGCTCGACTGCAACGACGCTTTTGTCACCATGCTCGGGTACGGCAGCCGCGACGAGTTGATGGCCCTCGATATGGGAAGCGTCCTGCACGCGGTGCCCGAAGAACGCGAGGCTTTCCTCAAGGAAATTGAGGCGCACAACTACGTACGCAACTTTGAAATTACAGTGCGGCGCAAGGACGGCATGCTGCTGGCGGTGGCGCAGAGCTGTTTTGCCAGCCGTGATGCCGATGGCCGCATTGCGCGGTATCAGGGCTTTGTGCTCGATATCACGGAGAAGAAGCGCTCGGAAGACGAGATGCGCCGGCGCAATCGCGAGCTGAATGCGCTCAACGCCATGGCCGTTATCGCCACCCAATCGTTCGATCTGGATGAAATTCTGAACCTCACCCTGCGCCAGGTGATTTCGCTCTTTGGGGCGGAAACCGGCTCGGTCTATCTGGCCGCGGAACCCGAGGGCACCTTCCGGCGCCGGGCGGGTTGGGGTCCGCGCAGCGAGGCGCGCGTGCGCATGGCCGAAGTCGTCTTTCCGGAAGGTCTGGGTGACCTGGTGATGCGCTCGCGAGCGGAAGTGGTGACGCAGGATTTTATGCCGCATCTGCCACCGGCGGTGGTCGAGTTTGTGTGCGCCGACCGCTTGCCCTATTGGATCTGGGTAGTGCTTTGGAGCAAGGACAAACCTATCGGCATCATGGGTATTGCCAGTAAGGAAGACCGGCATTATTCCAGCAACGATGAGAATCTGCTGGTCGCCATCAGCCGGCAACTGGCCACCACGGTCGAAAAGGTGCAACTCTACGAGGAAACGTGCCGCGCCTACGAAGACTTGCGGCGGACGCAGGAGCAACTGCTGCAGAGCGAGAAGATGTCGGCAGTCGGCCAGTTGATTTCCGGTGTGGCGCACGAATTGAATAATCCGCTGACCGCAATCCTCGGTTACGCGCAACTACTGGAAGGCGCCGGCCTCGATGACCGTTCCGCCGATTATGTGCGCAAGCTGTTCAAGCAGGCCCAGCGCACGCACCGGGTGGTGCAGAACCTGCTTTCCTTTGCCCGGCAGCGCAAGCCGCAGAAACAGGAAGTGGACTTGCGCAGGGTTCTGGAAGAATCGCTCACTCTCCGCGAATACGATTTGAAAGTCAATAACGTCACGCTCGAACGCGAAATCCCCGAGAACGTGCCCTCGGTGCTGGTCGATCCGCATCAATTGGAGCAGGTCTTCCTGAACGTCATCAACAACGCACTCGATGCCATGGTGGAGCACGGCACCAGCGGCGTGTTGAGAGTGCGCGTTTTCAAGAAAGACGCCTTCGTGTGCGTGCAGTTCGACGACAGCGGTCCCGGATTCAAGGACCCCAATCGCATTTTCGATCCGTTCTATACCACCAAATCGGTGGGCAAGGGCACTGGACTGGGGTTGAGCATTTGCTACGGGATCGTCAAGGAACATGGCGGGGAAATCGTGGCGCGCAACCGGGAAGAGGGCGGCGCGACTATTGAGGTCCGTTTGCTGGCCAGCGAGAAGCCCGCGCTGGCGGAGGCCGTAACCTCCCCGCGGCGAGAGTCGCTGCTGAAAGGGCGCGTGCTGCTGGTCGAAGACGAAGAAGCGGTGCTGGAATTCGAACGAGACGTATTGGTCGGTGCCGGAGCCGAAGTCACAACCTCGATCAGCGTGGAGGATACGCAGGAGCGGCTTCGCCAAAGCTCTTTCGATGTGATTGTGATGAACGGTCGCATGCCGGGCGGATCCAGCCCGCGCGAGATCTACGACTGGATCGCAAACAATCGGCCGGGTATGGAAAAAGGGTTGCTGTTCACGTTTTCCAGTGTGACCGACGCCGAGACCCGAACTTTCCTGCAGGAACAGAACGTGCCTTCGCTGGCCAAGCCATTTGAGATCGCGGACCTGATCTCGCAGGCGCGCGCGCTGAGCCAGAGGGAAGGGGAAGCGGCAAAAACCTCGGCGGCAGGCGCCGGAGCCTAGACACAGCCAGGTCTCCAGAAGTTTTCCTTTCTAAAGTTGGCCCTTCAACTCCCGCATCATTTCCGCAATCAATTTCTCGTTGCGCCGGTACCAGCGCCAGTGGCCCTCTCTCTTCGCTTCCACCACGCCGGCCTTTTCCAGGATTCGCATGTGATGCGAGACGGTAGGCTGCGCCAGCTTTACACGCCTCTCGATATCGCCAGCGCAGAGACCGGTTTCCTTGTCGATGGAGCATCCGCCTTTTTCTTTGAGCGCGTCGAGGATCCGGCGGCGAGTGGGGTCGGCAATAGCGTGCAGGAAACGATCAAGATGGGGAGCGGCTTGAGCCATCATCACTTTTTCACAATCGGATTGTAGCCATCGCTGATGAGGCGGGCGCGCACGGCGTCGGCCTCCCTAAAGTCGGCGTAAGGTCCGACCTGAACCCGATAAAACTTGTCGGTGGAAGTATTGGGAACGGTGAAGGCCGGATACTGCTTCTTCTGGAGAGCCTCGACCAGCGCATCGGCGTCTTCCTGGCGGGTGACGGCGGCAACCTGTACGTAGTAACTGCTGGTCATTGATGGTGCCGCCGCGGTTGCGGCGTCTGCGGCGGCGTTTGCCGGCGCGCCCGCCGTTGGCGCCGCCGTGGTTGCGGCCATCTTCGAATCCTGGGGCAACGCGGTGTCAGCCTTCTTCTCGCCGACCGCCTTGTAGAAGCCAAAATCGCTGGATGAAGATTGCGGCGTCTGGGAGCCGTCGTTCTTTGCCGGCGAAGGCCGAACGACGGTTGCCGGAGTTGCGCTGGGCGCGCTCAGCAGGCTGCCCGCAACTGCCATCGTGGTTTTTCTGCCCAGCGAAAAGCCGATAGCAAAGAAAAAGGCGCAGACCAGGACAAAGGCGAAAAAAATGGCCAGCATGCGGCCGGTGCCAAGCGTGATCTCAGTATCCTGCTGCTCCGTGGGCATGTTGAGTAGTGTTGACCTCTACTTTCCCGCCGACGCCGCGGGTGTCGGCACATTCGCCAGCATCTTCTGAATGCCGGAATAGAAATCGACCGGCACAGGGAAAACGACGGTAGTGTTTTTCTCGACGCCAATCTCGGTGAGCGTTTGCAAATACCGCAACTGGACGCTGACCGGTTCGGTGGACAACAAGTGCGCGGCGTCCACCAGGCGCTGGGCGGCCGAGAACTCGCCTTCGGCGTGGATGATCTTCGAGCGCTTTTCGCGTTCCGCCTCGGCCTGCTTGGCCATGGCACGCAACATGGACTCGGGCATATCCACCTGCTTGACTTCCACGTTCGCAACCTTCACGCCCCAGGGCGCAGTGTGCGTATCGAGGATGCTTTGCAGGCGCAGGTTAATCTTGTCGCGGTGCGCCAGCAATTCGTCGAGTTCCTGCTCGCCTAGCACCGAGCGCAGAGTCGTCTGGGCAAACTGCGAAGTCTGGTACACGTAGTTGGAAACCTCGACCACAGCTTTGTTCGGATCCACCACGCGCAGGAAAATGACCGCATTCACTTTCAAAGTGACGTTGTCGCGAGTAATGATGTCCTGCGGCGGAACTTCGAGCGCTTCCTGCCGCAGCGAAATGCGCACCATGCGATCAACCGGAGCAAAGACCAGAATAATGCCCGGGCCCTTGGCGTGCCCGAGCAAGCGGCCGAGTCGGAAGATGACGCCGCGCTCATATTCGGCCAGAATCTTGATGGAACTGAGCAGATAGATGACGATGATGACGATGGCAACGGTGACCACGGGGAACTCCGGCATAGATGCCTCCAGGCATATTGTGATACAGAGTATGAGCGGATTGTAGCGCACGCGAGCGTTTGCGGGCTGTGAGGAATGAGCCAGCAGAGTGTCCAGGATGATGCGGGGCTCGATTGCAGTTCGCAGTTCTTAGTTAAAACTCGCGGCCGGGTGCCCCATCCTTGCGCGATTTTTGCGCAAGGGTGGGATTCCACGAAAGCGTCCCGCTTGGAGTTTCCCGCTGGATGGGTCACCTTTCGCCGGTACCGCCAGAACAGCGGCCGGCCTATTGCGGTAGCAAAGGGTACCCCCCCAGTCTTTTGGAATCAAAGACTTAGGAGGGCAATAAGAGTTGGATTGGAGTTGGATGCAGTTCCTCAGGCTAAAGCCGTCGGAATTGGGCGGCCAGATCGCAGCGGTGACCCGCTCCACCCCATCACGCCAAAACCGGGCGTGCTGGGGACCCCGGCGCTGCGCCGCCCAAAATCGTACCCAAGTCCTACGCCATCGCTGGTTTCGCCGCAGTTACAGGATCGACTCTTAGCGTTAGTCCATCGACCTGGCGCACTACGACACGTTCTCCGGCGGGAATCGGGATTGTGGAGACGGCGTCCCACAGCTCGCCGTGGACGAAAACTTTTCCGGCAGGCGCCAGCGCACTTTGAGCAATTCCGATTTCGCCGATCATACCTTGTTCGCCGGTGACAATCTTGTTGCGGCGGGAGCGCACGACAATGCTCATCAGGAAGACGGTGATCAGTCCGATTGGGATGCTAACGGCGAGCGCGGTGGCGAGATGAACGCGCATTTCGGGGATGGGCGCGTCCACAAGAAACAATCCGCCCAGGGTCAATAGGACAATCCCGCCGGTGGTGAGCACGCCGTGGCTGGCGAACTTGGCCTCGGCGGCGAACAGGGCAAAGGCTCCTATGATCATGGCAATGGCCGCGAAGCGCACGGGCAACAGGTTCAAGGCGAACGCCGCTAGAAGAATAAAGACCACACCCACGGTTCCGGGAATGACCGCGCCGGGATGGTTGAATTCGGCGTACAGCGCCAGCGCACCGATCGCCAGCAGAATGAACGCGACGTTCGGGTCCATGATGTAGGTGAGGATGCGCTCCTTGAGCGTCATCCGGTAGTCGCGGACAGGCTGGTCGGCCAAGCTGAGGGTGACGGCCGTACCGTTGAATCGCTTGAAGCTCTTCCCGTCTAGCTGGCGAAAAAGATCCTGCTCGTTGGGAGCGATGTATTCGATCAGCTTCTTGTCGAGCGCTTCCTGGTCGGTAAACGACTTTGACTCGCGCACAGCGCTCTCGGCCAGTTCGACATTGCGGCCGCGTTTGGCGACGACAGAACGCATCAGGGCAGCGGCGTCGTTCTCCATCTTTCGCTTCATCTCGTCGTCCATTTTTTCGCCGCCCAGGATGACGGGATGCGCCGCACCGGTATTGGTTCCGGGAGCCATGGCTGCTACGTCTCCGCATTCGAGAATGAAGAAGCCGGCGGATGCGGCACGGCTGCCGCTAGGGGTCACATAGATGATGACCGGAACCGGCGAGGCCACGATTTTTTCGATGATTTCTCGCGTCGAATCAACCAGCCCGCCGGGGGTGTTGATCTCGATCAGGACGGCTTGGTCGTGGTTGGCGGCTGCCAGATCGAGTGCGCGGCCAATGAATTCGGCGGTGACGGGCTGAATGGCGTCGTTGATTGCGATCTTCAAGACGTCAGCGGAGGAAAAGGCGGTGAATAGAAAGAGAACCGCGAACCAGCAGGCCGCATGGCGAAGGCCGAGTTGCCGCGGCCACCGGCAAGAGCCGAGCTTCGCTCGGCTTGGACGGGCGAGGGCGCCCGTCCCCACACGGACATTCGTCTCTACACGAACTTCGCTGAGAGCTGATAGCTGATAGCTGATAACTGATTTCATGGCTGCGCTTTCTCCGCGAGCTTGGCTGCTAAGGTGCGCTTTAGATCCTGGCCCGCTGGATTACCGGGCTCCAGTTGCAGCGCCCGATTGATGTTCTGGGTGGCTGCTTCTATTCTATTTTCTCTCAAATCGAGGCGGGCAAGAACCAGATACGCCTCGGCCGACTCGCGAATTCGGAGAGACGCTTCGGCCTGGGCGCGGGCTTCACGCGCGTCACCGCGGGCGTCATAGACTTCGGCGAGAGCGGTAAGCGGCGCAGTGCTTGAGGGATCAACCGCGGCGGCGTGGCGAAATTCGCCCTCGGCTTCGATCGAGAATCCGTGGGCCAGAAGTTCTTTGCCGAGTTCGACATGAAAGCGCGCGTGGGTGCGGGGATCGGATCGGGCAAAGCGCTCCTCCGCCCAGCTTCCCATTTGTGTGGTCAACTGGCGGAAGGCTTCTTCGTCGTAGTTGCGCTTGATGCGTTCCAACGGGATCCTGGAAGTCGCACTGCTCGGGACGACACTTCCAGCAGTCGACATCAGGGAGTCCAGCAACATTTTGCTCTCGGCGTCGTTGGGGTGATGATCGAGCGCCGCGTGCAGTTCGCGGGCGGCGCCGGCGCGATCGCCAGACTGGGTAAGCGTTACTCCCAGGTTGAAGTGATAGTCAGCGTCACTGGGATCGTTCTGAATCGCTCGCTCAAAATAGTCAGCGGCCTTTTTCTGGCCGCGGCGGGCAGCGACTACTCCGAGATTGTTATAGACCTCGGCCAGAGGCAGGCGCGCGGCGACGAACTCAAAGGCGCTTTCGGATTTCGCGAAGTCTCCATGGGCGTAGGCGGCGAGACCGAGATAGAAATTTGCCTCGCGGGCGACGGCGGAAGACGGCGGGATTTGACTCAGGGCAGCGATGGCCGGTTCGTACGCGCGCTGGGCATAGTAGGTTTTGCCCAGTTCCAGCCAGGCTTGCGCATAATCCGGATTGAGGCGGACGGCTTCGCGAAAGCGCTGCACCTTTTCTTCGGCCGGAGTCGCGAGCAGGCCGCGAATGTAATTTTCCAGAGCGTCCAGGCGCACGGGAGCAACACTCGAGACGTACTTGTCCTTCGGAACAGAAAAGTCAGTGCGGATCAAGCGCAGCAGATCCCAAGCCAGTGCGGATTGCAGCGCGCCGAGATCGGCCAGCGGCGCGGACTCGGTCACAGCGTGCGAAAGCCTCTCCGCGCGCATGTCAAGCAACTGCGCGCTAGCGGTCAGGCGCGTGCCGTCATAACTATAGGAGCCGAGCACGGCGTAATCGACATCCATTTGCTCAGCGAGCCGGTAGAGCGTGGCGCGCGACGCATGCATGCCGGCGGGAATGCCCTGGCGATCGTAGGCTCGAAGGCGTTCATCGCGGCTGGCTACGTACAGCACCGGGGAATCGAGCTGCTCGTAGAAAGTTTCAGGGAAGGATTCGCCGAGCCATTCCAGACCTGGGGTCGGAGAAGCGTTCTCGAAGGGAATCACGACCGCAGTGTGTCCGGCAACGATTTGTCCGAGAACGATTTGGCCAGAAGCAGGCGTGTCCTGGGCGCGAAGCGAAGGGGAGAGCAGCAGCGAAACCACAAAGACTAGAACAGCAGCGTGTTTCACGACAAGTTGATTATATCGGCTGGAAGAGGCTGTATCACGCCCGCCGCTGAACTTGGGGTTCTGCTGGCCGCCCGTCCTCTTTATCCGGTCGTGACTGGAGTTCGATCCAACCGGGCAGTTCGTTGCTGCCGGTGATGAGGCGGGCGCCGCGTTCGTAGGTGAGATACGACCATGCCCACTGGATCATGACCAACACGCGATTGCGGAATCCGATCAGGAAAAAGATGTGGACGAACAGCCACGCCAGCCAGGCAAAATAGCCGGATAATTCGAACTTGCCGAACTGAGCGACGGCGGCGGCGCGGCCGATGGTGGCGAGGCTGCCTTTGTCGTGATAACGGAAATCGCGGCGCGGTTGATGTTCCAGATCGCGGGCAATGGTTTCCGCAACCCAGTCTCCTTGCTGGATCGCGACCGGCGCAACTCCGGGGAGCATCTTGCCGTTCTCGTCCTGAAGCGCTGCGAGGTCGCCAATCACGAATACTTCCCGATGTCCGGGAATACTGAGGTCAGGTCGGACGAAAACGCGACCGGCGCGGTCGACGGGAACACCCAGCTTTCGGCCCAGAGGTGAGGCGGCAACTCCCGCTGCCCATAACACGACTGGGGCGGCAATCCTTTCGCCGCCGACCCAAACCGCTCCGGGCGCAATGCGTGTGACCATTTGAGAGGTACGAACCTCGACCCCCAGGCGTTTCAGTTGGTCTTCAGCTTTGCGGGAAAGTTCTTCCGAATAGGCCGCCAGAACCCGCGGGCCACCTTCGATGAGCAGGATGCGGGTTTGCTTCGGGTTGATCTTGCGAAATTCGTGGTTCAGGGCGTGGCGCGAGATTTCGGCTAGCGTGCCTGCGAGTTCGACGCCGGTGGGGCCGCCTCCGATGACCAAAAACTGAAGGGGAGATTCGCCTTGCACGTCGTTGTTGGCAGCCTGCCGCTCAGCGAGTTCGAAGGCCAGCAGAACGCGGCGCCGGATCTCGAGAGCGTCTTCAATCGTCTTGAGACCGGGCGCCAGTGGCTCCCATTCCGGGTGGCCAAAGTAGGCGTGGGTCGCACCGGAGGCGATGATCAGAAAGTCGTAATCAAACACCTGCTCCTTGGTAATGACTTGCTTCTGCTCCAGCTTGAAATCGACCACTTCTTCAAGCAATACTTCAACATTGGAGTGGGCTCTAAGTATCCAGCGGATAGGTGCGGCTATTTCGCCGGGAGAGAGGCCAGCGGTCGCGACCTGATAGAGCAGCGGTTGGAAGGTGTGGTGGTTCTTCCGGTCAACGACCGTAACCTGAACGGGGAGCCGTCCGATCTGCCGGGCGGCGGTCAGGCCGGCGAATCCGGCACCCACGATTACCACTCTCGGTCTCGACTTGCTGGGCATCTACAATAGAGATTCACAAAGTGGCGGTTCAGACGAAAACTTTTCCAGCAGTACCGGCCGCGATTCCCTTGGCCTTGAAGGTCCGGAGCCTTCCGGTTCCGACTGTCTATCGCCGGCCCTTTGTCTGGGCCCAGATCGTCATCGCATTTCTGTTTCTGGAGTTTGCGCTTTGGGAGCCACGGCTGGAGACCCGGAACCGCTGGATCGGAATGGCGACGATTGCGATACTGGTGCTGGTGCTCATTGATCGCGCATCGCTGGAGCGGCTCGGGCTCCGGTTACCGAAGACGTTCGGCGCCAGTGTGGTGCTGGGGATCAGTTTTGCGACGGTCGTTTTTCTGGTCGCCATGGTGCACTGGGCTGGCGGCCAGGTTCCGGAGAATCCGACGTGGCCCAGCCTGCACTTGATGTGGCAATACTTTGTCTGGGCGCTGATCCAGGAATTTATGGTGCAATCGTTCTTCTTTACGAGGTGCGAAGAACTGTTCGGGGGTTCGGCGGCGGTGTGGGTTACGGCAACACTGTTTGCCGCCGCTCACCTGCCCAGTCCCATTCTGACGACTTTCACCCTGGCGGGAGGGCTGTTCTTCTGCGAGATGTTTCGCCGCTACCGCAGCATCTATCCCATCGGCATCGTGCACGCAATCCTGGGGCTAACCATTGCCGCGACCATGCCGGATAGCCTGCTGCACCATATGCGGGTGGGGATTGGGTATCTGCATTATTGAGAGCCAGGTTTCAAGGTTTCAAAGCGCGAAGCGAGCAGTGGCGGTTTCTTTGAAACCTTGAAACTCTGCAACCTTGAAACCTGTACACTGCTTCTTCACACTTCGATGCCTTCAGCGCAGCCCACTTCGCGAGCCCTGCGTTTTCTTCTGCCTTCGGTCCGGGACATCATTTTCCTTTTCCTTTTCTGGTCGTTGCTGGCGGGGCCATTGTCGAATCGGCCGCTGGGCGATGCGGATATCGGCTGGCATATCCGCACTGGCGAGGGGATTCTGGCGATGCACTCGCTTCCTCGCACCGACCCGTTTTCTTCCACCATGCAGGGTCAGCCCTGGTTTGCCTGGGAATGGTTGTACGACCTTCTGCTCGGGATTCTCCATCACGCCTGCGGATTGAACGGAGTGGTCTGGCTTTGCGCCTTGCTGGTAGCCGCGATCTTCGCGATGCTGCTTGCGCAGTTGGTGCAGCGCGGCACAGGCCTGCTTTTGGGGGTTGTGCTCATGCTGCTGTCGGAGGCAGCCTCGACCATTCATCTCTATGCGCGTCCGCATATTGTGAGCTGGCTTTTTTCTCTGCTCTGGTTTGTTGCTCTGGAAAAATGGGAGCGGTGGGAAGGTCGGGAGCACGGGCAGCCGCCACGCTGGCTACGCTGGTTCTTTCCCGCCTCGATGTTACTGTGGGTGAATCTGCATGGCGGATGGCTTTTTGGAATAGCGCTGCTCGGAATCTACACCTTCGCCGCATTGGTCGAGAGCTGGCGCACGCCGGAAGCGTTTGCTGCGATTCGCGCCGCGCATCGGGCTCGCGCCATGGCCTGGGCCTGGGTCGCCTCGGCGGTGGCGACGCTGATGAATCCCTACGGTTGGCGACTGCACGCGCATATCTATCGCTATCTGACCGATCGTTACCTGATGAACCGCATCGATGAGTTCAAATCGCCTGATTTTCACAGTTGGGCGCCGCGCTGTTTCGCCATCATCCTGATGCTTACGCTGATCGCGTTTTGGGGTAATCGTCTTTCGGACGCGGGCAAAAAGCTGCGGTTCAGTCACCTGCTCATTGTGCTGCTGGCGGCATACGCGGGATTCTATTCGTCGCGCAATCTCCCGGTTTCGTCGATGCTGCTGGTGCTAGTGGCCGGGCCCATCCTGTGGGAAAACTTCGTTTCGCTGTCGGATAAACCAGGCGTTTGGCGCTGGCTGCGCAACGGCGCGGCTCGAATTTCAAGCTTCTCCAAGCGCATGGGCGCGCAGGAAATGGAGCTTCGCGGACATCTGTGGCCGGTAGTTTCGGTAGCCTTTGCCTTCGCGATTTGTCTGCAAGGAGGATGGCTCGGCTCGCGGCAGCTGATTCATGCGCAGTTTGATCCGCAGAAGATGCCGGTTGCGGCGGTGACTTTTCTGGAGAAGGAATCCCAGGGAAGCGCGCCGAACCCAGACCCAGTTTTCTCGACCGATGCCTGGGGAGGCTATCTCATCTATCGAATCAACCCCGGGCGCATGTATCCCGGGCGGAAAGTTGTTGTCGATGACCGGCACGATCTCTACGGCTCGGACCGGATTCGCCAATACCTGATCCTGGCCCAGGCGGAGCCGGGATGGCAGGGCGTGCTCGAAAAGTGGCAGATTCGGACTGCGCTCTTGCCCACCGGGTCGACACTAGCGAACCTGCTCCGCGAGCTTCCGCAAGATTGGCGAGTGGCTTACGAAGACAAAGTTGCGGTGGTGTTGGAGAGGCATTAGATGCTGGGCGAAGCGTCGACAGCGGGTTCGTTTCTGCTGGTGAGTGCTAACGCCTGCTAACGTCAGTTTAGCCGCCACGATGACCTGAAATGATTGCAGAAAATCGTTGTTTTCGCCACGGCGGGCGGTAAGCAATAAATACTGTGACTGTCGGGCTGCTGACGCGCTATGAAGATGAAAACCCGGTGGGTAGCCTCCGTTTCCTGTAACGCTTGCCGACCCCGTGATCATAAAACCAGTCGTAGTGGGAGGTTTGTAGCTGGCGCTGGGGCAGCCAGACTCGGGTTGCGGCTTTCCACCTCCGCCACGACCTATCAGCATGGAAACCGTGCTCCGTCGCACCCAGCTAAAGCCAGCGTCACCCCGTCAGCAGAATAGTGCCCAAGAAGCGCTTGCGGCGTATCACTTGCATGGCCTTTATCTGCTCCGGTCGAGGGCGCAATACTTCACTGCCGCTGCGCCCTAATCACTGCCCGTGCCCGGCCGTCCAGTTCAGTCCCGGTCTTTGTCACACTATTCAGGTTCCTTGGGAAGCCGAACGACCCCGTGGATCGGCTGCGGTCCGAAATGATTTGTTGCCTGGGATGGGCCGGTCGAGAGATTCGTAAACACCAGCGTGATGTTCGAAATCTCGAGGTTTGGGCCGCCCCCGAGGCAGACCTGAAGCGGCACTGGCCCGGTAAAGGGAGATCCTCCATTTCCCGTTACATCCGCCATTCCGTTCACCTCCAGAACCCAAGTGTAGGTAGGGAAGGGAGTGATGCCCGTCGGGCAATCGGTTTGAGGCGGGTTCCAAACTAGCGTCGCGCCCTTCATTGTTATGTGGTGCGTGTGCTGGTGTCGGGAGTCGGTGCTGAACCCAGAGCCGGATCCTAAATCGGAAAACTCCATCGTCAGAGATGCCGAAAAATCTGCCCTTCCGAGCGGTTGCAGGCTCAAGGACCACGGGCCGCGAAGTTCCCACGGACCGGCTGTCGGGTTGGCTGACAGTGGATAGTCATTGATCACGCCACTGTAGTGCGTGCGCGGCCAATCTTGCGCCGCTGCACTTGTCCCTAGCGCGAGCACGAGAACCCACGCCCCTACCAACCAGAAGAAAGTTTTGCAGTGCATAGTCGCCTCCAGAATTTTTTTGGAACACCGCTCTTGTTGAGCGAATCAACGCCGCGCCGAAAGTCCCACCCGAGATTAAGGGCGGGCTGGCCGGCGCACTTGCATTCCGGCGAGCCGTAGCCCGACACGCCACGCACACACTGAGTGATCGAAGGACATTGAGCAAGCGGCAATGAACGGAACGAGCCGTTTGTGGTCAAATACCGTGTTTTGCCGTTACCATCCCGGGCGTTACAATCGGTGCGCTCGCCTCCTGACAGCTAACAGGAGAGCCCAAATGACCGAACCGACCCTCGACAAATCGCTGTCCGAGATCCCGTCCGAGAGTCGCCTTGATTCGTGGAAGGAGATTGCCCTCTACCTGCACCGGGATGTGACGACCGTCCAGCGCTGGGAGAAGCAGGAGGGGATGCCTGTCCACCGGCACCTGCACCATAAGCGAGGCTCCGTCTACGCCTTGAGTTCCGAGCTCGATGCCTGGCGGCAAAGCCGCAAACTTCGTTTGGACGAGGTACAGGAGCCAGTCCTGGAAGCACCGGCGGATTTGGATGGTCAGCAAACGACTCTTCCGGGAGGACGTCGCTGGTTTGTTCATAGCGCTGCGGTGGTGATACTCGCCGCACTGCTTACGCTTGTCTACGTCGCAACACGGAGCCGCGCAGGGGATGCGGGCCGACCCAAAATTAGATCTTTGGCAGTCCTTCCCTTGCAGAACTTGAGTGGAGATCCATCGCAGGATTTCATCGCCGACGGTATGACCGAGGAACTCATCGGACGCCTTTCCAGAATTCACGGATTACGGGTCATTTCCCGTACTTCGAGTATGCACTTCAAGAACACGCAGCTTGCATTGCCAGAAATTGCCAGGATGCTCGCGGTCGATGCGATTGTTGAAGGGTCGCTGGTGCGAGAAGGACAGCAGATCCGTGTGCACGCCCAATTGATTTGTGCCGCGACGGATGAGCATATTTGGGCGGGAGAATACCAACGCAACTACGAAAGTATTCTCGAAGTGCAGGGGGAAGTCGCTCGGAGTATCGTTGAGCAGATCGCACTGAATCTCAGCCCTGAAGAGCGGGCGCGTCTGGCGGGACGTCCGGTCGATCCTCAAGCTTACGAGAATTACCTGAAGGGCCGTTACTACTTCAGCCAGCGAACCGAGGATGCCCTCCACAAAAGCATTGCGTCGTTCCAGCAGGCGATCACGAGCGACCCCGGCTATGCTCCGGCCTATAGCGGGCTGGCGGAGGCCTACGCCATGCTCGGATTCCGCGGCGGTCTGCCATCGAAAGATGCTCTGTCGGGTGCCAAGAAAGCAGCTCTGAAAGCGATCGAACTGGACAACTTATTGGCGGAACCGTATGCTTCTCTAGCGTTCATCGCGGAGACCTATGATTGGGACTGGCCCGGCGCCGAGAGAGAGTACAAGCGGGCTTTGGAATTGAATCCAAGTTACGCCCAAGCTCACAACTGGTATGCCGGTTATCTCACCTACACAGGACGATTCAATGAGGGAATCGCTGAGGCTATGCGTGCACGGGAACTCGACCCTTTGTCCCTGCCTCTGAACAACGCTCTGGCGGGAAGATTGGCGGCGGGAGGACGTTATGACGAGGCGCTCGGGCAAGTGCAGCGAACCTTGGAACTGGATGACCACTTTGCCCCGGCTCACCAGACTCTGGGCTGGATATACCTGCATAGCGGAAAACAGAAGGAAGCCATTCGAGAGTTTCAACATGCGCTGGAACTCTCCGGAGCGGAGGATACGGATATTCAGCTGGACCTGGGTTTTGCCTGTGCCGTGTCGGGGCAGCGGGA
>Ga0326728_10004800_pt1 | contig 39347 bp, 32 predicted proteins | sample MB3enrmetagenome_FD_207602 | JGI IMG/M metagenome (GOLD analysis project Ga0326728, IMG submission 207602) | Lab enriched peat soil microbial communities from McLean, Ithaca, NY, United States - MB31MN | ecosystem: Environmental > Terrestrial > Soil > Wetlands > Peat | place: USA: New York... | reverse complement strand
TACGACAAGTGGTACGACAAGTCAAAGGGCGCCAAGCCGGCCAACCCCGCCACCGCCGGCCGTTGCAGCGCTTTCGTCGCCACAGGGAGCTACACCAAAGACGGCGGAGTGGTGATCGGGCACAACAATTGGACCAGCTATGCAACCGGCGAGCGGTGGAACATCGTCTTCGACATCGTGCCGGCGCATGGCAACCGGATGCTGATGGACGGCATGCCCGGCCTGATCCACAGCGGCGACGATTTCGGCGTGAACTCGGCGGGGATGGTCATCACCGAGACCACCATCAGCGCATTCGACAGCTTCGACCCCAACGGCATTCCGGAGTTCGTGCGCGCGCGCAAGGCCATGCAGTACGCCGGCAATATCGACGATTTCGCGCGCATCATGCGCGAGGGCAACAACGGGGGATACGCCAATACCTGGCTGGTGGCCGACCGCAAAAACAACGAGGTGGCCAGCCTGGAACTGGGGCTGAAGAATACGCCCCTGCTGCGCACGAAAGACGGATTCTTCGTGGGCTCGAATTTTGCGGCCGATCCCACGCTGATCAAGGAAGAGACCAAGTTCGACGCCACCGACAAGGGCAACAGCGAGAACGCGCGGCACGCGCGGTGGTTGGGGCTGATGCGGCGATACAAGGGCAGGATCGACGTGGCCGTGGGACAGAAGTTCCTGGCGGACCACGTGGACAGCCTGGACGGCAAGGTTGCGCCCAGCGAACGGACGTTGTGCGGGCACATAGACCTGACGCCGCGAGGGATGGGGACGTGGCAGGCTCCGTATGCGCCGGCCGGCGCGGTGCAGAACAAGGTGACCGACGGGGCGGGCGCGGCCAGGATGTCCATAACGGCCGCACTGGGCCATGCCTGCGGGCTGAACTTCAAGGCGGCGGAACATCTGGCCAGACATCCCGAGTTCGATTGGACGCGGCCGGGTCTGCGGGACATGAATGCCAGAGGGTGGGCGCGCTTCACCGCGAAATAGGCGAGGCCTCATTCCGCTGTAGGGCAGGCTGGCAGCCTGCCCCACCAACTCCCCTCAGCCCGATAGTATCCATCGGCCAGCGGGGGAGTTAACGAAATGAAATATTGTGGTCCCTAATTCAGAGGCCGTATCCTTTTTGCAGGCGCGATGCACGCGCGCGAACCGGATCACATGGCCTTACAGATCGAACACTCGAACTCTCCGGCTGCGGAAAACGAAACCACGGCCCTTTGGGTTCTTCCCGAGTCGCTGCGGGAATTCGTGGAAACCGGCGATCGGGAGATGGTCGTCGAGATTCTGACGTTGTTTCAGGAGGACTCGGCGCCTCGTCTGCGCGAACTGAACGACGCTCTGGCCTCTGGCGACCGCGAGGCGGTTCGCAAGCAGGCACACACGTTGAAGGGCGCGGCGTTGCAGACCGGCGCACTGGCCATGTCGGGACTTTGCCGCGAGATCGAACGGCTTGCCCCCAGCGCGCCGAGCTCGCAGTTGCTCGATCTCGCCTGCCGGACGTGGGAGTGCTACGAGCGGACGTGCCAGCGCATGCTGCAACCGGGGAATTGGGCTTAGAGGGACGAATATTCGATGGCGGGAGAGACGATCCTGGTGGTGGATGACGCTTCGGTAAACCTGAAGCTCACCGATATTGTGCTCAGGAAGGAGGGCTTCCACGTTCACGCCGTATCGGACGCCGAACAGGCGCTCAACGCCCTGCCGAATCTGCGGCCCAGCCTGGTGCTGGCGGACATTCAGATGCCCGGCATGGACGGGCTGGAGATGACGCGCCGCATCAAAGAGGATCCCGAGACGCGCGGCATCGTGGTGGTGGCCCTCACGGCTTGCGCCATGAAGGAAGACGAGCAGAAAGCCCTGGACGCGGGTTGCGATGGGTATATCACGAAGCCGATCGATACCCACACCCTAGGGACGCGGGTGCGGGAATACCTGGCGCGCGGAAGCCAGATGTAGGCCGCCCCAGGCTCCACATCGTCACATCCTGCAAACCGCGAAGTCCCGATTTTCATAAGGACACGCCAACCCTTGTGGCCCCGGCCGCGCCGTGAGAATCCAGGTTACCGGATAGCGCGTAGCCAATCTCTCGAAATCCTGCAACTGAAAATGATCCAGCCCGCGCCCCGCGCCCACCTGGTTCTCCCATTCCTTGGCCAGTTGCGGGAACAAAGAGACCGCCCCGCTGTCTTTCACGTTGTCCGCCAGCACGCTCCGCTCCGCCACCGCCCGGAAGCCGTGCGTATCTTCTCCCGGCTGCGTCATGTAATTCGGATCCAGTGCGAATACGGCTCCTTTTGGCGTGTGATTGCGGATCCACAAAAATGCCGAGATCCAGGTGTTGCCGCGGTCCGATCCCGGCCACTCCACGTGCTCGCTCGCCGGAAACGCGCTCTCCTGCACCAACACCATCCCGAGCGCCAGCGGAACCAGCAGCGCCACCCAGCGCCAGGCGCTGGTTTTGATCCCATACTCGCCCATCAACCCGCCTAACAGCACGAAGAAGATGACATAGAGCAAATGAAAACTCCGCATCGGTTGCAAGCGGTTGTAGCTCTCGAGCGCCGGGACGGCCAGCATCAGGGCGGCAGCGGTGAACACCAGCCCGAACGGAATCAGGGTGCGCGCCAGCACTCGAAACGCCGGCAGCGTGTGCCGGGGCCTGGCCGCCGAGAACCACCATAGCAAGGCCATCGGCGCGAACACGCCGACCCATTGGTACCAGGTCCACATCGAAACGAAGAAGAACGTCCGCGACAAAAGGCATTCGCGCGCCGGCCCGTGCAGTGGCGCGAAGTCGAGCAGGAACGGCAAACCGGTCATGGCCCCGAACACCGGTACGGAAAACTCGCGGGCGGCTGGCAGCCGCCGGACTAGCGCCATGCAGCCGATGAACAACAGGCCATAGACGGCCATCTGCGGATGCAGCGCCGCGGTCGCCGCCAGCCATGCCAGCGCCCACCGCGGCCGGTTCGATAAATAGCAGGCAACCGCGAAAAGGATTGCCGGGGTGGACAGGGATCGCGCCGTCAGGTACGGGTCCATGATGGCCAGCCCCGTGCCGGCAACCGGCACACTGAGGGTCGCCGCCAGAAGCGCCACGCCGCTCCACCGTGCTCGGCGGTTTTCAAAGCAGCAACCCAGAAGCTGCCATGCCGCCACCAGCAGCAGAAAAATACTCGCCACGTGCCAGCCGAAGATCACCATGTCGATTGGCAAACGGCTCAGCCTGGCGGAACCTCCCACCAGTTCCGCAAAAATGGAAAGGTGCGCGTGCGACATGAAGAACTCGGCGCCGAACGGATAGAGATTGGGGTCCGCCACGCGCTTGATGGCCGGTACATAAATCGCACTGTCGTCCACGCCCAGGTGATAGCCGTGCACCAACACGGCCAACGCCGCGATCGCGGCCAGGCGGAGCCCCGGAGATCTGGCTAATGCCGATGCGGCTGCTTTAAAGGAGGACATGGAAACCAGCCGTGAAGCGCCGCCCGCCGTGGCCGAAAAAGAGGACGAACGCCGGACGGGCGACATAGTTATGCGGGGTAAACGGTGGATACGAGTGTAGCATCAGGAGAGCATCCCTTGGCCGGTAGCTTGGACGAGCACGGGTGCACCTCGGTTTCTGGAGTTTTAGCTATCGGGGATATCGATCCCCGGGAGTTGGGAAAGCCGGAAGTTTTGGGAGAATAGATGTCGGCACACAAAAAAGGCCGCGATGCACGCAGGCATCGCGGCTTGCGAAGGGTCGTTCTACTGCACAGGAATCCGATTTATTGATTGCCGCGCGGGCCGCGTCCCATCGGCCGTGCCGCGGTCCCCTGGCGCACGGTATAGCCGGCGGGCGCCTGGAAGAGGGCCGCATCCGGTTCCGCACGGTTGATGTTGGTCAACTGGGTGACCGTGGTGCCGAAACGGGGATCGCTGGTTTTAACGAGGACCGGGACCTTGAGATCGTTCGAGGTCCAGACTTCGCGCACCGACTGAATGGGCTGGGCGTTGCCCATGGCGCCGGCGGGAATCGTGCGGGTGATGCGGTGGCCGGTAGCGGCAACGCCGTTGATGGTTTGCAAGCCGAGATTCTCGGTGGTGACGTTGGGATCGGCGACATGCCGGGTATTGGCGCGCTGCCCCGGGGCGGCGGCGCGCGGAGAGCCGTTTGCGTTCGGCCGGGACCCCGCGCCGGCGGCGTGAATAGGAAATTCGTTGACAACGCGGTTCTGGGTGTCGATGTGCCGCATGACGCCGGCCACCGGGTCATGGACGGTGATCATGGTATGGGCCGCCGTCTGGCTGCCGCTAGTCCCAGGATGCTGTACGGTGGTCTCCGTACGCACGCGGCCCTGGCTGTCGCGATACACGGTAGTCTGGCGCTGGTTCTGAATCACGTTGCCGCCCGTCAGGACCTGTTGGGTGGTGGTGACTTCCACTGCCGAATACGGGGCGCCCGCCACGGTGAACTGCGGACCGCCGAATCCCATGGGCCCAGGCCCGCCGAAGCCCATCCGGCCGGCGCGGCCGCCCGGCCCTTGGGCGAATAGCCCAACGGTTATGACCAGAGCGAGCAAAACCAGTTTTCTCATCGATATACCTCCAATATTCCGTGCTGCCGGATTTTTCGGCTGCTATGTGTGATTCCAAGGCAAGGGAGGGGAGTTCCAGAAAGTGTTAAGAATGCAAAGGGAGCGACTGGCTGGGCAGCGTCCGCAAAGTCACGGGGCACCCCTGCACTCTCCCGGGATAGCAGCAGTATGGATTTTCGTAAAGCTTGCCGGTGCTGAAGTAGCACATCCCGCGGCACCCGGCGCGGCAGCACGGTCCCTTGTCGCAGCGCGCGCACGCGCCGGTCAGCATGGCGGGCTCGAACTGGCGATTGTAAGCGAAAGCGCCCGGCTTGCTCCAGATCTGCGCCAGGCTCTCCTGGCGGATGTTTCCCTCGATGAAAACGTCGGAATAAAGCGACTCGCAACCCTTGACGTTGCCCACACTGTCGATGCCCACCGCCCGCAGCCCCGCCTGGCAGCCCTGCCATAGCGCGATGACGCCCACGGGCGTGCGGAGGCAAGGCTCATTGGCGTCGTAGTAACCGATGTCGTCGCCGGCGTAAACGCGCATCTTCCGCTCGCACAGCTTGTCGATGATAAACGCCGTGATCCGCGGCAACTCCTCCGGAGGCAGCAACAGCGGCGTCCCATCCGCCAGGTTTCCCATGGCCGTGGCGATCTGGAGCTGCCAGAGTTCCACCCCATAACTCACCAGCAACTGGTACATGGCCTCCAGGTCGCCGACATTGAAGCTCAACAGGCTGGTCACCGCTCCCGTGGAAATGCCCTCACGCTTGAGCCGCTCGAATGCCTCCAGGGTTTTGCGGAACGAGGACGGCACGCGGCGGATGCGGTTGTGGTTCTCCTCCATGCCGTCGAGGCTGATGCCGACATTGGCCAGGCCGGCCTGCCGGATCTGCTCGATCTGCCGGTCGCCCATCATCGACCCGTTGGTGATGATGTTGACCGCTACGCCGGCGTCGGCCAAGTGCCGGGCGACCCGCTCCCAGCCGGGATACAGAAACACCTCCCCGCCTATGAACGTCACTTGCTCGCAGCCCAGCGCGGCAAGATCGTCGCCCACGCGGAAACATTCTTCAACGCTCAGTTCGTCCGCCCTCGCCTTGCCGGCGCGCGACCCACAGTGCAGGCAACGCATGTTGCACCGCAGCGTGAGCTCCCAGACGCAACGGACGGGGACGTACGGGCCCTCGATCCCCATGCCGGGTCACTACTCGGGTGCGCCCGGAGGCGGAGTGGGCATGGCGTACCTCATCACGGATGGCATCACAATGCCGTACTTCAGGCCTATCGATTCCACTTCGATGTAGTCGCAGACATTTACGCCCGCGCACTTCAACTGACTCTTCTGGACATCGGTGAAATGGATGCGCACCTGGCCGGGTTTCTCGGGGATTTCCACGGCGTACATGGCGTGGACGCCGCCCGACCCCTTGCCAGGGGGAAACATCCCATACAAAAGGACGGGACCGTTTAGGTGGGCGGGAGTGGGCTGCACCACCGGACACGCCGACCCAAGCACCCTGCGGACGACATCGAGTTGCGCTTGGTCCAGCTCGAGAAATACACTGCATCCAGCCATCGCTAAATCCTCGCTTTCTAGTGGACCCGGGTGGCGGGCGATCCTGTTATCCTGCCAACCAGGGCCGCGCCTGGGATTGTACCACATCGGGGAGAAAAGTGAACCGTTAATTGTAAGAAGAAACAAACGTGACCGAAACTGGGCCTGGAATTGGAGGAAACTCGATCTTTTCGCCGGCTAACCGAGTAATTCTCGACACATCATCCTGGCCGGCGGGAGGTTAGATATCGCCGTGTCATGGTGTTGCGGGTAGTCCCGCTCAGTGCGGATGTGCAGAGTGGGCTAGTAACAGGGGATTACCTGACGCATGGGTTCGGCTCTACCCGATCGGCTGCTGCGCCTCGCACACTTCTCCCGATCCCGGAGCCGCTCGATGGCCGCGGCCTGCCGGGAAGATAGTCCTGGATGAGACGTACATGTCGGACTTCGGAAAATGTTCGGGGGTTCACTTACAAGGTACCTAAGATCGTTGGGTTTCACAACAGATACTCCGACAAACCCCTGATCGGAAACCTCGACAATCGTATCGGCGCGGCACTTATGCGAACGACGAGCTAACGGCGGGTGAGCACGCTGGCAACGATGGCCGCCAGGTTCCAGGTAGGCGAACCAAAAGTCGAGGAACACGATGACGCGCGGGCGGCGGAACCTCGGCGCCTCGGAGACAAGAATCGCGGCGCATGCCTTCGAGAGGAACAGTCCGGCCACGGGGCCCGGTTGCATCGCCCGGCCCACAAGATACTTGCCTTGGGAAGCTCCCAGGCGCAGACCGATGAGAGTGGTCGGCACATCCAGCGCCTGCAACCCAAAGAAGATGGCGATTTCCGAACGGTCGCGGAAGCCGGGTAGGTCCGGCCGACCTTGATTAGGCGCATTTCCGAACGGCTTGGGCGTGGGAGAATGGAGCCATGTGGAAATGGATCGGGATTGCGGCGCTGGCATGGTCCCAGGTGGCATGGACCGCGGACAATCAACTGACGCGCGAGGAGAAGTCCGCGGGCTGGAAGCTGCTGTTCGATGGCCGCTCCTACGCCGGGTGGCAGGACCCCACCGCGCGGAATCCGCCGGGAGATTCGTTCACCATCGAGGACGGCTGCCTGAAGGCCGTCCGCCATCCCAGGATCGAGGAAGACCTCTTCACGCGCGACACCTTCGGCGATTTCGAACTGCAGTTCGACTGGAAGATCTCCGCGGCGGGCAACAGCGGCGTGAAATACCGGATTCAGGATCACATATTCATCCCCGAGGGCAAAGCCAGGTGGGAAGACCGCGTGAAGGCGGCGTTATTGGCCCCGCGCGCGCCCCGTCCCGACAAGGGACAGGACTACGTCATCGGTTTCGAGTATCAGCTCACCGATAACGCCACCAATTCGGATGCGCGCCTCGGCGGTCCGAAGCACCAGACGGCGGCGCTCTACGATGTGGAACCGCCCTCGAAAGACGCCACTAAGCCGGTCGGCGAATTCAATCGCTCGCTCCTGGTGGTGAAAGGCGACCGCGTGGAGCATTGGCTGAATGGCGAGAAGGTACTGGAGACCAGTCTGAAGTCGGCGGCGGTGGCGGAAAGCATGAAGAAGCGGTGGGGAGCGGACTCGCCGGTGTACAATCTGCTGGTGAATCAGCCGCGCGCCCGCTGCCCCATCTCGCTGCAGAACCACAATGACGAGGCGTGGTTCAAGAACATCAAGATCCGGGTTTTGAAATAATCGGCGTGAAGTCGGGCTGCGGTTGGCCGGCGACTACCGAGATTCCGGCGGCAAGAGCCCGGCTCAAGCGTACTCGATCCGTACGATTGCCGATGCGTGCCAACAGAGAGGCGTTACGAGTTCCGGCTTCGACCGTGATTGCCACACCCGGCTTCAGTCCCAGACGCGCCATCTCGCGCAGAACCGAGGGATCGCGGTCCGACACGCTGCTGATTACAGCCGGTATTCCACAGGCCCACGCCGATAACAGCATCTCCTGCCGGACCGGAAGCGCGCCGCTTCTCTCGGGGATCGGATGCCCATGCGGGTCGGTTTCAGGGTCGCCTAATTTCGCGGCGATCCGATCTTCAAACCTCTCCGAGATGAAATGTTCCAGCCGTTCCGCCTCATCGTGAACTTCGTCCCACGAGTAGTCGAGGAAATCATGGAGGAAGCGCTCCAGCAAGCGGTGGTGGCGAAGGATCTCCAAAGCGCGCACCCTGCCGGTTGCCGTCAAACGCACGCCGTGATGCTTTTCGTATTTTACAAATGACGGTTTTTGCGCCGCGAGCTTCTGCAGCATTCCAGTGACGGATGCGGCCCGGACACCGAGATGCTGCGCGAGGGCGTTGCCGGTCACGCGTTCCCCTTCCGGCCCGGCCAGTTCCAATATGGCTTTCAGATAGTCGTCTACGGATTCCGTGTTGTATGGCCCATGGCTTCCGGGTGGCACTGTATCTCAGCGTACCCTTCCCGCCGCCCTTCCGCAATCGGGCCATTCGAGCCGGGCTTGACAGCGGAAGGCGATGCTTTTATAATTTAGGCATGCCTAAATTCTGGTTGGGTGCTCTGGTTATTCTGATGGCGCTGCGCGTTCCGGCGATGGCTCAGGGCGAGACCACGAGCGCGATTGTGGGTTTGGTCACCGATCCTGCCGGCATGGCCATCTCCGGCGCCACCGTGACGGTCACAAGCAGTGAGAACGGCATGAAGCGATCCGTGAAAACCGACGACGCCGGGCGCTTCGGCTTTCCGCAACTGAAACCGGGAATCTACGCGGTAAGAGCCGAAGCGGACCGCTTTGGAGCGCAGCAGAACAACGCCGTGTCCGCCGGTCTTGGGCAGAAGCAAACCGTCGATTTCAGGCTCAACATCGCATCCGCCAGCGAAAGCGTCCTGGTGCAGGAGCAAGCGCTTCTGATCAACCCGGAGAACCCCAATACCTCGACCACCCTGACCGCCCGCGCTCTCGAAGATCTTCCGAATCCGGGTGGCGATATGACCTACCCGCTGCAGTTTGCGGCCGGCGCTCTCATCAATACCGCCGGCAGCGGCAATGACTTCGTCGGCGGCTCAAATGGTTATGGCAACGTGCAGTTCAATGGCTTGCCCTCTCTTTCCAACGGCTATATCGTCGACGGCCTGGAGAGCAACGATCCGTTGACCAACCTGAATAGCGGCCTTTCGACCAACCTGGTCCTGGGATTGAATTCGATCGCGGAAGTGACCGTCAACACCGTTTCCTACGCGGTCGATCAGGGCAGGTATGGCGCTTCCCAGGTCAACTACGTCACGAAATCCGGCGCCAATCAGTTTCACGGAAACCTGTACGAGTTGTGGAACGGCTCGAAGTTCAATGCCGCCGATTTCTTTACGAACGCCACAGCCGGAAACCAGAAGCCGCGCTCCACGGTGAATCACTTCGGGGGAAGTTTGGGTGGCCCGATAATGCATGACAAGCTGTTCTTCTTCTTCGATTCCGAATGGATGCGGGTTGCGCTCCCGATCGTCACGGCCACCACAGTGCCCACGGCGGCATTTCAGGACTACGTCCTGCAGCAATTGCCCCTCGGTGGCGTGGACTCCGTAACCGGATCGGTCTATCAGCCAGCTCCCCAACTTGTGCCGTTCTACAAGAACCTCTTTTCCCTGTACGGCAATACCGCGGGCACTCCGCTCGCGGTCCTCGGCTGTCCGTTCAACACCGATGGGACCGCCGCAGGGGGCAATCCGCCCAATGGAAACGGTTGCGCGAACCGCCAGAGCGTCTCGCGTTCGAGCGACGATCGCGAGCAGGTGCAAACGGCCCGCATCGACTACAATCTCGATCCCAAGAACATCGCCTGGTTCCGATTTCAGGCCGACACCGGACTTCAGGCCGCCTATACCGATCCCATCAATCCGCTGTTCGACGCCGCCTCTCCGCAGCCCCTCTATTCATTCGCATCGGGCTACACGCATGTGTTTTCCGGGCGCCTGGTGAACTACTTCAATCCCGCCGTCTCGTGGTACGAGAGCCTGTTCGGGCCAGACAACCTTCGGAAGACGCTGGCGGCGTTTCCCATCGTCCTCCAGGGCGGCGGCGCCAACGCGCCGTTCACCCCGCTCGGTGGGCTCGACAATACCTGGGTGCAGGGGCGGCGCGCCACGCGCTTCTTCATCAACGACAATCTCGCCTGGGCGGCCGGCTCGCACGAATTCCGGTTCGGAACCAACAACCGGATCTTCCGTCTGAACGACTACGATTTCGGGGAGGGCGTGGTGCCGCTGGTCACCTACACCACCCTGCCGCAATACATCTACGGTATTGCCTCGACGGCTTCGGAGACCTTCCCGCTGGCCAATTCGCAGCCATACAACTTCCTCAATCTGGACTTTTATGCGCAGGACACATGGAAGATGACCCGCACATTGACCTGGACCTTCGGCCTCCGCGATACGTACAATTCCAATCCCCTGAATCCACATAATGCCGTGGCGCGGCTTGCCGGGTCCTTCGATTCCATTTCCCACGACGTGAACCAACCGCTAAGCCAGGTCATTCGGACGCAGTTGGGAACGATTTTCGCCGCCACCCCCGCGGCGATCCTACAGCCCAGAACGGCCATAGCGTGGAACATCGCGCCGAATACGGTTCTCCGTACCGGGTTTGGCCTGTTCAGCGACATCCTGCCGGGCAGCGTCGTCGATACAGTGGGAACCAATCCCCCCTACTCGAACACGTTTCAAGGCGGATTGCTGGGCACGGCAGGGGGAGTGGCAATTGCGCCGGGAGTCCCCAACAGCGCTATCGATGCAACCGCGGCGGCCAATCGGCTCTTCAACTCGGGCTTCGCTCAAGGCCAGCTTTCCTGTGCTTCTGCTCTGTCGAGTCCAAATTCCTGCCTTCAGCCGATTTCCATCACCGCCGTTCCGGATGGCGAGCTCCATGCGCCTTATTTTATGCAGTGGAGTTTTGCCCTGGAGCACCAAGTCGGCAACGCACTCAACCTGCGAGCCCAGTATGTGGGAACGCGAGCGGTGAATCAGCCCTACGAGACGCAAGTGAACGGCTACCAGACCGTCTGCGACGGCTGCTTCGCGCCGTTCCCATACGGGCAGCCGCAAGACCCACGCTTCGGGCCGGTGACGCAACTGAGCACGGGAGCAAACAGCCATTACAACGGTCTTCAGTTGACCGCCGACAAGCGGCTGGGACACGGCATTCAGGTCCAGGCAAACTACACCTGGAGCCACTGCATGGACACGGTCTCAAACGGCGGATTCCTGCCCTTCGCCGCGGGAGCCATCCTTTCGCCGCTGCCGGGTGAGCTTGGCCGCCAATACGGGCCCTGCGACTACGATGTGCGTCACAACCTCACGGCCCAGTACGTTTATCAGTTGCCGATCCAGTTCCGGAACCGCATGCTGGCCCGCGTACTGAACGGCTGGCAGGTATCCGGTACTGCGTTTTGGCACAGCGGCTTGCCGTTTTCGGTTCTGAGCGCGCCCTATTCCGCCAACGGAAACGGCATCGTTCAAGGCAGCGGCCCGCAATACGCCAGCGTGGTTCCCGGCGTACCGCTGTATGAACACAAGCCGATCCCCGGCGTCACCCAACCTGGAACGATCCAGTGGCTCAACCCGGATGCGCTGGTTTCGGCCGTCAATCCGAGCACCGGCGCCTGCGCGGGCGGCGACAGCGCGAAGAATTGCCAGTTCGGTAATCTCGGCCGCAACGCATTACGCGGTCCCGATTTCCTCTGGGGCGACCTGTATCTGACCAAGTGGTTTCAGTTGACCGAACGTGTGAAGCTGCGCGTCGACGGCCAGTTCTTCAATGCGTTCAACCATCCGAATTTTGGCCTTCCCAATTTGGGATACGCGGGGATTCCAGGAAAGCCCTCCACCGAGACCGGATTCGGAGCGCTCAGCTACCCGACTTCGCCCCCGACGGGACTGCTGGGTGTCGGACTGGGCGGAGACAGCTCGCCCCGGATGGTGGCATTTCAGGCGCGACTGGAGTTCTGAAGCGTTCGCCGGCCGTATCAATCGCCCCTGGGCATCCGCCGCCACAACCTCGGCAACATGATCAGGGTCGCGCCGTAGGCCAGCAGCGACAGCAGGAACGCGGTCTTGCCTTCCTGTTGCCAGTCGGCCACCACCAGGCGCCAGGCCCCGAAAAACGCCAGCGGCCAGGCCAGCCGCGTCAGTTCGATGCGATTCCAGCGAGGTCCGGCCCACGCCAGCAGGAGCGCGCCGCCGGCCAGCACACTGGTGCGCAAAGTGGCGCAATACGCGCGGCTGGCATTGCCGCCGAAGATTTCGTGGTAGGCGCCGGTCGCGGCCATGGCGGCCAGCCCGGCAGCCAGCCAGACCAGGCTTGCGGCCACCGCCAGGCGCAGCGCTTGAAAACTTCGCGCATCGCTGCGGCCCCCGGCGCGGCGCACCGAGATGGCGTAGCACACCAGGGCCGCGAGAGCGCCCGCACCGGTCGCGGCTTCCACCGGCTGGTGTTCCCCGGCGACGGTGAGCAGCGCCGAGGTGGCCTGCCGGAAGGCGCCCGCGCCGGTCAGCGCCAGCACCAGATAGACCCCGCCGTGGATCTGCAAGGTGAGCCGATTGTGAAATCCGCCGGCCCACATGGCGGCCACGGCGGCCACCGCCCAGACCGCCGGCAACGCCACGCCGGAAAGCAGAATGCCGGTGCCGGCCAGCGACAGCAACAGTCCGAAGGTGCTGTAGCTGAAGAAATTGCGGTCGTGCGGGCCGCGGCGGTCGAGCAGCAGGAAGCTCACCAGGTAGCAGGCGGCGGCGCAGACCATGATGAATCCGCCGATCGCCGGACCGAGGCGGGGATCGCGCTCCGAGAGCCGTACCGCCCCGTTCACGGCGATGGCGACGGCCGCGGCGCACTGGGCGATTTCGAACCCGGTGAACCGGCGGCCGCGCCAGAGCGTCCGCACGATGGTGCTGGCGAGGTAGATCGACACCAGCGCGGAGAGCGACGCCAGCAGCGCGGCGATCGAAATCGGCGCGTAGTTGGGCGGCAGGCCGCGCTCGTTGGTGACCAGCCAGGTGGCCAGCAGCACGGTGAGGTCGGCAACCACCGCGGCGATCCAGCGTTCCCCGAGCCAATGGTCCAGGCAGGCGGCGGCTTCCACGGCGGCGGCGATGGAGAGGATCACCGCGGCGAATGGGGTCACGTCGTGGGTGGCCATCAACAGGCCGGCGGAGGTTCCCAGCCCGGCCAGGGTGGCGATGGTGGCCACGATCAGCAGGTCCTTGCGCCAGGAAACCACCAGCCCGGACACGCTGAACAGCAGCAGCAGGAATCCCGCCATGCCGTTGGGCACCGCCTGGAAGCGAACCGTGGCTTCCCACAGCAGAGGGCAGAGGATCAGCACGGAGGTGAGGCTGCGCAGGGCCGCCTCCACGCGGCGCGCGGATGGGGTGCGCGCGGCCCACACCAGCCAAACCATGCTGTAGAGAATGCCGCAGGCCACGCCGGCCTGGTGCGGCAGCGAGCCGGATTCGGTGAGGGCGCGAAGCAGGTAGGCGCCGGCGAGCCCCAGAAGCGATTGTCCGAGGAGCGGGACGAGTCCGGCGGTTTCGACCAGCGGCGTGGAGCCGGAAGCCGCGGGTTCGGCAAGTACTTCGGCCGGGATCTCGGCCGGCGCAGGGGAGGCTTCCAGGCGTCGCTCCAGGCAGGCCACGCGCCGCGCCAATTCGCGGACCTCGGCCTGGAGGGTTTGCCAATCGGGCTGCGGCGACATGGGCAACCTCCTATCGAGACTCCCGGCGGCACGCACTCGCGCGCGCCACCAGCCGCTACCTACGCGCTGTTCCGCTCCGTCCACGGAGGCAGAAGCTTCACCAGCACCACAAAAATCGCGAACGGCAGGATCATCAGCGCGATCGCCACCAGCAGGCCTTCGCGCGCGGCGAACTGCACCTTGTAACTGGTGTAACCCAGGAAGCTCTTGGAAAAGAGCTGTCCGCCGATCACCACGTTCCAGCGCATGGCGAAGATTCCCACCAGCGTGCAGCAGCACGCCGTCACGTACATCGCGCGGCGCCGGGCTTCGCTGAATCTCCACAACTGCGTGGCGGCCAGCAGCGCCAGGGGCAGTAGCGTACCCAGGAAGATCTGCAGAATCACCTGCGAAAACATCAGGCGCGTGTGCACCATGAAATCCAGGCTGCGGAAGGATTCGTCGGCTTCGTAGGTGCGGTGCACCAGGTCGAGCATTTCCAGCGTGAAATCGATGACGAACGTGTAGAAGAGGTACTTGGCGATGGTGTCGAGGCACCGCATGTCGATGATGGTCTTCCGGACCTTCATCGACACCACGTACAGCACCAGCACCGCGGCGATCCCCGAGACCATCGCCGAGAAGAGAAACACGATGGGCATGAGCGGCGTGGACCACCACGGGTTGGCCTTGACGGAACCGAAGATGAAGCCCACGTAGCCGTGCAACAGGAATGCCGAAGGAATGCCGATGACGGTGACGGTGAAACCGACCTTGTCGTCGATGATGCGCGCCCGAGGGCTGACGTTCTGCGAGCCCAGGGTGAGCGCTCTATAGACCATGCGGATGACGCCCTTCGAGGTCTGAGACAGGCGGACGATATCGGCGCGGTATTCCAGCCAGATTTCCAACAGCAGAACCACCGTGAGATACCACAGGTACACGAATCCGAACATGGCCATGGCCGAGGACGTGTGCGGCGTAAGATACATTTCGAAGGACCGCTCGGGATGGCCCAGATGAAGCTGCAAGGGAAGCGGAGCGACCAGCAGAAACGCCAGGGCGGTGAGCAAGGCCAGCCGGTAGGTGGGCCGCACGGCTTCCACTTTGAAGACGCGCTCCAGCGAGGCCAGAATGAACGCGCCCGCCACCAGGCCGGTGATGTACGGGTAGAGCACGATCAGCAGGCCCCATTGCAGCTCCACCTCGTTGGGGTACATGAATCCGTCGACGCCAGGTATCATCATGGTTTCCTACCTCACCGACCCGTCCAGGTTCTTGTAGTAGACCTTGGCCTTGGTGGCCATATAGGGTTTCAGAACTTCGACCATGTTTTTGCGCAGGAACTCGTGTACCGGGTCCTTGGGGTTCTTGAAATCCACCAACTGGCGGGCCCCAGTCGGGCAGTTCTCGCAGCAGGCCGTGGTCAGGCCCTGAGTGATGCGGTGGTAACAGAGGGTGCACTTATCGACGGTCCGGGTCTCCGGATGCAGGTAACGGCAGCCGTAAGGACAAGCCTGCACGCAATACCGGCATCCCAGGCAATACTCCTGGTCGACCAGGACCACGCCATCGGGGCTGACGAAGGTGGCGCCCACCGGGCAGACCTGGACGCACGGCGAATCGGCGCATTGGTTGCAGAGCTTGGGGACGAAGAAAGCCTTGATGTCGTCGCGGGTCAGGGGAGCGAAGCCGTTCATAGCGCCGTCGGGCGATTCCACGACGGGCTGCTTGCCTTCCTCCACCTGGTAGCGTTCCACCCAGGTGCGGAAATAGCCGCTGGGCACACTGTTCTCTTTGGAGCACCCGCGCACGCAGTTGCCGCAACCGATGCACTTTTCGATATCGATGAGCATGCCCCACCAGTGGTCCGCCAATTTGTAAGCGTCGCTGGGGGCCTCGGCGCCGATGATTTGTTCGAGCGTGGCGCCCGCCGACGCCAGTACCAGCAGCTTGCCGCCTATGTGAAATAAACCACGCCGGGTGATATCCATATTCTTCTCCCTCCTCACAGGTGCGGGTTGTGCGGCTGGTGGCAGTCGGTGCACTTCGCGCCGCCGGAATGTTCCGCGGTCGCGACTTGCGGGAACCAGCTTGGTTTGGCCGCGTCCTTCTCATGGCAGCGGCGGCAGAGGTCGGCCACGTCGGGCAGTTTGGGCTGGATGGACGGGTCGTTGGCATGCGCCGCCAGGGGTCCGTGACAGGCTTCGCAGGCGACGTGCGCGTGCTTGCCGGCTTTGCGGGCGGTGACCTGTTCGTCGTGGCACATGGCACACGTCTCCTGGCCGGCGTAGGCCACCGGATGCTGGCGGACCAAATCCAGCGCCCCGGGCCGGTAGTGACCATACTTGCCGAAATCTTTGGGCACCACCGCCGCGCGGACCAGCAGAAAGACACCCGCCGCGGCGAGCAGCACCAGTGCCGGGCGGATCAAATGTCCCGAGTCTTGAAACCAGCGGCGCAAAGGCACCCCCTTTTCTGTGTGCTGGCCGTGGAACAGGCAATATAGGGTCCAAACGGTCTGGAAGTCGAAAACAGTGACAAATGGCCGAATATCGTGGTGAAATTCAACCCGCTATCCCAAGTCCAAGGGATGGGAACTGGGGCAAATGCCGCAGTTGGGGCAAGGTCATCTACTTCGCGTTGGCCGGCGTCACCACATAGACGTATTCGAGCGGTTCGCCGCCCGTATTGGTCATGTTGTGGCGGGTTGCCGGCGGGATGTACACCAACTGCGGCGCGGCGAAACGGCGCGGAGCTTGGCCTTCCATGAGAGCTTCTCCCGAGCCGCGAAGAATCACCAGGGATTCCTCATTCTGCCCAGTCGAGTGCCAGCCGACCGAGTCGCCGGGTTTCAAGCGTACAAACCCGCTCCGCATGCCGGCGGTCTGCGGAACGCCTTTCAGCAATGGACAATCGCCTCCGGGGCACTCCAGCGCCAAAGTCAACGCCTGCCGCGGCGGCCCCTGCGAAATCAGAGGCGCCAGGGCGAGGAACAATACCAGCGAGGTTCTGCGGATCAATGTTTGTCTCCTGCTGTCCTTCAGCGTAGTACGAATTGGAATTGCGTAGCACAACATGCTAGTATTACGAGTCTACCGTTCGTGCTACGGAAATGAGATTTCGGGTTCTCACAATCCTGGTGTTGCCGATCGCCGCCGCGTCTGCCTTCGGCGTCAATAGCGTCACTGGAAGAGTTTTCGATCCGCAGGGAAACATCCTTCCCGGAGCCACGGTCCGGCTGGAGTCGCCGCTGGGATACCATGGCAGCACCGCGGCGGATCGCGATGGCCGCTACTCCTTCGACGCCGTGCCCGATGGCGACTACCGCATGCAGGCGGAGGCGCCGGGCCTGGCGACCGCCGAAGAGCGGATCGCGCTGGCGGGCCAGGCCGCGGTGTTCGATCTCAAGCTGTCGCAAGTGGCGGCGCAGCATCGGAGCCTGGTGATTACGGCCACGGCGCTAGAGCCCGAGATCGACATGCGCAACTCCGAGGTCTTCGACCGCACCCTGTTCACCCGCGACGACCAGGTGCTGCAGCAGCTCGACGCGGGCATCGACGCGGGCCAGCACGAGGGCGGCGGGAAATCGCTGGAGATCCGCCGGTTCGGTTTCAATCTGGATCACGGCGGGGTCAACGGCGGCCTCGACGTGTTGGTGGACGGCGTGCAGCAGAACCAGGCGACCCAGGGTCACGGACAGGGGTACCTGGGCGCGCTCAAGGCTCTGAGCCCGGAACTCATCCAGGACGTCACCATCACCAACGGACCGTTCCAGGCGGAATACGGCGACTTCAGCGGCCTCGGCGTGGTGCACATCCACCAGCGCGAATCGCTGCCCGATGAGTTCACCGCCCGCCTGGAGGGCGGCAACTTCGATACCGGCCGCGCGTTCCTGGCCTACAGCCCCGGCGTGGACCATGTGGACGCCTATCTGGCTTACGAAGGCTCTTACACCGACGGACCGTTCCAGAACCCGTTGCGATACCGGCGGGACAACGTCAACGGCAACTATACGCGCGACCTCGGTCACGGCGAGAAACTGGGGTTTCGTCTTCTGTACGGCCGCAACGATTTCTACTCGTCGGGGCAGATTCCACTCGACCTGGTGAACGAAGGCCTGCTGAACCGGTTCGGGTACATCGATCCCACCGATGGCGGCCGCGTCTGGCTGGGCACCGCATCGGCGTACTTCAGCAAAAACTTGAACCATGGAGACACGTTTAAGGCCGACGGATTTCTCTCGCGATCTCTCTTCGACCTGTACTCGAACTTCACCTTTTATCTGAATGACCCCATCCACGGCGACGCCATTCAGCAGCACGATTCGCGTCTGCAGCAGGGGCTCAACGCGCAGTACACGCACCTGCACCACGTGGGATCGGCCAGCGCGGTCCTCGTGGGCGGCGCCAATTTCCACGACAACGAAGTCAACGTGGGGCTGTACCCGCGCGAAGGGCGCGTTCCCACGGGAGTCACGACGCGCGCCGGCGCGCATGTCACTAACGGCGCCGGATACGCGCAGGAAACTCTCAGCCTGCTGCACAACCGGCTGATTCTGGGCGGAGGCGTGCGTTACGACGAGTTTCGTTTCAACGTCGCCGACAAAGTGGACCCGCTGCACAGCGGTCTGCAATGGGCCGGCCGCTGGCAGGGCAAAGGCAACCTGGCATTTACGCCTTCCCGCGCCGTGCCATTCACGCTCCACCTAAATTACGGGCGCGGCATCAACAGCGTCGACGCGCGCGGCGTGGTGCAGATGCCCCAGCAGCCGCGCGTGGCCACCACCGACTTCTACCAGGCCGGAACGTCCTCCCACTTGGGACGCTTCTCGCTCGCGACCGGCGTCTTCCTGATCGACCACTCCAACGAACAGGTCTACGATCCCGACGATGGCAGTTTCGAATTCAAAGGACCCAGCCGCGCGTACGGCTATGAGACGAAGGCGTCGATGGCCGTCACCCGGCATCTCTCGCTCAATGGCGGCCTCACCAAGATCGGCAACGCCTTTTTCAAGGGCGGCGACTACCGGGTTTACGTCGACAGCGCCCCGCACTTCGTGGCCAACGCCGGTTTGACGCTGTCCGCCTGGCACGGCTGGAGCGGGTCGCTGACGATGCGCGCCATCAATCACTACCGGCTGGTTGGCGGCGATGCCTCCATCGTGGCCTCCGGGCACACGGTTATCGATCTCGGACTGGCCCGCCGGATCCGCCGCGGCATCGAGTTCAACCTCAGCCTGGACAATCTGACGAATCGAGACTACTACGAGACCCAGAACTACTTCGATTCGCGGGTGACGCCGGACGCGCCGATTGTGGGGCGCATTCACGGCACGCCCGGCTATCCGCTGACCGCCGTGGCGGGCCTGACGTTCCGCCTGCGCGGCAAGTAGAGCGGGTGGTTCCGCGCCGGCGCGCGCACAGAACTGCGAGACGGCGCGCGCAGCCCCGCGAGGCGCGGCGCGCACCACGTATCATGGAAGGATATGAAGCTTTTATGGTGCGCGGCGCTTGGCGCCGCGGCGCTCTCCGGCCAGACTTTCTCCGGCGCTTCCGCCGTCGACCAGACCATTGACGAGGCCATCCGTCAGGATCGCCTGCCCGGCGCGGTTCTGGTGGTGGGCCACGACGGCCAGGTGATCTATCGCAAGGCCTACGGCCAGCGCGCCGTCTATCCGCGGACCGAGCCCATGACCGTCGACACCATTTTCGATTGCGCCTCGCTCACCAAGGTCATCGCCACCACCACGTCCCTCATGAAGCTCTTCGATCAGGGCAAGTTCCGCCTCAACGACAAAGTCACCGACTACTTCCCCGAATTCCAGGGCGGCAAGAGCGACATCACCTTGCGCAACCTGTTCACCCACTTTTCCGGCTTCCGTCCCGATCTCACCCTCACCCCCGTCTGGAGCGGCTATGAAACCGGCATTCACCTGGCCATGATCGACAAGCCCACCGGTCCGCCGGGCGTGCGCTTCGTTTACAGCGACATCAACTTCATCCTGCTGGGCGAACTGGTGCACCGCCTCAGCGGCAAGCCGCTCAACGAATACGCCCGCCAGAACATCTTCCTCCCGCTGGGCATGAAGGAGACGCAGTTTCTTCCGCCCGCGTCGCTCATCCCGCGCATTGCGCCCACCGAACGCACGCCCAAGGACGGCCCGCCGCTCCGCGGTGTGGTGCACGACCCCACCGCGCGCTATATGGGCGGCGTTGCCGGACACGCCGGCCTTTTCTCCACCGGGGACGACCTGGCGCGCTTCGCCCAGATGATGCTCAACGGCGGCTCGCTCGATGGCGTCCGCATCGCCAGCCCGCTCACCGTCGCCAAGTTCACCGAGCCCCAGACGCCGCCCGACCAGCCCATCCTCCGCGGCCTCGGCTGGGACATCGACTCGCCTTTCTCCACCAACCGCGGCGAGCTGTTTCCCATCGGATCCTTCGGCCACACCGGCTTCACCGGGACCTCCATCTGGATCGACCCCTCCACCAAAACCTATGTCATTCTGCTGGCCAATAGCGTGCATCCCACGCATCGCCCCGCCATCACCGCGCTGCGTTCCAAGGTGGCCACCATCGTGGCCGCGTCGCTGGGAGTGACGGCGCAACACGTCACTCTGACGGGGTACAACGAGACCCTGGGCGGCGCCGGCATGCGCCGCGAAGTGGGCCGCAACGGTCGCACCAAAACCGGGCTCGACGTTCTGGTGGAAGAGAAGTTCCGCCCGCTCGCTGGCCGTCACGTGGGTCTCATCACCAATCAGAGCGGCGTGGATCGCGAAGGCCGCCGCAACGTCGACCTCATGCGCCAGGCCTCGATCAATGTGGTGGCGCTCTTCTCGCCCGAGCATGGATTCGCCGGGACGGAGGACCGTCCGGGCATCGAAGACTCCAGGGATCCGGCCACCGGCATCAAGGTCTACAGCCTCTACGGCAAGACCACGCGCCCCACGCCCGAGATGCTGCGGGGCATCGACGCGCTGGTCTTCGACATCCAAAGCGCCGGGGTGCGCTTCTACACGTTCGAGACCACCATGGCGTACGGCCTGGAAGCCGCCGCCAAGGCCCACATCCCGTACTTCGTGCTCGACCGCCCGAACCCCATCACCGGCGTGCACGTGGAGGGGCCGATGCTGGATGCCGGCAAGACTTCCTTCGTCGGCTACCTGCCCGGCGAGCCCGTGCGCCATGGCATGACCATGGGCGAACTGGCCAAACTTTTCAACGCGCGCAACCAGCTCGGCGCGGACCTCACCGTTATTGCGATGCAGGATTGGAACCGCGGCGATTGGTTCGACGCCACCAATCTCGCCTGGATCGACCCCTCGCCCAACCTGCGCAGTCTCCAAGCCGAGACGTTGTATCCCGGCCTCTGCCTGCTGGAATGGGTCAAGGGACTCTCGGTAGGGCGGGGAACCGACGCGCCCTTCGAGCAGATCGGCGCGGCCTTCATCCACGGCCGCGAATTGGCAGCGTATCTGAACCAGCGCCAGATCCCCGGCGTGCGCGTCTACCCCACCGCGTTCACGCCCGCGGAAAGCGTCTCCAAGGGCGTGCGGATTGAAGGCGTCCGCTTCGAGCTAATGAGCCGCGAAGCGCTGGATGCCACGCGTCTCGGCCTGGAAGTCCTGGTGGCCTTGCAGAAGCTATATCCCGGCAAAATCGATTTCACCGCCGGCCAGCGGCTGATCGGCAGCGACGACGTGGCCGCCCGCCTTCAGGCCGCCGAAGATCCGCGCAACATCGTGCAGAGTTATCAGGATGCCGTGGCGGCATTTGTAAAACTGCGCGAGCCGTATCTGCTGTATAAGTAGGAGTCAGAACTTCCGCTTATCCAGAAACGCCAGGAGCAGCCGATTGAATTCCGCCGGTTTCTCCAACATGAGGAAGTGGCCCGTTCCCGGAATCTGGGCGTATTCCGCGTTGGGGTAGTGCTCCTCGATATACGCGCGGCTGGCCATGTCCGAGTGGTCGGCATAGAGAGCCAGAATGGGCGCCGCGATCGCGCCGCCGTTCCAGATGCGTGGGTCCCACATGGCTTCCATGGCGCCCACCGCCGTGGATTCCGGAGCTGCCAGCATCATCTTCAGGATCTTGCTCTGCAGCTCCGGGGTGGTGGAGGCGGAGAACATGCCCCGTGTATTCGCTTCGCGGTACTTCAGCCCTTCCGGGCCCTTCAGCCGTTCGGTATTCGGCTTACGCCCCAGGTAGGGGCCCAGCGTCACCACGCCATCCACGAACACCAGCGCCGCGGTGTGCCGCGGATACAGCCGCGCGTACTGCACGATCACCGGCGTGCCCATGCTGTGTCCCACCAGGACCACGCGCTCCGCCTTTACCTCCGCTCTGACGGCTTCCACCGCGCGGGCGAACAGATCCATGGAGAGCTTTCCGTCCTTGGGCGACCCGCTCCGCCCGTGTCCAGGAAGGTCCACCGTCACCACGCGGTAGCGCGCCGCCAGCGCCGGCACCTGTTCCGACCACGAGGTCTCGTCGCACGTCCAGCCATGCACGAAGACGACGGTAGCGGGCCCTTTGCCGGTCACCGTGAAGTGCAGCGGGATGCCGTCGACGGTCGCCGCCAGCAGCGGCGCGGCAAACAGGGCGAAGGCCGATAGCAATGCGGGAAGGTATTTGAACACAAAGCAGTCCTACGACTATCATACCGAACCGGCTCCTCGTCTTACGTCAGAATAAACTCGGCGGGGGCGCAGTCGGGAAGGTACGCTTCCATCCGACGGGTTTCCAGGCGGACCTTCTCGATGCGCCACTTGCGCATGGTTTGACGGATGGCCGCGCGGAATGCGGGATCGGTGCGCTGGCGTCCGCTGGTGCGGCGGCGCACCAGGACCACCTCGGCGTAGACCGACAGGATTTCGGGTGGAGGCGCGTCGAGGTCTTTGGTGAAGGCCACCAGCACCTGGCCGGCATCGCCGGCGCGCGGCACCTGGGTGACCAGGGGCCGGACAACCAGCAGGTTGGGCCGGTTCGACGGCGTGGAACCGCAACCGGGGAAGACCGCGACCGCGCCGCCGGTCAGGGCCAGGAAGGTGTCCTCCGGTTCGGGCGAGGGCCGCGCGGGTCCGCCCGAACAGGCGATCGCGACGGCGATGGAGAGCGCGCGGCGCGCGGCGGGGTCGTGCGCGGCGCGGGCGCGCAGGCGGCGGATGGCGTGCAGCCACAGGCGCCGGAAGAGTTTGGGGCTGGCCACGGCGCGCGCCAGGAACTTGAGGTAGTTGATCTCCAGAAACCGGTCGAGTTGCTCGCGGGTGTAGTATCGCGAGGTGGTGGCGCGGTGGCGGTGTTCCACCAGGGAGCCGGCGACGTATACGGTGGGCCATCCACGCTGCCAGGCGCGATACCCGATGTCGAGGTCTTCCACGTAGGCTGGGGCGTAGGCCTCGTCCATGCCGCCCAATTCGCGCAGCTTGGCGGCGTCGTAGATGGAGCAGCCGCCGCTGCCGTAGAGCACCCAGGTCTGGTCCTCGCCGGGCAACGGCGCGTCGCAGCGCACCGGAAAGGCTTCGGGATCTTCCACCGTGAGGACGGCTTTGCCGGTCTCCTCGCGGCGGACGCCCGGCGGGAAGCGGATTTGCGCGGTGGCGCAGAACAGGTTGGGGATGCGTTCGAAGGCCAAACCCAGCGGTTCGAAGAAGTTGGGGGCCAGCAGCATGTCGTTGTTGAGGAGACAGATGTGGGTATAGCGTGCGCGCTCGATGCCCCGGTTGACGGCGCGCGAAAAGGAGAGCGGTTCGGCGGAGACTTCGACGAGCACGCCCGGCCAGGCGTCGGCGAGCCATTCGACGGTATGGTCGTCGGAGCCGTTGTCTATGACGATGATCTCGTGGGCGAAGCCGTCCAGTTGGCGGACCATCTCCGGCAACTGCGCCGCCAGCAGCTCCCGTCCATTGCGCGACGGGATCACCACCGAGACGCCGTTCGGCGGGGGCCGCACCGGAGGCGATTCCGGAAGCCTGGAACCGGACCGCGCGGGCGTCCGCCGTTTGGGGCGGAAGCGTCCGGCGATCCGCGCTAACGCATAGTGAAGCGGAACAAGCACAATCTGGTTTCTCGTCTTACCGATTCTAAATCAACAAATGCAGATGCGGGCGGATTCCTCCGGCCGCGCCGCTCGCAAGGGCGTCCCACAGCGCCAGGGCCTGCAGGGCGAAGGCGGTAGACACGGGATTCACGTAGGGCAGCCAGGCGCCCTCGCGCCTTCCGAAATAGAAGCCGCCATCGATGCGCGGGTCGTCGGACGCGGCCTGGAATTCGGCCAGCTTGGCGCCTTCCCATTCCGCGGCGGCGCGGTCGAGCCGAACCGCTCCGGCGCAGTCGGCGTGCAAACGCACGCGCAGCAACTGGGCATAGACGTCCGACCGTTCAAACCGGGGCGCGATGTCGCGCAGCAGCCAGGAGGCGCGCGCGATGCCATGGTCCAGCGCGCGGGCGCAGACCGGATCGGTGGCGCGGGGCAGCAAGCCTTCCAGAAAGTAGCAGAACGCGTGCAGCCGGTCCATGACCTTCGACGGGTCGGCATGGCCGGGCAGGAACTCTTCGCACTGACGCAAGGCGGAGTCGAGAGCCTGTTGATACCAGGCACGGTATTCCGCGCGGCCGGTGGCTTGCGCCAGGTCGAACCACGCCATGGCGGATTTCAATTGATAGCAGCCCGGAGAGCGCGACCAGCGGGTGGGGTCGCGTTCCACCGGCGACTTGGAGGGAAGCGAGAGGATGGGATGGAGGTCGCCGGCCGGAGAAGCGAAATCGCGGGCCATGGATGTGCCGAGCGCGGCGGCGGTATCGCGGAACTCGTCGACGCCGGTGGCGCGCCAGGCCGAGAGCAGGCCGCGAACCACGATGCCGCAATCGAAGAAGTAGGTGAAGGCCGCGGGCGCCAGTTCAAAGGGCATGGTGGCGGACGCGGCGTCCCAGGCGGCGCCGGTGAGGAAGCGGGCGGCGGCGCGGGCGCGGTCGACGAACTGGGGATCGCCGGAGAGCGCGTGCAGATAGACCAACGCGCCGGCCGCGTAGCCGGTGATTTCCGTGGACACGGGATGGTTCTGCCGCAGGTCGGTCCGATAGTATCGGGCTACGCCGCCTGAAGGGGTCTGAATGCCGGAATGGAGCCACCATTGCGCGGCGCGAGAGCACTGGGGAGACAATTCGCTAGTTTAGCACCAGAGTCGACAGTTTACAGTACACAGCTCTTCGCCGGCAGTTCCGCGGACGCGCCGGGACGCGACCTTCCGCCCGCCGTGGCTGGGGCCTTGAGCTGGTAGAAGACGGCGCGCAAGTGGCGTTTGGATTCGAAGTGCGGACAGATCCCACTGAGCGACTCCATGGCGCCGATCACCAGGCAGCCATTGGGCTCCAGCGCGTGCTCCATCCGTTGGAACAGCGAGGTGCGGTCGCGATCGTTGAAGTAGATGGCCACGTTGCGGCAAAAGACCACGTCGAACCGGCCCAGAGCGGCGAAGCTCTCCATCAGGTTGAGGCGGCGAAAGGCAGCCATGGCGCGCAGTTCGTCCCGAATCTGCCAACCGCCGCCGGTTTGCCGGAAGTATTTGTCCCGCAGTTCGGCGCTCAGCCCGCGCGAGATCTCGGTGGGGTTGTACAGGCCGCGGCTGGCGCGGGCAACGGCATCGTTGGAAATATCGGTGCCTACGAGCTGGACTCCATAAGGTTCGGTATTTCCGAGCAGCTCCTTGAGAGTAATCGCGATGCTATAGATTTCCTGGCCCGTGGAACAGGCGGCGCTCCAAATGCGGAGGCGCGTCGAGCCGGCGCGCTTCTGGCGGTCGATCGCTTCCGGAACGATTTTGTGACGCAGAAGGTCGAAAGGGGCCGTATCGCGAAAGAAGGATGTTTCGTTGGTAGTGATGGCGTCCACGATCCGATGCTCCAGGACGCGGCTCTGGTCGGATCTCGCCCGCTGCACCAGCATGCCGTAGCTACCGCAACCGGCGTCCTCCACCAGGTGACTCAACCTGCCTTCGATCAGGTACCCCTTGGACTCGTCCAGGATAACGGCGCAGAGGGAGTAGATATACCGGGCCAGGGATTGGTGTTCCTCGGGCTGGAGCTTGATCACGCCGGGACCTCGCGCAAGGACCGGAGGATCGCGCCCGCGACTTGGTCGAGCGGCGCCACGGTGTCGACCACGCCGGCGGCGATGGCTTCCTTGGGCATGCCGAAGACCACGCAACTGGATTCGTCCTGGGCGATGGAGACGCAGCCGCTACGCTTGAGCAGCTTGAGGCCGGCGGTTCCATCGTTGCCCATGCCGGTCAGGATGGCTGCCACCGAGCGGCCGGGAATCTGCAGCGCGGCGGAGCGGAACAGGCAGTCGACCGAGGGCCGGCAACCATTCTCGGGAGGATCGTCGGTGAGGCGCAGAAAGATCTCTCCACGCCGGCCGGCCTCGACCTTCATATGCTTGCCGCCGGGCGCCAGGTAGGCGCAGTTGGGCTGGGCGAGCTCGCCTTCTTCGGCTTCTTTGACCGGAATCGAGCACTTGCGGGCGAGACTGGCGGCCAGCGGCTGCGTGAACATCGGCGGCATGTGTTGGACTACCAGCACCGGCGCTCCCAGATCGGCCGGAAGCGACGGAAGCACGGTGGCCAGCGCGGCGGGCCCACCCGTCGAGACGCCGATCAGAACCACCCGCCCGCCGGAGCGCGACAGTCCTCGGGCCGGCGGCTCGGCGGGAAGCGCGGCCGCGGCGCCCGCGGCGCCCGCTCTGGTCCGCGGCGATTTGAGCGGCGCGGTGCGCAGGATCGCGCGCACGTCGCGCCGGTGCTCGAACGCGCGGATCATGGGAGCGAGCTGTTCGCGAAGGATGGCCAGGTTTTCCGCCGGGGTCCCGGCCTCGGGTTTCGTCAGGAAATCGAAAGCCCCCAGTTCCAGGGCGCGCACCGTCAGCTCGCCGCCGCGCCGCGTGAGCGAACTCAGCATGATGACGCCGGTCTTAAGTCCCGCCGCATTCAGGGACTCGAGAACTTCGATCCCGTTCATCTCGGGCATCTCGATATCGAGCGTGAGCAGGTCGGGCTGGAGCGCGTCCACCCGCGCGAGAGCCAGCTTGCCGTTGGACGCGGTGCCCACCACTTCCACGCCCGGCAGGCCCGAGAGCGCTTCGGAAATCGCGCGGCGAAATACCGCCGTATCGTCGACCACCAGGACCCGGATGCTCATGTGACGATCAGACCTCTCCCTGGGTCAGGATCCGGTCCGCGTCCAGGATGGAGATGATGCGTCCATTGGCGCGGCACACGCCCTTGAAGAATCGCGCCTGCCCGGCGGACAGGTTGGCCGGCAGGGGTTCCCACTGGTCCGGCTGCACTTCCAGGACGTCATCGACCCGGTCTACCAACAGGCCGATGAACTCGCCGCGGTTCTCCACGATCAAGACGCGGCTGTCGTTCCCGTGGACGGCCTTGGGCAGCCCCAGCCGCAAACCGAGATCGACGACGGTAACGATCTTCCCCCGCAGGTTCATGATTCCGGCCACCTCGGCCGTCGCGTGCCGCACCCGCGTCAGCGGAGGCAGCCGGATGACCTCCTGAATCCCCGCGGCATCCAGTGCGTAGCGGCCGTCTCGCACGGAAAAGGCCGCGAAGAGGATCTCCTGTCCGTTCCCGGAAGCAGTTGTCTGCGCCATGGTTTTCTCCCGTTCGGTGGCGCCGGCACTCGTGCCGCCGCGCCGCCGTCAGTTGACGCTTTGCGAGACGCGAAACCGCGCCACGGTTCCCTGCAGACTTTCCGCCACCCTGGAAAGCTCCGTCGCGCTGACGTTCACCTGCTCGCTGCCATCCGCCATCTGGCGGGCCGCCCGATCCACGCCGGAGATCTCCTTGGCGATATCCTTGGTTGCCGCGGAGCTCTCCGAGACCCGCAAGTTGGCGTCGCGCACGCCGCTGGAGGCTTCTCCGATGTTGCGGGCGATGTCCTTGGTCACGGTGGCCTGCTCCTCGATGGCGGCGGCGATGGAGGCGACGATTTCGCTCACCTCGTGAATCACGTGCGAAACCTTCTCGATCTCCGCGATTCCGCCGGCCGTGGACGACTGCACGCCGGCGATTCGGGACTTGATGTCTTCGGTGGCCCGGGCCGTCTGCTGGGCCAGTTCCTTGATTTCGTTGGCCACCACGGCGAAGCCTTTGCCGGCGGAGCCCGCGCGCGCGGCTTCGATGGTGGCGTTGAGCGCCAGCAGGTTGGTCTGGGAGGAGATCTCGGTAATGGTTTCGGTGACCTTGCCGATTTCACGCGCGGCCTGACCCAGGAGGTTCATTTGTTCGCTGATGCGCACCGCCTGCCGGGTGGCTTCCTCCGTGATGCGGCGCGCCTTCTCGGAATTCCCGGCGATCTCGCCGATGGTAGCGGTCATCTGCTCGGTGGCCGTGGCCACGCTGGTGAGATTGGTGGTGGTCTGCTCCATTCCGGCCGCCACCGAGACTACGTTGGCGGTCATCTGCTCGGCGGCGGCGGCCACTGCGTGGGCTTTCTCCGACGCCTGTTTCGAGCCGTCCGTCATCTGCCCCGAGTTGGCGGACAACTCCGCCGACGAGGAGGACACCACGTGAATGCCGTCGGCAATGTTCTTGAGGACGTCGCGCAGGCTGGCGGACATGGTCTGCATGGCTTTGGACAGCGAGCCGACTTCGTCCCCCCTGTTGAGATACTCCTCCGGCATATCGCGCGAAACGTCGCCGCGCGCCACCTCTCCCAGGTGCGTCACGGCGAGTTCAAGAGGCCTGGCGATGCTGCGGGCGAGAATCATGCCGAACACGCCGGATGCCGCCAGCCAAACGGCCGCGAATATCGGCAGGAGGACCTTGGTCTCCGAAGTCGCGGCTTCCTGCGCCTCGTTGATTGCGGCCGCCCGCTGACCGCGGTATTGCATATAGTCGGCCATGTTGGACCGCATTTCGTTGCCTTTGGGCTCGACCTGCTGGCGATAGATTGCCGTCGCTTCGCCGAACTGGCCCGCCTGGACCGCATTGATGACCTTGACGTTGAACCCGCGCCACTCCGTCACGTTTTGCTCCAGAACGTCCCTCCTGCGCTTGCCCTCGGCCGTAGTCGCGAGCGCAGCCAGTTCTTCGAAATCCGCCAGGTACTCCTTGCGCAGCGCCGCGATTTTTTCCATGGTAGCGGAGTCGAACTTTCTCGCCAGCAACGCACCGGCGACGTGGACGGTGACCGCGTTGGCGTCGGAAGAGATTTGCAGGGCCAGATCCGTTCGGCGGGCCTCCTGTTTGGCGGCCAACGCCTGGGTGTCGAGGGTGTGCACGCCCCACCAGGCCACGCCCGTGAGGCAAAGCACCTGAAGAATGCTGGCTCCAATCAGCAGGCCCAGCTTCCTTCCGATTTTGACGTTCGCAAGTCCGTTCATGGTGATATCCCTTCTGTTTCCGAGATGCATTTCCGCGGAGCGGGCTCCTGGGCCTTTCGCCGGACCGTCTTGCGAATGCTCTCGATTAACTCGTCCTTATCGAGCTTGATTTGGTACTGGTCGAAGCCTGCGGCCAGGCCGCGGGCGATTTCCTCTTCTCCGGCGAGCGAGGAGAGCGCGATAATCGGCAGGCCCGCGAAGCGCTCGTCGGCCCGAATTTGCCGGGCCAGGGCCAGTCCGTCCAGCCGCGGCATATCGATATCCGTGGCGACCAGGTCCACTTCACTGGAGTGTTGGTCCAGAATTTCCCAGGCCGCTTGGCCGTCGTCGGCGGCCAACACCCGGCAGCCGATACTTTCCACCAAACGCTGAATCTGACCGCGGAAGAAAGCCGAATCGTCGGCCACCAAAACGGTGGGCGTCCGGTCCGCGCGGCTTCCGGATTCCGGCGGCGAGGCGGCTTCCGCCGGCAAGGCGGCCTCCGGCGCGGCATCGGGTTGCGCAAGCTGGGCCAGTTCGAAAATGTCCAGCAGCAGAACGGTGCGGTCCTTAAGTACCGCCGATCCCGCGATGCCCGGTTGCCGCAGGGTCGCGGCGTCCACCTGGAGCGTGGCTTCCACCATATCCAGCGGCTCGGCGGCCAGCAGTCCCACCGGCCGGCCCACGCGTTCGAAGACGATGACCACCCATTGCTGCCGCTCGGTGAGCTCGCCCACCGGGGCCAAGTCGCGCAAGGTCGCCAGCGGCAAACTGGCGTTCCGGTAGTGCATGGTGCGCCGGCCGGCGAGGTATTGGATCTGGGCGGGGCGGACGCGCTCCAGGCGCGATACCTGTTCGATGGGCACGGCGCAGGTTTCGCCGGGCGCGTTGTGGAATAGCAGCAGAGAATGCAATTCCCCGGTTCTGGCGACCTCTTCCGCCGGCTGGCGGGAAACGGCTTCCGCGGTCCCGGCGGTCAGACCGGCGCGCGCCGCCAGGCCGGCGACGTCCAGAATCACGGCCACCCGGCCATCGCCGAGGATGGTGGCGCCGGCGTACATGTGGAGGCCTTTCAGGTGCCGCCCCAGGGGCTTCACCACGATTTCCACGGTATCGTGCAGATCCTCCACGGCCAGCCCATAAGCGAAGGCGCCGGTGTCCACCAACACCACGTTCATCGCGCGCGGGGGGCCGGGCGGACGCTCGCCTCCAATCGCGTCCGCCAGACGCAGCAGCGCCACCAGGCGGTCGCGCAGCTTCAGCACTTCCGCATGGCCTACGCGGTCGATGCGCTCCGCGATCTGGGCGGGCGGAATGCGAATCAGCTCGCCCACATTCGCCTGCGGAATGGCGAAGCGCTCTCCGCCGTCGGAAACCAGCAGCGAGGGAATAATGGCCAGAGTCAACGGCAGCTTGATGCGAAAGCTGGAACCCCGCCCCGCGGTGGAATCGATTTCGATTTTTCCGCCCAGCCGGTCGAGGTTGGTCTTGACCACGTCCATGCCTACGCCCCGGCCCGACACGTCGCTGACGGTCTCCGCGGTGGAGACGCCCGGCAGGAAGATGAGCGCTATCTTCTCCCGGTCGTTCATGTTGCGGACCTCTTCGCGCGGGACCAGTCCCTTGGCCACGGAAGACGCCGCGATTTTCTCCACCGCCAAGCCCTTGCCGTCGTCGGCGATCTCGATGACCACCTGGCCGGCTTGATGCGAGGCGCTCAGGATGATCGATCCGGTGCGGGGCTTGCCCGCCGCGGCGCGTTCGGAGGGCGGCTCGATGCCGTGATCCACGGCGTTCCGGACCATGTGGGTAAGCGGATCGCTCAAGCCTTCCAGAATGGTCTTGTCGATTTCCACGTCGCCGCCATCGATGCGAAGTTCCACCTCCTTGCCCAGGTCGCGAGCCAGATCGCGCACCAGCCTGGGGAATTTGGCGAAAAGACTGCCGACCGGCTGCATGCGGGTCTGGGTGACGACTTCCTGGAGTTCCGAGGTCACCAGGCTGACTCGCTGCGCTCCGGAGCGGATTCCCCTCTCATCCCGCCGCGCCAGAGACTCATTTAACTGATTCCGGCTGAGCACCAGTTCTCCGGCCAGGGTCATCAGGGAATCCAGCAAGGCCACGTTCAATCGAAGGGTGGTTTCGGCCGGGCTGGCGGCCGCTGGCGCCGCAGGTTGGCGGGCCCGTTCCGGCGGTGGGGTGGGGGACGCGGCAGGAGAAGCGGGAATGACAGGGGGTTGGGCCGGTGGGGCGGGGGACGCGGAAGGAACATCCGCCGCGGGAACTGGAAGTGAGGGAAGAGCAGCGGGAATCATGGCGGGTTGAGGCGCCGCCGGCGCCGGATCCCGGACGGAAGCACCCGCCGTCCGGCTCAGGGACGTGGCGACGCCGCTTTTGGCGATCACCCAAACCCGGTCCGGGGGCGCCGCCACCACTTGGCCGGCGAGATCCGGCTCCAGAGCCGTGGCATACAACACCTGCAGCATCAGTTGGTTGGAGGGCTCGTCGTCGAGCGTGCCGGCCGAGTTCAAATCGAAGGCGCTGGCCAGGATCGTGCCGCACTCGATCAGGGACTTGAACACCTGCCAGGGGGTCTTGCCCTGGCGTTCGATATCGTGGATCAGATCGTAGGCGATAAAGTAAATGGACCTTCCGCCCCTGCGCGCCTGGTTCACATCGAAGGTGGAGACCTCAACCAGGGCCTCCGTTCCCGGGATGGAAATCGCAGCCCGCTCGGTTACGGACCGCTTCTCGTCCGCGGGCAGGTTGTCCGCGGTCAGCCCGGTGAGCGCGGCGCAGAACTCGCCGATGTCGTACTGGTCGCTCTCGCGGTAGTTTCCCAGGAGCTCGCGCAGCTTGTCGAAGCCGAGCAGCAGAATGCTGACGACCTCGGGAGTGGGAACCATCCGCCGCGAGCGGATCAGGTCGAGCGCGTTTTCCGTCTTATGCGCCAACTCCCGGATCTGCGTCAGGTCGAAGAAGCCAGCCCCGCCCTTAATGGAGTGCGCCGCGCGGAAAACGCGGTTGACTAGCCGCTCGTCGATATCCGCCCGGTGGCGTTCGATCTCCAGCAGGTCCGCTTCGATGGTGGCGAGGTGCTCGCGGCACTCCGCCAGGTAATCCTGCACCAGCTCGTCGTCGATGTTGGGCTCGCTCATGTCCGGCTCCCCAGGTCACTCTCCCGAGACGCTGAAGTGCTGATGGATCCGCATGGATTGAAACAAGTTCCGAATCTCTTCGGAGGCATGAATCACGGCCAGGTGGCCGCCCAGCTTGCGCAGCGAGTTGTGGGCGGCGATCAGCAGGCCGATGCCCGTCGAATCGACCATCTGCACATTGGTGAGGTCCAGGACCACCTCCCGGGCTCCTTCGGCGAGCGCGCCGCGCATCTTCGATCGGTATTCGGGCACCCAGGCGGAGACCACGTCCTCCTCGGTGGGCCGTATCAGCGCTTTGCCGTCTTCCCGTGTAATCTCTATCATTTCCTTGCCTCTCTAAAACCGTTTGACGATCGTTACCGCATTGCCCTTGTCGTTGAAGCGGACCCGCGTGGCGTAGCGCAAGAGGATGCCGAGCCCGCGGCCGGAACCGGCCGAAGCCTCGGAGCGACGCCGCAGGGCCGCGCGCCAATCGAAGCCATCTCCGCCGTCCTCCACCGCGATGGTCAAGCGGCCGGCTCCCAGCCGCAACGCGCAGCGGAAATAGTTGCGGGGATCCGACCGGCATCCATGCACCACCGCGTTGTTGAGCGCCTCGCGAACCAGCAACTCGGCCGCAAACCGCTGCGTGCGGGCCAGATGGCGTTCGACATGCCGGCGGAAATCGATGAAAAACTCCTCCACGGCCGACGGCGCAGCCGCCAGCGTGGTGCGGAGCTCATATCCGTAGCGGACCGACGGCGTCACGGGCATGCCTCCACCGCCAGCAGCAGCAGATCGTCGTCGACCGTGGCCCGGTCCGGACGGAGCTCGCCCGCGATCCGGCTGGCGGCCTCTCCCAGGGGCGCCATCCGGTGGCGGACACACCCGTCGAGCAGCCGCTCGAACCCCGCCTGCCGCCCTCCGCCCGCGGCGGATTCGATCAGGCCGTCGGTGTACAGATAGAAGCGGTCGCCGCGCGCGACCTGCAGGTTCTTACGCTGCAGCACTGCCGCGCTGAATACTCCCAGAGGATCGCTGTCCATCTTCACCACCTGGGAGCGGCCCGAAGAGCTCACCAGAATGAGCGGCGGGTGCCCCGCGCCGACGACCGACAGTTTCCGTGTGCGCCGGTTCAAGCGGGCGTAACAAGCGGTAAGGTATTGCTCTTCGCCCAGCATCTGCCGCATCACCGAGTCCACACCGCGCATGGTGTCCTCCGGGGAGAACACCGGCCCCGAGTATTGGCGAAGCAATGCCTTCACCGCCGACGTCAGGAACGCGCCGCCGATTCCATGTCCGCTGATGTCGGCCACGAAGTAGGCGAAGACGTCCCGGTCGAGCGGAAGCACATCGTAAAAATCCCCGCCAGCCTCTTCGAGCGGTTTGTAATAGACCGAGAATCCCGCCTCCGGGTAGACTTCCGGGCGCACCAGGATGGCTTGCTGCGCATCGCGCAACCGCTCCAGCCTCTGGCGGTTTTCCCGAACCAGCGCGCGATTGGTTTCGCTGATGCGCAGATGCACGCGTACCCTGGCCAGCACTTCCTCGGCGTGAACCGGTTTCGTAATGTAGTCCACGCCTCCGATCTTCAGGCCTGAGATTTTGCTTTTGAGGTCGTCGGCCGAGGAGAGGAAGATGATCGGAATGTCGGCGGTCGCGGCGTTGCTCTTGAGCCGGGCGCACGTCTCGAAACCGCTTTCGCCCGGCATGATTACATCCAGCAGGATGAGATCCGGTTTCTCGGCGTGGCATAAGGCCGCGGCACTGGCGCCGTCGCTTGCCATGAGCGTCCGGAATCCTTCGGCTGCCAGAACGCTCTCCACCAGCTCGACGTTGGTGGGGGTGTCGTCCACGATCAGGATGGTCGGGGTGTTCATCGTCCTAGGCCTTTGCGGGACAGCCCGGCCCCTCCAGCCAGCGGTCCACGGCTTCCCGGCGGAACCGCCAGTGCTTGCCCACCTTGTGGCTGGGAATCCGGCTGTTGCGGACCAGCCGGTAGATGGTCGACTTGGGAACGCGAAGGTACCTGGACAACTGATCGATATCGAGAACCTCGTCGCTATCCGCCATTACTCGTTCTTATCGGTTGGTCGCGGGTTTTTCTTTATATGGCGGGGCTGAGATTCCATTTTTCCGATTTCGCGCCAAATCCCCTAAGCTTTTCGGCCGGCTCAACCGATTAATGCCATGAATATGGAACGTGAAAGACAACCCCAAGCGCCGCGCCGCCGTGCTGCCGGGAGGTTTTTGCCGTGAATGCACCGAACGACAAACCTGCCATCCTGGTGGTGGACGATTCGGCCTTCTTGCGGAAGCGTGTTCGGCAGGCTTTGGAGCCGGACGGCTACACCCTGATTGAAGCCGCAAACGGGCAATCCGCGCTGGATGCCCTTGCCATACGGGAATTCGCCTGCGTCCTGACGGATCTGGTCATGCCCGACCTGGATGGCTTCGCCCTGCTCGAGCAGATCCAGTTGCGGCACATCGCCGTGCCGGCGTTGGTCCTGACCGCCGACATTCAGAATTCCACGCGGGAACGGTGCGAGTCTCTGGGCGCCAAGGCCGTGGTGCAAAAACCGTTAAAAGCGGACGAACTGCGCGCGGTGCTGGCCGAAGTGATTGGCGGAAAGCGCTGACATGTACCTCACCGACTTTCAGCTTGACGCTCTCAAGGAAGTGATCAATACCGGCGTGGGCTACGCCGCCGGGTCGCTGAACGAACTGGTGGGCACGCCGATCTCTCTGAGAGTGCCGGAAGTCGGCGTTTTCCCTCTGCAGGAGGCCCGGCTGCGCGTAGCCGCTTTCGGATGGACGCGCGTGGCCTCGGTGAAACTCTCTTTCTCCGGACCTCTTAAAGGCAACGTCGCCCTGGTATTTCCGTACGACAGCGCCGTGAAACTGGTCTCTCTTTTGACCGGCGACGATGGTTCCAATCCGGATGTCAACGGGATTCGGGCCGCCACTTTGGAAGAGACCGGCAACATCATCCTCAACGGGGTGGTCGGCTCCATCTCGAACCTGCTGAAAGGGCGGATCTCGTTTTCCGTCCCGTACTACAGCGAACAGGGCGGACTGCCGGCGCGGTTGGCGGGCCTGGCGGGATCCGACAGCGTTCAGGTGGTCATCGCCAGGGCCCGGTTCGTGGTGGCCCAACACGAAATCGAAGGAGAGATCTTCCTGTTTCTCGAGTTGAACGCCCTGCAAGATCTGCTCGCCGCTCTGCAAAGCTACATGGAATCCCCATCCTAGCCGTGCCGGCCAGCATTCCAGAGACGCGCTTTGAAGTCTTGGATAGGGTTCCCTTGGGAATCCTGGTGCTCGATGGCGGCTACCGGATCCTCTACTGGAACCAGTGCCTGGAGAATTGGACGGACATCCTTCGCCGGGACATTCTGGGCTGCGACGCCCGCGAGCGTTTTCCGAACTTCGCGAAATCCACCTTTTCGAGGCGGATCGAACGGGTATTCCGGGATGGAGTCCCCACCGTTTTTTCTCCGCAGCTCCATAGCCCGCTGATTCCCTGTGAAATCACACCGGGTGAATTTCGCGTGGAGTACATCACCGTGACTTCGATTCCCGCCGAGGACGGCGCCGGCTTTCTGGCGATCTTCTCGATTCAGGACATCACCGACCTGACGCGCCGCCTCGATGAAAGCCGCAGAACCGAACGCGAACTGGCCAGCGAGCTCGCGCAACGAACCGAACTGGAGAAGGATCTGTATCGGGCCAAGGAGGCCGCCGACGCAGCCAATCGCGCCAAGAGCGAATTTCTCGCCAACATGAGCCATGAGATCCGGACGCCCATGAACGGAATCCTGGGCATGACCGGGCTGCTGCTGGATGGCGAACTGCACGCCCGGCAACGCCGGCGGGCCGAGATTCTCCGCGACAGCGCTTCGGACCTGCTCGCGATCCTGAACGACATCCTCGACCACTCCAAAATCGAGGCGCAGAAGCTGGAGCTGGAATCCGCCGATTTCGACTTGCGGGTGGTGGTGGAGGAAGTGGCCGACCTGATCGCGGTGACCGCCCAGCAGAAGGGCCTGGAAGTCCTCTGCTCCGTCGACCCGGACGTGCCCACCCGGCTTCGCGGCGATGCCATGCGGCTCCGCCAGGTGCTGATGAACCTCGCCGGGAACGCCGTCAAGTTCACCCACTCGGGCGAGATCTCCATCCGGGTGCGCCTTCAAACCGGAGATGAAACGGCGGTTCGTTTCGAGATCGCCGATACCGGAATCGGCGTGCCCAAGGAAAAGTCGCAGTTGCTGTTTCGACCGTTTTCGCAGGCCGACGCCAGCACCACGAGGCGCTACGGCGGCACCGGTCTGGGCCTTTCGATCGTGGCGCGCATCGTGGAGCTGATGGGCGGGCAGGTGGGGTTCGAAAGCCAGGAGGGTCAGGGTTCGCGTTTCTGGTTTGCCGCGCGCCTGGAGAAGCAGGCTTGCGAATGGCCGCGCTCGCCGGTGTTTGCGGGACGGCGCGTCCTGGTGGTGGACGACAATGCGCGCAGCCGCGAGTTGCTGGTCGAACTGCTCGGTTTTTGGCGGTGCCGCGTGGCCCAGGCCGGCGACGTGGAGACGGCGCTGTCGCGGCTGCGATCGGCGGAGCGCCCTTTCGATGCCGCGGTCGTCGACCTGGAGATGCCCGGAGAGGGCGGCGAGTATCTTGGCGGGCTGGTCCGCGAAGATCCCGCGCTGCGGGACACCCCCCTGTTGCTCCTGACGCCTCTGACCCGGATAGCCGACAACGACCATTGGCGCGCGCGCGGGTTCGCGGGATGCCTGACCAAGCCGGTGAAGGCCGCCGAGCTGGCATCCTGCCTGGAAGCCGCGCTCCACCGCGGCGCGCAGCCATCGCAGGCGGACGTTATCCCGGTGGAACGCCACTCCAGTCAGGAACGGCGCGCCGGCGTGCGGATTCTCCTGGTGGAGGACAATGCCGTCAACCAGGAGGTGGCCCTGGGAATGCTCGGGAACCTCGGGTATTGCGCCGACGTAACCTCCGACGGGACCAGCGCCCTGGTGGCTCTGTCGGGCACACCCTACGACCTGGTGCTCATGGATTGTCAATTGCCCGATCTGGACGGCTACGAAGCCACTCGCCTGATTCGCTGGCCCGCAACCCAGGTCCTCAATCACCAGATTCCCATCGTCGCCATGACCGCCCATGCGATGGCCGGCGATCGGGAGAGGTGTCTGGCCGCCGGAATGAACGACTACCTGGCCAAGCCGATTGCCCAGGCCGCTCTGGAGCGGGCGATTGAGCGCTGGACGGCGGCGAGTCCCGCGCCGGTCGCTCCCCCACCCGCCCCCGCGGCCCCGGACGCCGGCTCGTCACTGGAGTTCGACGCGGAAGATCTGCTGGAGCGTCTGGACGGGAATACGGAATTGGCGGGGCGCGTCCTCAGCCGGTTCCGGGAGGACATGCCGCCGCAGTTGGCGGCTCTGGCGCAGGCTGTTCAAGACGGCAACGGCGAGGCCATACAGAGAGGCGCTCACACCGTCAAGGGCGCTGCCGCCAATGCCGGCGGGACCCAAATGCGGAGCCTCGCCGTCAAAATGGAGCAACTGTGCCGCTCCGGCGAACCGGGTGGGGCGGCACAAATCCTGCCCGAACTGGCGGCGTCTTTCGAGCGAACCGCCCGGGCGATCGAGGAATGGAAAGCAGTTAACAGTTGACAGTTGACAGTTTACAGTCACCGGCTCCGTGAACGCTTCGGGACCTCGTGCTTGACTGTTCACTGTCTACTGTCAACTGACGACTCTTGTCGCCGCCAAGGCCAACAGCGTGCCGATGGCGGCGCCGGCAACCACGTCGCTCAGGAAATGCATGCCTAATAGGATGCGGGAGGCGGCCACGCTCAGGGCGCAGAACAGCAGGCCCAAAGCGAGGTCCGGATAGAAGCGGGCCAGAGACACGGCCACGGCGAACGCGGTGATGGTGTGGCCGGAGGGAAAAGAGAATTGGTCGGGTGGCAGCAGGGTGGCCCAGCAGTGAGGCTCGATTGCGCACGGCCGGCGGCGGCGGAAGATCCGCTTGAGGCGCAGGAAGACCGCGATGCCGCTGCCGGCGGCCAGCGCGCCGGACCCGACGGCCGGAAACCGGAGGTCGCCGCCGAAAAGCAGCAACACGAGACCCAGCGAATACCACAGCCAGCCATCGCCGCCGCGCGTGGCGCACCGCATCCAGACCCGGATCCAACGGGGCGCAGACCACCGGTTCACCCTCCGCATCAGGCTATGGTCCCGATGGGAAATGTAAGTCAGCATGGCGGAAGCCTGCATCATCGCGTGGCCTCCGTACGCCTTTTGAAATGCCGGGCGCTGGCCGGAGTAGGGCATCTCATGCTCCATTTGTACGGCCCACATGGCTACAATCGTGTGACGCGCGGGAAAAACATTCGTGAATCGGCGTGTTTTCCGCCACGCGATCATTGCCGCATGGCACAATCGAGTGATGAAGAAGCTGGACTTCCTCTTCTTCGACGCCGGCGGCGGCCATCGCGCGGCCGCCGACGCCCTGCGCCAAGTGATTGAGCGGCAAGAACGTCCGCTCGAGATCCGCATGGTCAACCTGCAGGAGCGTCTGGATTCGCTGGATGTCTTCCGCAAACTGACCGGCCTCCGGTTGCAGGACGTTTACAACCTCTTGCTCAAGAAGGGCTGGACCCTGGGTTCGCCGCAATTGACGATGGGCATGCACCTGGTGATCCGGCTGTTTCACCGCCAGACGGTGCGCGCGCTGGAGGCGTTCTGGAAGGAAAGCCGCCCGGACCTGGTGGTCTCGCTGGTGCCGAATTTCAACCGCGCGCTGTGCGAGAGCCTAGGGCGCGCGCTGCCGGGCGTTCCGCTGGCGACCATCCTGACCGACATCGCCGACTATCCGCCGCACTTCTGGATCGAGAAGCAGACACAATACCTGATCTGCGGGTCTCGCCGCGCCGTCGAGCAGGCCCTCAGCCTGGGCCACGCCGAATCGATGGTGTT
>Ga0326728_10004797_pt1 | contig 39352 bp, 36 predicted proteins | sample MB3enrmetagenome_FD_207602 | JGI IMG/M metagenome (GOLD analysis project Ga0326728, IMG submission 207602) | Lab enriched peat soil microbial communities from McLean, Ithaca, NY, United States - MB31MN | ecosystem: Environmental > Terrestrial > Soil > Wetlands > Peat | place: USA: New York... | reverse complement strand
TGAGCAACAGGATCTCGAGCTTCGAACGGCCGTACACCCGGAAGCCGGAGTAACGGGTCGCGGATTCGAGGTCCGAGAAGTCGATCCGGTAGCCCCGGTGGGCGGCGCTCGAGACGTTGACGACCCGGGCGGGCGCGTTGGCCCGAAGCCGGTCGGCCAGGAGCGACGTAAGGAGGAACGGGGCTAGGACGTTGAGCGCGAAGGTCCGCTCGTGGTCTTCCGACGTGACCTGCCTCTGCTGGAAGTACGCGCCGGCGTTGTTGACCAGGATCGAGACGTTCGGGTATCGCTCGCGCAACGTCTGGGCAAGGGCCCGGACGTCCGAAAGGAGGGCGAGGTCGGTGACGCCGACCGCCTCAACCGCTGCATTCCCGGTCGAATGGGCGATCTCCTGGGCGACCCGGGACGCCCTCTCGGCCCCCCGGCCCACGACCACGGTGCGCGCCCCGCGGGCGGCCAGCCCGCGGGCGATCTCGACGCCGATACCCGAGGTGGCACCGGTCACGACCGCGGTTCGACCCGAGAGTCTTGGGGCTACGGACGTCGTCACGAAGGATTTCCTCGTGGGCACCCACGGGCGATGGGGGATGGCCTTTGCGGCAGGTCCCGGGTATCAGGCCCGTCCGTCACGCCAGCCGGTATTCGCGTCGCCGGGAGTCGTGGAGCGAGATCGCTTCCTGGACCAGACCCTGGCGCCGGAGGGATTCCAAGGCGCTCTGGACCGTGCGGCGCGGCAGCCGGGACATGTGGGCGAGCTGCGTCTGGTCGAGCCCGCGGTACGTCTCCAGGAGGAAGTAGAGGAACTTCGCGGCCGGAGGCCCGCGGATCGGGCGCGCGTGCCGGATCGTCCCGAACGTCTCGCCCCGGAGGCCCAGCCGCTCGGACGCGAGGGGCGCTACGGAGCCGAGCGCGACGTTCCCGAGGTTGGCTTCGGCCCCGAGCTCCCGGAGGAGCTGGACCTGCTGGCTCTCCAGCGGGGCCTCGAACAGAAGCTCCTCGGCCGGATGGTCCGCCAGGATCGAGCGCACCCAATCCCACTTGATCGCCCCGTCGCTGTCGTATATCCCGACCCCTCGGCCGGACTCCCTGCTCTCGATGATGACCCGCCGGGGTTTCAGCGTGCGGGCGTGAGCCACCTGCGCGATCGTCTCCTTGAGCGACAGCTGGTGCTGCACGTCCTTCTTGCCGACCTCGATGAAGTAGTCGAGCCCGCGACGGCGCACCTGGTCCGCGAGGCGTTCGATCTGGTCGAAGGAGAGCTCGATGATCCCGCTCGAGATCTCGATGGAGTCGAATCCGAGGTCCCGTGCCTCGTCCATCATCTGCGGGACGCGGTCGTGGGCCACGGCGTATTCGAGGAGCGTTCCGCCGGTACAGACGTCGATCCCGACGTCGTGGTAGAGCTTGATGCGGCTACGGACCTTGTCGCGGGGAAGCAGGAGCGACAGCCCCCAGCCGATCTTGGCCACGTCGAAGTACGGAGCGAGGTACTCGAGCTCGTCCGGGTGCAGCCCCTGGAGCCGGTCAAGGACGTGCGTGATGCCGTTCGGTCGAGGCCGGCTCACGCGAGGAGCGTCGGCCGGGAAGAAGGCGGCCTTGGACTTGAGAGACGCAGAACTTGCCGACATTTCGTCACTTCCACGCAGTATGGGCTTGAACTTTGGCCAGAAGTTGGCTTAAACCCTCCTCTTCCGCGCCGGTTTTCGGACCCGTGCTTCGGGCGTCTTAGAGCAGCGGACGGATCGGGCGACCCTGGACGTAGGGAGGGATCCCGACCCCATACCGGGAGAGGATCGTGGGGGCGACGTCGATGATCTGTTGCTCCCCGAGGTCGGTCCCGACCGGGGACGCGGGGTCCCGGAACGCGATGACCCCGTCGAACGAGTGGACCGCGTCGTCCGGGCCGGTGTCGTTCTCCTCGAGGCAGAGCCGACCGTGACCCACGGAACCCGCCGAGCGCCACCGGGCGTCGTCGAAGTAGGCCATGAGGTCGGGGGGGTCCCCCTGGACCTCCCGGTAGACCTCCTCGGGCGTGAACAACCGCACGGGCAGCGCTGCTCCCGTGGGGGTGTGAAGACCCGAAAGTCGGGAGCGCAGCTCCTCGACGAGGGCGGGAACGTCCCCGGGGTCCACGATCCCCTTCGGCTCTCGTCCCCGGACGTTGAAGAACAAACGGGCGTAGTATCCCCCCGCGCCCCACACTCGGGTCCTCGCCCAGTCGATCGGGGTCTTCTCGAGAGGAGTCCCGGGGGCAGGTGGCGGCCCTGCGAGGTGCAGGTACCCCTGCTCGATGAGCCACTCGTTCACGCAGAAACAGCCTCCCATTGCCTGGCTGCCGTGGTCCGAGACCACTAGGACCGAGACGTCCGGGCCGATCAGGTCGAGGAAAGACCCGATCTCCGCATCGAGCAGCCGATAGAAGTCGTCCCCGATCGAGGCAAACTCCGGGTCCGAGGGATGCCGAGGGTGCTGAGCGTCGAAGTACTTCCAGAAAGTATGATGGAGTCGGTCGGGCCCGATGTCGTGAATCACGAACAGATCCCACGGCTCCTTCTTCCAGAGATGACGGGCCACCCTCCAGCGGCGCCGGGTCATCTCGAAGAGCTCGTCGGCGACCTTCCGGCGGCCCTCAACACGGAACGAAATGTCGAAGAACGGTCCTCCCGCCACGGACTCGATCTCCGGGCGAAGCGCTACAGGATTGACGAAATCGGTCGCCGAGGCCGGTGTGAGAAAGTCCGAGATCGAGACCCCGTTCACGGCCGGAGGGGGATACCCCGGCGGCATTCCGAGAACGGCCACCCGATAGCCGAGGCGAGAGAGGGTCTCCCAGACCATGGGGCGTCTCGGGGTTCCCGAGTTCGGGATGTACATCTGGTCGTAGGAGCCCGGCTTCCGATGGCGGAAGCCGTAGAGACCGAGCGTGCCCGGGTCGACTCCCGAGAACATCACTCCCCAGGCCGGGACGGTGATGGGAGGGTCGCAGGTGCGGAGGGTCCCCCTCGCAGACTCCGCGAGAAGGCGGCCCATCCTCGGCATCACCGGAGCGAATCGCCGATAGAGGAGATCCGGCGAGACCGAATCGAGTCCGACCACGACGAGGCGAAACTTCGCTGGAAGCACGGTCGAAAGGACCTCCGTCGGTTCTAATGACTTCGCCCCTCGAGGTCCGTACTGCTTCTCTTTTCCACCGGTCCCCGGATCCCGACGGTCGAACGCCTTTCCGGGCCGCGTCCGGGGCGCCTCGCGTGCGTGCTCGTATTCATGTACCACATATGTGCATGCATATGTATGTCCTCCCGAAATATCGCCGTGCAGAAGGCGGTGTACGACGCGCTGACGCGAGAAAAGAGGACGGGGGAAAGCTTCACGACCCTCCTCCGCCGGCTGCTCGACCAGAGGGAGGGGCTGGCCGAGCTCGTGGGACACTGGGGGAGGTCGGGAGATCGGGCGAGCCGCGCCGCTCTGAAAGCCCTCCGATCGAGCGGAGGTCGTACCCGATGAAAGCCCTCGATACCTCCGTGATACTGACCCTCCTCGAAGGGGACCCGGGGGCGCAGGACCTGCTCAAGCGCCTACGGGGGGTCGAGCTCGCCACTACCGAGGTGAATCTCCTCGAGCTGGCCTACCTCGCAGCCCGCGGTCCGGCGCGGTCCCAGGCGGCCCGGCGGGCGGTTCTCGAGCGTCTTCGCCGAAAGCTCACGGTGCTGCCCATTGATGGAAGGGCCGTGGAGCAAGCTGGTCGAAGGCTCGGAAAGGGAAGCGAGCGGACCCCGCTCCACGTCCTGGCGATGCTCGGGGCCCTGGAAGCGAACGGCTGTGACGAGCTGTTCACCCAGGAGACAACGATCGATCCGGGGAAGTGGCGGTTCAAGATCACTCACCTTGCTCATCACGGGACTAAGTAACGCATATAGCGTGCTAACGGGGCCTTGCACTAACAGAAAGGATAACACCACCCCCCCTCCCCTGACGGAGAACGTCGAAAAGGCCCTCCGGAGCGACTTTCGGCCCTGGACCCGCCCGGAAGGCCGATCAGAGCCCCGGACCCCCCTTTTCACAAAATTGAGACCACAGGAGCTATAGTTACGGTTCCGCCATAACCCAGAGTGGCTTTAACGTTGGGACGTGGGGCCCAGGTGACCCGGGGCCCAGGCGATTCTCTGACGGAGCGGCGTATAACAGGAGTTATACAACGGCATTTGGGCCCCCGTTGGGACCCCAGTAGGAAGACCGATCCACCCCGGAACCCAGCCGCCGGGCACAGCAGGTCAAGGTTCGGGGCACAACCCCTCTGGTAGGAGCGAGCCAGCCCCCAAGACGATGTAGAGGGTCACCGCCTTCCACACGATCCCCGCCGGTCGGTACTTCTCGTTCGGGACCGCCGGACCGAGAAAGCGTTAGGCAGCGAGCTCGAGATTGTCACGGCAGCTTCGTGGCGTCTGCAGGCGTGCCACTGGAGCCCTTCTACCGGCTCCAACCCTCCCTCGCCCGCCTCCTGGTCTCAGACCGCCCTATGGGGCCTTTGAGCGTGGCCTTCCGTCAGTTGTAGACGATGCTGCGGCGACTAAACACGGTCGACCGCCCTCTGGATTTCCCAACGAGCCCGAATTCTGATCGACAGGGCCCGCTTCAATGGCCGAAGCCGGCGTGGCATCACAATCCTGACCCTCAGTAAAGGCATATTCGATACAACAACTTCCAAGGACATGACAAACCGCTCCAACTCATGGGAACCTGATCCCACAGGTTCGCGCCGGACCGGCGAACAACTCCCCGCGCCGGGTGGGACCGGAACCCCTGCCGGCGGGAAATCAGGTCTCGGTAGGTGGCGCTTCCTACGAGAGGTTACAAGGTGGGTCGTGAAGATACATATACATATGCATATGCATGGTTGGTCGACGGGGTTCCGTTACGCCTTTGGAGCTAGCAGGATCGTGTGCCCGACGCCCGCACCCACGGTGGTTCCTTCGGACGGATTGAGCGGTGTACGCCGACCCACGAGAGACACGCCCGCGATCGTCCGAGGTGGTTTCGAGAGAGCGGGCTTGGACGAACGAATGTAAGGGCCTAATAGGCATCCGGCAAACGACGAGCGTTCGTCGGTCGCGTCACACCCGGGGCGTCATTCTCGACCTCCTGAAGGAGGGAGCCCTTTTACCGCGGACCGTGTTCGGAAGAGCCGAGGTCACCGACCCTCCTCGGTGAACCCGCAAATGATGGCGGCGAACGGGAAGAAGATCTGGATGGACGGACGACTGGTCGACTTCGCCAACGCCCAGGTTCATGTCCTGAACCACAGCCTCCACTACGGAGTGGGGGTCTTCGAGGGCATCCGGGCGTATCCCACCCGTCAGGGGGGAGCCGTGTTCCGGCTCAAGGAGCACGTCGCGAGGTTGATCGCCTCCGCCCGCTTCTACCACATGAAGATCCCGTACTCCGCGGAGGAGATCGAGCGCGCGATCCTTGAGACCCAGGCGGCCAACGACGTTCTGCCGTCGTACATTCGTCCGATCGTGTACCGGGGCGAGCCCGCGCTGGGGGTGAAGAACCTCACGGGCAAGGTATCGCTGGCGGTCGCGGCGATCCCGGCCAAGAAATACCTCGGGGAGGCATCCGATTCGGGGGTCCGGGCCAAGATCTCACCCTTCCGCAAGCCCCGCTCGGACGCGCTGCCGTCCTTTGCGAAGGCGTCGGGAAACTATCTCTCGGGATACCTCGCGGGCGCGGACGCGACCGAGGACGGGTACGATGAGGCAATCCTTCTCGATTCCGGCGGCTACGTTGCCGAGGGGACAGGGGAGAATATCTTCGTCGTTCGCGACGGGACGCTGTACACTCCGGGCCTCGAGTCGGACATCCTCCTCGGAATCACCCGAGACACGGTCCTGCGGATCGCCACGGACCTCGGGTACCCGACCGCGCAGAAGCTGATCTCGGTTAACGAGCTCCTTTCCGCCGACGAGGCGTTCTTCACCGGGACGTACGCCGAGATCGCCCCGATCAAGGAGGTGGGACACTATACAATCGGTTCCCGAACCCCCGGCCCGATCACTCGAGACGTGATGGCGGTCTTCCAGCGGACCCTCCGGGGCGAGGAACCCAAGTACGCAGACTGGCTCGTACCGGTGCCCCGCCTCGCGCGTCCCGCCGCGCGGGTTCGGAGCTAGGCTCCGGGGTCACTCCTCTTCGGGCTCGACCCGGGGCGGTGCCGGGGCGTGCGAACAGGCATGGGTGTGTGGGTCGGGCCGCCAGACGAGCTCGATACGGAGCCCTTCCGGCCCGCGAAGGTAGAGAGAACGGGAGTCCTCGCGCTCCTTCTCGCCCGTGATCACGACCCGGGCGCGTCCTACGCGGCTCTTGAGGCCGGTCCACTCGCTGACACGGAACGCGATGTGGTCGATGGTGCTGGCGCTCTCTTTCTCGCCCGCATCCCGGAGGCCGAGGACCTGGTCACCGAAGAGAAGGAACGTGTGGCCGGGGCCCTCCCCGATCACGTCCATCCCGAGTTGCTCGACGAAGAACCGCTGGGCCTTGAGCCGGTCCTTCACCTTGAGGTCGATGTGGTCGAACCCCATCAGGCCGAATTCACGGGGAGCCGTCTTCGTCGACACGGTCGGCCGAGACACGTTCCCCGCTATATCGGCTCGGGGCCGGTACGAGGAACCCATCGCGGTCGCTCCCACCGTTCGCTCACGGGCGGAAGCCCGTACTTCCCTTCGCCGCCGGGAGGGGTCATAGCGGTTGCTCTCCTCTGAGCGAATCCCGGCGTCCCGGCTCTCGGAAGACGGCCTGCGGCACGATTATGGCCCCCTGCTGGTTGGCCCCACCCGCTAATGACGGGCGACCTGCGCGATTTCGAGAGCGAGCTTCGTCACGCGCTGTCGAAGCTCGAGCGGCATACGCGGTTCGCCGAAGTGCTCGCCGATCGGTCCGGTGGAGAGCACCTCACCCTCGACAGCCGGTCGACCACCCCCGCGAGGGAGCCGCGTATGCAAGGGGCGGTGTTCCGGGCCTGGGGGAACGGTCGGTGGGTCGAGGCGGCCACTTCCGCGCTCGACGGACCCTCGGTCACCGCTGCGGCCGAAGCCCTCACCCAAACCCTGGATGGCGGCGGCACGAACGGAGGTCCCCCCGGCGTTTCGGCCACCGGAACGCACGAATGGGTCGACAGACCCACCCACCCGATCTCCACGCTGGGCAGTGCGGAGGCCATCGCCCTAGCCCGGGACGTCCTGGGCTGGGCGAAGCAGGTCCCGGGGGTCGTGGAATGCCAGGTAACCCTGGGCTACACGTCGGAGGAACGGTTCTACCTCAACTCCGCGGGGGCCCGCACGTATCACCGACTCGACCGAGTCCGTGGCGGCGCTATTCCCCTCGCATCGGAGAACGGAAAGACCGAGTTCGACTTCTTGGGCGAAGGGGGAGTCGGAGGCCGGGAACGGTTGGAGTTCCTCACGGAACAACGTGTACTGGAGGCCGCTCGGAACGCGGTGGCTCTTCTGCATGCCGCGACCCCTCCGAGCGGAGAGATGGAGGTGCTCCTCGACCCCAGCACGTCCGGCACGTTCGCGCACGAGTCGTTCGGTCACGGGACGGAGGCTGACCAGTTCCTGCGCGACCGATCCTATCTGAAGCCCCTGCTCGGAGCGACGGTCGGTCCGTCGTTCCTCACCATCGCGGATGACGGCGCGTACCCGGGAGGCTGGGGGACGATCTTCTCCGACGATGAGGGGCACCCCTGTCAAAAGACCCTGCTCGTCAGCCACGGCAAGTTCGTCGGCGCGCTTCACGACCGGGAGACCGCCGCGGCCTTCCACAGCTCCGCCACGGGGAACACCCGTCGCGCGGATTTCCTGAGCCGGGCGTTCGTCCGGATGACCAATACCTACGTCGAGCCGGGCGACTGGACCTTCGAGGAGCTCGTCCACGAGACCAAGCGCGGGGTCCTCCTCGAACGGGCCACCAGCGGCATCGAGGACCCCCAGGGGGGCCAGATGCAGCTGAAGGTGAAGAAGGGTCGGCTCATCGAGAACGGCGAGCTCGGGGAGCTCGTCACGTCCATGGCGCTCTCGGGCAAGGTCCTGGATGTCCTGAAGGCGATCCGGGGCGTCAGTCGAAAGTCCGACTTCACGATCGAGCCGGGGTACTGCGGAAAGGGACAGAGCGACCTGCTTCCCGCGGGCACCGGAGGGACCTTCCTGCTTTCCACCGCGGTCGTGGGGCCGGCATGAGCCCCTCTCCCGAGACCGCGGATGCCGCGTTCCGTCTGGCCGATCGCATCCGGTCCGAGCAGCCCTGGGAGGTCTTCGCGGAACGGATCCACCGGTACGAGGTTCACTGGAACGGGCTGCGGATCGAGATGGTCCGGGGCCCGATCGTCCTCGAGGGATACGCGGTCCGTGTGTTCCGCTGCCGGAACGACAAGACCGGGGTCGGCTTCCAGGCGTCGACCGACGTTTCGGAGGAGGGACTGCGGACCGCGACCGAGGACGCCGAGGGATTGACCCGTTACTCCGAGTTCCCCGCAAAGAAGGTCGACCTGCCCGCGACCGCTCCCCCCTCCACCCCCACGGTCGAGATCCGGGATCCCCGTTTGTGGGAGCGACCCGCCGAGAGCCTCGGGGAGTACGTGGAGACCCTGTTCGGGGCCTTTGACGGCAAGCACGGTGTCGTCCCGAGCTTCGGTTCGGTGCGGGCGACCCTCTCGGAGTCGTCCCTCGCGAACTCGTTCGGGTTGCGTACCGCCCACGCAGGCACGTCCATCGACTTCGAGGTCGCCGTGAAGGCGTTCGGGGGCCCTGAGGGCCCTCCTCCCGGAGAGTACTGGGTCAACGAGACGACCCGGAGGCTCGAGCCGGAGCGGTTGCCCGACCAGGTAGAGCAGTGGTGCCGCTACGCGCAGGATGTCCGGCAGGCGAGCCCGCCTCCCACGGGCGATCTCCCCGTGGTCCTCCCGGCCTCGGTCTCCTCGGGAATACTGCCGCTGGTCATCGGCTTCCAGTTCACGGGCTCCGCTCGCTTGCGGAAGATCGCCCCGGAGATCGGACGAACCGTCGGAATTGCCGGCCTCTCCCTCCACGATGATGGCCGCGTTCCCTGGGCCGCCTCCTCGTTCCCTCTGGACGACGAGGGAACGCCCTCCCGACGGCGAACGCTCATCGCGAATGGCGTCGTCTCAGAGCTCATGTACGACGCGCTGCACGCCGGCGCCTTCGACCTACCGCCGACCGGAAATGCCGTTCGGGGCATGGAGTTCGGCTTCCGCGACTGGAGGAGATTCCTGCACCGTCCAGTCGGCACCGCCACGACGGTCGTGGTCGACCCGGGCTCCGGAGGCTCGGACGCCGAACTGATCGAGACCGCCGGCGACGGGGTGTGGGTCCAACAGCTCGGATGGGCGATCCCGGACCCGATCTCGACCGCCTTCGGCGGCGAACTTCGGATCGGCTACCGCATCCGCAATGGGAAGCTCGCCGAATCCGTGCGGGGCGGTACGGTCGGAGGCGTCGTGCTGGCGCCGCCCGGGGCTCCGTCCATGCTCGCGAGCGTCGCCGCGATCGGCTCGACTCCCACTCTCACCGATGGCGTTCAGATGCCGACACTGCTCGTCCGATCGCTGACGGTCGCCGGTAGCGGGCGCTGAACCCGCCCTGGGTTCGAGAGCCTACTTGCGGGCCGGAAGGTTCACCAGGATCGAATTGCACTTCGCGCAGCGCAGGCCGGGAAGGTTGGCCGAGTAGGTCCCTCCGAAGCCGGTCCCCACGAGCACTTCGAGGCCCTTCGGACGAAATCGGCTCTGGGACGCTTCGAGGGTCCAGAAAAGGCCCGAACCATTGCTCGTGGCGATGAAGCCGGCTTCCTGAGGTCCTCCGCAGACCGCACAGACTGCTGTCGACATGGGACGGATACCGGCCGCGGGGACGGGGTGCGGGTATCTCTCGTTTGCGCTCAGAAGGAGCAAGGAAGAAGGAGGGGTGGTCTTCGGTGCTGACCAGACCCCCGGGGTAGAGGAAAAGAGCGACCCCCGTGGAGCCGGGTACTCCACGGGGGTCAAATCATCATGATGTGAGTCCGACCGTTCGCGCTAGCGGTCCTCCTCGAGGAGCCGAATTAGGGGGCGGTGGCCCCCGGACCGGTAGGCCGGGATCAGCCACTCCGGCCAGCCGGAAAGCGGGTAGGACGAGGTCTTCGGAGGAGGGGCCACCGCGAGCAGGACGTCGTGAGGGGTCGGTTCGGAATGGCCCTGCGGGCCGAAGGAGCTCCCCGAGCGGGGGCGCTCTGCCCGCAGCATCAGACCACCTCGATCGAAACGAAGTCGTCGGCAGGGCACTGGAGCAACGACCCCAACCCTCGGTGGGTCTGGACGTCCGCCCGGTGGACGCGATCGTCCCACGGAACGAACGGGGTCTCATACTCCCGTATCCGACGTGCCGCAGATCCGCTCGGTAGCCGTTCCCTCTTGGGGTCGTTCATAGTACATCTCCTAGGTCGGGTGGGCGCAGCCAGGGGGCCGCAAACGATCGGGGTCGAGACCCGGGGTCCGCTCGGGTCGGAAGGGGCAGCGAGCCGAGGGAGACGTGGGCCGGTTCCTCGAACTCACGGATCCTTCGCGCGGCCGGGGCGCGGGGCAGCGGCTCGGGAATGTCCTCGAGGTCGGGCTGGGAGATCACGGGGAACGAGCCCAGGACGACCCTCGGGCATTCCCGCGGACCGCCGTGAACGATGCCGAACTGAGCGCCGTCGTGCGTCTGCCCGCAGGAGGGGCACACGTCGGCCACCTCGAGCATCGTTCCGATGCCTCCGAGGTAGGCGCCGCTCTCTTGGGTTCGGCTCATAGCAAGTAGGAAAGAGCCGGAATCGATACTTAAAGCTCAGCCGTTATTTTGTACAAAATAACTCTAAGTAGGAGGGGGACGATTACGGACTACGGATGGGCGCCCAAACCTACCTCCCAGTCGAGATCCTCGACTACGTCGAGACGCACGCCCCTCCTCAGGACTCCGTTTACGGGATCAGCCAGCGGGAATTGGCCAAGGCTCTCGGCTACCACCCTTGCTCGATGTCCCGGCCGCTGGACTCGCTTGTCAATGAGGGACTCCTGGATTCCCGCCGCGCACTGGTTCGCGAAGGCAAGCGCAAGCAGCTCACCTATAGGATGACGGAGGCCGGACGTGCTAGGCTCCGGCGTGAAACGCGAGAGGTTCCACTGCTGTCGGGTGAGATACCCCCTCCACCCCACCCATTCCTTGGCCGGAAAGATGAGCTAGCCCAATTGGAGGAGTTCTCTAGGGAAGGGCGAGTGATCACATTTGTTGACGGCGCACCGGGAATGGGCAAAACGGCACTTGTCAGCAGGCACCTGCGACGAATCAAGCGCGGACGAGTGCCATTTTGGTTTACCATCAGAGCGGGTAGTTCGTCACGACAGTTCGTGGGCGCGCTTTCTCACTCCCTCTCGTTCCTAGGCGCGCCCCAGCTCGCATACTATACACAACTCCCAAGACCACCCATTCCCCGGGAAGCAGCCGACCTAGCTGCTCGCGCTCTAGGATCCCGCTCCCTCGCTATGGTTGTCGACGACATCCACCTGGCGAACCCGGACCTCAGGAAGTTTCTCACCGAGTTCGTTGTCGCGCTCGTAAAGAACCGAGAGGACCAGGTCTTCTTTGTAGGACAGGAATCGACGGCGTTCGAGACGCAGAATGTGCCTTCCCATCACCTGTCGGTAGGCGGTCTGGATAGAGTAGCAGCACACGATCTAACGGACCGCGAGGGCGGACTCTCAGACCGTTTCGAGAGGGTGTACCAGTCGACCCTGGGGTCTCCGCTGTTGCTTAAGCTCGCGGTTTCCCATCCGGATATTGAAGCGGACGCTGCGACCCTGCCTTCCGCCATCCTAAAGCGGCTCCCTCCCGACGAGCTCCGCGCTGTCCTTCCCGTGGTGCTAGCCAACGAGCCTCTCCCGACCTCGTTTGTCGCCGAGATCGGCCGCCTGTCAGCCGACCGAGTATCCGACCTGATACGCACAGGAATACTTCACAAGACTCTGCAGGGGCGTGTCGAAGTGCTGCAGGTCGTTCGCGACGCAGTGATCTCTCGTGTCACCAATACGGACGAGAGGGAGGCTCACTCAAGCCTGGCGGTCTTCTACTCTCGAAGCCACCGACCCGAGGCCGTTAGAGAACGCTTCCTTCACCTAGTGGAAGCAGAGTCCTGGAAACTCGCGTCCCAGCTGCTCGCACGCCAGGAGCGCGAAATCTTGCGCCTGGGTTACTCCGAGACTGTCCGAAACGCCATGCGTCACTTGTCTACGGTATTGCCCCCCGGTCAGGCGAGGGCCAGAGTTCTGACCACAGAAGCTGACCTTTTGCGCGGTCACTCGGACTACTCGGAGGCAATCGTCACGCTCCGCAGGGCCATGAGCGAGGCCGAGACGGACACAAGGCTGGTCTGTGAGTGCTTACTCTCGATCGTCGACCTCTACGTTCGGTTAAGGCAACTCGACCAGGCGGAGAAGGAGTTTACCGACGCCCGGAAGATCGGCGCCGTAAGTCGGAGGCTTCAGGCCTACTTCCTCCTCACGGAGGCAAGATTGGCAGCAGCCCACGGTGACCGACAAACCGCGCAGGCTCGATATCAGGACGCCTTCGAGCTCGCTCGAAGATTCCGGGCAAGCGACCTGGCTTTGGAGAGTATTGCAGCGTGGACTAGCCTCGCAGAGCCAGGGAGTGGGCCGGAGGTCGCCCTGCGAATCATCGAGGAGGCTCTGCCCGAAGCGCGGCAGACTGGACGCCTTGACGTCGCGCTGAATCTTATGCTCATTAGAGCTCGAGCGTACGCTGACCTGGGACGAGAAGATCTCGCTGAGGCGGAGATCAAATCTATCCGCTCAGAGGCCGAGTCACTAGGGTACTTGAACCAGCTGACGTACACGCTCAGTGGTCTGGCCGCGGTCGCATCCGAAGGAGGTCGGTGGCGCGACGCGTCGTCCTACGCGAAGCAAGCCAGTTCGCTCGCCGAGCGACTGGGCAACGAGCTGGTCTTGGGCCACACTCTTGGCTTGCTGTGTAGCATTGAGTTCAAAGAAGCGGACTCAGGGGGCGACAAGGGCCTCATGGTGGAAGCCGTCCTGCATGGCGAGAAGAGCATCGAGGTACTCAACAGGCTCCCGCATTCCGACTCACTAGTGCTGAGTCACTCGTACCTGGCCGAAGTCTACTTGGCGCTCAAGGATACTCAAAAGGCCCGGTCGAACTACGATACGGCGTTGGCAGTGGCTGACGAGCTCCAACTCACTCGGCTGAAGGATCGCATAGTAGCTGAGCTTCAATCGATAGTCTATCCTGAAGAGGCAGGCGTTCGCCAATCCAAGAGCCCGGCCGTCTCATCGGGCTAAACTCGTAGAGACGAGGGAGGGACGCTGACCTCCCTCGACCGGACTAGAGTTGGTCGTGAGGCAGTGGCGGAAGGTTGGGGATGTACATCGGCAATTCACCTCCAACGAGGCCCCGGATTTTTTGCTATTTAATGAGAACGATTTCACGTCAGTAAGTCGAGTTGGGATATACCACCCGTATACGTGCGCGCACATGCGCATCCAAACCAGTTTCCTGTTACTGTGAGGGTCGGTCGCCGGAGGACTCGTTCTTCGGCGGTAGCGGACGAAAAAGGGACGCCTTGCGCATGCGGTGGATGACTTTCACATCGTCCACCGTGTACCGCGTTTCGGCCCACGGGTCCGCCACGTTCGAGTAACCCCGTACCTCCCAGTATCCCGGCTCGTCGTCCCGGACGAACTTCAGTCCCCGTAACCACTTTGCTGACTTGTAAAAGTATCGCTTAGGGACGAGCATGCGCACGGGTCCCCCGTGCTCCGGGGGTAGCGGTGCCCCCTCGACGGTGTGCGCGAGCAGCACGTCGTCGTCCCGCACCGCTTCGTAGGGCAAGGAGGTCGTGAACCCTTGCTCGCATTCCATCACGACGAACCGGACGGTGTTCCGGGGTGCCACTACGTCGGCGAGGGTCGCGAACGGAACCCCCTTCCAGTGCATCCCGAGCTTGGACCAGGAGGTGACGCAGTGGATGTCGCACGTGAGCTCTCGGGCGGGCCATGCGAGCAGCTCGGCATAGCTCAGGGTTCTCGGATGCTCGACCTCGCCGTGCAGGGAGAGACTCCAGCGATCCGGAGTGAGCCCGGTGGGAACGCTGCCCGCGTGCAGCACGGGCCAGCCGTTCGTGCGGACCTGGCCGGGAGGAAGCGGGGAACGGGCCGTCACGACGAGCTCCTGTGGAATCCGACCAGGAGGGTGACGCGCCGGGGTTCAGGGGGTCTCTCGACGGATCTCGACCTCGTCGTCGGACCAGTCGAACGCGAGTCGCGGTCTCGGCTGCCAGCGTGCCCGCCGGTCCCACAGGGCACCGACCAGCAGGGGGAGACCGATCGACGCATCGAGGTGCGCCATGGCCCGGGTCGCGGTCCGGGAGATCTTCCCCCACGACTGGGCCTCGTCGAGCGTGCTCCCCGACAATCCTCCCCAGTGGGGGACGTCGGTCGTGATCTGCAGCGCGTAGAAATGGCCCTCGCCTTCCCGCCCGAACGCGTAGTTCGCCATCACGATCCCGTCGTTGATCCAGTTCTTCGGGGTGCCTCCGCCGATGTAGATCACGGCCGTGCGGGGGGAGTGCGAGAGGATCTGGACCAGCTCGTAGTTGTCGCGGACCGCGTCGAGCATGAACCGATGCTCCTTCTTCCGGTTCGCCTGGTAGTGGAGGGTCAACCCGATCCCGATCGAACTGTCGATCAGCGCGGGAGAGAAGACCGGGACGCCGCGCCGGGCCGCGGTCGCGAGGATCGATTCCGGGTCCGGGAACCGGGACCCGAGAAACCCGAGGTACTCCCGCGAGGACGCCGGGCGCGCGGGGAAGTCGTTCGTGATGCGGCCGATCACGCGGTCGGTGTCCTCGAACTTGAGCTCGTCGACGTACGTGTCGTAGATCCGGTCCAGGTAGAGGTCGCGAAGCTGGACGTCGTCCGCGGTCGGGGTCCCGACCCAGTGACGGCCCCCGATCGATTGGTAGAGGTCCTGGTAGAGCACCGCGCCGGTGGAGACGACCACGTCCACCAGGCCCCATTCGACGAGGTCGCGGAGGACCTTGCGGAGCCCGGCGGCGATGAGCGGGCCCGAGAGCCCGATAAAGATCGTGGGGCGCTTCTTGTCGGTGAGGGCGTTCTCCCAGACCTCGAGGCAGCGACCGAGATTCCGGGCCTGGATCGACGTCCCCTGGAACTGCGTGAGGAGGTCGCCGAGCCCCCGGACCTTGGAAACGTCGACCGGTTGCACGGTCTTCTTCAGGAACTCGCGGCGGCGCGCCTGCATCGATCGCGGCACGGGCGGCCCAGTCCGGCGAACCTGATAAACGCTCGCGGACGGCCGCGACCCACATCTTCCCGCGCCCGGCGCGAGCATTAAATCCTCCCTCGGGGCATGAATCGAGGAGGTACCGGGTGCCTACTCTCCCCTCTCCGGTCCTTCGCGCGTTAGAGGGTCTCGCGGAGGGCTCGGGCCGCACTGTGGCCGTCGCCGGCCCCCCGATGAGCGGCAAATCTGCCCTTCTCGAGGAGATGAAGGGCCTCCTGCGGGCCCGCAGCGTCCGGATCGTGGAGCTGCGGGGAAGCTACCGGGGCCGTTCGGTCCCGTATGGAGCGCTTGACGGGTTGCGTCCGGAAGCGCTCGCCCCCGTCGGAATGGGCGTCGACGCCTCTCCCGACGAATCCTCCGAGGAGAACGGAGCCTCTTCGGAGGCGCTGCCGGCGATCCCCTACCTGACCGAGCGACTGCCGCGCAGCCGACGCAGTCGGGCCGACCGCCCTCGGACGACCTTCCTCGGTCAACCGATCCGCGGTCGTTCCGCCAACGAAGGGGACCCGGACGCGTACTGGCGCGAGATCCTCCCGGAGTTCCAGGGCCCCGAGGCACACCCGATCGCGATCCTGATCGAGGACGGGGCGCTCTTCGACAGCGAGAGCCGGGAGTTCATCGTGGCCCTGTCCCGGCGGGCCCGCCTCCGGCCGCTCCTGATCGTATGCGCCCTCGACACTTCGGTCGCGGGGTTCATCGCGTGGGAAGAATCGTTCCTCGGCCGGGGCGACGTCGACTGGGTGCGGTACACTCGGAGCCTGCCGGACCCCCGGGAGGCTCACCGGCTCAAGGCCGTCTACGACGACCTTCCCTCGATCTCGCAGCGCGTCACGGGCTACGTCGCCCTCCTGGGGGGCTCCGTCGGCGAGGTGGTGCTTTCTCGGGTCGCGCGCATCACATTCCCGCAGCTTGCCGAGGCGCTGCTGCCCGCGACCGGGGTCGGTCTCATCAAAGTGTCTGAAGGGAAGGTCTCGATCCCCCATCAGGCATGGATCCCGCTGAGCATTGACCTCATCCCGGAGAAGCAGCGTCGGGAGATGCACCTCGAGATCGCGAACGCGCTCTCGGCCCTCTCGCCCGAGCCGAGCCTGGCCCGGCGCACGGAGGTCGCGCGTCACTATCTCGACTGGTTCCCGGGCCCCATGGCGCTCCGGCACCTGCTCGAGGCCGCGGAGATCAGCCTCGAGCTCCTGGCCTTCGACTCGGCCGAGGAGTTGCTCGCGCAGGCGATCAGTTGCCTCTCGAGCGTACCGCCCGCCGAGCGGGATCCGCTCGAGCCGGAGCTGAGGCTGCTCCACGCGCGGGCCCTCTTCTCGGCCGGTCGGCTCCACGAGGCAGAATCCGAGTTGCGGGAGGGTCTCGACGACGCTCTCCGGGCGAAGGTCCCCTCCGAAGTGCTCACCGAGTGGCTGGAGCCGCTGCTGCTCACGATGCGGGTCGTCGGGCCCCGGCCCTCGCTCGCGACCGCGCTGCTCGAGCTCATCGAACGGTGCCACGACGCGGAGATGGTCGAGGTCGAGGTCCTCTTCGAGGCGCTGGTCGCCGAGTTCCACTACGAACGCGGCTGGCCCGACAAGGCTCGGTCGGAATCCCATCGGGCGGCCCTTCAGGCTCGCAAGCTCCCCGAGGGGCATCTCCAGGCGCTGGCGCTCCTCGCGGTCGGACTCGCCCGCATCGAGGGCACCCCCGAGGAGCAGGCGCTTGCCGAACGGTTCCTGCGGGCCGCCCGGACGTTCCTCGGTCGGGCGCGCCGCTGGGAGCTCGACGCGCTCGCGGAGGAGCTCGAGGCCCGCCTGCTCGACACCCAGGGCGACCATGCGAAAGCGCGGGAGCTGAGGGAACGGATGGTGCCCGTCCTCCAGCGGATGCATCTTCTCTCGCTCGAGCTGTACACCCAGCTCGGGATCGCGGAGAGCCTCCTGAACCGCGAGAATCCCAAAGGGGTCGAGGTCCCGCTCGAACGCGCCCACACGATCACCGAGACCCTGCACCTCCTGCCGCCGTCGCCCGGGCTCCTGGGGCTCTGGCTCCTCGAAGGCCGGTACCGGGCGGTCAACGACGCTGCGGACGAGGCCCGGGACCGATGGGAGGCGATCGTGGACGAGCCCGGCCCGGCGACCATCCCCCGAATCCGGGCCGAGGCGATGGTCCGTCTCGCGCTCCTCGAGTACGCCCATCGTCCCGAACGGGCGGCCGAGCTCGCCGCGCGCCTCACCGACCCCGAGATGGCGGCCCTGTTGCCGACCGGCTGGCAGACCTGGATCGGCGACCTCGGGAAGATCGCACCCCGAAGCGAGAACGGGGGCGGCATACTGCCTCCCCCACCGGCACCGGAACGGCGGAAGCCCTCAGAGCGACGGGAACGACCCCGGCGCGAGCCCGTACAGAATCGTGAGAACGCCCACTATCGTTAGGACGACCACGACGACCCGGTTCAGGGTGCGTGGCTTGAGGCGCGCGCCCAGCTTCTGGCCGAGCCAGACGTTCCAAGAGGCGACGCAGATGAGGGCGAGCGCCCCCGCCACCAGGACCACCAGCCAGCCCCAGGTCGGAACGAACACGATCATGAAGATCATCGTCGAGTCCCCGATCTCCAAGAGGGCGATCGTGGCGAACGCGGCGACGAACGCGGACCGGACGTCCTCGCGCAGGTGCGGCGACTCCTCTTCCTCGGGGTGGAAGTAGACCCACCCCGCGTAGACGATCAGGAACGAGCCGCCGCCGACCCGAAGCCATTCGAGGTGCCCCGGCCCGAGCGCGGCGACGAGCGCGACCCCGACCGTGACCGCGACCACGCTGGTCAACAGGAACGCGGTCGCGGCCCCGGCCCAGGTCGCCCGTCCGTGAGAGCGCGACGCGAGCGCCACGGTCGCAAAGCTCGTCCGGTCGAAGAGCTCGAGGCCTCCGATCACCAGAAAGACGACGACGAAGCCGGTCGCACTCCCGAGGTCCACCATGGGACAGGGCCGATCAAGCCAGGTAGGGCAGGAACTCGTCGACCTCGCGGTCGCAGTAGACGCACGTTAGGATCACGGGCCGGCGCTGGGTGACGTCGAACTCGCTCTCGATCGGCTCCGCCTGGTTCGTGATGCAGTTCCGGTTCGGGCAGTGCAGCACGCCCACGATCTTCTCGGGCAGGTCGACCGAGCGCTTCTCGCGCACCTTGAACTCGCGGATGATCGAGATGGTGGCGGTCGGGGCGATGAGGGCGATCGCGTTCACCTTCCGGGGCGAGAGCTCCATGTTCTCGACCTTGACGATGTCCTTCCATCCGAGCTTGTTGGAGCGGACGTGCAGCGCGACGCTGACGGTCGAGTCCTTGTCGAGGGTGGTCGCCCCGATGATCCGGAGCACCTCGAGGGCGAGCCCGTTCGTGATGTGGTCGATGACGGTCCCGTTCTTGATCGGGGTCAGCTTGAGCTCGCGGGCGGTGGCGGCCATCTAGCCCCCCTTCGGCCCGCCGGCGAGGATCGCATCGAGGAGGGCCATCCGGACCGGCACGGCGAGGAAGGCCTGGCGGAAGTAGGCCGCGTGCGGCGTGTCGTCGACCTCGGGAGCGATCTCGCCGGCGCGGGGCAGCGGGTGCATCACGGCGAGCCGAGGCTTGGCGTCCGCGAGGACCGAGGCATCGATCCGGTACGTGCCGGCGACCTTGCGGTACTCGGACTCGTCTCCGAACCGCTCCTTCTGGATGCGGGTGACGTAGAGGACGTCGGCGTCCCGCACGGCCTTGCGAATATCCGGCTGCTCGCTGACCTTTGCTCCCATGTGCTCGAGACGACGGCGCGCCTGGTCCGGGAGCGCGAGGCTGGGCGGTGAGGAGAGCACGATCTCCCCACCGAACAGGGCGAGGGCGTGCGCGAGGGAATGGACCGTGCGCCCGTACTTGAGGTCCCCCAGAAGGACGACCTTGAGTCCGCTCAGCGTACCGAACGCTTCCTGCATCGTGGCGAGGTCGAGAAGCGTCTGGGTCGGGTGCTGGCCCGCTCCGTCGCCGGCGTTCAGCACCGGGCGGTCGGAGGCTCGAGCCGCGAGGCGGGCCGCCCCTTCGTTCGGGTGACGGATCACGATCGCGTCGGCGTACGAGCTCAACATCCGGATCGTGTCGTGCAGGCTCTCCCCCTTGCGCATCGAGGTCACGCTGGCGTCGGCGATCGTGATGCAGCTTCCCCCGAGCCGCTGGACCGCCGACTCGAAGGAGAGCCGGGTGCGGGTCGACGGCTCGAAGAACGCCATCGCCACGACCTTGTCCTCGAGGGAGTGGCTCACCTTGGACCCCTCGGCGTAGGGGATCATCTTCCGCGCGGCCGCGAGGACCGCTTCGATCTCTTCGCGGGAGAGGTCCCGGATCGAGATCAGGTCGCGGCCGTGCAGCGACATCTAGTTTCCGCGAAGAGACCCCAGCTTAAGGGCCTTCCCCCGAAGGCACCGGTTTCGCCGAGGTACGAGCTCCCGAGCGCCTACCAAAAGCGGCCCCACGTCCGAGGCGTAATCTCTATCCCGACCCGGGGTCGACGCCGCGCGTGCCCTCCCCGTCGTGGTCCTGGACGACCCGGCTCCAGTTCCTTTTCCTGAGTCTGGTCTGGGGGTTCAACTTCATTTTTCTTCGGGTCGGATTGGGATACGCGAGCCCGCTCTGGCTCTCCTTCCTGAGAGCGGCGGTGGGGGCCGCCGGCACGGCCGTCCTCGTCACCTCCCTCCGGGGATGGGGAAGGCTCGACGCCAAGGGCCGTCGGGACGCGCTGCTGCTCGGGCTTCCGAACACGGCCGTGTTCTACGTGCTCCTGGCCCTCTCGATCCAGACCGTCCTGCCGGGGTTGGCGGCCGTCGTCATCTACACCTTCCCGCTGTGGGTCGCGGTCCTCTCCCCCTCCCTCCTGGGACATCGCCTGACCGCTCGCCACTGGATCGCGGTCGGGGCCGGATTTCTCGGGGTCGCGCTGATCTCCCAGGTCTGGTCGGCCGTGGGCGGCGATTTCCCCCTGCGGGCGATCCTCGAGCTCCTCGGAGCGGCCGTGGCGTGGGCCCTGGGGACGGTCCTCTTCCAACGACGATTCTCCCGCGACCAGCTGCGGGAGGCGAACGCCTTCCAGCTGTTCGGCGGCACGGCGGCACTGCTGGCCCTCGTCCTGGTCTTCGGCCTGACGCCGCTCCCCTCCATGACGGTGGATTTCGGCCTCACGCTGTTGTGGCTCGGCATCCTGGGAACGGCGTTCGCCTATGTCATCTGGTTCGACCTCTTGGGACGAACCCGGGCCGCCACGCTGTCCGCCTACGTGTTCCTCGTCCCCGTGGTCGCCCTGATCGCCTCTGCGGTGTTCCTCGGGGAACGCCTCAGCCCGATACAGATCCTCGGCGTCGGTCTCGTCTTCGTGAGCATCTACGGCATCGGTCGGGCCCCGAGGGCGAACGATCTCGGAGCCGACGTCCAACCTGTAATCCCCGACTGAAATCCGATGCGCCACCGTGCGCCGCTTTGAGCGTGGGACAAACGTCTCAAGTACGGCTACCGCGTGAGGGAGAGTGGTTCGGCGATGGCCTCGGGGCTACCTTCCGCAACCTCCCCGCCAGCCGCGGACGCGAATTTGGGGACTCCGTCGGAGGAAGGGGGGACCCGGACCGGAGGTCTTTCCCGGTCGATGTTCCTCCTCGTCGTGGCGGTCGGCGTGGTCTCCATGCTCCTCCTGGCCCTGTTCTTGGTCGGGATCATTCCCGGACTCAGTACGGGATCGAGCGGAACCAAGAGCGGTGTTCGGTATGAAGTGAACTTCTTTCAGAGCGGGCTACCGACCGGAACCACGTGGTCTGTGACGCTGGGAGGTACTACGCAGACGTCCCAGGGTGCCGTCGACGCCTTTGAGGAATCTAACGGTACCTACTCCTTCAGCCTCGGGACAGTACAGGGGTACAGCGGGAGTCCTGCCTCGGGCAACGTGACCGTGAGCGGAAGTCGCCAGACGATCGACCTCACCTTCACAGCGACGAGCTCTACCCCCCTCGGGACCGTGTTCGCGTGGGGGATCCCAATCAACGCCACGGGAGTCTCGACCACCGGCTGCGCCTCGACGGTTGGCCACTACTGCTACACGATCGAGATCGTGGGGGCGGGCGACGGAGTGAGCACCTACAATGTCCAGCTCTCTCTCCGTAACTCCGTGGGAGGGACCGTAGCATGGCCGGCCGTAACGATCTCGCTCGTTTCTCCGTCGACCGCGGCCGTGGTCGCGACGTACTCCACCGGGAACTCGACGTGGTCGCTGGTCCCCCCGTTCACGGGAGCTTTGGCCGCGGGCTATACGGTCGTGATCTACACGTCGACCTTAGGGAGCGGCGCTGGCCTTTTGGGCGATCAGCTCGTCGCGATCGGTGCCGACGGATTCACCGGCACGGTGCCCTCCAGCACCTTCACGTAACCGATTAGGAGGGAAACCCCGCACTTCCTGCGGGAACGGTGGGTGGCGAGACAGGCTTCCGGAACGAGGACGTGTTCGTACCGCTGTCGGGCTCAAGCGGAGGGCCGCGAAAGGCGGGCCGGCATCGAGGTGCTCCCTTCAACGACGGTCGAGCTCCACTGCGGCGAGGACGAGGGCACGGATGCCGACCGACCGGGCCTGCGCCAGGCTCTTCACCTTGACGTGGCGGAGCGACTTTCCGGTTCCCTCGACCATGGGAAACGAGCTCGCCAGCTCGGCCCCTCGCCAGAGGCCCAGGTTGAGATGGTCGGGGTAGACCATCAGGCATAGGACCAACGCACGTCCCCGCCAGTTGGGCGCGTTCCATTTGACGCATTCCTCCAGCTCCGGCGCGGCCGATCGGATCGCCTTCCGGAGCTCTCGTGCGATCGATCCCATTTCCCGAGGCAAGCCGGCGACGATGGCATCGATCGCTGGGTCCTTTCGGTGGGCGTGCGGCATCGACCGACCGCATGCGCCGGACCTCACAATAGATTCTCCACGACCTCCGGGCTGTAGGGCCAACCCGGCCGCGCCGATCGGCCTACGCCAGAGGCGGGAGCGCCTTTCCACACCCTCCGCAGAACTCGGACGCTTCTGGGTTCCTAGCACCGCAGGAAGCACAGACTCGTCCGAGGTCGGCAGGCGACGGGGAAGAAGGAGTCGCGGAGCCCAACGGCTCGGGAACCTGGCGGAGGTCGTCGGGTGGAGAGGATAAATCCGAGATAACCGGCGGAACGTTAGGTTCTGCCCGGGAAACCGCCGAACCCCTCATCACGAAAAGGAGTACGCCGAGGGCGAGCACGAAGACTCCAACGACCACGGCCACGATCCCGCCTCCGGAGTATGGATTAGAGCAAACGGTCCGAGCATCGGAGGTGGTGCAAGTCTGGAAGGCCACCGCCCAGATCCCGATGGCCATCACGAGGATCCCTAACACAAGGAGAACCGTTCCGGCAGTAGTGTGGGGCGTGCCGGGAACGGGCTCAGAAGATTCCATCGTGAGCTCCCGTGAGGCACCGGAACCCTCTTGGCACGAGAGGGCGGTTTCGGTCTCCGTTCGGTCGGTGGGATCTCGGAGGCATCTTGTCTCCCGAGAAACCTAGGTTGCGCGGACGGGGGCCTGGACACGGTTAACGCACCGGCGAGTGCTCGCCGGTGCGGCCAGGTCGTGGTAGTAAGCCCCGTTCTGTTTCAGGCAGCATTCGACTGCGCGCTCTCCTCGACGGTCAGGGAAACTCCTCATCCCGCCTGTCAGGGCTTGCTCCCGGGGAGTCGGCCGTTTCACCATATCCCGAAGGAACCTCCGATGCGTCATCCTCACCGTACCCTCGAGCTGTGTCGTTTCTGCTCCGGAGCTCGGACTCTCGCCCGTCGAGCTCCCACTCGACCCCGTGTTTCCCGGAGCGGGGACTTTCCTCAGCGGCCGGCCGTTGCCGGCACGGTCCACCGTCAGCTGCCCTCCACCTCCTGGCGGAGAGCGCACGGAGAGGAAGGCCAAAAGGGCTACCCGGCGGAGGCGAGCGCTCCGGGGGGTCGCTTCGGGCCGATCGGAGACCCTGAAAATCCTCTCGCGACGGAGACATCGCCCGATGCTTCCGCCCTGGGAAAGCAGGGCAAAGGCCGAAATCCCCCCGGCGTGTCGAGGACTTCGTGCCGATCCCTGCACGAACCCGTGCCGCCGCCCTGCCGTCCGAGCCCCGGGCCACCGGCCCGGCGCTCGTGCCGTGCATGATGCTCCGCGCGGGGGCCGTGTGCCGACCCGGGCCCGAGGGTCCGGTGACGGCACGTACACCCGCGGGGGCCACGGTCGACCCGTTCGACGTGGTCGACCGGCTCGCCCCGGAGTATTCGATGCTCTACGTGGTCGACCTCGATGGCATCGAGCGAGGGAACCCGCAGCTCGACTACCTGCAAGAGCTCGCGCGCGACATGACGCTCTGGGTCGACGCGGGGGTCCGGACCGCGGACCAGGCGATTGACGTCCTGATCACAGGAGCGCGCCGGGCCGTCCTTTCAAGCGCCTATCTGCGCGGGCCGCGCCAGCTCGCCCGGGCCTGGCGCCTCACGACCGAACTCGTGTTTGAGATCGAGATGGCCGGTGCGGCTCTCGCCCCTGCGGACAGCCGCTGGGGCACGACCGACGCGCTCGAGCTCGCCCGCGCGGTGCGCGCGGCAGGGCCGGACCACCTGATCGTCTCTCCTCGAGAGACCGAACCCGATTGGGCCTTGGTCCGAGCGGTCGCCGCGGCGGGGCCGACGTGGGTGGATGGAACCTTCTCCCTCCACGAAGCGTCCCGTCTCGCCGAATCCGGCGCTTCCGGAGGGATCTTCCACATCGAGAGCCTGCTCGACTCCCTGGAGGAGTGAACCAAGCTCGAGCGTAGTTCCGCGGCCGGCGGTTCCGGGTGCGCGATGATGAAGAATAGAACCAGCTGATTCATGATGAGTAATGGGCGGGCTGAGCGCACCTCAGAAGTTTGCGTCCTAGCTTCGGCGTCGAACAGCAAAGCGGGCGGTGAGCTGCCCTGCGACGGCCCACCGCCGTTCGCGAGCTTCCCGATATGTACGGTGACGAAATCCTTTCCCCGATTCTCAGGCGGATTTCCAAACGACCGTGAAGCTCGAGCCGCCCGAGCTCAGCGCGCTCGGCATGGCCCGGACTTTCGTGTTGGAGGAGTTCATCAAGGTGATCTCGACGACGGTCGAGAACTTGCCGATGTGTGCGGTCGTGCCGGAGACTGTGGCCTCGTTCGTGCCCTTCAGGTCGGCGGTGCCGAAATCCGTGAGCTTGGCGATGGTGCAGGTCGTGCTACAGATCTCGGGTGACTCCACGATCCATTCCGCAGAATCTCGCTTCGCGCCGCCCACCGTCTTCGTTATCGAGAAGCTCTTCCTGGTGGTGGCATCGGTCAGGGAGACCTTGAACGACGCGCCGGACGAGGTCACTTTAGCGGAGATGACGTCCCCGGGATGGATGGGTACGGACCCGATGTTCACCGAGGCTGCCGGATAGAATTCGTACCAGGCGTAGTAGGCGGCCTGACCGCCGGAACAGTCCACGTCCGTCCCGGTCTGCTCCACAGTCGAGGAACTATACCCGTCAATCCCGACCCAGAACGAAGCATAGCGGGCGGAGCTCGGACAGCTCCCTACCACCTTCGGCTCGACCCACGAGCCCGACACCATCGTGACGGAGCCCGAGGGGCCGGTGACGGCGTACCCGCCCCAATTGGTGCTCTTCGTCTTTGTGATGAACACGGGCAGCGCCATCGACGGGTGCGCGGGTTCGGCCGGTCCCACAAGGATCCCAGGACTAGCCGCGACGAAGACGAAGCTCACCAGCAGCAGACCGACCAGAATCGCATGTTGGACGCGCACGGAGACACCCGGGCCGACCGAACAGGAGCGGGATGATAAAACCCCGCGAAACGGGATCGAGGTCTCGCGAAATCTCGGCCGCGCTGGCGGCGCTGATCGCTCTCACCGGCGCGAAACGCACGCAGAGAACGTCCGCTGAAGAGAAGAGTTTTATCTCATCCCGCTCGGCTGCGAGTGCATGGCCGGGAGCACACGGCGGACTTCCTGGGTCGTCCCCCTGCTGTTGGGGCCATTCATCGGTCTGCTCGTCGATTTCCCACTCAATATCGGTGCCAGCCCGAACTCGGTCCTTGTTGACCCGGATGGAAACATCTTCTCCGGGAATCGGCCCCCGGCGGCTTCGGCCTGGGATGTTGTGTAATCGAGGGATCGATCTACCATGGGCGGGCCTTCTCCCTCGGTTCTCATCGACCGCTATATCGCCAGCGTCGCCGATTGGCGAGGCGAGCGCATGGCTCAGATCCGCCGTCTGATGCACGAAGCCGATGCCGAGGTCGTCGAGGAGTGGAAATGGAGGGGCACCCCCACGTGGTCCCATGACGGCGTCGTGGCCGTCGCGAGTCCGTTCAAGGGGAAAGTGAAGCTCACCTTCGCGAGGGGTGCCCACCTCCCGGATCCCCAGAACGTTTTCAATAACGGACTGGAGGGGAAAGAGTGGCGGGCGGTGGACATCTTGGAAACGGATCGGATCAACGAGACGGCCCTGAAAGACTTGATCCGCGCCGCGGTGCGCTTCAACCAATCCCAACTCGCGGGCAAGACCGCCCCATCCCGACGAATCCGCTCGAGTCGGCCAAGGAAACCCGCTCGGAATCGGGGACCATCGGCCTAGGCCCGCTGGCTCAACGTCGAACCCCCTTGGCCCCGTCGGGGCCCCCGAGACTTCGAACGGGTGGAGCTCCCAAGCATCTGCGTGCCAGGAACCCTCGCGGCCGACCTCTTCACGGCAGGGAACGCCGAAAGCGTAGGGCCGAAGGACCCGCACGAAAGAATTGCCCCCAGATTCCCGAAACAGATGACCACGCTGCAGGTTTCTGCCGATAGAATCCTCGCGCGACAGGTGTTATCTATCTCTAACTGGTCCCACGCGCATGGACGTTCCTGGGCAAGTGCCACAAGCCATGCCGGGGCCCGGATTGCCCCCGGGGTACTATCTCGTGCCGTCCACCAATTGGTGGAAACTCTCTGGATTCGTGGTCTTCGCGGGTGCGCTGATGATCGGGATAGGGTTCATCATCCTGGGCCTGGAGGCCGTCGCCACATCGGGCTACGATAACTACGTAGGAGCGTTCTACGCCTGCATCGGGGTCGGGATCGCGCTCATCGGCCTGAGCTGGGCTTTCGCGCGCATGGCCCCGCGAGTGAAGTGAGGGACGAACGTGACGAAGATGAACCCTGTCTCGGCACCGGCACCTACGGCGAGCGCACCCGTGATCCAACCAACGTGGCACCGTGTGCTCGAGGTGATTTCCGGAATCCTTGCCATCGCCATCTCCGCGGCAGCGCTGATCGACCCGGTGCTCGGCGCCGGGCTGCTCGTTTTCCTGTTCGCCTTCGCGTTGCTGTGGCTGGGCCTCTGGCGACTGACCCGGGGCATCGACCGGAAGGATCGGCCCCGCTGGCATCGGGTCCTGGACGGAGTGTTCGGCGGGCTCTCGATCGTGTTCGGCTTCGTGGTGGTCGGCCTTCCGGGCCTCGGCCTCATCACGCTCGTGATCTTGCTCTACATCGCGCTCTTCTTCCTTGGGATCACCTGGTTCGGGTACGCCACCCAGGGTTCTGCGGAGCCGAAGTGGTATCGGGGACTGGCCGCGTGCCTGGGGGTCCTTTGCATCGTCATGGCGTTCGTAGCTCTGGTCTTCCCGGGCACCGCGATCCTGACCCTGGTGCTCCTCTTCGCCGTCGTTCTCCTGCTCGTGGGTCTCGGGGACCTAGTCTCAGGAGTGACCGGACGACAGTACCGGATGGTCACGCCGCCGTCCTGGCTCCCCAAGACCGGATAGACAGTATCTCCGGACCGGTTCTATTCACGGCACTGACACGCCCTCGGGCACCAGGGCATCGGCGGTCGTCGAGAGGGAACGGCTCTCGAACTCTCCGGTCTCGGAACGCCCCGTCGTACCTGGGTCGCGGCGCCGCAGAGCCGGACGCAAGACCGACTTCCCTTCCGCCGAGCGTTCCAAGACCAGGACCATCGACGGGGTCGCTCGGGCGGCGGCGCGAAGAGCCGGCGAGCGGGGCGTAGCTACGAAGTAAGAGTAGCGGAGCCGAGGGTTCTGCTGAAGGTCCCGTCGGGGAGATTCGCCGAGACGGCGGCGGCCCCAAACACCCAAGGGTTTTAGGGAGGGGGCGGGTCGAGGCCGCTCGACGCTCCATGGACGAGGGACCGCACCTCACCATCTCCCTGCCGGACGGAAGCCGCATCGAGGTCGATCCGGCAACCTCGGTCGGCGACGCCCTCCGACGGTGGAACCCGGAGCGCGCGGACACATTCCTCGCGGGCCTCTGGAACGGTCGAGCCGTCGACCTCGCCTTTCCCTTAGAGCAGGACGGCGCGCTCGCTCCCATCACGTTCGCCGACCGTGCCGGCCGCGACATCCTCCAGCACTCGGCCGCCCACCTCGTCGCGAAGGGGCTCGTGGAGACGATCCCGGGGGCGAACCCCACCCACGGACCTCCGACCGAGGAGGGGTTCTACTACGACTTCGACGTCCGACCGCTCACTCCCGCCGACCTCGATGCGGTGCGTGCCGCGATGCAACGCGCGGTCCGAGCGCGGGAGCCGTTCCGCCGGCGCGATATGTCGAAGGAGGAGGCGGAACACTTCTTCGCGGCGAACCCGCACAAGCTGCGCTACATCTCCGATGTCCCTCCGGGCGAGGCGATCTCCGTCTACGACACCGGGTCGTTCACCGACCTCTGCCGTGGACCGCACGTGCCCGACACCCACTGGCTGGAAGGCGTCCACATCCTCGGCTTCTCCGCGATCACCCCCGACGACCCGGGCGCGCCCACCCTCCAGCGGATCCGGGGCGTGGGGTTCCCGACCCGGGCCGAGCTCGACCAGTTCCTGAAGCTGCGCGCCGAAGCGGAAGCGCGCGACCATCGCGTCATCGGCGCACGTCAGGAGCTGTTCCTGTTCGTCGACGAGGCCCCCGGATTCCCGTTCTGGCTGCCCAAGGGCATGGTGGTCGTTCGCGAGCTGGAGAAGTTCGTCTCCGAGCACCTCAAAGAGTCCGGCTACTCCGAGATCCGGACGCCGCTCCTGTTCGCCCAGTCCGTCTACGAGACGAGCGGCCACTGGGACCACTACCGGGAGAACATGTTCCTCTCGACCGTCGAGAACCGGGTCTTCGGTTGGAAGCCGATGAACTGCCCCGGTGCGATGCTGCTCTTCCGTTCCCGGGCGCGCAGCTACCGCGAGCTTCCGCTCCGGCTCGCCGAGTTCGCGCCGCTGCATCGGCTCGAGGCCAGCGGCACCCTGCATGGGCTGACCCGGGTCCGCGAGATGGTCCAGGACGACGCGCACATCTTCGTGACGGAAGACCAGATCGGGGAGGAGATTCGCGTTCTCCTGGAGTGGATCCGGGAGGCGTTCTCGGTGTTCCGGCTCGCATGGTCGTACGAGCTCTCGACCCGGCCGGAGAAGTTCCTCGGCACGGTCGAGCAGTGGGACCGAGCGGAGGCGACGCTCGAGAAGCTGCTCAAGGAGTCGAAGGTCGACTACCGCGTGTCGGCCGGAGAAGGGGCGTTCTACGGCCCGAAGATCGACATCCACATCCGGGATTCGCTCGGCCGCCCCTGGCAGACCGGGACGATCCAGCTCGACTACCAGCTCCCCCAACGGTTCCGCCTCGAGTACCAGGGCCCGGACGGCCAGCTCCACACCCCGGTCGTCATCCACCGAACGATCCTCGGGACCTGGGAGCGGTTCCTCGGGGTACTGATCGAGCACTGCGCCGGGAAGTTCCCGCCCTGGCTCGCACCGGTGCAGGTCCGCGTGCTGCCCGTGACCGAGCATCACGCCGCCGCCGCAGAGGGCCTTGCGCAGGAGCTGCGGGAAGCCCACCTTAGGGTGGAGGTGGCGGGGACCGAGGAGTCGCTCTCGAAGCGGGTACGGACCGCCGAGCTCGACCGGATCCCCTACGTTGCCGTGCTCGGCGATAAGGAAGCGGCCGAAGGGAGCGTGGCGGTCCGCCTCCGGGGAAGTCGGGAGAACCGACCGATGTCGCGCGCCGAGTTCCTGGCGCACGCGAGCGAGAGGGTCCGACGGCGAGAGTTCGACCCTTAGGGCCGTGATCGCCGGGCGCGGCGGGCCTGGATCCGGGACTCGAGGTACATTCCCTCGAGCTGGGAAGAATCGACCTGGTGTTCGGACCGCAGATGCTCGCGCATCCGCGCGAGCTCGACCGGTCGGCTGCAGATACGGCAGGGGACCCGTTGCCGTCGCGCCGAAGAATCTCGCGATTCCGTCGCCTGCACGAAAGGCCATGGGTACCCGGGGGGGTATAGAACCGTCGGCGCAGGCGTCCCTTGGGTCCGTTCGGCGGGCCCTCGGCAAAGTTTAATTAAGCTCCTCCTTGAGCCGCCTCGACTTTCGAGGGGAAGACGATGGGATTAACGAACGGTCAACTCGAGCTTCTGATCTTCCTGGCCGGGGTCGTCGGTCTCGTGTACGCGGGCATCCAGACGGCGCTCGTGTTGCGCGAGGATGAGGGCGACGAACGCATGCGGGAGATCGCCCGCGCCATCCGGGAGGGCGCGATCGCCTTCCTGCGCCGCGAATACATGTTCGTCTTCATCGTCGCGGCGATCCTCGCGGTGGTCATCGCCTTCGCCTTCGGCATCACGGGTACTGGCGCGAAGCTCGCGGTCGGGTTCGTCTTCGGGGTCGGCGGCAGCGCCCTCGCCGGCGCGGTCGGGATGGTCGTCAGCATCCGCGCCAACGTCCGCACGGCCGCGCATGCCCGCCGCGGCAGCCTGCCCGCCACGATGAGCTACGCGTTCCGGGGCGGCAGCGTCACTGGAATGGCGGTGGCGAGCCTCGCGCTGCTCGAGCTGGTCGGATTCTACTGGGCGTTCAACGGCAACGTCCTCAACATGGTCGGTGTCCTCTTCGGTGCCTCGCTGATGAGCCTGTTCGCCCGGGTCGGCGGCGGGATCTACACGAAGGGCGCGGACGTCGGGACCGACCTGGTCGGCAAGGTCGAGGCCGGGATCCCCGAGGACGACCCCCGGAACCCGGGGGTCATCGCCGACAACGTCGGGGACAACGTGGGCGACTGCGCGGGGATGGCGGCCGACCTGTTCGAGACCTACGTCGTGACCGCGCTCGCGGCCATGCTGCTCGCCTACCTCATCAGCGGGGTCGCGGGCGCCACGCCGATCCTCACGCTCTTCCCGAACGCGATCCTGTTCCCGCTCCTGGTCTGCGCCTGGGCGATCCTGGCGACGATCGTCGGGACGTTCTTCGTCCGGATGCGCCCGGGCGGGACGATCATGGGGGCCCTCTACCAGGGCCTCGCGGCGACCACGGCGGTGGGCCTGGTCGGGCTCTACCTCCTCGACTACTACTTCATGAACGGCAACATCGGGATCTTCGTCGCGACCGCGGTCGGCCTGGTCGTGATGATCCTGATCGTGATCATCACGGACTACTACACGGGCACTAAGTACCGGCCGGTCCAGAAGATCGCCGAGGCGGCGCAGGCCGGCGCCGGACCGACGGTCATCAGCGGGCTCTCGGTCGGCCTCGAGTCGGCGTGGATGCCGGGGCTCGTCATCGTCACGGGGACGCTGGTCGCCTACGCGGCCGCCGGGTGGTACAACGGATTCTCCATGAGCCACAGCCCGGACAGCTACCTTGGGCTCTACGGGATCGGCCTCGCCGCGGCGAGCATGCTCTCGGTCACGGGGATGATCATCTCGATCGACGCGTTCGGCCCGATCACGGACAACGCGGGCGGGATCGCCGAAATGGCGAAGCTTCCGGAGCAGGCCCGCGCGATCACCGACCCTCTCGATGCGGTCGGCAACACGACCAAGGCGATCACGAAGGGATACGCGATCGGGTCGGCCGTGCTCGCGGCGCTGGCGCTGTTCGCGGCCTATACGTTCGCCGCGGCGAACCAGTGGGGCAAGCCCTGGGGCACGTTCACGAGCCTCCTCACGCTCTCCCAGCCGCTCGTCGTCGCCGGGCTCGTCATCGGCGCGATCCTGCCGTTCTTCTTCACCTCGTTCTTGATGAACGCGGTCGGGATCGCGGCCGAAAAGATGGTCTTCGAGATCCGGAGGCAGTTCCGCGAGATCCCGGGGATCCTCGCAGGCACGGCGAAGCCCGACTTCGGCAAGTGCGTCGACATCGTCACGCTCACGGCCCTCCAGCAGCTCGCGGTCCCCGCGATCATCGCGGTGGCCACTCCGCTCGCCGTCGGCTTCCTCCTGGGGCCGGTGGCCCTCGCCGGGCTCCTCATCGGGACGATCATCTCGGGCTTCCCGCTCGCGCTGACGATGACCACGGGGGGCGCCGCCTGGGACAACGGCAAGAAGTACATCGAGAGCGGCCACTTCGGCGGCAAGGGCTCCGAGGCGCACAAGGCGGCGGTCGTCGGCGACACCGTCGGCGACGCGACCAAGGACACGGCGGGGCCGGCGATCAACCCGCTCATCAAGGTCGTCAACACGATCTCGATCCTGTTCATCGCCCTCATCGTGGCGCACTCGGTCATCGGGATCTAGGCGAGAACCCCGGGTCCCCGGCCCGAACGGCGGCGCGTCGGAAAACGTCGGACGGGCCGGCCGCAGGGCTTATGTAGCGGGACCGCCACCCTACGCTCGAGGGGGCCCATGTGCGACACGTGCGGGTGCAAGAACAAGAAGAAGCCGTAAGTCGATAGGCAGCCGCGCGCCCTCGGGCGCTGCGAACCTACCGTGCTGAACACTTTTAGTACCCAATTCTGGGTCCGAAACCTCTTCACCGAACGACTGCAGAACTTTTCTCACCCTCGGCTGTCGCTTCACCCTTGTTCGACCTGGGGGACTCGGTCATCCTGGTCACCGGAGCTTCCCGGGGGATCGGGCGAGCGATCGCCCTCGAGCTCGCCCGAGGGGGAGCGGACGTCGCCGTCCACTACCACACGGCCACCGCGGCGGCCGAATCGGTCGCGGCGGAGATCCGAACGCTCGGTCGCGAGGCGCGGACCTTCTCCGCGGACGTGGTCGACCGCGAGCGGGTCCAGGAGATGGTCCGGGCCGCGGGAGAATGGAAGGGACGGCTGGACGGGCTCGTAACCTCGGCCGGCATCTATCGCGGCCCCCCCTTCGAGGAGGTCGGCCTCGAGGAATGGGACGAGACCCTCCGGACGAACCTTGCCGGTACGTTCTGGGCGATCCAGGCGGCCGTGCCGTGGCTCCGGCGGGGCCGCCACCCTTCGGTCGTCACGATCTCCTCGGTCCTCGGATCCCACGCCGCGATCGGGGGCGCGCCCTACCAGACGTCCAAGGCGGCGGTGGAACAGATGACGCGGGCGCTCGCCCTCGAGCTCGCCCCGGACATCCGCGTTAACTCCGTAGCTCCCGGGTTCGTCCGGACCGACATCAATCGTGCGGCCCACGAGGACCCCGAGTTCCACCGGACGGTCGCTCGGGCGACGGCGTTGGGGCGGTGGGGCGAGCCCGAGGACATCGCGCCGGCGGTCCGCTACCTGCTGAGCCGGGAGGCCGACTGGGTGACCGGGCTCGTGCTCGGGATCGATGGGGGGATCCCGCTCCGATGAACCCCGAGAGGGCGGTCGGGTCCAAGGTGGTCCTCATCACCGGGGGTTCCCGGGGGATCGGCCGGGCGACCGCCCTCCTCTTCGCCCGAGAAGGGTACGACGTCGCGTTCTCCTTTCACCGCGGCACGGACCCGGCCCGGGCGACCGCCCACGCGATCGAGGCGTGCGGTCGGCACGCGTTCTACCGGCCGATCGACGCGGCCCGGGCCGATGAGACGGCCGCCTTCGTGACCGACGCTCGGGACGAACTCGGACGGATCGATGCGGTCGTCGCGAACGCCGGCATCACCGGGTCGCTCGGCTGGGAGGGCGTTTCTCCCGAGGAATGGCGGTCGATCTTCGCGACGAACCTAGAGGGCCAGTACTTCGCCGTGCGCGCGGCCGTGCCCGACCTGAAGCGGACCCGAGGCGCGGCCATCCTCGTCGCCTCGATCGCCGGGCTCACGGCCCAACCCGAAGAGGTCGCGTACGCGGCGGCGAAGGCGGGGACGATCTCGCTCGCTCGGAGCCTCGCGCTCGCGCTGGCTCCTGAGGTCCGCGTGAACGCCATCGCCCCCGGTTGGGTCCGGACGGACATGACCGCCGGGCTCTACGACGAGCCTCAGGCCCGCGCCGCGATCGTTCGCGGGATCCCGCGCGGCCGCTGGGGAGAGCCCGAGGACGTGGCGGCCGCCGCGCTGTTCCTCGCCTCGGACGGGGCGCGGTTCGTGACCGGCGAAACGCTCGTGGTCGACGGCGGGAACTCCCTCTCGTGGCGGATCGGTCGGCAGCGGTAGCCGCGGCCTACGCGTAGTGGCTCAGGCTCGTCCGTTCCTTCTTCGCCGCTTCGCGCTCTTCGCCGCGTTCCTCGCGGCGGCGCTCCCGGTCGCACTCTTCCTCGGTGACCCAGCGGAACTCGAGGTCCTCGGGGTGGTCGTGCGCGATGAACGCCCCGGCCTCGAAGGCGCTCGAGAGGATCTCCTCGAAGTTGTCCATCTCGTTCGCCTCGAGCCGCCCCGCGGTCCGCCAGTACCAGTCGGGCGCCTTGCCCGCGGCCTGCAGGTACTCGGTGAGGAGGTCGTAGATCGAGCTGCGCTCGTCGGTCAGGCGGACGTGCAGGTGGCGGTCCTTGTCGTTCGCCCCGGCGGCAGGGGAGTCGGTCATCGACCCACGAAGGTCGACCCCGCTATAACAGCCCGGCTTTGCCCGGGCGGCTCGCAACCCTTCAAGAGCGTGCATGGTCTGGGGGCGTTCGCTGTGTTCCCGGACCCTACGGCCTCCCCACCGCCCGGCGCTTCCCCCGCCGCCCAGCGGAACAGCCGCTATGCCTACCTCGTCGGACGGCTGCGCAACCGCCAGATGACGATGGAGGAGGCGACCGAACTCTACGGCATCATGGAGGGAATGCTGCGAACGAGCGAAGCGGCTCGGGCGGCGCTCATGCGGTCCCCGATGGCCCTCGCCCCGGCCGAACCGCCGGCCCGGCCGAAGGCGGCACCGCCGCCCTCCGGCGGAGGCTCGGACGAGTTCTTCCTTCTCGGGATCCTGGCGATGGGAGCGGGGGCCGGCCTCCTGGCCGCGATGACGAAGCGTCTCCAGGAACTTCCGTCCGCGACCTCGACCGACGCGGCCGGCTCGTCGAACTCTCAAGCCAAGACCCGGTAGGGGAATCGGATGGTCCCGGACCGGTTCGTCTTTGCTCACCTCGCGGACGCGCACGTCGGGGCGTGGCCCCGGGACCCCGCGGTTCGGGCGGCCCTGAGAACGAGCCTCCTGCAGGCGCTCACGGTCGTGGAGGAGCGCGGGGCGGAGTTCCTGCTGGTCTCGGGGGACCTCTTCCACACTCCGGTCCCCGACCCCGCCGAGGTCGCTCCCGTCGCGGCGGCGCTGCGCAGGCTCATCGACCGCGGACGGCGCATCTACGTGATCTACGGCTCCCACGACTACGTGGCCCACCGGACCAGCTGGCTCGACGTCCTCGCCGAGACCGGCGTGTTCCTGAAGGTCGCTCCCGAAGCCGTCCGGACGGAGGGTACCCGGTGGACCCTTCCTTTCCTCGTGGACGAACCGACCGGGGCCCGTATCGCCGGGATCTCGGGTCGCTCGCACGGGCTCGACCGGGACTACTTCCGGGCGGTCGATTCCGAGGCGTTCCGCGCCGAGCCCGGGTTCAAGATCTTCCAGTTCCACGCGGCGGTCGAAGACTACCTTCCCCCCTCGTTGCGGGAACACATCCACGGCATCCGCGTGGAGGACCTTCCCGCCGACTGTGGCTACTACGCGGGAGGCCACATCCACTACACCTACGAGGGAGAGGGACCGGGCGGCGGGCTCCTCGTCAACCCGGGGGCGGTCTTCGGCACGAGCCGAACGGACCTGGAGAACGGGCAGGCGGGCCGGACGCACCAAGGGGTCGCGATCGTCACGGTCGAGCACCGGATCCCGAAGGTCGAGTTCGTCGACACCGCCCCGCGCGACGCAGTGCGTCTGGTCGACGTCGATGTGTCGGGCAAGACCGTCGAGCAGGCCCGCGCGGAGCTGCGGGAGCGCCTGAGCCAGGAAGCTGCGCCGGGAACGCTCGTGTTCCCGAGGGTGCACGGGGAGCTCTCGGACGGCAGCGTGGCGAGCCTCGCGCTCACCGAGGTCGGGCGGAGCGCGGCGAAGGACGCGGGGACGGTCCACTGGGACGTGCGGGACCTCCTGTCCGCCCCCACGGAGGGGGGTCCCGCGCTCTCCGAGAGCGACATCGAGGGCCACGAGCTCACGGCCCTGCTCACGGCGACCCGTCCGGGGGCGCCGTGGCTCGAGGGAACCGACGGGGAGCGCCGGGTGCGCGAGCTCCTCCGCGAGCTCGGGCTCCCGAAGGGGGACGGGGAGTCCCGGCAGGACTACGCCAACGCGCGTACCTCGGCGGCGCGACGTCTCCTGGGGTTGCGCGACGACTCGGTCGGGTGAGGAGGAACCGGTCGGATGCAACTTCGGCGGCTCCGCGTCAAGAACATCCGCAGCTACGAGTCCGGCGAGGTCGCGTTCACGAGCGGGACGACCCTCCTCTCGGGGGACGTCGGCTCCGGGAAGACGAGCCTCCTCTACGCGATCGAGATGGCCCTGTTCGGGGTCGCCGAGGTCGACGCGGCCTACCTCGTCCGCCACGGCGCCACCCACGCCGAGGTCGAGGTGGAGTTCGACGACCCCGACCACCGCTACACGATCGCGCGACGGTTCCGTCGCGTCCGCCGCAAGGGCAAGGAGTCGTTCGAGCCGGAGCGGATCGCATTCACCGTCGACGGGGCCCAGACGACCTACTCTGCGACCGAGCTCCGCCAGCGCGTGATCGAGCTGCTCGGGTTCCCGGACAATCCCAACCCCCAAGCGCACTCCGACCTCTGGCGCTGGGCGGTCTACGTGCCCCAGGAACGGATGCGCGATATCCTCGGCGCGAAACCGCAGGACCGGCTCGAGACCGTGCGCAAGGCGCTCGGGGTCGAACGCTACCGGATCGCGGCGGAGAACGCGCAAGAGCTCGCGACCGACCTTCGCCGCAGCATGAACTCGCGGCGGGCGGAGGGGGAACGGCTCCGCCACTTCGACCGCGAGTTCGCCGAGGGCACCGCCGATTCCGACCGACTGACGGTCGAGCGGCGGTCGCTGGACGGCACCGTCACCGAGCTGAGCCGGGCCGTCGACGAGGCTCAAGCACGCCTACGGGCCGCCGAGGAGGCGGTGCGCCGGTCCGACTCCGACCGACACGACCTCGAGAGCCTGCTCCGAGAACAGGCCACCGAGGACCGCGCGGTCCAAGAACGGCGCCGGAGCGAACGCGACCGCCGGGAGGAGCTCGACCGCCGGCATCGAGAGGTCGATGAATCCTCCGCCGAGGCGGCCGAGCTCGACGCCCGTCGCTCGCGGTTCTCCGAGGCGGAGCGGCGTCGCGCGCTCGGGCGAGCCGCCCTCGACCAGCACGCCGTCCGTCTTCGGTCGCTCACGGAGACCCGAGCGGAGCTCGCGGCGGCGACCCGCCGCGTCGCCGATGCGCGTTCCGGGCTCGACCGTGCCGAAGCAGAACGCGTTGAGGCCCTCCGGGAACGAGACCGAGCCCAGGTCGAAGGCCCGACACGAGAGCCTCCGGCGCCCACCCCCCGAACACTGACCGCGCTCGACGCCCTGATCGGGGAGGCGCGAGCCGCCGAAGCGACCGCGCTCACCGCCCTCTCCCGGGGCCAAAGCTCCCTGGCCGAGATCGAGGACCTGCTTCGGGAGGGTGTCTGCCCCCGGTGCCATCAACCGGTCCGATCCGAGGAGTTCGAATCTCACCGTGCCGAAGCGACCGCGGCCACGAAATCGCTCGAGCAAGCTCATCGGGACGCGGTGGCCGCGAGGGAGAAGCTCGAGGAAGAGCGGCGCGCTCGGGAACGCTACGAACGAGCTCACGAACGCTGGACCGAGGCCGAGCGGCGCCGCGCGCTCGCGTTCGCGGCGCTCGCCCGGGCTACGGCCTCAGCGGAAACGTCCCGCGAGAGCCTCCGAGTCGCGGAGGACGGGGTCTCCGAGGCCCGGGGACGCGTCGATTCCCTGGCTCCCGCCGAGGCCGAGGAGGAACGGCTGCGCGGCGAGCTCGTCGCCGACGAGGCGGAGCTGGAGCGACGGGCCCAGGAGCTGCAGAGGGCGGTGGAGGCCTCCGCGCGGCGCGACGCGGCCCGGAGCGCCGCGGAGGCGATCGAGAGCGAGCTCGCCCGGATCGGACGCGACCTCGCTCGGATCCAGGAACGTTCCGAGGCGCGGGCCGCTCGCCGACGGGAGCTCGAGGGGGCGGTCGCGGGCTCCGAGGAAACGGTTCGAGAGCGGACCGCGGCCGAGGCGGCGTGGACGGCGCGGCGGCAATCGCTCGAGGAGACGAAGGTCATCCGCGCCCGGACGGAGGCGCGCTGGGAGGATGCGGTGCGCCGGATCCGGGCCGCCGAGCAGGGGCGCGCGGAACGGGCCGCGCTGGTCGCGGAGGCCGACGACCTCGAGCAGAAGGCGGCCTGGGTCGCCGGGCCGTTCCGGACCACCCTCCTCACGATGGAACAGAAGCTGCTCGCTCACGCCCAGGGGGAGTTCGAGCGACATTTCGCGCGCTACTTCGCTTCCCTGGTCGACGACCCCGACCTCGTGGCGCGGACGGACGTCGCGTTCACTCCGGCCGTGACGATCGACGGCGAATGGACGCCGGCCGAGGCCCTGAGCGGCGGCGAGCGGACGAGCCTCGCGCTCGCGTTCCGGCTCGCGCTCGCCCGGGTGGTGCGCACGCTGGGCAGCCTGCGGCTCGACACGATCCTTCTCGACGAACCCACGGACGGGTTCTCGCCGGAGCAGGTCGTTCGCATGGGCGAGCTCCTGGACGAGCTCGCCCTCCCGCAGGTGGTGATCGTTTCCCACGAGAGCGAGCTCGCCGGCATCGCCGACCGGGTCGTTCGGGTCGAGAAGAAGGACGGACGCTCGACCTTGTACCTGCCCGCCGGCTCGCCTAGGAAGGCCGACACGGAGCCGGTCGTCGCCCGCTCGAGCCGACCGACCCGAGGACCCAAGGCTCGGGAAGGATCCGCGGCGACACCGTAGTCGCACGGCCGATACCGGAGCCGTGAAACCGCAGAGCTCCGGCGACAAGGCTTATCCACCTCATCTCGGGTTCTGGTGGCCGAGCAGTTCCATGTCGACTCCTGCCGGAACCAGTGACCCGTCGACCCCGACCTCTCCTGCGACCGCTCCCGGAACGGCTCCGGGATCGAGCACTTCCTCTCCGTCCCGGAAGCCGAACCGTACGCTGGTCTACATCGCCGTTGCGGTGGCGGTTGCCCTCGCCGTCATCCTGGTGGCGGTCTTCCTAGTATTGCCGGCGTCTACGTCCTCCAGCCCGGGTACGACCGGCGGAGCACTCACCTACAAGGGCGCCCGGCCGATCGCCAACGCGACGGCGTCGGGATTCTCGGGAGGGGGCTGGGTTCCGGTGGCCTCGGCCGGCCTCGTCACGCCCTCGACGGAGGTCGTGCCGGTGAACTCGATCTCGCTCGACGGCCTGCACTGCACCTTCACCGCGGTCAGCGGCAACGGCAACTTCACGCTCCCCAGCTACGCCGGGAATCGTTCGGGCGGTGCGAGCCCCGTCTGGGAGTTCGTGTACCGGAACGCCTCGGGCGTGGCCGCGGTCGTCTCCGTGATCGACGGGAAGGGGACCGTGCTCGGGACCCTCTCCGGTTCCGAATGCAAGACCGTCTTCGATCTGTTACTTCCCATCCCGGGGAACGTCATCGACAGCTCCGTCGCGGCCGCCGCGATCGAGCCGAACGCGAGTGCCTTCCTGAGC